>ERZ1370068.10879-contig-954_pt1 | contig 15027 bp, 28 predicted proteins | sample MGYA00561227_ERZ1370068 | MGnify/ENA primary metagenome ERZ1370068 (study PRJEB38410, sample SAMEA6850437) | metagenome | study: Metagenomic assessment of the ecological functions of the soil: analysis of the soil microbiota associated with the...
GCGTCCCGCATCATCTCGGCAAATGCCTCGGGCCGCGGAAAACGGCGGATCGATTCCACCAGGTACCGGTATGCGTCTGCGTCGTCGGTGACGGCGCGCGACCGAGCGCCGGGATCACGTTGAACGAATAGAAGTCGTAGAGTGCATCGAGACCAGGCACATCGACCGTCGAGAATTCGAGGCACAGAAAGCGCCCGCCGATCCGCAACACGCGATGGGCCTCCTTCAGGGCCGCATCGATGCGCGGCACGTTGCGGATCCCGAAGGCGATCGTGACGGCATCGTAGCTGCGATCCGGAAACGGCAGCGCCTCGGCGTTACCTTCGACAAACGTGACCGCGTCGTCGAACCCGCGCTCGGCTGCGCGCGCGTCGGCCCACGTCGAGCATATCGGCGTTGATATCGACGACGGTCACCTGCAGGTCGGCGCCGCGCCTGCATCGATTGCCCGAAAGGCCACGTCGCCGGTGCCGCCGGCCAGATCGAGCAGCGCAAACGGTCGCGAATCCAACGCGGCCGAGCCAATGGACGAACCGCGCGGCTTTGGCGGGTTGAGGGCGCTGACGAGCGTGCTCCTTCCAGGCCCGGTGCAGTCCACCCGACATCAGATCGTTCATGAGGTCGTAGCGCCGCGCGACGCTGTGAAAGACGTCGTCGACCCGCGCCTGCTTGTCTCCCAGCGCCACCTGCTGGAAGCCGAAGTGGGTATTTTCCCGCGCTTGGCGGCATGGCGGAATAATCCTTGTGCGGCAGGACCATAGCGCGACGGCCCGGGGACGCTATGTCTGCCGACTCGGGAGACTCGTGACAATGCCTGAATTGCCCGAAGTCGAGACCGTCCGCCGCGGACTGCAGCCGGTCATGGAGGGCGCGCGCTTCACCAAGGTCGAGGCCCATCGCGGCGACCTGCGCTGGCCGCTGCCGAAGGATTTCGTCGCGCGTCTCGAGGGCAAGACCGTCGACCGGACTCGGCCGCCGCGCGAAGTATCTGCTCGCCGATCTTTCGTCCGGCGACGTGCTGCTGATGCATCTCGGCATGTCCGGCTCGTTCCGCGTCGTCGACGGCAGGCGGCGAGCGAACGCCCAGGCGGCTATTATCACGACCGCTCCAGCAGGCTCGCCCACGATCACGTGGTGTTCCACATGTCGTCGGGCGCGATCGTCCGTTCAACGACCCGCGTCGCTTCGGCATCGATGAAGCTCGTGCCGCGCGCCGAGCTTGAGCAGGAGCCGCTGTTGCGTGCGCTCGGTCCCGAGCCGCTGGGCAACGCGTTCGACGCCGCGATGCTGGCGCGCGCATGCAAAGGGAAGAAGACCTCGCTCAAGGCCGCGCTCTCCGATCAGAGATCGTGGCCGGGCTCGGCAACATCTATGTCTGCGAGGCGCTCCATCGCGCGCGGCTTTCGCCCAAGCGGCGCGCGTCCACGATCGCGACGCAGATCCGGCGCGCCCAACCGAGCGCGCGGAGACGACTCGTCGATGCCATCAAGGCCGTGCTCAAGGACGCCATCGCGGCCGGCGGCTCGTCGCTGCGCGATCACCGCCGCACCGACGGCGAGCTCGGGCATATTTCCAGCACAATTTCCGCGTCTACGATCGCGAGGGCCAGCCGTGCCCGACGCCGGATTGCCGCGGCACCATCAAGCGCATCGTGCAGACCGGCACGATCGACGTTCTTTTGCCCGGTGTGCCAGAAGTAGTCCGATTTCATTCCTTCGCCGGAAGCGTCTTGCCGAGCCATTGCGCGATGACGGCCGCGATCTCCTTGTTGTTCTTCTCGTTCATCATCACGTGGCTGTTGCCCTTGATGCCGATGTCGGCAAGCCGCATGAAAGTCGGCTGTGCGCCTGCCTGCCGCAGATATTTCACGGTGCAGTGGTCATACGGCGCGTGATAGGAAGCCTCTGACATCACCACCAGGATCGGCATTTTCAGATTGGCGAGCTTGCGCGCGGCTCCCGCTGGAGATGGCATTTCACCAGATCGGGCCCGTCAGCCTGTCCCTGCTGAACGACGGCGAGCTCTTTCGCGTCGGCCACGGCGGGAGAATAGGTGAGCGGCACCGCGCTGAGACCATAGGGAAGTGCCAACGGTCCCTGCTTGAATATAGTCGGGCGCACCGGTGAAATCGACCTTGGTAGAACGGTGGCCCGTTCGGCTCGACCGCGAGGATCGCCTTGACCTGATCGGGCCGCGCATCAGCCACCGGCCATCCGAAGGCGCCGGCCTGCGAGTGCACCATCAGGATTGCAGGGCCGATCTGGTCGATCAGGGCCACCAGTGCATCGCGGTTGAGGAATTGCTGCTTGGTGAAATTCTCGATCTCCGGCAGGTAACCGGACGTCATCTGCAGTGTGACGGCGTCATCGGGGGCGCCACTGCCCGGCCATTGTGTATGGAGATGCGCCTGCGGCCACAGCTTAGTACCTGGCCTGCGAGAGTAGGCGGCGCTGACCGCCGTCGCCGTCGGGCACCTTCCAGGGGCCGTATGATTCGGCAAGGTAACCGGACCGTCCACGCCCCGGCTGATCGACGACGTAGACCGCGTAGCCCTGGCGCACGAAATACTGCGCCCAGCCTTCGCGGCCATCAGGAGTGCCAAAAAGCGTGGTGGCGGAACGGGTGCCGCCGTGGACCATGATGATGGGATACGGCTGCGTCTGCTTCGCCGGAATGCGGACGTCCACGTACATCTGGCCTGCCACGTAGGTGCGACCATTGACGACGGTGGGCTTGCCGCCGACGTAGAAGAAGCCCTCACGCGCCAGCGTGTAAGGAGGATCGTCGGCAGCACCAGGCCGCGCCGGCTGCAATCGCGAACAGCGGCGGCTGCGGTTGCGACCACGACGACGGTGTGCCGATGGACTGATGCTCTTTGTTGTCGTGGCGACATCTGCGTTCTCCCTGCCTCCTTGCATCCGTTGAACGAAGCGGTCACTTCGCTGCGAGGCCGGCGGCTTTCACCAGCGTCTCGTTGGCGGCGATCTCGTTGCGAACATAGGTGTCGAACTCGGTTGGCTGCATGAGCATCGGGTCGGCGCCGAAGCTCGAGAGCTTTGCTTGAATGTCCGGCGACTGCAGCACCTTGACGGTCTCGCTGATGCAGCCTGTCGACGACATCGCGGGAGGTTTTCGCCGGCACGAACATGCCGACCCAAAAATTGTACTCGGAATTCGCGAAGCCGGCCTCGAGGGTCGTCGGCACGTCGGGCAGCGCAGATGCGCGCTTCGACGTGCTCACCCCCAGCGCCACCGCTTTGCCCTCGCGAATGAAAGGCAGCGACGGCAAGATCGGACTGAACACGAAATCCACGCGGCCGCTCATCACTTCGGCCAATGCCTCCGGTCCACCCTTGAATGGAACGTGCACGCCTTCAAACCCGGCGCTGAGACGAAACCGTTCGGCATTGAGATGGGTCGCGGAGCCGCTTCCGCCGGATGCATAGTTGAGACCGCCCGGCCTGGCGCGCGGCGGCGGCAGCGAGCGCCTGCGCCGATCGGATGTTCGCCGACGGCGCGACCACGAGCACGTTCGGCAAATTGGCAAGCGGCGTGATTCCGGCGAGGTCGCCCACCGTGTCGTAAGGCAGATTGGAATACGCCCACGGCGAAATGGTATGGCTCGACGCGGTGAGGAGGATGGTGTGGCCATCGGGATCGGCCTTGGCCACCGCCGCCGTGCCGATCACGCCGCCGGCGCCCGGCCGGCTCTCGATGACGATCGGGTAGCCGAGCTGGAGCGAAAGCTGCTGCGCCACGGTGCGCGAGACGATGTCGATGGCGCCGCCACGCGGTCGTAAGGCACGATGGCGCGGATCGGTCGCGAGGGCCAGCTTTGGGCGCAGGCACCGTCCGCGGTCATCAGCACCAGCGCAAGCGCGCAGAGCCGGACCATCTCGTCCTCCCCGAGTACTTCGAGCCTTGTTACGAGTCTTGTTCGGCTTGAAGGCGATGTCGCACGGCGATCTTACACGTACTTTCCGTTCCAGGTATGCCATGGCAGCATGTCTGACGAACCGACCATCCAAGGAGCGCCATGAGCACCGAGACCATCATCGTCGAAACCCGCGGCCGCGTCGGCGTGATCCGCCTCAACCGCCCGCAGGCATTGAATGCGCTCAACATCGCGCTCAAGGACGAGCTCCTCGCCGCGGTCGAAGGCTTCGATGCCGACGCCGGCGTCGGCTGCATTCTGATCGCCGGCTCGGACAAGGCGTTCGCCGCCGGCGCGGACATCAAGGAGATGGCGGACAAGTCGTATATCGACATTTTCAGCGCCGACTACGCCGCCGATTACGAACGGCTCGCCCGCGTGCGCAAGCCGATTGTGGCGGCGGTTGCAGGCTTTGCGCTCGGCGGCGGCTGCGAGCTCGCCATGATGTGCGATTTCATCATCGCCGCCGACAATGCCAAGTTCGGCCAGCCGGAGATCAAGCTCGGCGTCATCCCCGGCATTGGCGGGACGCAGCGTCTGACCCGCGCGGTCGGCAAGGCGAAGGCCATGGATATGATCCTGACCGGACGCATGATGGACGCGGCCGAGGCCGAGCGCTCGGGGCTGGTGGCGCGCGTGGTGCCGTTGGCCAGCCTGATGGACGAGGCGATGAAGGTCGGCCGAAACGATCGCCTCGATGTCGCTGCCGTCGGTGCTGGCCGCGAAGGAGGCGGTCAACCGCAGCTTCGAGACGTCGCTGGCCGAGGGCGTACGCTTCGAGCGCCGCGTGTTCCACGCACTGTTCGCCACCAAGGATCAGAAGGAAGGCATGGCCGCCTTTATCGAAAAGCGTCCGGCCAAGTTCAGCAACGAATGACGCGCGGGTCCGGGCGGCAGCGCGTCTATTTCCGCACGCAGATCACCCGCACCAGCGAGGCCCTGGCGGCATCGGCGCCGAGGCGGCCTGCTGCCGCGGGCGTCAGCCTTTGCGCCTCGAGGAAGGTGCGGATTGTCGGCGCTGGCACCAACGTCGCCAGCGGCTGCGGACTTGCCGCGCCCGCATTGGCAACGGCCGTCGTCCTGAGCTCCACCATGCCGACAAGGCGGCCTTGGCCGTCGAGCGCGGCGCCGCCGGAAAGCCGAGCTGCGGCGCAGGCTCCGACCGTCTCGCCCCTGGCCTTTGCCGCCATGGCCGAGATCGCGCTGCCGCCGCCCTGGCTTTGGGGATCGGCGATGCCGAGAAGCGTGAGGTCGGAACCTTTGAAAGCCTCGCCAAACGTCGCGGGCACGAGATCGGGCGCGCCATAGATCCGCAGCAGCACGAGGTCGGCGGCCTTGTCCTCCGCCTGGCGGTCGGCGTCGCCATATCCGCTCACCACGATCACGTTGCAGCCTTCGGTGAGCTGCCGGTCGGTGAGGATGTGGCCGGCCGTGCTGACGACGATGCCGGTGCCGTACTCCACCTTGCGCTTGGGAATCGGACCGACAAGCGCGACGCCGGAGACGCCGGGAAATGGCGTAAACGCACTCGACATCACCACCACGACCGGATCCATGATGGTCTCGGCCGCCTGATCGTAGAGGACGGTCATGCCGCGCACCTCGCCGTCCCTGATCTCGGCGCGGACGTAGAATTTCTTCAGGTTCTGCATGCCCGACAGGATGAAGAAATCGGGGCGCAAGAAGTTGACCTCGAGCTTGCGGGTCGCCGGTTCTTTCTTCTGTTGCTCGTAGACCGCCGCAAGCGTCGTGCCGGGCTCCCCTGATCTTGAAGGTCTCGACCTGGACCTGGCCTTGCGCCGAAGACCAGCGAGTGCCGTTCTTGGTCTGACTCTTATTGGGGGCCTGCTTGGTCGGAAGCCCGATGCGCGCACCGGTGACCGGATCGTCGACCAGGCTCCAGCCGACCTGCGCCTGCTTGGCCTTCGCCACAGCTGCCAGGAGGGCGCGTTCCTGCGCGTGTTGAGGGACGCCGGTTTCGCTTGAACTTGCGATCGTGCTGGAACGTCTTGATGGCGGCCGTGGTCTTGTCGTTGATCCCGCCATTGACCAGGCCGTTGTAATCGCCGGACCAGGCGAGATCGAACTGGAGGGCGAGGCGGTCGGCCAGAGGCGTGGCGGTGTCGCGCGCCGGTCCGGGCGGGGTCGGCGCACGTTTTCGCGCGGCCGCGGCTGCCAGCCGGGTTCGCGCCTTCGCTTCCTGTCGCGGCGTCGTTGGGCGTCTGCGCCGCCGGTTTCGCCGTTGCGCCCGTCTGCGAAATATCGCTCTGGGCGCCGGCCGGCAGCACGGCGAGGAGGAAGAACGAGAACGGCACCCACCGCCCGCATGGTCACTCCTGCCCGGCAAAGCTTCGCCGGGCCAAATCTAGCCGAAGCGTTGGATTTTCGCCAATGCGCACCTAGTTTGTGCGGTGAGGGCTCTGAAGGCGTCGTTGCAAGCCTTCGCGCTTTCGCGAATGATGGCTGCACCACTGTTGCCCGGATAGGACTGTCATGCTCGGTCCCGAAGAGCTTGAGCGTTATGCTCGCCACATCGTGTTGCGCGAGGTCGGCGGGCCCGGACCAGGCCGCGCTCAAGCGCGCGCGGGTGCTGGTGATCGGCGCCGGTGGACTTGGCGCGCCGGCGCTGCTCTATCTCGCGGCCGCCGGGGTAGGTACGCTCGGCGTCATCGACGACGACGCGGTCGCGCTGTCGAATTTGCAGCGCCAGGTGATCCACGGGACGCCCGAAGTCGGAGAGCCGAAGGTCGAGAGCGCGGCCGCCGCGATTCATCCGCCTCAACCCGCATGTCACGGTCGAGATGCATGCATCGCGGCTGGTGGCGGCGAACGCGCTCGATCTTATCGGCGCGTATGACCTCGTCGCCGACGGCGCCGACAATTTCGCCACGCGCTATCTCGTGTCCGACGCCTGCTTCTTTGCGCAAAAGCCGCTGGTCACGGCTGCCGTCGGGCATGTTCGACGGCACGCTCACGACGCTGCGCGCCCTACGAGAGCGGGACAGACGGCGCGCTCAACCCGACCTACCGCTGCCTGTTCCCCGAGCCGCCGCCGCCGGGCAGCGTTCCCGCCTGCGCGGAGGCCGGCATTCTCGGCGCGCTGACCGGCGTGCTCGGCTCGCTCATGGCGCTCGAGGTGATCCGGGAGATCGTCGGCTTCGGCGAAGGCCTGGTCGGCCGGCTCGTCATGTTCGACGCCCGCTCCATGCGCTTCGAGACCTTGCAGTACGGCTGGGACCCGTCCAATCCGCTGTCCAGGCGAGCATCCGACGATCCATGATCTGTCGATGCACGGCTGACGCCCGAGGACGACGCCGAGTGCTGCGGCGTTGCGCGCCGCCCGAGTTTACTTCGACCAGGTCCCGACCGCGGTCGTTCCCTGACCACCTGACCACTTGTTGTCGCCCGCGGTCTCCGATGCGGAAGCAGTTGGCCGTGGAACCCCTTCCAGGTCGTGCAGAAGCCTTCCTTGCTGAGCTTCCAGGTGCCTTCGGCTTTGGCGCCGGTCTTGGCCACCGGCTCGCGCGTCATCTTGCCATCAGGCGTGAACACCATCTTGAACTTGACATTCGACATCGTCGACGACGTGAACGGCTGACCGTTGAAGAACGTCGACTGGATGTCTTTCGGTGCAAGCCCCGCGGCAAGAGCAGGCGTGATCGAGGCAATGACGACCACGCCGCCCACGAGTAAAGCACGCATCGGCGGCTCCCTCAGATTGGTCAGGGGGCCACGATACAGCAAAATCGGGGCGAACCGCAGCCGGGAACGCGGCCCGCGCCCGCCCGTGAGGCCGGCCGAACGTGAGGGCGGGCCCTAGAGCATCGAGTGGCGGGACTCGATCCGGGAGGCCGGTGCCCGTCGAGGAACGTCTTGATATTGATGATGACCTTCTGCCCATGTCGATGCGTGGCCCTCGAGCGTGGCCGAACCCATATGGGGAGCAGCACCACCTTTGCCTCGTGCGGGCGAGCTTGACCAGCTTCCGGGTTCACCGCCGGCTCGTGCTCGAACACGTCGAGGCCGGCGCCCGCGATCTCGCCTCGATGCAATGAGGCGCACCAGCGCGTTCTCGTCGATCACCTCGCCGCGCGCGGTGTTGACGATGATAGGCCTCGGGCCGGATGAGCTTGAGCCGCCGCGCCGAGAGCAGGTGATAGGTCGCCGGCGTGTGCGGGCAGTTGACCGAGATGATGTCCATGCGGGCGAGCATCTGGTCGAGGCTCTCCCAATAGGTGGCGGTGAGCTCCTCCTCGATCTTCGCCGGCACGCGGCGACGGTTGTGGTAGTGGATCTGCAGGCCGAAGGCGCGGGCGCGGCGCGCGACCGCCTGGCCGATCCGCCCCATGCCGATGATGCCGAGCCGCTTGCCCCAGATGCGGTGGCCGAGCATCCAGGTCGGCGACCAGCCGTCCCACTCTTTGCTCCTCGGTCAGCACGGCGGCGCCTTCGGCGAGCCGGCGCGGCACTGCGAGGATGCAGCGCCATGGTCATGTCGGCGGTGTCCTCGGTGAGGACGCCCGGCGTGTTGGTCACGGTGATGCCGCGGCTGAGCGCGGTCGCGACGTCGATATGGTCGACGCCGTTGCCGAAATTCGCGATCAGCTTGAGCTTGTCGCCGGCCTTGCTCGAGCACCGCGGCGTCGATCCGGTCGGTGACGGTCGGCACCAGCACGTCGCGCGTTCTTCACCGTTTCGGCGAGTTCGGCCTGGCTCATCGGCTTGTCGTCGAGATTGAGCCGCGCGTCGAACAGTTCGCGCATGCGGCGTCTCGACTGCTGTCCGGCAGCTTGCGTGTGACGACGACCAGCGGCTTCTTGCGGTTCGCCATGGTTCGACCTTCGTCAGCGCGACCCGCGAAGGGATTGCGTTCCTCCGTTCAGGCCTCCTTAACCGCCGTGCCCGACACTGGCGTCCCTTTTCGACGCGGGCGGGTCGCAAGTCCCTCTGTAACAGATATCCCTCTGTAACAGATGGAGGTTTGAAGACAAGCGCCTGCGCCGGCAGCGCACCATGGGGCGCGCTTTCGCGGTCAAACAGCGCCATCGCGTCGTTCGGCGTCGGGACAAGATGAGTTCAAGACACAATTTGCAGATCGTCTGGTGTTTGTGGGCGGGGGCTCTCGGTCGTGGCGGCCGCGCTGGCTGTGCGCCGCGCCGGTGCGTGCCGCCGGGGAAATGAGCGCGGGCCCCAAGAGCGGCTTGCCGGTGCCGCGCCTTCGTCAGCCTCAAGCCCGATCGGGTCAATGTGCGTGGCGGCCCGACGCGCGACCACGAGGTGACCTTCGTCTATACCCGCTCCGGCTTGCCGGTAGAGATCACGGCGGAGTCGGACAACTGGCGGCGCATCCGCGATTGGGAAGGATCGGAGGGGTGGGTCTACCACTCGCTGCTGTCAGGACGGCGCACGGCGGTGGCGACACCCAAGGACAGAATCAGCTGGTGCCGCTTTACGATCTCGGTGACAGCAATGCCGCGGTCATCGCGCGACTACAGGCCGGCGTGCTGGCGACGGTGAAGCGGTGCACCGGGAACTGGTGCCGCCTGGTTGGACCCGGCTTCGATGGCTGGGCGGTGCAGGAACAGCTGTGGGGCGTCTATCCGAACGGAGGAAGGTGGAATAGCTCGCCCGGTTGCGCTGGACGCTCGCGCCAATACGCCCTTGCCCGGTTCGTAAGACGGCACCGATCGGATCCGAGCGCCGACGGATCCCACTTCGACCCGAACATGACGGAGCGCCGGCAAGCGAACGTGCTCAACCGACGGACCGAACTCTGCCCTAAAGCGTCGGCGCTGAAGAGTGCCGCTCAGCGTCCCTTGCGGAGCCTGACCACCACGTCGATGCGCGCGACTCTCGTAGCCTTCGGGCGGGACCGGCGTCTTGCCGACCACCACGTCGGTGTCGGGGATGTCGAGCAGACGCGTTCTCGCCCTCGACGAAGAAGTGGTGATGCTGGGACGACGTTGGTGTCGAAATAGGTCTTCGAGCCGTCGACCGCGACCTGACGCAGCAGCCCCACATCGGTGAACTGATGCAGCGTGTTGTAGACGGTGGCGAGCGACACCGGCACCTTGGCCTTGGTCGCCTCCTCGTAGAGCATCTCGGCAGTGATGTGCCGATCACCCTTGCCGAACAGGATCCAGCCAAGCGCCATGCGCTGGCGGGTCGGCCGCAGGCCCACGTCCCGGAGCATGGACTTGACGTCATGCCAGGGACAGCCGGTGAGCGCGGAACGCGGCGGCCGGATGCGGCAGCCGCTCGGCGCCTTCGGCCGCGTTGGTGAAAACGATGGTGCGCGATGGTGTCATGGACACACCTAACCTTCTGCTACTGCTAACTCAGAGACGATTGTTGCGTTTGTAACATATGGCAGCGAAGATGCAACTCCCTCGCAACAACACTGCGGGCAATTCTAATCTGGCCGCATTCGGCAGGCGATCGCTGGCTTTGCGCCCGGCCAGCGCCTATGTTAGGACTTGCCGCAGGCTTGCGGGAACTCGATCAGGACGGCCAGGGACAGGGACGCGGATGGAGCAGCCGGCGCTACAAGCTTCGGATACGATGACCTACTGGCGTGCGGGCGCGGCGAATTGTTCGGCGCGGGCATGCCAGCTGCCGCTGCCGCCCGATGCTGATGTTCGACCGCATCTCCGAGATCGCGGAGGCCGGCGGCGAATATGGCAAGGGTCTGGTGCGCGCGGTGCTCGAACTCAAGCCCGACCTCTGGTTCTTTCCCTGCCATTTCAAGGGCGATCCGGTCATGCCGGGCTGCCTCGGCCTCGATGCGCTGTGGCAGTTGCTCGGCTTCTTCCTCGGCTGGCTCGGCGTCGCCGGGCAAGGGCCGCGCGCTCGGGACTCGGCGAGGTGAAATTTTCCGGCCAGGTCCTGCCGACCGTCAAGAAGGTCGTCTACGGCATCGACGTCAAGCGGGTCATGCGCACGCAAGCTGGTGCTCGGCATCGCCGACGGCTGGCTGTCGGCGGACGGCTCGATCATCTACCGGGCGATGGACCTCAAGGTCGGCCTGTTCCGCGACGAAGGTGATGCCAGCCGAGCGGAGGCTGGACGGCGGCCGAGCCGCGCTGCGCGCGCGCGATCACGATGCGGACGAGGCAGTCATGAGGCGGGTCGTCGTCACCGGGATGGGCATCGTCTCATCGATCGGCAACAATACCCAGGAAGTTCTGGCGAGCTTGCGTGAGGCCAAGTCCGGCGATTTCGCGCGCCGACAAATACGCGCGAGCTCGGCTTTCGCTGCCAGGTGCACGGCGCGCCCACGCTCGATGCCGGAAGAGGCGATCGATCGCCGCGCCATGCGCTTCCTCGGCGGCGGCGCGGCCTGGAACCACGTCGCCATGGAGCAGGCGATCCGCGACGCCGGGCTCGATGACGGCGACATCTCGCACGAGATGACCGGCATCATCATGGGCTCGGGCGGGCCCTCGACGCGCGCCATCGTCGAGGCCGCCGACACCGCCCGCAACAAGGGCCCGAAGCGGGTCGGGCCGTTCGCGGTGCCCAAGGCGATGTCGTCGACCGCGTCGGCGACGCTCGCCACCTGGTTCAAGATCAAGGGCGTGAACTATTCGATCTCGTCGGCCTGCGCGACCTCGAACCATTGCATCGGCAATGCCGCGGAAATCATCCAGCTGGGCAAGCAGGACATGATCTTCGCCGGCGGCAGCGAGGAGCTCGACTGGACGCTGTCGGTCCTGTTCGACGCCATGGGGGCGATGTCGTCGAGGCTTCAACCAGACGCCGGACAAGGCCTCGCGCGCCTATGACGTGGACCGCGACGGCTTCGTCATCGCCGGCGGCGCCGGCGTGCTGGTGCTGGAAGAACTCGAGCACGCCAAGGCGCGCGGCGCGACGCATCTACGCCGAGGTCGCGGGCTATGGCGCGACCTCCGACGGCATCGACATGGTGGCGCCCTCGGGCGAGGGCGCGGTGCGCTGCATGCGGATGGCGCTCAAGGGCGTGAAGCGCGCCGGTCGACTACATCAATCCGCACGCCACCTCGACGCCGATCGGCGACCTCAAGGAGATCGAGGCGATCCGCGAAGTGTTCGGCGACAGCTGCCCGCCGATCTCGGCGACCAAATCGCTCACCGGCCATTCGCTCGGCGCCGCCGGCGCCCAGGAGGCGATCTACTCGCTGCTGATGATGAACAACGGCTTCATCTGCGAGAGCGCCAACATCGACAACGCTCGATCCGGCTTTCGCCGACATGCCGATCGTGCGCGAGCGCCGCGACGACGTGAAGCTCGGCGTGCGTGCTGTCGAACTCGTTCGGCTTCGGCGGCACCAACGCCTCGGTGGTGTTCAAGCGGCTCGATGTCCAGGCTTGAAAGTTCATTCCATCCTTCGCGAGAAGGTAACGCGCAGAGCGGTGAATCGGGGCGCACATGACGCAGGTTGATGCAGGGCAAGCGCGGGCTGATCATGGGGGTCGCCAACGACCACTCGATCGCCTGGGGCATTGCCAGCACGCTCGCCGCGCATGGCGCGACGCTCGCCTTCACCTATCAGGGCGAGGCGCTCGGCCGCCGCGTGAAGCCGCTGGCGGAGTCGGTCGGCGCCTCGCTGGTGCTGCCGTGCGACGTCGAGCAGGCCGCGTCGGTCGATGCCGCGTTCGCGACCATCGCGGAGAAGTGGGGCTCGCTCGACTTCCTCGTCCACGCCATCGCCTTCTCCGACAAGAACGAGCTCAAGGGCCGCTACGCCGACACCACGCGCGACAACTTCGTGCGCACCATGATGATCTCCTGCTTCTCCTTCACCGAGGTGGCCAAGCGCGCCGCGACGCTGATGCCGGCGGGCGGCGCGATGGTGACGCTGACCTACAACGGCGGCCAGCGCGCCATGCCGAACTACAACGTGATGGGCGTCGCGAAGGCGGCGCTCGAAGCCTCGGTGCGCTATCTCGCGGTGGATTTCGGGCCGTCCGCCATCCGCGTCAATGCCATTTCGGCCGGGCCGATCCGCACGCTTGCGGGCGCCGGCATCAGCGATGCGCGTCAGATGTTCGCCGTTCCAGCAGCGTCATTCGCCGCTCCGCCGCGGCGTGACGCTCGACGAGATCGGCGGCGCCGCGCTCTATCTCGCTCTCCGACCTCTCGACCGGCGTCACCGGCGACATCCACTTCGTCGATTCCGGCTACAACGTCATCGCCATGCCGCATCCCGATGTCCTCAAGGACGAAACCGCGGCGAACGAGCAGGCATCGCCAGGACGCCGCGCAACAGGCGCCGCTTACGCTTATTTTTCAAAATGGAGGCAGCTGCCGATCCGCTCATGCGGCGGCGCTCGGTCCGGTCGTGGCTTAGCGGCCCCGTCGAGATGGCGGAACGGGCGCGGATGCGTCAGCGGCGGTCCTTGAAATAGCGGTTTCCGCGTTCCAGAGAATGATGAAGCTATGGCGGAACGCACCGCCACGGCGATGCCGTAGGGCGCTGCGAGCACGATGGCGGCGGCGATCAGCAACGCAGCGAAGTGCTTCCACGCCTGCAGGCCCGCCCGGATGCTCATGGCGTTCTTCCGTCGACCGCGGCCGTGCTTGCTGCGCGTTCCATGTCAGAGATGGGAGAGCTGATGCCCGCCGCCGTGATCGCCGTCACAGTTTGGCTGGTCGCACCAAAGCTCGCGATGGAATGATCATGCAACACGTCGCTGCCGGGCGCGATGACACGGTTGCGCGACCTCGTTCGGGGCCAGCGGACGCCCGCCATTCAACTCCCGGCGTGGCTTGACCGCCTGATATCCATCGGGATGCGTTTCGAGTGACGAACGGGTGATCGAGCGCCAGCGTTGCGTCAACGTCGCGGCATTTGCGGTGGCGGCAACGGCACTGTCGCACCTGATCATCAATGGCCTGCATGATTTTCGCGGGCTGATCTTCGTCAACGCCGATAACCTGTTGATGCTGGCGGTTTCGTTGTTGCGTCCCGCGGCCTCCATCGCTTCGGCGATCATGCCGGGCGGCGTTGTGCTGGTTCTCGCGGTCCTGTTCGGCCAACTGTTCATCGTGTGGGTCGCTCGGCCTCGCCAGCACGCTTCATATCTATTACACGCTCGGCGGTGCCATATTGTTCTTCTTCGGAGTGGAGAACTGGCGTCTGTTCCTCGTCCTGTTCGGCCTTTATGTCGTTGCGCTCGTGCTCGCGCTCAATCTCGCGCCGGTCGCCGGGCTGGTCGTGCCGGAGGACCAGGCGTTTCGCGACATGTTGTCGGGTCAGGCGATGATCAATACGGCGGCGATCATTGCCGCGCTCATCTTCTACGCGCTCTGGGACCGGGATCGCGCCAGGAGGATGTGCGGCAGGACGAGCATGCGCGCCTGAGGCGCTTGCTGGGGACGCTCATGCCGCAGGCAATCGCGGCACGCTTGAAATCGGGCCGTGAAGCGCGCATCGCAGACAAGATCGACATGCTCAGCGTGATGTTCGCGGACCTCGCCGGTTTCACGGCCGCAGCCCACGATCTTTCCCCCGAGGAGGTCGTCGACTTTCTTGATCGGCTCGTCCGCGCACTCGATGAACTCTGCGAGGCGATACGAGGTCGATAAGATCAAGACCATCGGAGACAGCTATATGGCGGCGAGCGGGTTCGACGGCCGCGCCGTTGAAGGCGCGGTCGCGGTCGGGCGGCTTGCGCTGGCGATGATGGAGGTGATCGACCGCCAGCCGCCGCTCGGCGGCCACTCGGCTCAGGGCTGCGCGTCGGCATCCATTGTCGGACCGGCGACCGCCGGGGTGATCGGCGACGACCCGCTTCTCGCTACGACGTCTGGGGCCACGCCGTGAACACAGCGTCGCGCATGGAGTCCCATGGCGAGCCCGGCCGTATCCAGGTCAGCGAGGCCATTTCGCGAGCTCACCAAGGACGCGTTCGTGCTTCGAACAGCGTGGGCGCAACAGAGATCAGCAGGCGCTGGGCGTGACGAACACGTTCTTCCCGGTGGGTGCGTCGGGCTAGGTGGCCGTCCACGGCCCGGCCGGCGGGACATTTCGATCGTTGGCGCTCCGCCGAGTCGAGCTGCGCGTGCCGCCGATGTCGGCTGCTTGCCCAAATGGAAAGGGGGCGGCCCGGCG
>ERZ1370068.4681-contig-3739_pt1 | contig 15020 bp, 12 predicted proteins | sample MGYA00561227_ERZ1370068 | MGnify/ENA primary metagenome ERZ1370068 (study PRJEB38410, sample SAMEA6850437) | metagenome | study: Metagenomic assessment of the ecological functions of the soil: analysis of the soil microbiota associated with the...
CTGCGGTATCTGCCTTAGGAGCCCGGCGGCTCATGGCGCGGCGCGATCGAGCCGGATGCGGGCGCGAGCGTGCCAGCCGCTGTCGCGAGACGCCCGTCGAATTGCGAGAGATCGACGCTCCAGCCGAGCTGGCCGAAGCCGCGCTCGGCCGGAGGCGTGGCTGCGCGGCTCGGCGCGCCTGGGCCACGGCCGGCCGCGCAGCCAGTCGCCGAACCAGGCCGCGACCGGCACGCTCGCCGAGCGCCTCGCGGGTCAGCGCGTCGAGGTCGCGAAGCTGCCGCTCGCCCTGCGGCGTCGTCAGCACGACCTCGGCTCGGCGACCAGCGCGCCTGCGCCAGCATCGCTGCCGAGCGGCGTCGACAGGCCGAGCGCTGGCGCGCGCGTCGCCGCGCAGGGTCGAACGCCGCCAGACCGGGCGCTGGCGAGCGGCCTGAGCCGAAGTCCGCGGCCGCGATCAGTGTCAGCGCCCGAGATGACTGTCGGTCGCTCGGCCCCGATGGACGCATGGTGCAGCACGATGGTCACGATCACGAGCGCCGGCAACACAGCGGCGCGGCGTCGCAGGAGATTCGCCGGCGTCACTCGCGCCGCGGGTCCAGTCGACGCGCAGGCGCCAGCGTTTCGCGCAGCACGTCGTTCTGCGCGTCGCGCGGCGCGCTTCGCGCAAGACGCGGCGCGCCTTCCTCGGCGCTGCCGGCTGCTCCAGCAGCACCTCGCCGAGGTGGGCGGCGATCTCGGATCGGGCCGCGCCTCGGTAGGCGCCGCGCAGCAGGCGGATCGCCCTTCGCGGTTGCCGAGGCGGTACTCGACCCAGCCCATGCTGTCGGTGATCGACGGCTCGCCCGGGCTCAGCTCGGCGCCTTCTGGATCAGCGCCCGCGCCTCGGGCAGACGGATCTTGCGATCGGCGAGCGAGCAGCCGAGCGCGTTGTAGGCGTGCTGGTGGTCGGGCTTGAGCGCGATCACGCGCCGCAGCAGCCGCTCCATCTCGTCGACGCGGTCGAGCTTCGTACGAGCATCGCCTGCTCGTAAAGCAGGTCGGCGTCGTCGGGAAGCGCCGTTGGCCCGCCTGCGCCATCACCTGCTCGGCTTCGGCGTACATCTGGCGATCGCGCAGCAGCTTCGCGTCTCGGCCAGCAGCTTGGCGCGCGCGTCGCCGGGCGACTGCTCGGGAACGCCGGCGGATCAGCTCGCGCGCTTCCTTGCATCTTGCCCTGGCGCGCCAGCAGCGACGCGCGCCGCGCCTGCACCTCGAGCGCACGCGCTGCGGGTTGTCGACCTTGGCGAGCCAGCGCTCGGCGCCCGACGAAGTCGCTGCTGCTGCTCTGCCGCCTGCGCGCAGCAGCAGGTAGGCCTGCGATCAGCGCGTGCTCAGCGTTCGGCGGCGTGTCGTCCTCGTCGTCGCCGCTCGCGCCGCCGGCGGCGTCGCGCGGCGGCCGAAGGTCACCGCCGCGCCGCCCTCGACCAGCGCGGACGTAGTTGCGCAGCGCGGCGGTCGCTTCCTTCGGCCGGCTCATCTCGAGCTCGAGCAGCGCACCGAGCGTCAGCCACGGCGGCGCGAGGTTCGGGCTCGCTCCGGTCAGGATCGCTGATCTCGCCGCCGCTTCGGCCAGCCGCTGCGACGGTCGCCAGCGTGCGGCACGTAGAGCAGGCGCACGACCGTCGGGCTGCTCGGCTGCGCCGCGAGCCTGGCGCTTGACGATCGCCTCGGCCTCCGGCGTTGCCGGGCAGCATGTCGAGGGCGAGCACGGCCAGCGCCTTCGAGGCCGGGTCGGCCTGCGCTGCGCGCTTTGCGCGAACGCGAGCCTTAGGCCGTATCGCCTGCGCGGCGAGCCAGGCGCGGCCGATGGCGACGCAGCGCCGGCGCCTGGTGTCGGCTGCGTCGACGTAGGGCAGCAGCGATGCTCGAGTCAGCGCCGCGGCCGCGGCGTGCGATCGGCGGCGCGCGCGAGGAAGCGCGGCAGCTGCGTCGATCAGCGCCGGCAGCGTCGGCCGTGGCGTCTGGCGTCAGCGAGCCGCGAGAGCGGCTCCATCGACGTCGGCGACGCGGTTGAGCGCGACGCAGCAGCTGGATCTGGTAGCGCAGCGCATCGGCGACTGCGGGCAGCGTCCTGGCGCCACGCGCAGCGGCGGCCGAGAGCGCCTGGTCGCCGGCGCGCGCCTGCAACGCGATCTCGGTCGCGCGCCGGAACAGCTGCTCGTCGCTGGTCGCCGCCGCGCGGCGTCGAGCATCAGCTGGTAGCGCAGGTCCAGTCTGGCCGTCGCCGCAAGCTCGATCTCGCCGAGCAGCAGCTGGTAGAAGAGCGGCGCGTCGAGGGTCGGAGTTCTCGATCGGCGCAGCGGCTCGATCGGCTGGCCGAGGCGGCAGCAGCCGCGCGACGCAGCGGCCACGAGCGCGAGCGCAGCGGGCGACAGGCACGGCTCGAGGCTGAAGCAACTGCGAAACGCCGGCATCGAAGGACTCCTCAGGCGGAATGACGATTCTAGTGGGACGAGTGTCGCGAGCACCGTCGTGAAGGCCACGAAGACGTCGCACAAGCGTGCGACCGCCGCCGATCGTGATAATTCCCGCGCCGCGAATGCCGCCGAATGGCCCAGCGCGCCACCACCTTCCCATGCCCGACTTCCGAGGTCGAAGTCGCCACGCCAGAGCTTCGCCGATCGCATCCGGCGGCGCCCGCGTGACCGCGCGTCGCGCGTCGGCAAGCCGCTGCGCTGGCCGCTCGGCGGCGCGCCGGACGATCGTCGGCCAGACGGTCGGCGAGGTCAGCCGGCGCGGCAAGTACTTCTGCGCTCGCGCTCGAGCGCGGCGGCTTGCTGCTGCACCTCGGCATGTCGGGATCGCTCGCCGTTCAGCAGCGACTCGGCCGACGCCCGGACCGCACGACCACTTCGACCTCGTCACCGCGCGCGGCACGCTTGCGCCTCACCGATCCGCGCCGCTTCGGCGCCGTCGTCTGGTCGGCTGCGGCCGACGCCGATCCGGCCGCGAAGCTGCTCGCCGGCCTGCGGCCTCGAGCCCTTCGACCACAGCTTCGACGGCGCGCTATCTGCACGCCGCGCTGCGCCGCCGCCGCGTCGCCGTCAAGCAGGCGCTGCTCGGCAGGCGACGATCGTCGTCGGCGCCGGCAACATCTACGCATGCGAGGCGCTGTTCGAAGCCGGCATCGACCCGCGCACGCGCAGCGACCGCATCAGCCGCCGCGCGCCGCGCGGCTCGCCGATGCGATGCGGCGACCGCTGGCACGCGCGGTCGAGCTCGGCGGCTCGACCCTGCGCGACTTCCGCGACGCGCACGGCGCTGACCGGCGCAGTTCCAGCTCGAGGCCAAGGTCTACGGCCGCGCCGGCAAGCTCGTGCGTTCGCTGCGGACGGCGCCGTCGCCGCATCGTCCAGGGGCACGGGCGACGCTATTTCTGCCCGGGCTGCCAGAACGGCGGTGAAGCGAACAACGCCGCTGCCGTGCAAGGTGTGCGAAACGTCCCGGGCCGTGGTGAGCAAGTGTTGCGTCACGCCATCGATACGGCGGCCCTTGCGCTACCGATGACTCCGAACCTCCCTGTCAGCTCCGATGACGCCCTCATTCGCCACCAGTCTCGACGCCCTCGGCGGCTGGCGCGCCGCGCTGGGCGAACGGGCTCGACGACGCTGGCTCGCTTTCTCGGCGAGCACGACCTCGCCCACGGCGCAGGCGGCCGAGCAGATCGCCGCGCTTGCGCGAGCGCCTCGGCAACGAGAAGCTGGTCGTCGCCTTCGTCGCCGAGTTCTCGCGCGGCAAGTCCGAGCTGATCAACGCGATCTTCTTCGCCGACACCGGCCGCCGCATCCTGCCGGCGACGCCGGGCCGCACGACGATGTGCCCGGTCGAGCTCGGCTGGCGACGGCGACGAGCCGGCATCGCTGCTGCTGCTGCCGATCGAGACGCGGCTCGAGGGCCTGTCGCTCGGCGAGCTGCGCGCAGCCGCGCGCCTGGCGCCGCCTGCGCGCTCGACATCGACGATCGCCGACAAGCTCGCGCGGTCGCTGCACGGAAGTCACGCGCACCGAGTGGGTCACCAGGAGCAGCGCGCGCGCCTCGGCTTCTGGGACGACGCGCACGCCCGACGACAACCCGCCGCTCGACGATGCCGGCCAGCGTCGAGGTGCCGGCCTGGCGCCACGCGCTGATCAACTACCCGCACCCGCTGCTGCAAGCAGGGCCTGGTCGTGCTCGACACGCCGGGGCTGAACGCGATCGGCGCCGAGCCCGAGCTGACGCTGAGCCTGCTGCCGAGCGCGCACGCCACCGTCTTCATCCTCGGCGCCGACACCGGCGTCACCAAGTCCGACCTGGCGATCTGGCGCGATCACCTCGGCGCGCACGCGCCGACGCGCTTCGTCGTGCTGAACAAGATCGACGCGCTCGATCGATCCGCTCGCGCACGCTCGAGCAGGTCGACGCGCAGATCGCGCAGCAGCAGCGCGAGACCGCGCGCACGCTCGGCATGCCGCTCGCAGCGCGTGTTCCCGCTCTCGGCGCGCCAGGCGCTGCGCGCGCGCGCGTCGGCGGCGACGAGATGGCGGCTCAACGAGAGCCGCCTGCCGCCGCTCGAGGCCGCGCTCGGCGCGCAGCTGCTGCCGCAGCGCCGCCAGGTGCTCGAAGCAGGTCGTCCGGAAGGCGCGCAGCGGATCGAGAACCACGTCGCGCGCCGCCTCGGCGACCAGCGCCGCCAGCTCGCCGAGCAGATGCTCGAGCTGCGCGGCCTGCGCGGCAAGAGCAGCGCCAAGGTGCGCCTGATGCTCGAGCGCGTCGAGGCCGAGACGGCGGAGTTCGAGCAGTGCACGACGCGCGCTGCAGGCGATGCGCGTCGGTGCACAGCCGCATGCTGAAGGACGCGCTCGTCGACCTCTCGTCGCGACCGCCTGCGCGAAGAGGTCGCGCGAGATGCAGGCGGCGATGGGATCGCGCGTTCCTCAACCTCGGCGCGCGCAAGGCCTTCATCGCGCTGTGCGACGCGGCTGCGCGCGCTGCTCTGGCCGGGGCCAGCGCGCAACGACGAGATCCGCGAGATGCTGCAGCGCGTCGTTCGCGCGCGCTCAACGCCGAGTTCGGCTTCAGCCTGGCGATCGGCAAGCCGCTCGAGCTTCGACCGCTTCGCGAGCGAGCTGCAGCTGATCGAGACGCAACTACGTCCAGTACCTCGGCCTGACGCAGGCGCTGCGCCTGGCGCAGCCGAAGTTCATGGAGCAGTTCCGGCGCATGCTGGTCTCCAAGCTGCGCGTCGTGTTCGAGAACGCGAGCAGCGAGCTCGAGCTGTGGAACAAGGCGGTCTCGGCGCAGGTCGACGCGCAGCTGCGCGAGCGCCGCAAGGCGTTCCAGCGGCGCCGCGAGACGCTCGAGAAGCGTGCAGACGGCGGCCGGCGAGCTCGAGACCGCGCATCGGCGAGATCGACGCCCAGGACGCAGCGCCTGCAGCAGTTCCAGGCGCGCATCGCCGAGCTCGCCGAGGCGCTGCGCGAGCACGCCTTGCCGCGCCGCTCGCGACCGACGCCGCGCGTCGTCAAGCATCGACCTGCCGCTGTTCGACGACGCGGTGCCGGTCGAGGAGATGGAGCAGCGCCAGCGCCTTGACGCGCCCGCGGCACGCTCGCCGGATGAGCGACCGGCGCGAGCCTCCCGCGAGCACTTCGCCGAGCACGCTCGATCGCGTGGCAGCGGCGAGCACGGGCGCAACGCGCTGCCGTGGCAGAACACGCGCGACCCGTACCGCGTCTGGCTGTCGGAGATCATGCTGCAGCAGACGCAGGTCGCGACCGTGCTCGCCTACTACGAGCGCTTCCTCGCAGCGCTTCCCGACGTCGCGCGCGCTGGCCGCGGCGCCGCTCGACGACGTGCTCGCGCTCTGGAGCGGCCTCGGCTACTACAGCCGCGCGCGCAACCTGCATCGCTGCGCGCAGGTCGTCGTCGCCGAGCACGGCGGCGCGTTTCCCGAGCAGCGCCGCCGCAGCTCGCCGAGCTGCCCGGCATCGGCCGCTCGACCGCGCGCGGCGATCGCCGCGTTCTGCTTCGGCGAGCGCGTCGCGATCCTCGACGGCAACGTCAAGCGCGTGCTCGCGCGCGTGCTCGCGTTCGACGGCGACCTCGCCGAGGCGACGCGCCGAGCGCGAGCTGTGGGAGCGAGGCGACGCGGCTGCTGCCCGACACGCGACATCGAGGCGCTACACGCAGGGCTTGATGGACCTCGGCGCCACCGTCTGCCTGCCACGCGCGCCGCTCTGCCTGCTCTGTCCGGTGCGACGCGCAGTGCCGCGGCGCGGCGCGCGGGACGCCAGGAGCGCTATCCGGTCAAGACGCGCACGCCTCGAGCGCGGCCGCGCGCGAGCAACGTCTGGCTCGTGGCTGCGCTGGCGCGACGCGGTCTGGCTGGTCGAGCGCGCGCCGACACCGGCGTCTGGGCCGGGCTCTGGAGCCTGCCCGAGTTCGATTCGATCGCCGCGCTGCGACTGCGCGGCACGGCGGCTGGCCGGGCAGCGGCGAGGCGCTGCCGACGCTTCGTCCACGTGCTGACGCACTTCGACTGGCATCTGCAGCCCGGTGCGCTGGACCCTGCCCGCGCGCACTCGGCGCGAGCGCGTCGCGCCGCTGCATCGGCGCGCTGGCCGGCGCGGGCGCTGGTTCACGTCTCGACGAGGCGCTCGCCGCTCGGCTTGCCGGCGCCGCTCAGGCAAGCTGCTCGAGCGCGCGACGCTCGACGCGCGAGCGCCTGCGCAGTGACGTCACGCTCCTGTGCCGCGCAGCAGCGAATCGACGACCTCGAGCCGGCGCGAGCGGGATCGTCGAGCGCCATCAGCCGCTGCTTGGCCTCGAGCGGGAGCGGCAGGATCTCGCACCAGCGGTTGGCGACCCAGCCGGCGTCGTCGAGGCGGTGCGGCTCGAGGAAGGGTCGCGTGCCCTGCGCCGCGAGCGTCGCGATCGCGTCGGCGAGGCCGCTGCGACGATGTCGCCGTGGCTCGTCGGCCGGCGCGACGACCGGATCGTCGTCGATCGGCGTCGTCGCCTCGGCAGCCACAGGCCGTCCGGCTCTGACTGGCGTCGCGCCGACCGTCGAAGCGCGGGCTGCCGCGGCAGCGCACCTGCAGGATGCCGGCCTGCGCGCTGTCGACCTCGATCAGCTCGGCGAGCGTGCCGACGTCGTCGAAGCTCGACGCGGCTCGCCGCGCGGCGCGCGCTTCGCTGCCGCTGCGCAGGGCGACGACGCCGAACGGCGTGCTGCTCGCGCAGGCAGCGCGCGCGATCAGGTCGAGGTAGCGCGCCTCGAAGATCTTCAGCTCGAGCAGGCCGTCGGGGAAGAGCACGGTGCTGCAGCGGAAAGAGCGGCAGCTCGGCCAGCGTGCGTCGGCTCAGGTCAGTCGCGGCGTCGAGCTCGCGGTGGCGGACCAGCGTGATGCGGCGCGTGCGCGAACGCCTCGGCGAGCCGCTCGGCGAACTAGACCGAGCGGTGCTGGCCGCCGGTGCAGCCGATCGCGACCGTCAGGTAGCTGCGCTGGTCGGCCTCGAAGGCGGGCAGCCAGCGCGCGCAGGAAGGCCTCGATCTGCGCCAGCATCTCGACCACCTCGGGCTGCGCCTCGAGGTACGCGCGCGACCGGCGGCGTCGCGGCCGGTGAGCGGGCGCAGCTCGCGCACGTAGTGCGGGTTGGGCAGCACGCGGATGTCGAACACGTAGTCGGCGTCGAGCGGCACGCCGTGCTTGAACGCGAAGCTCTCGAACACCAGCGTGAGGCGGCTGCCGGCGGCGCCGCACCAGGTCGCGCATCCAGGCGCGCAGCTGGGCCGGGCGCAGCTGGCTGGTGTCGATCACGGTCGAGAGCTCGCGCAGCTCGGCGAGCAGCTGGCGCTCGAGCTCGATCGCCTCGACCAGCGCGCCGCGGTCGGCGAGCGGATGGGCGCGCCGCGTCTCGGAGAAGCGCCGCACCAGCGCGTCGGTGCGTCGCGTCGAGGAAGATCGCCTGCACGCCGATGCCTTCGTCGCGCAGCTGCTCGAGCAGCGGCAGCAGGTGCGGCAGCGAGCCGGCGCTGCGCACGTCGACCGCGATGCGCGATGCGCGCGGTCAGCGCGCTGCGTCTCGAGGCGCAGGAACTCGCGCAGCAGCTCGGGCGGCAGGTTGTCGACGCAGAAGAAGCCCGGCGTCCTCGAGCGCGTGCAGCGCGACCGACTTGCCGGAGCCGGAGATGCCGGTGACCAGCACGACCTCGTCGCCGATGCGGCGCCGGCTCGGCCGGGGCAGGGCTGCTCCTCCCGCTCGCCCTCCCTCCGGAGGGGGGCCGATCCTGCTGGGGTCGCTTGCGGACGCTGGTCGCGGGGCGGCATCGCGCGCGTTGCGGCGCGCGGCTCGGCGCCGAGGCGAGCATCTCCTGCGCGTGGGCGAGGCTCGTGTCGACGAGCTGCTCGCCGCCGAGCATGCGCGCGATCTCGGCGACGCGCGCTTCGCCGGCGACCGGCTCGACGTCGCTGGTCGTGCTGCCGCCGCGCGGCGCTTGCTGACGACGAAGTGGTGGTCGGCGCAGGCCGCGACCTGCGGCAGGTGCGTCACGGCGAGCACCTGGCGGTCGCGCGCCGAGCTGCTTCATCAGGCGGCCGACGGTCTCGGCGACCGCGCCGCCGATGCCGGCGTCGACCTCGTCGAAGATCAGCGTCGCCGGCGCTCGCGCGACGCTGCAGCTCGGTGCCGACGACCGGCGATCGGCGAGCGCGATGCGCGACAGCTCGCCGCCCGACGCGACCTTGGCGAGCGGCCGCGGCGTCGCTGCCGGCGTGGCCGGCGACCAGGAACTCGGCCGACTCGACGCCGAACGATTGCGGCGCGTCGGTCGCACGCAGCGCGACCTCGAAGCGGCCGCCGGCCATGCCGAGCTGCTGCATCGCCTGCGTCACCGCGGCGGCGAAGCTTCGGCGCCGCGGCGCGCCGCGCGGCCGAGACGCGGCGCGCCTCGGCGTCGTAGGCGGCGCGCGCGGCGTCGCAGCGCGCGCTCGAGCGCGTCGAGGTCGGCGGCGGCGTCGAGCGCCGCAGCTCGGCCTGCCACTGCGCGAGCAGCGCCGGCAGGTCGGCCGGCGGGCGGCGATGGCGCCGCGCCAGCGCCACCCACGGCCGACAGCCGCTCGTCGAGCTCCGCGCAGCCGCTCGGGATCGAGCTCGGCTGCGATCGAGGTAGCCGGCAAGCGTGTGCGCCGCGTCCTGCAGCTGCGCCTGCGCGCCTGCAGCGCTTCGATCGGGCCGGCGAGGCGCAGCGTCGAACTCAGCCACGTCCTGCAGCGCGTCGATGCGCGCGGCCGGCGAGCGCGTCGGCGCTCGTCGTCGGCCTCGGACGATCGCGTCGAGCGCGAGCCGCGCCGCATCGATCAGCGACTGGCGCGTGCGCGAGCCGGCGTGTGCTCGGCGTCGAGCTCGGCCCATTCGTCGGCGCCGGGCGCGAGCTTGGCGACCTCGCCGATCTGCCAGGCCGAGCCGCTCGCGCTCGCGCTCGAGGTCGCCCTGCTTCGTCGCGCGCCAGCGGCGAGCGCCTGCGCTCGCCGCGCGCCAGCGCTGACCAGAGCGTCGGCGAGCGGCGCGGCGTCGATGCTGCGCGTAGCGCGTCGAGCAGCGCGCGCACCGCGGGCGCGCGCGTCAGGCCTTGCCAGGCGTGCTGGCCGTGGATGTCGACCAGGCAGGTCGGCCGCCTCGCGCAGCTGCGCGATCGGTCGCCGCCGCTGCCGTTGATCCACGCGCGGCTCTTGCCCTGCGCGTCGATCGTCCGGCGCAGCAGCATGCGGCCGGCGTCGCCGGTATCGGCGTCGAAGCCGGCGTCGGCGAGCCAGCGGCGCGAGCGCCGCCGGCGCGTCGAACTCGGCGCTGATCTCGGCGCGCGTCGCGCCTTCGCGCACGACGCCGGCGTCGCCGCGGCTGCCGAGCGCGAGCTGCAGCGCGTCGACCAGGATCGACTTGCCGGCGCCGGTCTCGCCGCTCAGCACCGAGAAGCCGCGGCGTCGAACTCGACCTCGAGCGCGTCGACGATGACGAAGTCGCGCAGATCGCGAGGCGGCGCAGCACGCATCAGGCTCGACTCCGGAGTGCCCAGTGCAGCTTGCGCGCGCAGCGTCGCGTAGTAGCTCCAGCCGCGCGGATGGAGGAAGCGCACGCTGGTCGGCCGAGCGGCGCACGCGGATGCGGTCGCCGTGCAGCAAGGCTGGTCAGCGACTGCATGTCGAAGTTCACGCTGGCGTCGCGGCCGGCGACGATCTCGACGCTGATCTCGCCGCTGTCGGGCAGCGACGATCGGCCGGTTCGAGCAGGTCGTGCGGCGCGATCGGCACCAGCACCCAGCCGGCGATGCCCGGGTGCAGGATCGGGCCGCCGGCCGACAGCGCATAGGCGGTCGATCCGGTCGGCGAGCCGATGATCAGGCCGTCGGCGCGCAGCTGGGCGACGAACTCGCCGCCGATGTCGACCTGCGAGCTCGACCATGCCGGCGGTCGCGCCGCGGCTGACGATCACGTCGTTCAGCGCGAAGCCCGTCGAAGATCGTCTTGCCGTCGCGCTCGACGCTCGCCCTCGAGCATGGTGCGGCGCTCTTCCTCGTGTAGTCGCCGGCGATGATCGGCGCGAGCGCGCTCGCGAACTCGCCCAGCGGCGACGTCGGTGATGAAGCCGAAGCCGGCCCTGGTTGATGCCGACCAGCGGCGTGTCGTGGCGGGCGAGCTGGCGCGGCGATGCCGAGCATCGTGCCGTCGCCGCCGACGACGACGGCGATGTCGCAGCGCCGCGCCGAGCGCGCGCCGCGGCGAGCGCGCGGATAGCCGGCGATGCCGGTGTTGAGCGGCGGTCGTCTTCCTCGAGCGTCACCGTCGAGGCCCTGGCGCGACAGGAACGCGCGCTACTTCGAGCACTTCGCGGATGCCTTCGGCGTTGAACTTGCCGACGAGCGCAGCGTGCCGGAAGCGGGTCGCCATGCGCGGGATTACACCACAGCGACCCTCTGCGACGCGGGCAGAATCGGCCTCGTCAACCGCGACTGAACCGATGCTGGACGAGCGTGCCAAGACCCTGCTGAAGGCGCTGGTCGAGCGCTATATCGCCGACGGCCAGCCGGTCGGCTCGCGCACGCTGTCGCGCGCCACGCGGCCTCGACCTGTCGCCGGCGACGATCCGCAACGTGATGGCCGATCTCGAGGAGCTCGGCTTGATCGCCAGCCCGCACACCAGCGCCGGCCGCGTCCCGACGCGCGCGCGGCTACCGCCTCTTCGTCGACACGCATGCTGACGGCGCAGCCGAGCTGCCGCGTCGGGCGACCGGCCGCGCCGATCGAGGCGCAGCTGCACGCCGACCAGCCCGCAGCGCGTGATCGCCAACGCGGCGCAGCTGCTGTCGAGCCTGTCGAGCTTCGTCGGCGTGATCACCGCGCCGCAGCAAGCCGAGCGTGTTCCACCACATCGAGTTCCTGCGCCTGTCGGAGCGGCGCGTCCTGCGTGATCGTGGTCGCGCCCGACGGCGACGTGCAGAACCGCGTCATCTTCACCGCGCAGCGACTACACCCGCGGCGCAGCTGATCGAGGCGAGCAACTTCCTGACCGCGCACTACGCCGGGCTGACGCTCGAGGAGGTGCGCGAGCGGCTGAAGACCGAGGTCGACGCGCTCGCGCGGCGAGATCTCGGCGCTGATGCAGCGCGGCGGTGCAGGCCGGCAGCGAGGCGATGGCCGAGAGCCACGAGCAGGTCGTCATCGTCGGGCGAGCGCAACCTGCTCGCGATGCAGGACTTCTCGCAGCGACATGGGCAGCCTGCGCAAGCTGTTCGACCTGTTCGAGCAGAAGACCCAGCTGATGCGCCTGCTCGACGTCTCGCAGCCGCGCCGAGGGCGTGCGCATCTACATCGGCGGCGAGAGCGTGGTCGTGCCCGTACGAGGAGCTGTCGGTCGTGTCGGCGCCCTACGAGGTCGACGGCCGAGGTCGTCGGCACGCTCGGCGTGATCGGGCCGACGCGCATGGCCTACGACCGGATGATCCAGATCGTCGACATCACGTCGCGGCTGGTCAGCAACGCGCTCAGCACCAAGTAGGCGAGGGCGACCACCGCGACGGCGACAACGCCGCGTTGCTGCGCCCGCGCGTCAAAGGAGACAGCACGACGTTCGCCCGGGCGCCTTCGGCGACGTCGACGCGCTGCATCCAGCGCGCCGCCCTCAGGCGCGGCCTCGCCGCCGGCGGTGCGCCCGGAATGACGTTGGAAAACACGCGCCCAGCGGCCGGCTTCGGCACGCCGTCGAAGCGGAGGCGCCCGTCGGCATCGCAGCCGACGCGGCGGACCGTGCGACTGAAGTCGGCCGCGATGTTGGCGGGATAGCGCGGCGACGATGCCACTGGTACGTAGCCGCGCGGAACCCGTCGTTGCCGAAGACGATCCCGCATCATCTCGGCGGCGTAGGTGCCGGCGGGGGAACAGCGCTGGGGCTGCCGCTGCTGGCGCAGGTGCGCGACACGCCGCCGCCGGCGGGTATCGCGGCGCGACCCTCGACGGTCGCCGTGCCCGGCCGCGCCACTCCCGCGCGACGTCGCCGGCGCTGAAGGGGCGAGGTCATCTGGGCGGGTGGCGCAGGTGGCGCGGGAGCTGGCGCAGCCGACCGTCAACACGACCTGGCGACGACCGGAACGAGGCGTGGCGAAGGGGCAGCGGTCATGGCGATGGGTGGGAAGCGAACCGGATCTCACTACCCTCGCCGTTCGGCGGCGATGTCGGCATGCGAAGATTCCCGCGCCCGGGCCGTTAGCTCAGCTGGTTCGAGCAGAGGACTCCATAATCCTTTGGTCGTTGGTTCGATCCCAACACGGCCTACCAGTAAAAGCAAGGACTTAGCGCAACGTGCTAAGTCCTGTTTCGTTTCCGACCAAGGATTTTGGTCTGTTTGTGCCAGTTTTGTGCCGCGTGAGTTCGATGACAGCGTCTAGCCGCCGTCGTGTCCTGGCCTCGGCCGCTCGTGTTGCCGGCGGGCTTGAGGCCGATCAAGCGCGACGTGGGGATCATTAGTCCTCGCGTCGCCTACCTTGTCAGGTGCCAGAGCGTGGGCGTCGAACCGCAGATACAGCGCGCTGCCGCGCCCGACGAACGCTTGTGGATGATCGATCGCTTCGGCGGTCATCGCTCGCCTGCGGTGCTGGCCTGCGATTTGTGCGCTTGAAGCAGGTCACCGTGGTACTCGGCGACATGGTCGGCCCCAGCCATAGCTCGCCTCGTTCACGTCGACAGGGCACGCTAGGTGACCAGTCATAGCCGATCGCCGCGATATCGAGAGTTCGCTTCGATACCGTGCGACCCGAACGACTGCTTCCGGCAGCCGAGATCAGCTGGCCGGTCGGCTCTGATCGACCCTGCCGCCGCGGCCAGCTTTGGCAGAAGCAGCCGTTCCCGGATTCCGTGGCGGCATCCATGCGACGCTACTGCAGCGCGATCAGACCCAGCGCCACCTCCCGGTAGAGGCAGGTGGCCCGGTGCTCGGTTGCGCAAACCGCTTTCTGCCCAGTGTATCGCGCCCGGCCTGCTCGTCCAACGCGTAGCGCACGGCATCGTCCAGGGACATCGCTCGACCTTCGTCCCAGGCTTGATCGAACGCTTCGGCCGTCAATATCGCGCGGACCGGCTTCACCTGGCGCTCGTAGGCGATGCTCTGGTGGACCGACCTTGCGTTACCGATCTCCTGTCGCAACGCATCGGCTGCGCCCCACAGCCGGGCAGCGCGCCGTGGCGCCGCCGTCGCCGCAGCGACGCCGGCAAGCCCTTCCAGCGACTCGATGACACCCGGGCGATCGCCCAGGCCGTGCAGGATGGTCAGGCCTTCGGCGAAATGCTTCAGCGCGAGGTCGGGGTGTCCCTCATCGCATTCTGCCCGCGCGATATCGTTGAGAGTGGATCCTATTTGCCACGGCGCTCCGATGCTCGCGCGCCATCGCGAGTGCCTGCTCGTACAACTCGCGCGCTGCAGCCCACTGGCCTTGCCGGTGGAGCACGACAGCCAGACCGCCCAGGCTGGAGAAGAGCAGCGTTGCGGTCACCCGTGGCTCGCGCGCGGTCCACCGATTCGCGCAATAGCACCTCGGCCTCCGGATACTGGCCCTGATCGATCGCGAGAGCGCTGCCAGGTTGGTCAGCACGCACAGCACCGCTCGCGCATAGTCGAGTCTCGCGGAAGAGCGCCAGGCTCTCCTGCAACAGTCGCTTCGCAGCGGCATAGTCGCCCTGCGGTGTCGCCAACAGGCCGGCAACGAGCAGGCCGCGTGCACGCTCGCGTCGTCGGGCCGTCGATCGGGAAGGCATCGAGCAGCCGGGCAAGCCACTGGCGCCCTTCGGCCAGGTGGCCGCGAATGCGCCAGAAGAGGTCCAACGCCGCTGCGAGTCGCAATCCCTCTATCGGGCTCGATTCGGCCGACCATGCGAGCGCGGCCCGCAGGTTGTCGTGCTCGCTCGCGATCCGGGAGAACCACGACTGCTGTTGCGGTCCCGCACTCGTCCCACGTTGAACTGCCTCGGCGAGCGCAGACGAAGCAGGCCAGATGAGAACCTCGCCATTGCGCTTCCTCGCCGCGCTCGCGCAAGCGATCCAGCGCGTACTGGCGCACGGTCTCCAGCATCCGATACCGTGTCGCGCCCGCCTGCTCGTCGGTCACGACCAGGCTCTTGTCGACCAGCGACGTCAGTTGCTCGATGACGTCCGAAGCGTCGATCCCGTCTCCGGCGCAGACCTGCTTCCGCGCTCGCGAGCGTCCAGCCACCCGCGAAGACCGCCACCCGACGCAACATGGCCTGCTCGCGTTCGGTCAACAGGTCGTAGCTCCAATCGATCATCGATCGCAGCGTGCGATGCCGCGGCAGCGCTGCGCGCGAACCGTCGGTCAGCAACGCGAAGCGCTGATCGAGCCGTTGGCTCAATTCATCGACCGACATCGAGCGCAGCCGCGGCGCCGCCAATCTCGATCGCCAACGGCATGCCAGCAATACGTAACTGAACGAAGTACA
>ERZ1370068.2289-contig-1445_pt1 | contig 15017 bp, 15 predicted proteins | sample MGYA00561227_ERZ1370068 | MGnify/ENA primary metagenome ERZ1370068 (study PRJEB38410, sample SAMEA6850437) | metagenome | study: Metagenomic assessment of the ecological functions of the soil: analysis of the soil microbiota associated with the...
TGCTCTGGAGACTGCGGCGAATGATGAAGACCAGCATCGGCGAAGCGTTGAAGGTGGGACCGACTATGCCCGTAGTTCTGGCCGCCGGCGCCGATCACCGGATCACCCGGTCGGCGCGTAACGGGCCCGCGGCGAGGTCGGCGGCACCCAAGTATTGCCGTCGAGCGCCTCAGACGACCTTGACGCGAATGTCCGGCAGTCCGTCGATGTGCGGCGTCCATCACGTCGCCGCGGATCACGGGCCCGACGTTCTCGGGCGTGCCGCTGTAGATGATGTCGCCCGGCATGAGCTCGAACGCCGCGACGAGGTTCGCTGACCTGCTCGGCGACATTCCAGATCATCTGGTTCAGGTCCGCGTTCTGCTTGACCTGTCCGTTGACGCTGAGCCAGATCGCACCCTGCGTGAAATGACCCGGTCTCGCGAACGGCTGCAGCGGCCCGAGCACCGCCGAGTGATCGAAGCTCTTGCCGACTTCCCACGGCTTCTTCTCGTCGCCCATTGCACGCTGGAGGTCGCGGCCGGGTCATGTCGAGGCCGATCGGTGTAACCGAAGACGAGATCGAGCGCGCGCTCCGGCGGGATATCGCGCCCGCCCTTGGCGAGCGCGGCGACCAGCTCGACCTCGTAGTGGTAGTTCTTGGTGAGCGTCGGGTACGGGTGATCGATCGTCACGCCGGGAGGCGCGACCTGAATCGCATCGGTCGGCTTCTGGAAAAAGAACGGCGGCTCGCTGCGTCGGATCCGACCCCATCTCGCGCGCATGCGCCGCGTAGTTGCGGCCGATGCAATAGATTCGCCGCACCGGAAACTGCTGATCGCTGCCGGCGATCGGAATGAAGGTCTGGGCAACGGCGAACGGCACCGCGCGGACGCCTGCGCGCTCGCACGGAAGCGCGCCTGCTGCAGCGCCGCCTGCGACCATCGCGGCGGCGCGGTTCGAGAACTTCGCGGCGCTTGGAATGTCTTCATCGTTCGCCCCTCCTCCCGGCATCGCGCGTCGAGCCGGGCATCGCTGCAATCCATGTCACGATCGCGCGACGCAGGGTCATCCCTGCGATTCGCCCACCACGCGCCGAGCTCGCCGACGATGCCGCGCCGGAACGCAAGCACGCAGACGACGAAGATCGACGCCGGTGATGACCGTCACCCACTGGCCGAAGCTCGGCGAGGTAGCTCTCGAGCCCGATGATCGACGAACGCGCCGACCACGGGTCCGAAGATCGTCCCCATGCCGCCGAGCAGCGTCATCAGCACGACCTCGCCCGACATCGTCCAGTGCACGTCGGTCAGCGACGCGAGCTGGAACACGATCGCCTTGGTCGCGCCGGCCAGCCCGGCGAGCGTCGGCCGACAGCACGAACGCGAGCAGCTTGTAGCGCTCGGCGTCGTAGCCGAGCGAAATCGCGCGCGGCTCGTTCTCGCGGATCGCCTTCAGCACCTTGCCGAACGGCGAATGGATGACGCGGTAGATGAACAGGAACGCCGCCGAGGAAGATCGCCAGCACGACGTAGTACATCGACGAGCGTGTTGGACGAGGTCGATGAAGCCGAACAGCTTGCCGCGCGGCACCGCCTGGATGCCGTCCTCGCCGTGCGTGAACGGCGTCTGCAGGCAGAAGAAGATAGATCATCTGCGCCAGCGCCGAGCGTGATCATCGCGAAGTAGATGCCCTGCCGGCGGATCGCCAGCGCGCCCGACGACGACGCCGAGCACCGCCGACGCCGCGCGTGCCGGCGAGGATCGCGAGCTCCGGGCGGCAAGCCCCAGACCTTGGCGGCGTGCGCGCGACACGTAGCCGGCCGTGCCGAGGAACATCGCGTGGCCGAACGACAGCAGGCCGCCGAAGCCGATCAGCAGGTTGAACGCGCAGGCGAACAGCGCGAAGCACAGCGCCTTCATCAGGAACACCGGATAGACGCCGACGAACGGCGCGACGACGAGCAGCGCCGCCATCACCGCCGTGCGCGATCAGCGATGCCGTCGCTGCGGCGGCGCGCGCCGGCGACGGCAGCGGACTGCGTCGCGGGCGGTGCGGCCATGCTCTAGCGCTCCTTGCCGAACAGCCCGGCCGGCTTGATCAGCAGCACGATCACCATGATGACGAAGATCACCGTGTTCGACGCCTCCGGATAGAACACCTTGGTCAGCCCTTCGACGACGCCGAGGCCGAAGCCGGTGAGGATCGCGCCCAGGATCGAGCCCATGCCGCCGATCACGACCACCGCGAACACGACGATGATCAGGTTCGCGCCCATCTGCGGATTGACCTGGTAGATCGGCGCCGCCATCACGCCGGCCAGCGCGGCGAGCGCCGACGCCGAAGCCGTAGGTCAGCGTGATCATCCGCGGCACGTTGATGCCGAACGCCTGCACCAGCGCCGGATTCTCGGTGGCCGCGCGCAGGTACGAGCCGAGCTTGCGTGCGCTCGATCACGTACCACGTCGCCGAGGCACACGATCGAGCGATGCGACGATCACCCAGGCGCGGTACTTCGGCAGGAACATGAAGCCGAGATTGAACGCGCCGGCGAACTCGTCGGGCATCCGATACGGCAGTCCCGAGCGAGCCGTAATAGTTGCGTGAACACGCCCTGGATGATCAGCGCGAGGCCGAAGGTCAGCAGCAGTCCGTAGAGGTGGTCGAGCTTGTAGAGGCGCGAGAGCATCGTGCGCTCGATCACGATGCCGGTGACGCCGACGACGATCGGCGCGAGCAGCAGCGACCACCAGTAGCCGACGCCCCAGCGTACTCGAGCAGGAACCACGCGCAGAACGCGCCCATCATGTACTGGGCGCCGTGCGTGAAATTGATGATGTTGAGCAGGCCGAAGATCACGGCGAGCCCGAGGCTACAGCATCGCGTAGAACGCGCCGTTGATGAGCCCGATCAGCAGCTGGCCGAACAGCGCCTGCGTCGGGATGCCGAAGATTTCAGTCATGATCAGCGTGAAGTGCGCACCGTCGGTCCGCGATGCGGCGAACCCGGCGCGCAAACGAGCGTCACTGTCCGCGCCGTCGCGGCGATGACGTCAGCCTACGCCGCGAGCGCGCGAACGCGCTCGCGACGTGGTCCGTCTCACTTCACCAGCGGGCACTCGCCGTCCTTCAAGCGGCCGGAACGCCTGGTCGGCCGGAATCGTCGCGCGGACCTTGTAGTAGTCCCACGGGCCCTTCGACTCGGCCGGCTTCTTCACTTCGACCAGGTACGCCGGATGGATCTTGCGGCCGTCGGCGCGGATCGTGCCCTTGCCGAACAGCGGATCGTCGGTCGGCGTTTCCTTCATCTTGGCGATGACCTTGGTGCCGTCGTCGCTCTTCAGCGCCTCGACCGCCTTCAGGTAGTGCAGCACCGCCGAGTAGACGCCCGCATGCACCATCGTCGGATGGATGCCCTTGTCGCAGCGCGGCGAAGCGCTTCGCGAACGCGCGCGTCTGGTCGTTCGTGTCCCAGTAGAACGTCTTGGTGACGATGAGGCCCTGCGCCGTCGGCAGGCCCGAGCGCATGGATGTCGGTCAGGAACACGAGCAGCCCGGCGAGGTTCTGGCCGCCCTTGACGATGCCGAACTCGGCCGCCTGCTTGATCGAGTTCGTCGTGTCGCCGCCCGCATTGGCGAGGCCGATGATCTTCGCCTTCGACGCCTGCGCCTGCAGCAGGAACGAGCTGAAGTCCTGCGTGTTGAGCGGCGCGCGCACCTTGCCCAGCACCTTGCCGCCGTTCTTCAGCACGACCGCCTCGGTGTCGCGCTCGAGCGCGTGGCCGAACGCGTAGTCGGCGGTGAGGAAGAACCACGTGTCGCCGCCGGTCTTGACGATCGCGCCGCCGGTGCCGTTGGCGAGCATCCACGTGTCGTACGTCCAGTGGATCGTGTTCGGCGAGCATGCCTTGCCGGTCAGGTCGGACGACGCGGCGCCGGAGACGAGGAACGCCTTGCCCTTGTCCTTGGTGATCTGGTTGACCGCGAGCGCGACGCCGGAGTTCGGCACGTCGACGATCACGTCCACCTTGTCGACGTCGTACCACTGGCGCGCGATCGCCGAGCCGACGTCCGGCTTGTTCTGGTGATCGGCCGAGACGACCTCGACCTTGTAGCCGCGCTTTTCGATGCCCGAGTCCTCGACCGCCATCTGCGCCGCGACGACCGAGCCGGCGCCCGCCAGGTCGGTGTAGAGGCTCGACATGTCGGACAGCACGCCGATCTTGATCGACGTTGTCGGAGACCTGCGCCTGCGCGGCGCCGCGCCGAGCGCCGCGGCGACCGCCAGCGCGCGATCAGTGCGTGCGTTTGAATGCGTTCATGCAATGCCTCCATGCTGAGCGTGGGTGCGTGCGCTGCGCGGCTACGACGCCGAGGTAATCGTGCAGCTTCGTCCATGTTCGCGTCGAGCTCCGCGTTCGGAATCATGTCGACGACGCGGCCGTGCTCCATCACGTAGTGCCGGTCCGCGACCGTCGCCGCGAAGCGGAAATTCTGCTCGACCAGCAGGATCGTGAAACCCTGCGTCTTGAGCTCGCGCGATGGTGCGGCCGATCTGCTGGACGATCACCGGCGCCAGGCCTTCGGTCGGCTCGTCGAGCAGCAGCAGCCGCGCGCCGGTGCGCAGGATGCGGCCGATCGCGAGCATCTGCTGCTCGCCGCCGGACAGCTTCGTGCCCTGGCTCGCGCAGCCGCTCGCTTGCAGGTTCGGGAACAGCTCGTAGATCTGCTCGACCGACAGCCCGCCGTCGCGCACGACCGGCGGCAGCAGCAGGTTCTCCTCGACGTTGAGGCTCGCGAAGATGCCGCGCTCCTCCGGGCAATAGGCGATGCCGAGGCGGGCGATGCGGTTCGACGGCGAGGCGCGACCGTCTCGCGGCCTTCGAACGCGATCGATCCCTCGCGCCGCGGCACGATGCCCATGATCGACTTGCAGCGTCGTCGTCTTGCCCGCGCCGTTGCGGCCGAGCAGCGTGACGACCTCGCCGGCGCGCGACGTCGAACGTCGACGCCGTGCAGGACGTGCGACTCGCCGTACCACGCGTTCGAGCTCGCGCACGGCGAGCAGCGGCGCGCCGGCGGCGGCGCAGCGCCGGCGCTGCGCGTCGCGCGACCGTCAGGCATGCGCCGGTCCCAGGTAGGCCTCGACGACGTCCGGGTGCTGCGACACCGTGCGCGTAGTCGCCCTCGGCCAGCATCTCGCCGCGCGCGAGCACCGTGATGTGATCGGACAGCGTCGACACGACCGACAGGTTGTGCTCGACCATCAGCACCGTGCGGTTCGCCGGCGACCTTGCTTGATCAGCGCGGCGATCCGCTCGACGTCCTCGTGCGTCATGCCGGCGGTCGGCTCGTCCAGCAGCATCATCTCCGGTTCGAGCGCGAGCGTCGTCGCGATCTCGAGCGCGCGCTTGCGCCCGTACGGCGAGCTCGACCGCAGTGCGTCGCTGCGAACTCGGTCAGGCCCACCGCGTCGATCAGCTCGCGCGCGCGGTCGTCGATGCTGCCGCGAGCGTCGCCTCGACGCGCCAGAAATCGAACGAATGGCCGCGCTTGCGCTGCAGCGCGATGCGCACGTTTTCGAGCACCGTGAGATGTGGGAAACACCGCGGAGATCTGGAACGAGCGGACGAGCCCCATCCGCGCGATCGTCGCCGGGCCGCGACCCGGTGATCTCGCGCCCGTTGTAGAAAATCTGGCCGCGCGTCGGCGTCAGGAAATGCGTGAGCAGGTTGAAGCAGGTGGTCTTGCCGGCGCCGTTCGGGCCGATCAGCGCGTGGATCGTGCCGCGGCGGACCGTCAGGCTCGACGTCCTTGACCGCGACGAAGCCCTTGAACTCCTTGGTGAGCCCGCGTGTTTCGAGAATGGTGTCGTCGGCCATGCGCGCGCCGGCGCACGTATGACGGCGCCGCTCCTCCTGCAATGAGAGCGCGTGATTATGCGTTTGGCGGCGCCTGGCGCAACTCATTGCATTATGCCGATGGTCCGAAGGCCTACCGCTGTGCCGAGCCAGCGTTGCGCCTTCTGCATCGCGAGGAGCTCGGCGGCGCTCCGCATCGCCATCGCGCTCGGCCTGGCGCCGAGCGCGATCTGCAGCAGTTGCGCCGTCGCGAACGCATCGGCGACGGCGTGGTGCCGCTCCGCCGGCCCCGAGGCCGAAATGGCGCGAGCCAGTCGTCGAGCGTCCTGCACTCGGTCCCGCGGAACAGCGCCGGCAGCAGGAACGCGAGATCGATCCACGGACGACGGAGCGAGAAGCCGAGAATCGATCGCATACGCGCGCTCCGAGCATCGATCTGGTCGAACTCGGCGCGAAACGCGACGAGCGGCGACTTGCCGATGAACTCGAGAAATCGCAGCATCCCGGCGCGCGGCTCGACGCCGGCGAGCTGGGTCTGCCCGCCGATCCCGTGGATCAGGATGTTGGCGTTGGCGCTCGCCTTGTCCTGGCGCAGCACCGTTTCGAAGCAATCGGAAGCCGCAGGCGATTGCCGCCGACCGCCGCCGCGCCGATCGCGATCAGCGCGGTCGTGGCGCAGATCGAGACCTGTCGTTTCGGTGTCGACGACGACGTAGCGCGTTTGCGCGATGCGGTCGCGTCAGGTCGGCGCTCCGGCAGCGTTCCGCCACGAGGCGAGCCGCGTCGCTCGTCCGCGCCGCCGACCTTGGCGCTCGCCAGCAGATAATCGAGCGTCGGAACCTGAAGACGCGCATTCGGCGGAAGTCGCCCTCACAACTGGTAAGTCTGCGCAAGCCGCTGCTGCAGCTTGCGCGCCTGCCGGAACGACTCCTTCAGCATCCGCTGGTCGACCTCGTTCAGCGCGTACGGGATCGATGCGGTTGGGCTCGACCTGCGTACTCCGGGACGATCCTGCTGGCGCAGCCGCAGCAGCTGCAGGAAATGGAAGGCCTCGATCGTCGCGTCGACGTGCCGGCGTCTCGACGTGCGAGCGCGTTCGCCGGCCAGCGCGCAGCCGCGCCGCGGTTCCCGTTTCGGGCGATGCCGAACGCCAGCGCGAACACGCGCCGCATCGACGAAGAGCGCGTGCCGCGCGTCTTGAGGTCGAGCGTGCCCTTCTGCGCGTCGGTCGTCGTCGGTCGACGAACGCGCGGATCAGGCCGAGCGGCGGCTCCGATCTCGAGCGCGTTCTGCACCATGCAGCCGCAGGAAGATCCGTGTTGTCCTGCGTGTAGCCGCACAGCCACGCGCGCAGCGCGTCCGCCAGCGTCGTGTCGCCGTACAGCGGCCGGAAGTCGAACACGATGTTCGCGCTGAGCAGCGCCTGCGGCGTCGGCTCCCGGATCCAGCCGAGGAACTCGCGCCTTCCATTCGTCGACCGTCAGGCACAGTCTTCGGATTCGCCGGCCATCACGTTGCCGGTGCACAGCGGGAAGCCCAGCGCGTCGAGCTCCGCGTTGACCTCGCGCGCGAACGCGAGCAGCCGCGCGCGCTCGGCTCCGACGCCGGCGGTCATCCGGCGGCGACGAACACCAGCGCATTGTCCTGATCGGTGGCGAACGTCTGCTCGCCGCGGCCCTCGCTGCCGAGCGCGAGCCAGCACCAGTCGGACGCCGCCAAGCTGCGTGCCGCGCCAGCACGAGCTCGATCACGCGCCGCGACAGCGCATCGTTGAGCGCGGCGATCGTCCGCGTCAGCGGCTCCGGCGCCGACGCCCTGCGCGAGCAGGTTCTGCGTCAGGCGCGCGGATGTCGTCGGCGGCGCGCTTCAAGCCGTCGATCGAATCGCGCGCCGCGCAGTCCGTCGCATCACCTGCCGCATCGACACGCGCTGCAGCGCGAAGAGGTCGCGCTCGTTGACGACGCCCGACGAGCCGGCTGCCGTCGACGACGACGATCTGCCGAACGCGCGCGCTCGGCCATCAGTTGCATCGCCTCGTACGCCGTCGCCGTCGCCGGCAGCGTGACGACGCGGCGTCGACATCACCTCGGCCAGCGGCGTGGTCGAGCGGCCGTCCGGCGAGCACGACGCGCCGCAGCAGGTCGACCAGCGTGAACATGCCGATCGGCGCGCCGCCGGCGTCCCGACACGACGATCGTGCGCACCGTTGCGCTTCGCTCATCGTCGCGCAGCGCCGTCGCGCAGCGGCGTCGTCGCCGCGACAGGTGACCGGCGCGCCGGCGCACGAGCTCGCCAGCGGCGTGCGTCAGCGACTGCTGCTCGGCGGCGCGCTGGCTGTATTGGGCGTGCAGCTGCGCCAGCGACTGCTGCAGCGTCTCGGTGATGGCCTGCGCGCAGAAGCGCTCGAATTCGGGCGAGTGCCGGCGCCACTCGAGGAAGTCGTCGCGCGGCAGCAGATAGCAGAACGTGTCCTGCAGCGCGTGGTAGATCTTCGTCGTCGGTGCCGCCCGCGGACAGCGCGCCGACCGGAAAGCAGCTCGCCCGGGCCGAGCGTGCGGCTCGGATTCGACTGCGCGTCGTCCGCGACGACTGCCGACGGCGCCGCGCTGAACGATGTGCAGATGCGTCGACCGCGCCGCGCCTGCGGCGCCAGTATCGTCGCGATCCTTCGCGAAGTACGCGAGCCTGAGCCGCGGGATGAGCGAACGCGAACGCGTCGTCGCTGCATCCGGTTGAACGGCGCGTGCCGGCGCAGGAACTCGCGCGTCGGCATCGACGATCAGCGATGGCGTCGGCGCTCATGGCGACAGCGCGTACGCAGCGCGCGACAGTTGCTCGCAAGCGGACAATCCCCGCGCGCGGCGGGGTTACTGCGCTGCGCCGCGACGCGTCCGTCAGTGCGCGGCCGCCTTTGCCGCGAGGATGCCGGTGTTCTGGCGCGCATACAGCTCGTCCCACATGTCCTCCGCGCGCCTGTCGCGATAGAGGAGCGAGCCGATGATCACCGCGAGGAAGCCGAGCGGGATCGAGATGAGGCCCGGATTGCGCAACTCGAACAGCGGCTTCTCGAGGCCCGACGAGTCGACGTCGTCGTCGCCCTTGAACTTGTCGAGGTTGGCCTTGGCAGCCGCCACGTCCTTCTGCGACGCCGGCGATCGCCTTCTGAGCCTTCGCCTTGCGCCGCGTCGTCCGCGGCCGCGGCCAGATCGGCCGTGCAGCTTCTCGAGTCGTCGCCGGCGCGCCGTCGACGACCTTCTGCGCCGCCGCCTTGATCGGCCTTCGGGTAGGTCATGTTCGGCGACACCAGGACGAGCCCGATCGCGGTCAGCGTGCCGACGATCATGCCCGAGCACGATGCCGCCGGTGTTGCAGCGCTTCCAGTACAGCGTCAGCAGCACGCACGGGAAGTTGGCCGATGCCGCCACGGCGAACGCCAGCGCGACCAGGTGCGCGACGTTCTGCCCCTTGGCCGCGATGCCGATGGCGATGGCCAGCGCGCCGACGATCACCGTCGCGATGCGCGCCGCGCTTGACCTGCTCCTGCGGCGTGCACGTGCTCGCCGCGTGATCGACGCCCACCCACAGGTCGTGCGCCATCGCCGACGCCGCGGCGAGCACGAGCCCGGCCACCACGGCGACGATCGTCGCGAACGCCACCGCAGCGACGAACGCGAGCATGAAGTTGCCGAGCAGCGAGTCCGCGCCGCCGCCCGACGTACTGCGCGAGCAGCGGCGCCGCCATGTTGCCGCCGGCGTCGACGCGCGTGATGCTGGTCGGCGCCGACGTTGCATCGCCGCAGCCCATGCCGAGGAACAGCGTCAGCACGTAGAAGCCGCCGATGATCGCCATCGCCCAGATCACCGACTTGCGCGCCTGCCTGCGCCGTCGGCACGGTGAAGAAGCGCATCAGGATGTGCGGCAGGCCCGCGGTGCCGAACACGAGCGCCATGCCGAGCGAGATCTGGTCGATCGGCGCCTTGAATAGCAGGCCCGGCTCGAGGAAGCGCTGGCCGAGCTCGGTCCGGCGTCATGTTCGTCGCCGCGTCGCCGAGCAGCTGCGCCACCTGCGCCTGCACCTTGGGGTCGCCGACGACGTCGCTGCAGGAAGTCCGGCGAGCTGAAGCCGTACGGCGTCCACGACCATGATCACCAGGACGATCGACGCCGGTGACGAGCAGGATCGCCTTGATGATCTGCACCCACGTCGTCGCGACCATGCCGCCGAACAGCACGTAGCCCAGCATCAGCACGCCGACGACGATCACCGAGATCTCGTAGTCGATGCCGATCAGCGTCTTCACCAGCACGCCGCCGCCGACCATCTGCGCGGTCAGGTAGAACGTCGACACGGTGATCGACCGAGATCGCGCCGACGATCCGCGTCGCGCTTCGGATTGTTGCGGTAGGCGAGGATGTCGGCCAGCGTGTACTTGCCGATGTTGCGGCAAGGCTCGGCGATGACCAGCAGCACGGTGATGTAGGCGACGAGCCAGCCGACCGAATACATGAAGCCGTCGTAGCCGTACAGCGAGATCAGGCCCGGCGATGCCGAGGAACGACGCCGCCGACAGATAGTCGCCGGCGATCGCCCAGCCGTTCTGCAGGCCCGACACGCCGCCGCCGGCCGTGTAGAAGTCGGCGGCGCTCTTGACGCGCTTGGCGGCGAGGTAGCGTGACGAACATCGTCGCGGCGATGATCGACGCCGAAGACGAGGAACGTGAGCCAGCGCCACTTGTCGGCGACGGCGCCCTGCGCAAGGGCCGGTGTCGCGACTGCCGCGAGCACGCGCGGCGCACCGACGACGAGTAGCGCCAGATGGCTGCGCGGCTCATTTGCGGCCTCCGATCATTTCTCGGCGTCGCGGACGATGCTCGCTCGCCATCGCGTCGAATTCGGCATTGGCGCGGCGCGAGTAGATGAACGCGATGCCCCACGCGACGACGAACTCCGACAGCGCGAACAGGATGCCGACGTTGACCGGACCCCACACCTTGATCTTGTACAGGTCCTGGAAATACGCCGCGCCGATCGGCAGCAGGAAGTAGTAGACGATCGAGAAGACCATCAGCCCCCAGAGGAACGCTGGTCTTCTTGTCGATGGAGTTCCTGAAAGCGCGGATCGGCGGCGATCGCCGTCCAGTCGTAGCGTGCGGTGTCGAGCATGGGGTCTCCCTGCGACGCGGTTCGTGATGGCGGCGTCATCGATGCGATCGACATCTGACGCACGTCAGGCGCGACTCCGCGTTGACGCAGGTCAACATGCCGTGCATCGGCGCCGGAATGGTCAGGCGCGACGCCTGCGCCAGTGCAGCCTGACTTACGCGGACCTTACGGCGACCGCCAGCAGCGGCGGTGCGCTTTCCAGAAAGGCGTGCGATGCCTTCGGCGGCATCAGGCTCTGACGCATGTTGCACGCCATCGTTTCGCCGGCCAGCGCATACGCGCTTCGCAAGACCCACTTCCATCTGCGCATAGAACGCGCGTTTGCCGACGCCACCGCGGCGGGACTCTTGGCTGCGATCACCGACGCCAGCGTGCGCACCGCGCCGTCGATTTCCGCGGCCGGCACGACGCGGTTGACGAGGCCCAATCGAGCGCGGTCCGCGCGTCGTCAGCTCGCCCGTGGAAGAAGCTCCAGCGTGCGCTTGCGGCCGATGCTGCGCCCCACGCCGACGGCGGGCGTGTTGCGAAGCTGCCCGGCATTGATTCCGGCAGTCCGAGGTGGCCGGATCGGCGGCCACCGCGAGATCGCCATCGACGACCAGCTGACATCCGGCAGCGGCCGCGACGCCATGCACGCGCGCGATCACCGGCTGCGGAATCCGGCGTCAGCTTCAGCATCATTTGCGTGCACGCTTCGAACAGGCCACGCTGCCAATCGTGGTCGATGTGGGCGCGCATCTCCGTTCAAGTCATGGCCGGCGCAGAACGCGCGCCCGGCGCCAGCCAGCGACGACGCGCGCATCGCGTGCATCCGCTGCAATCGTGTCCAGCGCCGCATCGAGCGCCGCGATCATCGAGGTCGACAACGGGTTGAAGCGATCGCCGCGATTGAGCGTCAGCGTTCGCAAATGCCGTCGGCACTGTCGGCCAACACCAACGGCTGCAGGCCGGCGCTCCACAGGTGCGTTCATCCGGCGCTCCAGGGATTCGATGCCACCATTCTAGTGCGGCAGCGGGCTGTGGGCCGAACGACAGCTGCTGAGCGCCGGATAACCGTTTGTCGCTTGCATATCCGTCCAAGTAGCCATAATCGCTTGCATTTTCGATATGATTGTATTATTCACTGCCTATTGATATAAAAGCAGGTGAAACACCAGGCCTACTGGCGTGGTGACTTGAACGACAGGAATGGCTGCAGATCCGCCCTTCGACCGCGCTGCGATCGCGCATCGCCGCCGACTACCGTCGCGCGGAACGCGACTGCCGTTGCCCCGCTCCTGGCGGAGGCCACCCTGTCCGACGACGCGTTGCGCACGCACGCAACTCGCTGGCGGCGACGCTTGGCGCAAGCCGGTGCGCGCGGGGCGCAAAGGCGGGCAGGCGTCGACGCGCTGATGCTCGAGTTCTCGCTCGACAGCGCGCGAAGGCATCGCGCTCATGTGCCTCGCCGAGGCGCTGCTGCGCATTCCCGATGCGGCGACGCGCGACCGCCTGATCCGCGACAAGATCGGCCGCGGCGACTGGTCGCGCGCACGTCGGCGCATCGCCGTCGCTGTTCGTCAACGCCGCGGCGTGGGGACTGCTCGTCACCGGCAAGCTCGTCGACACGCGCAGCGAGGGCGCGCTCGAGCAGGCGCTGGCGTCGCTGCTGCGCAAGGGCGGCGAGCCGCTGATCCGCAAGGGCGTCGATCTCGCGATGCGGCTCCTCGGCCGCCAGTTCGTCACCGGCCGCACGATCGACGAGGCGCTCGCGAACGCGCGCGAGCGCGAAGCGCGCGGCTACACGCTTCTCGTTCGACATGCTGGGCGAGGCGGCGCTGACCGCCGCCGACGCGCGCGCGCTATTTCGACGCCTACGAGCAGGCGATCCACGCGATCGGCGCGCGCGGCGGCCGGACGCGGCGTCGATCGCGGGCCCCGGCATCTCGGTCAAGCTGTCGGCGCTGCATCCGCGCTACGCGCGGGCGCAGCGCGAGCGCGTGCTGCGCCGAGCTGACGCCGCGCGTGCTCGACGCTCGCGCGGCTCGCGCAGAGCGTACGACATCGGCTTCACCATCGATGCCGAGGAAGCCGACCGCCTCGAGCTCTCGCTCGATCTGCTCGCGGCGCTCGCCGCGCGATCCGTCGCTCGCGCGGCTGGGACGGGCTCGGCTTCGTCGTGCAGGCGTACCAGAAGCGCGCGCCGCTCGTGATCGACTGGCTCGATCGCGCTCGCGCGGCGCATCGCCGGCGCGCTGCATGGTGCGCCTGGTCAAGGGCGCGTACTGGGACACCGAGATCAAGCGCGCGCAGGTCGACGGCATGCCCGGCTATCCGGTGTTCACGCGCAAGGTGCACACCGACGTCGCCTATCTCGCCTGCGCGCAGGCGATGCTCGCGGCGCCCGACGCGCTCTACCCGCAGTTCGCGACGCACAACGCGTTCACGATCGCGGCGATCCACGCGCTCGCGCGGCGACGCCGACTACGAGTTCCAGTGCCTGCACGGCATGGGCGAGACGCTCTACGACCAGGTCGTCGGCGACGGCAGCTGGAGCCAGCCGTGCCTGCCGCATCTACGCGCCGGTCGGCTCGCACGAGACGCTGCTCGCCTATCTCGTGCGCCGGCTGCTCGAGAACGGCGCCAACACGTCGTTCGTCAACCGCATCGTCGATCCGGCGGTGCACATCGCGTCGCTGATCGCCGATCCGGTCGCGCGTCGCGCAGGCGACCGGCGGCGCGCCGCATCGCGCAATCTGCCGTTGCCGGCAGCGATCTGCTGCCGGGCGCGGCGCAATTCGCAGCGGCCTCGATCTCGCCGACGACGCCGGTGCTGCGCGCTCGCGGCGCGCAGCTCGCGGCGGCGCCGCCGCGACGCCGAAGCGGCGCCGATGCTCGCGCAGCGCAGTCGAGCGGCGCGGCGCCGTCGACGATCGTCAATCCGGCCGATCACGGCGACGTCGTCGGCACGGTCGTGACGACGCGACGGCGCCGACGTCGCGCGCAGCCGTCGCGGCCGCGCGTCGACGCGCGGCGCGGCGTGGTCGACGACGCCGCCGCCGAGCGCGCCGGCATGCCTCGAGCGCGCGGCCGATCTGCTCGAGGCGCGCGCGCGCGGCGTTCATCGCGCTCGCCGTGCGCGAGGCGGGCAAGACATTCGCCAACGCCGTCGCCGAAGTGCGCGAAGCGGTCGACTTCCTGCGCTACTACGCGGCGCAGGCGCGCGCGACTCGGCGGCGCCGCGGCCGCGTCGGGCCGATCGTCGCGATCTCGCCGTGGAATTTTCCGCTGGCGATCTTCACCGGGCAGGTCGCGCGCGGCGCTCGCCGCCGGCAATCCGGTGCTCGCGAAGCCGGCCGAGCAGACGCCGCTGATCGCGCACGAGGCGGTGCGCGCTGCTGCACGCGGCCGGCGTGCCGCGCGGCGGCGCTGCAGCTCCTGCCCGGCGACGGCGAGACGGTCGGCGCGGCGCTGGTCGCCGATCCGCGCGATCGCCGGCGTGCGTCTTCACCGGCTCGACCGACGTCGCGCGCGCGATCAATCGCGCAGCTCGCGCGCGCGCGACGACGATCCGGTGCTGATCGCCGAGACCGGCGGCCAGAACGCGATGATCGTCGACAGCTCGGCGCTGCCCGAGCAGGTCGTCGCCGACGCGCTCGCCTCGGCGTTCGACAGCGCCGGCCAGCGCTGCTCGGCGCTGCGCGTGCTCTGCCTGCAGGACGACGTCGCCGAGCACGTGCTCGCGATGCTCGAGGGCGCGATGCGCGAGCTCGTCGTCGGCGATCCCGCGGCGGCTCGCGACCGATGTCGGTCCGGTGATCGACGCCGACGCGCGGGCGTCGATGCTCGCGCTACATCGCGAGCATGCGCGACGCGCGGTCGCCGGTGTTCGAGCTGCCGCTGCCCGCGCGAATGCGCGCGCGGCACGTTTGTCGCGCCGACGCTGATCGAGCTGCCGTCGCTCGACGCGCTCGCGCGCTCACGCGCGAAGTGTTCGGTCCGGTGCTGCACGTCGTGCGCTTAGCAATACGTA
>ERZ1370068.7182-contig-6113_pt1 | contig 15014 bp, 21 predicted proteins | sample MGYA00561227_ERZ1370068 | MGnify/ENA primary metagenome ERZ1370068 (study PRJEB38410, sample SAMEA6850437) | metagenome | study: Metagenomic assessment of the ecological functions of the soil: analysis of the soil microbiota associated with the...
CCCGCCGCGGCGCGCTGCGCCGAAGCCGGTCATGGACGTCAACCCTGCGGCCGCCCCGGTCGAAGCGCCGAAGGAAATCAAGGCTGAAACGGGCATCGAATCCGGCGCGAAGACCGTCGTCGGAGGCGTCGAAGGCGGCGTCGTCGGCGGCGTGACCGGCGGCATCGTCGGCGGGCTCGAAGCGGCCCCGCCGCCGCCACCGCCACCGCCACCGCCTGCCCCGGTCCGCGTCGGCGGCAACATCAAGCAGCCGACCAAGGTGAAGGACGTCAAGCCGGTGCTATCCGGCGATCGCGCAGTCGGCGCGCGTGCAGGGCGTCGTCATCATCGAGGCGACCATCGGACCGAACGGGGCCGTGCAGGAAGCCAAAGGTGCTTCGCTCGATCCCGCTGCTCGACGCGGCTGCGCTCGACGCGGTGCGTCAGTGGCAGTTCACGCCGACGTTGCTGAACGGCGTTCCGGTCCCCGTCATCATGACCGTGACCGTGAACTTCACCTTGCAATAGACGACTTCGACATCATTCGCGACTTCGAACTTCGAGACCACGCTCGATGGAGGATGGACCGTGGATTTAATGCAGATGTGGCAGTCAGATGGGATTCGTGGCGAAGGCGGTGGCGTTCGTCCTCTTCTATCATGTCGATGTGGTCGTTCGGCGTCGCGATCGAGCGCATCTTCACCTTCACGCAGGCGCGCAACCAGTCGAAGCTCTACGCGCCGCAGGTCGCCAAGCACCTGAAGGAAGGACGCCTGAAGGACGCGATCGCGCTGTCGTCCTCGAAGAACTACCGCTACAGCCACCTCGCCAAGGTCGTGCTCGCCGGGCTGCAGGAATATCAGTTCCAGCAGGAGAGCGGCGGCAGCCTGACGCGCGAAGACCTGATGGACACCGTGCGCCGCTCGATTCAGCGCGCCTCGGCGCTGACCGCGTCGGACCTCAAGAAGGGCGTCTCGGCGCTCGCGACCATCGGCTCGACGGCGCCGTTCGTCGGACTGCTCGGCACGGTGGTCGGCGTCATCAACGCGTTCCAGGGCATCGCGCGCCAGCGGCTCGGCCGGCATCGGCGCGGTGTCGGTCGGCATCTCGGAAGCGCTCGTCGAGACCGCGCTCGGGCTGGTCGTCGCGATTCCGGCGGTGTGGTTCTACAACTACCTGACCGGCCGCATCGAGTACTTCAACGTGGAGATGGACAACTCCTCGTCGGAGCTGGTCGACTACTTCATCAAGAAGACCGCGTAACGAATGCGATCGGCGCGGATTGTCGACGCACTGACCGCCAGCCGCATCCGCATCCGCAATTCGATTAGGAGAGATCAGCTATGTCAATGGATCGTCGGCGGCGCCAAAGGCGGAGTCAAGTCCGATATCAACGTGACGCCGCTCGTCGACGTCATGCTGGTGCTGCTCATCATCATGATGCTGGTCGCGCCCGATGTTGCAGCAGGGCGTCAGCGTCAAGCTGCCGACTGCGACGCAACACGGTCGACAAGCCCGAAGACGCAGGGCCAGACGGTCGTCGCGATCGGCCGGGACAAGACGATGTACCTGAACGCCAAGCCGGTGCAGGAAGGCGAGCTGGCGACCAAGGTCAACGAGCTGCTCGAGAACCCGAAGGAGAAGATCGTCCTCATCAAGGCTGACGAGGAGGTCGAGTACGGCGCCGTGATGGCGGCGATGGACCAGCTCCGCCAGGCGGGGATCGAGGACATCGGCCTCATCACCGAGCGCAAGAAGGGCGCCGACGGCGGCGCGGGAGGCAAGTAATGGCACACGCGCACCATCACCTCGGCGCCGACAAGGTCGTCACGGCGCGAAGTCCCGCACGCCAGCTCGGACATGAACGTCACGCCGCTCATCGACGTGCTGCTCGTGCTGCTCGTCATCTTCATGGCGGCGCTGCCGCTCACGCAGAAGGGCGTCGACATCAACCTGCCGGCCGAGACCAAGAAGAACGACCGACGTCACGCCCGACGTCAGCCAGATCGTGCTGAACTACACGGCCGACAAGCAGCATCTCGATCAACAACCAGGACGTCACGGCTCGCCGAGCTCGAGACGCGGCTGCGCAACATCTTCGAGCAGCGCAAGGACAAGACGATGTTCATCATCGGCGCCGGCACGCTGCGCTACAGGCGACATCATCGACGTCATCGACGCGGCGAAGGGCGCCGGCGTCGAGAAGGTCGGCATCGTCACCGAAGGCATGCGCAAGGCTGGCGGCGCGGGCTCCGAATTAGCAGCACGTTAGAACTGCAACCCTCAAACGGCCGGCTCTCCGCTCGGGGGCGGCCGTTTTCTTTACGCCGGTGTCTAACCTGATGGAGGTGACGGATGTCACAGGGCATGCCACCTCGGCGCCGACGCGATCGATGCACGCAGAATTGCCGCGCGCTCACGCGGAGATGAACCTCACGCCGCTCATCGACATTCTCCTGGTTCTCCTCGTCATCTTCCTACGCGGCGCTGCCGCTCACGCAGAAAGCCATCGACAGCCAGCTGCCGGCACAGACCCACGCGACGCGCCGAATGGGCCGTCGCAGATCGTCGTCGAATACACGGCCGACCGCCGCCTTTCCATCAACCACGAGGACGTGCGCTGACCGGCCTCGAGGCGCGCCTGCGCAGCATCTATGCGGCGCGGATCGACAAGACGCTGTACGTGTCGGGCGCGGCGTCGCTGCCTGCTATCAGTCGATCGTCGACGTGCTCGACGCCGCCAAGGGCGCCGGCGTGGATCGCGTCGGCATCATCACGACGGGATGCGAGTTCGGAGAGGCAGGTCAGAGTAAGCGCTCGGAAGATGAAATACGCGCCGACGGCGACTGCGAGGAACGCGACCGAGAAGACGATGCCGGCGGCGGGCGCCGGCGAGAAGATGTAGAGCCACATCGCCAGCGAGACGAGCGCCGGCAGCGGGTAGCAGCCACATCCTGAACGGCTTGGCGATGTCGGGCCGATAGCGCCGCAGCAGGATCACCGCCGCGCACTGCCAGACGAACTGCAGCAGGATCTGCACCTGGATCAGCCAGCTCACGAGCTGCCCGAGCGAGAAGAAGCAGAACGGGAGCGTCACCGCGCCGATGGTCAGCAGCGAGACGTGCGGAAAGTGCTTGGTCGGGTGCAGGCGGCCGAAGACGCTGAAGAACTGGCCGTCACGCGCCGCCGCGAACGGGATGCGCGAGTAGCCGAGCACCACCGCATAGAGCGACGAGGCGGTGACGAACAGGATCAGCGCCGTCATCACGATCGCCGCGACGCGGCCTGCGCGGGATCGGCGAAGGTGCGGCCGATGAACAGCGAGGCGATGGTCCGCGTCTGCTGCGCTTCCCGCCACGGGATCATGCCGAGGATCACCGTGCTCATCACCACGTAGAGCACGACGACGATCGACGATCGAGAGCACGATCGCCCGCGGCATGCGTCCGCTCCGGCGTCGCGGATCTCCTCGCCGATGTTGCAGACGTTGCTGTAGCCGCCGTAGTTGACATCGCCAGCAGCCCGGCTGCGCGCCATCGCCCGCGACGAGGCCCGGCGTCGAGGCGCCGTGCCGCCGGCGGAAAGTCGAACGCCTGCGCCCACGAGAAGCTGAACAGGCCGGCGACGATGACCCAGCCGACCGTCGCCATCACCACGACCAGCATGACGACCGGCGAGCCGCCCGATCGACCTGATGTCGCGGTAGAGCAGCGCCGTGACCGCCGACGCAGACGCCGGCGGCGATCAGCGTTGTGCTGCAGCGGCGCCATCGACGTCCAGTAGAAGCCGCAGGTAGTCGGCGAAGCCGACCGCGCCGCCGGCGATCGACAGCGGCGCGACCAGCATCATCTGGAAGATGAAGACGAAGGCCATCAGCCGGCCGAGGCCGAACGGCCGGTAGCGCCTCGCGCAGGTAGACGTAGGGCCGCCGCTGCCGGGCAGCGCGGCGCCGAGTTCCGCGTAGACGAGGCCGTCGCAGAGCGCGAGCACGGCGCCGAACGCCCACGCGTAGAGGATGTGCGGGCCGCCCATCGCCGTGACCATGAACGGAATGGTCAGGAACGGGCCGACGCCGACCATGCCGATGATGTTGGTCGCGGTGGCCTGCAGCAGGCCCATGCCGCGATCGAGCGTCACCATAGGGGCGAGAGATCGGCGATCAGGCGTTCGGCGGTCGCGGCGTCAGGCACGAGCGGGTTGGCGGCGAGCGCCTCGCGCGCCGCGTCGAGCGACGCGCCAGCGCGGCGCGCACGGTGCGCCGCTCGTAGTCCTTCACCCGCGTCAGCAGCGGCGCGGACCCGCGTCGGGCATCTCGCCGACGTGAAGCGGCCGCGCGCCGTTGGCGTTCACCACGCACGGCACCTCGACCACGTCGTCGTCGAGCAGCCCGCGGATGTTGCCGCGGTTCGGGACGCTGAGCGGGATGATCGTCGTTGCTGGTTGAAGTGGATGGCGCGGACCACGCCGAGCGCGATCCGGTCGTAGCCGCTCGAGCCCCGACTCGCGCGCGGCAGCGGTCGGCGCCGTCGCTGCCCGACTCGATCTGCATGTAGCCGGCGCTGCGCGGCCCACAGGTACGCCTGATAGCTCGCCGACCGGTGTCGGCGCCGGGCTCGGCGAGCTGTTCGAACAGCACACGGGTCAGCGCCGCGATCGCCTCGCCGCGGCTGTGACTCGCGCGGCGGACGTTCTCGAACGCGCGCTGCGGCTGGTCGTAGTAGTAGACGTACTCGGTCGGCAGCAGCCTCAGGTCGCGCAGCGCCGCCGGATCGAACAGGGGCTGCTTGTAGACGGATTGCAGCAGGGCCGGCGTCGTGCCAGAGCCGGTGCAGCTGCGGGTCGCCGTCGCTGTAGACCTCGCGCAGCCAGCCGAGATGGTTCAGGCCGAAGTAGTCGAAGGCGCAGCGCTCCGATCGCAGGCCGAGCGCATGCGCGACCTCCTCGAAGAGCTCGGTCGGCGTATCGCAGATGCCGATCGACGCGATCGCTCGACCGTGCGCATCGCCTCGGTCACCATGCCGACCGGGTTGGTGAAGTTGATGATCCAGGCCTCCGGCGCGCGCCGCGCGCGATCTCGCGGGCGTAGCTCGACCATCGTGCGGGATCGTGCGCATCGCCATCGCGAAGCCGGCCGGGCCGATCGGTCTCCTGACCGACGATGCCGTGGCGCTGGGCGGCGGCCTCGTCGCGCACCCGCTGCTCGATGCCGCCGACCTGATGCTCGTGAAGCACGAAGTCGGCGCCGGTCGACGCATTCGGCGACCGATCGGCACCAGCGTGACGCGCGCGTCCGGCGGACATCCGCTCCGCGACGCCGCCGATGGTCGCCAGGCGCGCCTCGTCGGCGTCGTAGAGCGCGATCTCTTCGATCGGCAGGTCGGAATCCGGTCAGGCCGCTGACGAGCAGCGGGCGTGCGCACGCCGGCGCCGCCGATGACGGCGATCTTCACGGCCGATCGGCCGGTCATGGGAGCTCGCGCGCCGCGGCAGGCCGAGCAATCCGCCCGGCGGCGAGCGTCGAGCTGCGCGCCGACGAAGTTGCCCGATGCGCAGGCACTCGCGCGGCGGCGCGTCCGCCGAGCCAGCGCGACGAGGAAGCCGCCGTTGAATGCGTCGCCGGCCCCGGTCGTGTCCACGGCGCGCACGCGCGGCGCCGCGGCCGTCAGGTCCGTGGTCGCCGCCGATCCACCGGCTGCCGCGCCGGCCCAGCTTGATGATCGTGTTGCGCGCGGCGCGCCGCCAGAACGCGATCGCCGAAGCGCCTGCGCCGCGTGCGCGCGTACAGAGCCGCCTCCGGCCTCGTTGACGAAGACGAAGTCGAGGCTGCCGACGAGGCCGCGCGAATCGCACGCTGGCGCGCAGCGGCGGATTCCATCCGAAGTCCCACGACGTCGTCACGCCCCGCGCGCGCAGGCGCTCGACGATGCGGGTCCAGCGCGGGCAGTCGTCGAGGCGCGAACGCGAAGTGGATATGGCGCGCCGCCTGGCGTGCGACGGCGGCCGGCAGCCGCGGCTGCAGCCGATCGTTGACGCCGTTGAAGGTCACGAAGCTGCGATCGCGCGTCGTCGACAGCGCGACCGTGATCGCATGCGGCTCCGGCGCGCGTTTCAGGTTGACGACGCGCACGTGGTCGGCGCGAAGGCCGCGCGGCCGCCTCGCGCTGAGGCCGCTGATGATCGCGGTTCGCAGCCCGAGCCGCGCCGCCGCGGTCGCGGTGATGACGCGCGCCGCCGCCGATGGTCGAGACGAAGCGCGCGGTCTTGCAGCTCTTCGCCGCTGTCTCGGCATGTGCGGGAGCCGACGAAGATCAGATCCTGGAAGGCTTCGCCGACGGTGACCAGATCGACAAGCGGCACGCTGGCGGGAAGTATAGCCCCGTGGGTCAGGTGGGTCAGGTGGGCCGGGTGGTAGGTCTGGTGGGTCTGACCCGCCCTACCTGCCCTACCCGACCTACCTGCCCTATTGGAACGTATACCTGAAGCTGAGCATCATGATGTAAGACGTCCGACGCCTGGCTCGGGATCGACGCGATGTTGGCCGGACGTCTGCAGCGAGTTCGTGATCAGGTTGCCGCTGAGCGTCTGCAGGTTGTGTGACAGCCGGCCGTTGGCATCGACTGGTCGGGCTGGTCAGGATCTGCAGTGTTGACCACACGCCGGCCGACGCCCCAGTCGCTGTTCAGCAGGTTGGCTGAAGTTCGTGATGTCGAGGCGAATCTGGCCGGAATGGCGGTAGCCTTTGACGCTTCGCGAACAGGTCCTGGCTGATGTTCGAGGTCCGATGCGGTGCGACCATCGGCAGGAACACCGGCGTTGCGTTCCGCGTACTGGCCGCGGCGCGAGCGCAGTGTAGTTGTCGGACTCGAATGAGCTGTTCGAAGGCCGCGGTCTGGTCGGCGATGCCGTATGACTCCGCGGGCGCGGTGGCCGTGGCGGCGATGTTCAGCACCTGAAGTTCATCTCCGACGGTGTCGCGCGGGATGTAGATCAGGTCGTTGGTCTGGGTGTCGCCGTTGGCGTCACCCGCAGAAGACGAAGCTGGTGTTGCCGTTGGTGTGGCCGTCGTAGAACATCGAGAACGTGGTCGCGCCGAACTTGAACCACTGCGCGCCGTAGCTGGCCGCCAGGAAGATGCGCTTGCCGGGCGAATTGGCCGAGTAGGCCGAGCGCCGGGTTGTTCGGGTCGAACACGATCGGATTTCGCCGATCCCCACGAGGTGGCCGGCCGTGGACGAGGGCTCGACCATGCTCTTCGAGACGCCGTAGTTGAACCCGCCCTTGAACGGAAGCCGTGCGGTCAGCGTTCTTCGTCAGCGCGCCCGAGATGTTCTGCGACCAGTTCTCGCTCTGGTTCTTGATGACGTAGGCCGCCGTCACCTGGTTGCCCGGCGTGTTGTTCAGACGCTGGACAGCACCCGCCGATATGCTCCGCTGGCGCGCATGCCGGCGACGGCGGTAGTCGGTCGACCCACCGCGGACGGTTGTCGACGCCGGTATGAAGCGGATTCCGGCCGCCGGCAGGTTGGCGTTGAGGTAGACCGGCGCGTTGACGATCGCGGTTGTAGATGTAGTCGAGCGTGCCGACCAAGCCCCACGGCAGCCGTGCGGTCGACGCCGATGTTCGAGCGCCACGTCTGCGGGAAGCGGAAGCCCTGATCGGTGACGTCGAGCTCGTAGCTGGCGCGCCGCGCCGCCGGTCGCGCGCCGGCTTGTACTTTGTCGGGACTCGGGTTGAACGGGAACGCGGTCGTGTTGTTCGGTCTGGGCGAACCCGTAGAGCACGCCGGTGTTGCCGATCTGGTTCGAAATCCAGACGTACGGCGGCTTGCCGGAGAAGAGGCCTGTGCCGCCGCGCACCTGCGTCGCGGCATCGCCGTTGACGTCCCAGTTCAAGCCGACGCGCGGCGACCAGTAGGGCGTCGTCTCCGGCAGCGCGCCGCTGTTGTAGCTGGACCGGCGAGCCATCCTGATCGCGGAACGTCAGGGCGTCGGCGGCCGGGTTGTCGAACGCCGTGTTGCCGAACCTCGGCACGTCGACGCGCAGGCCGGCCGTCACCGTCAGGTTCGCCTTCGGCCGCCACTCGTCCTGCACGTAGCCGCCGCGCGTAGATCACGTCGAGCGGCTGCAGCGGCGGCGTCGTCTGGCCAGGCTGCAGCAGGTATTTCACCTGGAAGATGCTCAGCTGCACCGGCGACACCGTGCGGTTCGGGTTCGCGAGGTAGCCGTTGCGCGTCGGTGTAGAAGTCGGCCGAGCGTGTTGTACGAGTAGGCGCTCTGGATGCCGAAGTAGAACGAGTTGTCCGAGTGGAACTTCTCGAGGTTGCCGCCGAAGGTGATCGAGTGGTTCTTCGCGAACATCGTCACGCTGTCCTGCACCTGGAACGTGTGGTAGAAGAGCAGGTTGAACGGCGTGAACGGCTCGGATCCGAACGAGGTCAAGGCGCTGCCATCGCCGGCGCCGATGACGACGAACGGGAAGCAGGTTGATCTGCGCCGCGGCTCTCGTCCTGCTTGGTGTAGCCGACGAGCAGGTTGTTCGTCATGCGTGCCGAACACCGAGTTCCACTCGCCGACGCCCGACTTGAGGTTCTCGAGAATCGAGTAGTTCGGAGTTGGCGAAGCTCAGGAACTGCGTCGTGTTGGTCTGCCGGCTCGTGCCGAGCGCCGCCGATCCGTTCTGGCGGCACGTCGCTGCTCGAGTCGAGCTGGTTGTAGCGGAACGTGACCTTGTTGGCGCTGTTGATGTTGTAGTCGCCCTTGAGCATCCACGGCTTGCCGGGCGTCTTCTTCGGGATGTTGTCGAACGGGCCGGTGTCGTAGTTGAAGTTCGTGCGAGAGATACGAGCTGAGCGCGGCTGAGATCCGGACGCGTTGACGCGGGTCGTGTTGCCGCCGACCGGCGCGCCGCCCGGATTCGACGTGAACGTCGTCAGCGGACGCGTGTCGTCCTGCTTCTCGAGGCGCCGAACGCGAACAGCTTGTTCTTGACGATCGGGCCGCCGGCCCACACGCCGGTCGTCGTGGATGGTGAAGGTGCCCGGGTTGACGGTCAGGCCGGCCGCTTCCGTCGCCGACATACGACTCGTTGCGCGTGCGGTGGTAGACCGAGGCGGTGAACTTGTTGTTGCCGCTGCGCGTGACGGTGTTGATGCCGGCGCCGGTGAAGTTGCCCTGGCGCACGTCGTACGGCGCGACGCTGACCTGCACCTGCTCGATCGCCTCCGAGCGAGATCGGCGCGACGCCGGTGCGGTCGCCGATGCCGCCGGTGCGTGACGCCGAGGCCGAACGAGTTGTTGAAGTACGAGCCGTCCACCGTCATGTTGTTCGCGCGGTTGTCCTGGCCGGCGAACGATGCCGTTGCCGCCGTACTGCGGCGTCAGGCGCGTGATGTCGGTGATGCGGCCGGAAATGGTCGGCAGCGTCGCGAGCTCGTCGCGCGTGACCGCGGTGGCCGCGCCGGTGCGTCGCCGAGCTGAACACCGGATCGCTCGTGCCGACGACGGTGATCGTCTCAGCAGACGCAGGCGACCTTGAGGCCGAAGTCGAGATCCTGCGTCACGCCCAGGCTGACCGTGAGGTTGTTCTTCACCTCCGAGGGTGAACCCGGGGAGCGACGCCGTCACCGTGTACGGACCACCGACCCTCATCCCGGGCATGACGAATCGGCCGTCCGCCTGCGTCACCGCCTCGTAGGTCGCGCCGGAGGGCTGGTGCACGGCAAGCACGGTCGCACCCGGGATCACGGCACCCTGATCGTCCTTGACGACGCCGGTGATGGCGCCGGTCGTGACGCCCTGCGCGTCCGCGCGGCCCGCGGGCCACAGCAGGATGCAGACTGCCAGAAAGAGTAATCGTTCTCAAAAGGGTGGTGCGACTCATGTGTTCTCCATGGCGGGCCGTTCAGGCGCGCCGCCATTTCTTGTGAAGTGGAAGTGGTTCGAGAGACCCGGTGATTTTACCGCGGCGGTTGTGACGGTCGTGCAGAAGAAGGCCGTCAGGTTGCCCTGACGGCCTTTGGATCCAATCGGTTGTAGGGTCCGATTCCCCGACATTTCCGTGGCTTCAGGGCGCTTGACCGCGGTCGCCGCCCGGCGTTCTAGCTGACTCCGGCCGCCTTCTGCTTGCGCAGCTCCTGGGCCTTGTCGCGGAGCTTGTCCGCGTCCTTGATCAGCTGCTGCTGCTTGGCGGGATCCTTTTCCATGTTCGCCTGGAGGCGGAGGAGCAGGTTCTTGTAGACGAGCGCTTCCATGTAGTCCGGCTTGATCTGCAGCGCGTGATCGACCGCTTCGACGCCCTTGCCGACGAAGGCGCGCTTCTCGGCTTCCTTCAGCTTGAAGTCGCGATAGGCCTCGTCCCAGTAGTAGGTGGCGATGGTGTAGAACGCCTCGGGGTTGTTCGGCTCTTTCGCGGCGCGCTCTTCGAGCGCCTCGATCGTCTTGTCGAAGTGCCCCTGCCGGTTGTAGTAGCCGGCCAGCGTCATGTAGACGGCCGGATCGGTCGGCTTGGCCGCCTTGGCCTGCTGCAGCACTTTCTCCGCCTCCTCGTAGGCGCCGGCGTCCTCGTAGATCTTGGCCAGCGCGAAGTAGTTGGACGGCTCGCCCGGCTCGAGCTGAATCATCTTCTGCACGACCGGTTCGGCCTTGGCCGGGTCGTTCAGCTTGTCCGGCCCGTACGCGGCGACCAGATACTGGAGCGACAGCGTGCCGAGCTTCTTGTCGTCCGGGTTTGTCGGACGCCGAGCCAGCTTCTCGGCGGCCTTCTGGTAGTTGTCGACCGCCTTCGTCAGCAGCGCGTCGTTGGCCGCCTCGCCCTTCTTGCTGGGCTTGTACTGGTTGTCGTAGCTGTTGCCAAGGAAGAAGTAGGCGCTATTCAGGTTCGCGTCGGCCGCGACGGTCTCTTCGTAGAGGTCCGCCGCCTTCTTGTAGTCCTGCCGCTGGTACGCCTGATTGGCGGATTTGAACGCCTTTTTGGCCTTGATCTCGCCGACCTTGGCGCACGCGACCGTTGACGTCAGCTGAACCGAGCGCCAGCACCGCGACACACGCCAGCGATGCTCCCGACAAAGATCGCATTGAAGCCCCTAAAACAGAGAGAATTGCCGAACCCGAAACCGGGCCAGTATAGTGAAGCAAAAAATCGTACGTCAAGAAGCCATTACGGCCTCGAGCGGTGCGCTGTCATCAGGTAACCGCACCGCCATCTGCCCCATGATTAGACACCGAAATTCAATGATTCGCTTCGAGGATCTCCTCGAAAAAGTCCGGGCCTACGCGCCGGACGCCGACGTCGAGCTGCTCAGGCGGGCGTACGTCTTCTCGGCCTTCGAGCACAGGGGCCAGGTCCGCCATTCCGGCGAACCATACCTCATCCATCCGCTCGCCGTCGCCGACTTCCTGGCCGACATGAAGCTGGACGCCGTGGCGATCGCCGCCGGGCTCCTCCACGACGTCGTCGAGGACACCCTGACGACGATCGAGCGCATCGAGGAGCTCTTCGGGCCCGAGGTCGCCCACGTCGTCGAGGGCGTCACCAAGATCAGCGCGATCCCGTTCTCGTCGAGCGAGGAGCGGCAGGCGGAGAACTTCCGCAAGATGCTGCTCGCCATGGTCGACGACATCCGCGTCATCCTCGTCAAGCTGGCCGACCGCCTGCACAACATGCGGACGCTGCAGCCACCTGCCGGAGGAGCGCCGGCGTCAAGATCGCCCAGGAGACGCGCGACATCTACGCGCCGATCGCCAACCGCCTCGGCATGAGCAAGGTGAAGAACGAGCTCGAGGAGCTGTCGTTCCGCTATCTCGAGCCGCAGGCCTACGAGGCGCTGCGCGCCGCAGGTCGACGCCAAGCGGCGCGCGACCGAAGGGCTGATCGAGCGAGCTGAAGACGACGATCACCGCGAAGCTGCGCGAGGCCGACGTGCCGGTGATCGAGATCGACGGCCGCATCAAGCGCCTCTGGAGCATCAGCCAGAAGCTCAAGCGGCAGAAGATCGAGCTCGAGCAGGTCTACGACTTCATCGCGCTGCGCATCATCACCGACGACGTCGAAGGACTGCTACGCGGCGCTCGGCATCATCCACCAGACGTGGTCGCCGGTGCCGGGCCGCGATCAAGGACTTCATCGCGATGCCGCGGCCCAACGGCTACCAGTCGCTGCACACCTCGGTGATCAGCGAGCACGGCATGCCGTTCGAGGTGCAGATCCGCACCGATCGAGATGCACCGCCGGCGGAGGAAGGGATCGCCGCGCACTGGAAATACAAGGAAGGGCGCGTCGGCGATCAGCGCGACGACCGCTACTTCCAGTGGATGCGCCAGCTGCTCGAGTACTCAGCAGGAGGTGCGCGACCCGCAGGAGTTCATCCAGAACCTCAAGGTCGAGCTCTATCCCGAAGAGGTCTACACCTTCACGCCGAAGGGGCTGGTCAAGGCGCTGCCGCGCGGCGCGACGCCGGTCGACTTCGCCTACTGCGATTCACACCGACGTCGGCCATCAGTGCGTCGGCGCGCGCGTCAACGGCAAGATGGTCCCGCTCCGCGCCCGCCTGAAGAACGGCGACATCGTCGAGATCGTCACGCAGGCCGGGCACAAGCCGAGCCGCGACTGGCTGACCTTCGTCGGCGACGTCGCGGGCGCGCAGCAAGATCAAGCACCTCATTCACTCCGAGGAGAAGACGCGCGCCGTCGAGCTCGGACGCAAGCTGTTCGAGAAGGAGGCGCGCCGCTACGACCTGAACCCGAAGACCATCGTCGAGGGCGAGGCTGTTCGCGAAGGCGCTGACCGACTTCGCGGTCGGCAAGGCCGACGATCTGTTCGCGGCGATCGGCTACGGCAAGATCCAGCCGAAGCAGGTGCTGCGTCAAGCTCGTGCCGCCGGACACGCTGCGCGAGAAGCCGCCGGAAGGCGCGGTGGCGTCGGTCGTCCGGCGCGTGCTCGGCGTCGCGGCGAAGAGAAGATCAAGGTCCAGCGGCTTCGACGACCTCATGGTGTTCCGCGCGCGCTGCTGCAACCCGATCCGCGGCGAGAAGATCGTCGGCTACATCACGCGCGGCAAGGGCGTGTCGGTCCACTCCGCGACGCTGTCCGAACGTCGTCAACCTGCTCTACGATCCCGAGCGCCGCATCGACGTCGAATGGGACAAGAGCGACGACGGTCGCGCGCTACACCGTGAAGCTGACGATGGAGGTCGAGGACCGGAAGGGGCTGCTGGCGGCGGTCAGCGCGAAGATCGCCGGACATCAACACGAACATCAAGAACATGGAAGCGCACACCGACGAGGAGCAGCACGCGCGCGGATCGACGTGACGGTCGAGATCAGCGACCTCAAACACCTCGAGAAGGTGATCAAGTCGCTGCGCGGCGTCGACGGGGTGATCGGGGGTGGAACGGGCGGGGGCCAGGGCCAGGTCGTCGAGTGAGTCGTAGCTCGCGATCAGATCGATCTCGATGCGCGCGTCGCTTCAGGGAGGCGCGCGACCTGGCCACGGTCGCCCGCGCCGGGTATGGCTCCATGAAGTAGCTGGCCGTAGACCTCGTTAATCGCGGCGAAGTCGCTCATGTCGGTGAGGAACACGCGTCGGTGCGCACGACATCGGCGAACGACCGGCCGCCGGCGTCGAGCACCGCGCGGATGTTGTCGAAGACACGGCGGGCCTGCACCGCGATGTCGCCCTCGACGATCTGGCCGGTCGCGGGATCGAGCGGCACCTGGCCGGAGAGGAACAGCAACTGCCCGGCCCTGACCGCCTGCGAGTAAGGACCGATCGCCTTGGGAGCGCAGGGACTGGAAATCGCTTGTTTCATGCTCAACGCTCAAGTCTCAACGCTCAAGTTTCAACTCACGGGCGGCAACTGAGCCTTGAGAGTTGAGCCTTGGAGTTGAACAGGGTCCGGTTACGCAGCCTGACGACTTTCTTCGAGCGCAGGCACCGCGTGCAGACCTTGATCCGCTGGACCCCGCCGTTGATCAGGCGCGCACCAGCTGCAGGTTCGGCTCGAACCGGCGGGCGCTCACGTTGTTCGCATGACTGTGCTGCCGGCCCACCACCGGGCCCTTGCCGCAGATTCTTCACATCGCTTGGCCATAAATCAGCGTTCCAGACTCCCCAGATGTAGCGCGCCCCTTCAGGCGGTCGCGTCACGATCCGGCAAGGCCGGACACTACGAAAGACCAGAGACAAACCCCAAGTATAGCCAGCGATTACGGGAGTATCAAGCGCTGGGAGGCGGGGCCGGCAGCCTCGACCTGGTCAGAGGCGTCGCGCGGCGCCAGCTCCTGATGATCCGCCGGAGCAGCTCGAGGAACGCCGCGGCGGTTGTCCGGGTCGTGCCCGCGGACCTGTTTAATCGATTCCTCGACGCGTCGAAGGACGACGGCGGCGTCCCGCTCGCGAAGGCCGGAGCCCGGCGCCGCGGCCGGCGTCGGGCGGCAGCGGCTGCAGCGCAGCCGTCATGCGCTCGGCTGCCAGCGAGGCCGGACGATGGGTTCGTAGATGACGCACGCGGCGAGGAGGTCTCGAACGTCGAGGCGAGCGCGGCCACTCCTCCGGCGACGTCGTCGTCGATGAGCGGCGTGGAGCTCGGGGGCCTGATACCGGACGAGAAAGAGCCGACGAGAAGAACAGCTGCGATTGCCGTTCGCTGAAGTCGCGTACGGACGCTGGACGAGGGACGCGAGTGTCACGCTGCTGCTGGCGGACCGCCGCCGCGCGGCGGATCGCTCGCGCGCGCTGGCGAGCCAGGGTGCGTCGGGCGGGCACTGGATTTCCGACGAGCCGCTTCGTGCCGCAGCAGACCGCGCAGATCTGCTTGCCGAGAGCGGGACATCCTCGCCGGGCGCGCTAATTCCACACAGCGGAGCAGACCACAGCGGGCATTATCGTACAATCCCGCAAGAAATCAGCGAGCTCATCGGAACGCGCTTTGCAACCGTCAGGTAGTGGTTGTCGAGCGGGGCTGTCATATGGAGTGAAGCCGCATTTCGACAGGAGTCCACTTTGGTCAGAATAAACTCGGAAGCAATACGTAAC
>ERZ1370068.7416-contig-6332_pt1 | contig 15000 bp, 21 predicted proteins | sample MGYA00561227_ERZ1370068 | MGnify/ENA primary metagenome ERZ1370068 (study PRJEB38410, sample SAMEA6850437) | metagenome | study: Metagenomic assessment of the ecological functions of the soil: analysis of the soil microbiota associated with the...
AAATTCGAACCTAGTAGGGCGAGGGCCCTACAGGCCGCTGATCGGCGGGGGCTATCGACAAATTCAGCCTGATGGAGTCTGGGTGCGCGAATATTGGAAAGCTCTTTGAAACCACTAGCTGGCGCATAGGCCCGGGCGAAGAGTGCGGGCATTCATGAGTTCTTTATGGCGAAGCAGCATTACCGGACGGACGCGACGATATGAGATAGTGTTGCGCGGTTATGTGCGTGAGGTGTTGAGCGGAAGTGGCGCGCGCAGGCCATGGCTGGAAGCTGGAGGGAGTTAATTGGACATTCAGAGGCCGAAATCTCGCAAAGTGCCATAACCTCTTGAACAAGGGGGTTTGCCAAACTCTGCCAAGCCACACTGATGTTATTATTGACTGCCAAAAGTGGGCATTTTCCAAGCTGATTCAAAAACCCTGAGGAGGGAGGAATGACAGCTGCGCATAACCGAGGTGGCTTGGAACGGCCTGCGGCAGTTTCACCGGCGGGCGGAATAGGCTCAGGCGGAGACCATCGAGATTAAGGGCGGCTGGTTTCTTCCCGTTCCAGCGGGGCCAATGCCGATCTGGGCCATCGGGTCGTGCACAAAGGCTTTCGATCTTTACGTGAAGCTCCGCCGGATATCGAGCCGCACAAGGTCCAGGATCCATCCAAGCGCGACGAAGGCCCGCCGACGAGGCGCAGGTGAGCCATGGTTGCGAGCGAGACTCATCACCAATGAGCCGGGTGCAGATCCTGACCGGCTTTGTGTTACCGCAACCCCTGGCGATGCAGCGCGCTCGCTCGAGCGGTGACGGGCTGCAGGCGAAGAAGTGCCGATAGGAGTCATTGCCAACGCCGAGCACTGGCGCGGATCTCCATCCATCGCGCACATCCTTGCGGCTCTCGTTCCGGCATGTGGCGCATCACGCTTACCCGATTTGCGGTGGGTGACGCGTTCAGCAAGATCGGCTGCCAGACCGCTGCGCTGGTCCTTCCCCGCAAACTTTCCGCCGGGCGGAACTTCGGCGGAAGCCTTCAAGACCGGTTTCGAAAAAGGCCGGCGGAAGGTCACCAGATCCATTCCGATAAGGCGCGGCCCCCGGATCCGGAGTGCCGGATTTCACGCCGTTCGGCCCACGGCGTATCAAAGACGCTAAACCCGACTGCATCTTTGTGTGTTCGTTTCCATCCGGCGCACGCGACCGGCGTCCACGAAAAGCCTATGTGGTTGAACTTGGGATGCGCAAAGCTTGGCGCGTCAAGCTCTGTATCGGCCGCGGTTGGATCTGATCCCGGACAGCAAGCTGCAGGACATGGGCGCGACGCTGCACCATCGGTACTGTCGGTGATGGGAACTACGCGGTCGACCTCGACAACGCTGTGACCCAGCAGGAGGCTTTCAACAAGGCCCGGCGCCAGAAACCTATGGCAGGGACTCCTATCCGGACTTCGTCATCCGCGCGGCCGGCTGGGACACCCATGCCGCCATCTTCGACTCCATCAAAAGCTCAGCTGGCAAGAGTCGAAGGCGGCTCCGGGTCGGCATGGCACGTGAAAGGGCTGGACAGGCAATGGACGTCCGCGCTGGCCCGGCAGGTTTCGCATCGACGCAGCATCGCGCGACATCGTTTGCGGGATGGGCACGCCTTTGGAGTCATTCGAAAGCCGGATGGAGAAACTTGGCATCAGGTTCTCAGCACGACCTTAAGGCCGACGAAAGACGAATGCAAGGAGCCTAGGGTCCGGCGCGTTGCGGCTCCTGGAGTTGTCTTCCTGATGGCCACTCAACCGCGCCGCCCCGCGCCTGTAGGCACGGCGAAGCGTTTCCCACTAACTCCACGGGGCGGGGCTCGATGCCGGGTGCGCCAATATCGCCGATGGCATCTCTCTTCGGCGGCTTGGCCACATGCGCGCATGTTCCTCTTCATTTACCTACCGTCCAGTCCTGTCGGTCACGATGGGGTTGATGGGGTTCAGTGAACCTGGCACACGGCGCGTTGCCATGGCGGGCGGACACGTCGTCGTCACTTTGACGCGCTCATAACGGCGTCGGCTTCGTGCGGAAACCGTCTCATCATTCATTGCTGCAATCGTGCCCAGTCGGGGCGAGGTGGCGCGTCGTGAAGCTCAGAGCCTTGCTTTCTCTATCGGCGGCTCTACAAGTCGACTGATGTCTCGAAGCATGCAGGTTTTGCTGACTGATCCTGGTTCTTTGCGTTCCATGGCGATCGCGCCACGCTGCCACTTATCTTTACGGGCCAATCACCAGATCGGTTGCCACTGCCGGATTTGGCTGCAGGGGCGATATCAATCTCGGGTTTCCAGTCGCTTCCCGAGGCTATCGGGCGTTTCTTGATCGCGCTGGGCTCCGCGTGGCATCGTCGTCTCTGGTATGCATTCGAGCGGACGAATATTAACGAAAGTCCGCGCCGCAGTTGACAAATCGTCTTGCCTTGGCTGGATCGTTGGTCGGCCTCGGCGATAAATTCACCTTTTCGTGACTTTTACGGTCGGATCGGGTCTGCCCGCTCGGCGGCGGCCTTGCTCATTCACGGTAGCGGCCTCTCGCCAAGTTTTGCGGTCGCTCCTCGGTGCTGTTTTCCTGATCGTGGTGGCGGTCGGTGATGGCAGCCTGAAGGGCTTGCTGCGTAACGTGGTGCTCAGCATCCGTCGATACTGTACAGCGAGAAGCTACCTGCTGGCGACGCAGGGTTTTCGTCTACGCGGTGAGCGGTTGTCGTTCCTCCCCTCATAAAGCCATGGGTTCTTTGGCCGCAGTGAGATACTGCGGTTACCAAGCGCGCCGCGAAGACGCGCAATGACTACTCAGCGAGAAACGCACCGTTTTCAGTATCCGCCCAGGGCATTGCCGCCGTGGCTGATCGCGCAGCAATCTTTTTTCATATTTCCCGCACCGCGGCCTTCCAGCGGCCCGGTGCTGGGATTATGGTCATGTTTCGCTCGCTCGGCCCTGATCGCGCCCGGATTGCGCGGGGATCACGTGACCGCCGGGCATGCCCGCGCTTCTTCGGCATCAGCGCCTACGATTATGGGACTGGCCGCCTTGATTGGACGGAGCCGATCAGCGGTTTCATTTTGCGGCCGCCATAGCTGCCGAAGACTCATTAATGGTTTAGCTACAGGGTGGTTTTCCTGCTTGCTATCGCACTGATCTGGCTTGCGATTATTGTGGACTCTCGCGGCCGCAAGCCACTTTACAGAAACGAACGATCTCTCTTGATTTCCGATCATATTCCGATTAGCCACTGATATTGGATTACTACCATGGGGAGCTGAACTTCGGCTCTTATGCTATCACTGTTTTCAGCCACGAGCACCTCTATGGGCACACCTACTGCACCTCCGCCAGCGCCGCCCGTCACCGCGCGATCGTTTACCGTTTAGCGCATCGTCTAACTTCCACGTTCACCGGGTGGAGACCGGGTCCGAGCATCCCGAAAGGTGATACATGATCTACCATCTGCCGCCGTATCATGACCAGTGGCGAAATATTCCACCAATGCTGCGGCGGCAATCGCGAAGGCGTCGATTACGCACTACCCCCGGCGCATAAATCGCATCTTCGACGAGTGCCGATGACGGTCTTCGACTTTGAAGCAGAATTACCAGTGATGGTCGCCACTCGCCTATTGCGGAACCAGGTCAGCACCACAGCACCATTCAATCGGCTGCGGCTATCCGCTGGTGCCACCTCGACTAGCGCTCAAAGCTAAGTCCGACCTTCTGGCGGTTCAGTATAAGCCTGATCGCGGTGCTGGCGAAGTACTGTTTGCGCCACGCCAGCATCCACCTCAATACCGAGCGCGTGGGCAGCCCCACTGCCGAGGAGAAACGCTCCTGTGGCGGCCACCTGGGTGAGTGAGCCACGCGGCGCGCCTCACCGGGGATTACACTTGCAGAGCGTTGGTCTACTGGAGCTGAGGGCACGCTTGGTGCACCCAGTCGACTGGCACCAAGACCAGGAGACGACCGCCAGTCAAATCTGATCTGGTGTATCGACTGCATTGATGCGTTCTCCTTCAATGGCGGGCATGCTGCATCCTGAGCCTGGAGCGGAGCGCTCAGCGGGGCTCCGCGCGCACGTTCCAGGCCTCAGCCGACTTTTCCGCGGGCTCGGTTGTATCGAAAAGGCGGCGTCTCTACGCAGCCGTCGGCGAGCGTGACCCGATTCACCACTGCGATAACCTATGGCGTTCGGCCCGTAAAACGCCAGTCATCGACGAAGGCCGGTGGTTATCTCTGCGATTCCTGTTTGATAGAGCGATGCGCGCTCAAGCGCTCGTGCCGCCGGGCTGCCATATGGACGCGCAGTCAACGGCTCGGCTGGCGATCACTGCCAATTGCGCTCTGCGCAAAAAAACCGCGTGTGCTTTCCTCTCTCGTGGAAGACCAGCTTTGGCGGGTTCCGTCGTCCGGCTCTCTCATTCTCGATATGGTGTGGCGGCCCTCAATCCCGACATCGCCGTTCTCGTCATCGAACACGATACCGGACGATATTGCATTTCGCTTTCCACTAAGAGAAATCTGCCAGTATATGTTACAGGGCGCGGTCTTCACACCGCGACACGCCGCCAGAAGCATCATGAATAATGAGCAGGTACTGACGGTGTGCCTTATTGGGAAGGCCCATCGCAGAGCCATCGCGCGGCTGAACGCATTGCTCGACCCTCGCAAACAACGCATCCGCGCCGGCTACTGGCGGCGAAACCACGCGTCGATGCTCGAGGACATTCGCCGCTCGGCGAAGAGCGAGAGACGGTGTCGATCATCGGCCGCAACGGCGTGGGCCAGCTCACGCTGCTGGCGAGCTTCATCATGGGTCACACGACACCACTGGCGGGCGCATTCTCTGCACGGAAAGGATATCTCGGACTTGCGACTATCGGCGTGCGGCCGGGCAGTATGTGTGCCGCAGGAACGCGAGGATTTTTCCACTTCATGACTGCTACGGGAAAAATCTGGAGGTTGCACCAGGCCAGCACACCCTGGACGAAATGGAGACAGTCTTCAAACTCTTTCTGCCAGAGCGCGCCGAAAACACGGCAAATCAATTGTCCAGCGGCGACAGCAGTTTTTAACCAGTGGTCGCGCGCTGATCAACCAACGCTGACGTTCTGCTGATGGGTGGGCCATCGGAGGACTCGCGGTGATCGTCGAGGGAATTGGCACGCGCCGTGAAGCGCCTTGCTCAAGCCGGCGGTCCTGGCGATCGTTCTGGTCGAGGCTTAAGGGCTCGCGTCTTTGCCTGCGCGATATCACCGCACGCGCTGAAAGTGATGGACCGCCCGGCCGGATCGTCTGCCGATGACGGGCAAGCAGATCGTTGCGTAACGATCCCGGCCATAGCTCGAGCGGTTCGTTGGTGTCGTAAAGGCGTAAATGGCGGCTCGGCCTGTTGGCCGAAAGCCGGGGGCGCTGTCCACTCGCCGACTTCATTCTGCGTGCATGTTGACCATGCAGCGCACGGATTCCCGCACGACTCGGCGTGCGCCGAGCGCCCATGAAACACGCAGCTTCCACAATCTGCGTTCACTACGCCCGACCGCACGTCGGAGGTCTGATCCGTCCGCAATCTTTGCAGGAGTTCTGCGAGCAAGCAGGCCGGAAAGCCGCTATGACGAAAATGCTTATCAGAAATGTCCTGACAGTCTCCGTCGCCGACGATCGTACGTGAGCAGGTGCAGGCCGGCATTGACGTTGTGAGCGATGGAGAATTCGGCAAGTCGATCAGCTGGGCACAATATGCGCTGGAGCGGCTCTCAGGCTTCGAGCGCCGACCGATCAGAAGCCAGGGACACCGCCAATCCGTTCAAACGCGGCGCTGACCGCACCAAATTCGCCGAGTTCTATGCCGAGGCTCGAGCGCCAGAAGGCGTGGCGACGACGACCGAAGCGATCTGCGTCAGGACCGATCAAGTATACCGGTCAGGCTGAGCTGCAGCGCGACGCATCGACAACTTCAAAGCCGCGTTGAAGGGCGCGACGGTGGAAGCAAGCCTTCTGCCGGCCAGCCGCGCCGGCAAGCGTGATTCCCCGATCGCAAGAACGGGATACTACAAGAGCGATGGTGAGCTGCGGGCCGGCCATCGCCGAGGCCATGCGCTGCGCGAATACAAGATGATTGTCGACAGCGGCTTCCTGCTGCACGCTCGACTGATCGCACGCAGCGCCGTGACTTTCGACAGGATGGTGCCGCCCGCGAGCTTCGCACGATTACCGCAGCTGGCTTCGGCCAATCAGGTCGATATTCTCAATCACGCCATTGAAGGGCTTACCGGCCAGATCGCATCCGTTATCACGTCGTGTTGGGGCAGCTGGCCGGGTCCGCATACGAGCGATGTGCCGCTCAAGGACATCGTGGACCTGATCCTGAAGGTGAAGGTCGGGGCATACGTGATCGAGGTGCCAACCCGCGCCACGAGCACGAGTGGCAGGTCTGGAGGAACGCGAAGCTTTCACCCGGGCAGGTCACCTAATTCCGGGCGTTATCAGCCACGCGACCAATGTGATCGAGCATCCCGAGCTGGTCGCCGAACGCATCGTGCGGCTCGCCAAGATTGTCCGGGCGCGAAGAACGTTATCGCCGGCACGGACTGCGGCTTTGCGCAGGGACCACTTCTATCGTCGCGTTCATCCCACGGTCATGTGGGCAAAACTTGAAGCGCTCGGCGCGGGCGCTCGGCTTGCGAGCAAGGAACTCTGGTCATAGTCTCCGGGTTTCTCGTCGGCCGGAGCATCGATTAGCGAACGTCAACGCCTGCAGCCTGCGAGCGGACTAGCGATCCCATTCGATCATCATCGTCTCGATCGGCTGATGGAGGAGGCGGGCATCGATGTCGTGCTCGCGACGTCCAAACACAATGTCCAGTATCTGCTTGGCGGCCATCGCGCCGATTTCTTCGACTACATGGATGCAACGGGCGTCACCCGCTATCTGCCGGTGCTGGTCTATCCAAAAGGCGCGCCGGGAAGAGCTGCCTATATCGGTCACAGGCTGGAGAAGTTCCAGCGCGAGGTGAAGCCGATGTGGACGCCTGAAACCCAGACCAATACCTGGGGTTCGGTCGACGCGATGCAGAAGGCGGTCGATCATATGCGCAAGATCGGCCTCAAGCCGAAGCGCATCGCAGCTGAATTGGATTCCTCTCCTTACGACGCTTCGCAGGTCCTGAGGGCCGCTTTTCCCGACGCGGAATGGGTCGACGCGCTCTTCGTGCTCGAGCGCCAGCGTGTCAAGAAGTCAGCGAAAGAGCTTCAGTCACTGAAATATGCTTCGGAGGCGGTGATCAGATCCATGCAGGCGGTGATTGCCGCCAGCAAGGCCCGGCATCACCAAGGCTGAGGTGGTTGAGATCGCTACGCCGCGGGAAACCAACCGCGGTCTGACTTTCGAGATATTGCCTGATCACTGCCGGCACAGGCATGAACCGCGCGCCCCTCCGACCAGAAATGGGAGAAGGGCGAGATCATGTCGATCGATTCCGGCGGAAACTACGAGGAGCTATATCGGCGACGTTTGCCGCATGGCCATTCAGGGTGAGCCGGACGCCGAGCTTGAGGACGCTGCTCGGCGGAGATCAGAGGCATTCAGCGTGCGGCAATGAAACCGATCCGCTCTGGGGTCATTGGCGGGAAATCTATGCTGCCGCGGCGCCGCTTGTGACAGAAATCGAAACACCACAACCACATGGAATTTCTGGCGCACTGGCATGGGTATGGTGAGCCATGAGGCGCCACGTCTCACCGACCGCGGCCGGTGCCTTATCCGGACGAATACGCACGCCAAGCCGTGCAGATCGGGCATGAGTGGTGTCGGTGGAAACTCACACCGTGATATCACACGCGGGTTCATCAAGCTCGAGGACACGGTGGTCGTCACCGACCAAGGCCACGAGGTTTACGGTGAAGCGCGCGCGGCTGGAACAGGGCGGGCGTCCGCTAGCGTTTCATCATGGCCGGGCTTGTCGGGAACATAATGCCAGCGTGACGGAATTATCTGCGCGTCCTCTTATCGACTTCGCCGCCAACGCTTTCAGTTTGCTCGGACACTCCGGACCGGGTACTCGTCGGCGCTCTCAAGATGCCGGAGCGCTTCGGGCAACCCGCGCAGGTTCGCGCCGCGGCAGCGCTCGCGGATTTGGATCAGGGTCGGCGCTGGGGCGACGCGCGCCTTGCGCGCATCATCCGGCACGATCCAGCGTCTCGCCCTCCACTGAGTGTCGCTCTCGAGAGATAAAATATCTCTGTTCATTCGCCCGTCAGCGCCATAGCTGCGCCAGACCTGTTTGCTTCCCGGCCATGTGGCTTTGCCTTCGGAAAGTTTGCGCCGTGGTTCGCCGGCGTATTCCTGAAGTTTGTAGGCACAATCAAGAGAGGCGCGTCGATCGACGCATCGAGGTTGACGCCGATGCCATAGCCGTCGATGGGTGCTTTCGACGCCATCAGCGTTTGCAGCACATCTTCGTTGATGCCGCCGCTCACAACGATGATGACATCAGAAGTCCCACCCGCATCGAGGATTCTCACGGACCTTCTTCGCCATGGCACCAAGGTCACCGCTGTCGATGCGCACGCCGCGAATCGATCGATGCCGTCGGCTTTCAACTTTGGTGCCAGTTGTACGACCTTTCGCGCGCTCGCCTCGGTGTCGTAGGTGTCGATTAGTAGAACGACGCCCTCCGGCCGTGACCAGTGCAAAATTTTCGAACGCGGTACCTCGTCTCCGTGCACCTGCACGAAGAAGATGGGCCATGGTCCCGACAATCGGGATTCGTAACGCTCGCCCGCAGAGCACGTTGGCGGCATTGGTAAATCCGGCGATGTAGCTGGCCGCGCGCGGAGAACAGGCCTGCCTCTGCACCATGCGCCGTGCGCAGGCCGAAATCGAGAGAAGTTTTTCCGGGTGCCGCAGAGCCATTCGCGCAGCTTTCGAGGCGATCATGGTCTGGAAATGCATGATGTTGATCAGCCGCGTCTCGACCAACTGCGCTACTGGAAGAGGGGCCGTAATACGAACGAGAGGTTCGTTGGGAAAGCAGACCGTGCCTTCCAGGATCGCATGAACGTCGCCTGTGAGACCGGAATTCGGCGAGATAGTCGATCAGGTTGTCGCGAGAACCGTCCGGTGCTTTTGAGCCAATCGATTTCGGCGGTCGAAAAGCGCAGCGTTTCCGAGGTAGGCGAGGGTATCCTCAAGCCCGCGGCAAGCGGGAAGTTGCGCCGTGCCGGCGGTCGCCGTACGAAAGAACTCAAATACGGCGGTCTTCTCCTCGCCGCGATCCAGGTAGGCCTGGATCGCTATTGAGTTCATAAAGGTCGAGTGGTGAGCGGGCTGGTTGTTGGGCGTCATGTCGACCCTGAACGGACGAACGTAATTCCAGTTCCTTTGCCCGGCCTGTGAAGATGGGTCAAATGCAAGCGTTGGAGACTTGCTACGCAGACAAAATCAGCATCTTGACGGCCGGGGCGTGGCAACTTTCTGACCCTCATGGCTGTATGTCCGCGCCGGGATCACGTTCCGGCTCTTGGTCCTACACCGATCGGGCGGACGTAGGTTGCCTTGAACAGCTGACCGCGCCAAGCCACGGCGGGCAAGGGGAGTCAACGCGACTCTGGCACAGCAACCAGCCCCATGGCGTTGGCGACGACAGGTTCACTGACGGACGCGACGTGCCGATCAGATCATTCGCGGGTAAAGGGCGGCATGGCTTGGCACAGCAACTACAGTCTGCTAGAGGGACGGCAGTCTTCTAAGGAAAGAGAATACCATGTCGATTAGACTCTCTGCTTGCTATGCCTTTGTCGCTGCGCTTTTTGGTCTTGCCGTGACTGGCAACCGACACCCTGCCCACGCCTATGTTGAAGGCGGGGATGTTGAGCTGTCGAAGCCAGGGGCCGGCGGGCTTTGTTGTCGTATCGGCGCGTGTTTTCGACTGCGTTTTCGCGCCGGCATCCGGCGCGCCGCCGCGGTTATTATCGCAGCACGATAAGTCGCTTCGGAGCCCAAGATCGGCTTCACCAATGATGTTGCCTTGGGTTGGATCGTTGCTTGCGGCGACGTCGCGCGTGGGCCCAGGTGCGCTGGCCCGGCGGTTACATCGGCGTGTCGGGCGGAGCAGCGATCGGCATCGGCGCTGGCGCCAGCGGCCTTGTGGGTGGACTCAACAGCTCATTTGCTCTCAGCCGGTGAGCGTTGAGGGCCAGACCGGGCTCAGCGTCCGTTGCGGCAGTGACGGGACTTGATCTGCAACCCGTTCAGCCGGTCCGTCATCATCGCCGCCCACCGCCGCTGAGGCACACTCTGACAAATCAAAAGCACCGGCATTGCCGGGGCTTTTTTGTGAACGCAAACGACGCGCAGTGTCAGATCGGCTCCTTGAAGCCGCGCACCACATTTCGGTCGGTATTTCTCTGCCACCTTCAGGAAACAAGTTGATCCTGCGGGACTCCGTCACGCAGTCCCATCAGCTCGCCGGGCGCTTCGTTTACTTCCGCAGGAGCTGCAGCACTCGCAGCGGGGAGACAGATTGCTTCTGTTCGGAGACGCCTGCTGTGGACCTGTCCCAGGTGCGGGTTGGTTTGCCATCGGCACTGGCTTGGGTTCCTCCTGCTGGAACAAACCCCCGATGTCGAACATCCGGCAAGAGCAAGCAGTAACAGCAGTTTAGCAAGCTGTCTCATTGGCCTCTTCTCATCATTGCCGTGCCGCTCGACAAGCGCAGTTGCGACATCTCTATGCTCGCACAGCGCGGACCAGAACTGCCACCATTGCGACCATACGATGTCCGCGCTTTGACGAGCAGCCCGACGACGGTAGAATAGTCGCGCTCAGGAAACGATGCGATGCCCCGCTTTGGAATACCTCGTCCGCGATTTCGACGAGCAGGATAGTAACATCTTAAAAATAAACTGGCGGCGCGGTCTGCTGCGCGTGTGGCTGCTTCTCTCCGGCCGCATGGATCATGGAGCTGGATCGTTTATCTGATCATTTACGGGATACCAGAGCGGCTTTCAAAGCTCGGGTGATTTCCTTACGATCCCATGGTGCTGCTGATTGGTCCGCCCATTGCACTGATGCTGTTTGGATTGGTCGCCGGCTGGGCATTTCGCGGTTTCAAGCCTGAATAGCGGCTTTTCCAGTGTTGGACCTCAGGCCATCGAACCTGGGGGCGGTTTCCTGTGAAGCTGATGCGGAGTTCATCCCAGGCATTTCAGCATCCTGGAGCACGGACCAACGTGGGACTCCGACCAACGGCCCTGGCACTTCCGCCATCTGGATCGTTCCACTGGCCGCCAACGCACGGCTGACTGTCGAAGTAGCCAACATCCGCTGCGAGCAGTACCTCGCGATAGACACCGTCCCAATCGAGAGACTTCTCGTCGTGGATGAGCGGATGGTTCAGTTATCAGCTCGGCGAAGACGACGATCCGATCTTGTCGCGCATCAGAGAATATCGCGAACGTGAAAGCCTGGTGCCAATAGCATCCGCAAGAGACCGCTGATGTCCGGTCTGAAAAACGCGACTGGCCGGTGGCGGCGACTCATTCGGAGAGATCATCACTCGACACGTATCATTTTGTCTCTACAACCGCGATTCTTGTTGGTGCCGCCGCGATGCCGGTGTCCGCTCAGGTCAGCCCTGGATATGAACAAGATCACCTGCGGTGACTGGCTTGCGATACGATCCGACCAACAGCAGGAGTTCGTGCGGTTCTGGTTGAGCGGCTATTGACAATGCATCACCAGAACAGCAATGTGCTCGATATGAGATCGTCTGCAGCGGAATTCGGCGAGGTGGCTGCCTGTTGCAGAAACACAAATCGCGGTCGCTGCCCGACCGCGATAAAGAATGCTGCCAGCTGATCGGTCGGCTGCATTTTAAAGACGAAATGCCCGCTCGGTGTAGCGGGAAGGGGCGCCCGGCGGGCGATATGTTTTGAATTGCGCCAATTCGTCCGGTACATGGTATTGTGTTGGGCTCTTTTGGTATGACCAAGGCTCATTGCTCGCTAGACTGCGCTAGGACGGACGGAATTCCGGGGCCGCCCACTGTTCAAGGATCTGCGTGCGGGGACAAAGTTTCTGATTTTGTGCGGCGTGTCCTTGGCGCTCACGAGCGTGGCGACCTATGCTCTTCTCGCCGAAAAACAGATGGCGATTAGCTTGCGCGCAGCGGCAAACTCGTTGGGCAGCAAGTATCTCGCCATGCTCCGCCCCGATCTATCGGGCGGTTCTTGAAACTCAGTCCGATGCAGATCCGGTCGGTCGTCAAATCGCATTGCCGACGGATGCGGTAGCGTCGCTGTCACGTGCCAACAAAGACACCCGGAATGCTGCAATTAGACAGTGTTGTGCAGGCGCTCGCTGCGTCATGCCTGCGCGACCGCCGCAAGGGCGGCAACGCCGCTGCGCGGCGCTGCTTGACGAGGCCTATCTGTCGCGCGCTGAAAAGTTTGCGGGAGCTTGCCGCGCGCATCGGCGAGCGATTCAAAACTGACGCTCGATCCGGTGCTGGACACATATCACGTGCAGGACATTGTGGTGATACGTCTGCCCGGCAGCGCTTGAGGAAATCGGCCAGGCGCAACAACTGGCCGAAAACGCAAACGGCCGCAGATGATTCTGTCGACCGTAAAGCGCGTCTCATCGCGCTCGACACGCTGTTGCGCGCAAACACGGATGAGATCAGGGAACGATCTGCGTGTCGCGCAGCGCGGAAATCAGATGCTGAACTGAAGCAGATAGTCAGAGCCAGCTGCGGCGCACGCGGCGAACACAGATGCCTTTCTCGATGCATTGCATGCTTTCACTGCAGTCCGGAGCGACCAAGCTGCCCGCTTCGACATATGCTGCGCGCCGTCGACGGTGCCCTCAATGCCTGGGAAACCACGCAGCGGCGTCTCGATCAGCTTCTGATGCAGCGCATAGACAACCTGCGTCGTCAGCGTCTGCTCTAGTCTTTTATTGATAGGGGCCTATGGTCTGCTCGGCCTTCTCGTAGCTTTTTGACCTATCGGGACGTGATCCATTGCCGATCAAACGGCTTGCCGAGCTTGCCGACACGATCCGTGAAACCAAAAATTACGACTCGCGTTTTCGATTACGAGGTCGGGACGAAATCGGCCGGCTCGGTGGCGCTTTCAACGAAATGCTGGGTGAACTTGCGGTCGCGCGTGATCGCGAAGATCATGGGTCCAGACCGAAATTGCCCCGGAGTCTCGCGACGCCACCATGGGTGCAATGGTCGCCTCCATAGCCGCACGAGATCGAGGCAACCTCTTGCGGCGGTTGTTGCCAATTCGCATGCCCGGTACCGTTGGCTCGAAAGAGCAGCCAAACCTGACCGAAGCACGCGCCGCCCTCAAAAGCATCGGAGAAGACGGGCATCGCGCAAACGGGGTGATTACGAGCATAAGCGCGATGTTCAAGAAGAATGCGAATAAAGAATTCCTGTCGACATCAACGACCTCGCTGAACGATGTGCTCAGTCTGTCGCGCGGCGAATTGCGTTCGCGGAGAGATCGCGCTCAGCACGAACCTGGCCGCCGATCTGCCGGCGATTTCGGCTGATCCGGTTCAGTTGCGCGAAGTGCTGCTCAATCTGATCATGAACGGTGCCGAAGCCATAGGCGCGACCGCCGAAGGGTGTGCGCGCTATGGCGATCAGATCAAAGTGTGAAGCGGATGAGGTTACGATCACTGTCGAGGATTCCGGCTGCGGGGATCGACGCCAAAGATAGCGAGCAGATTTTCGAGGCATTCTTCACCTGCAAGCCGACCGGAATGGGAATGGGGCTTGCGATTTGCCGATCAATCATCGCGGCCCACAACGGACGTCTCTGGGCGTCCCCGGCGCCTCATGTGGCACTGGTGTTTTATGTTGTCTTGCCGCGCGATGCGGGTGAGACCAATACAGTCGCGCTGAAATAAATACTGGCCGTTATGTGAACTGGGTCACAGAGCGTCTTGCGAGATGGAGCAAAAATCCGGATGCAGAGGGCTGTCCGCCCGGAGGGTGAGCCGATCGGATGAAGCGGGAAAATCTCTCTTTGCTGTTGTTGGAGCCTGTATCTTCGCGGCGGCGGTTGATGCTGATCGCGTTTCCTGGCGCGTCGGAGAGCGCAGAGGAGCCTCCGGCCCAGGGATGCCAAGCCGTCACGAAACAGAATACGACAGCGCCCAAAAAACGGCGGCTCACTGCCGGACTCGGTATCAGCACCTATGTGCAGAGCGGGCGGAATAGGACGGCGTCGCTATTGGTATTGCAACGCGTGGCACGCCTCGATCGTGTGCCCCGAACAAGAAGGGTCGAGCGATGGATGAGATCGGACGCGAACGGACGGATGAAAATGTTCTGCAGTTCGATGTCTGCGAGCGACGGGTTGGAAGCGGCCGCTCGCACGGGGAGGGCCGATACATTCACCCAATGGATGTGCACCGCTCTGTACTTTTGTCCCGGGCCGTGACGGCAGTGGGGTGGATTCGCGCATCGCCCGAAATAAACATATGCAGGGCGAGGAAGGGCACGACAGCATCATCTGAGGGTTCGCGACGTCGTCGTTGACCGGTTTGCGACGCTGGTCAGGATCGTATTTGCCACCAGACTTTTTGGTATTTTTCTGCCTCCGGGCACCGTAGATTTCTCGGCCTATGTCAGGTCCGCGGTGGTGATGAGTCGCGTTTTCGTGGGTCAGAGCATGCGTAGAACATTGGTCGTGATTGCGATGGCATTGGCACTTGCTGGATGTGCAAATGGACGGCAAGACCGCGTGCTGGGGGTGCCTTGATCGGCGGTGGCACGGCGCGCTGATTGGCGGACTGGCCGGGCGCACGGCGCAGGCGCTGCGGTTGCGGGCGGTCTGATTGGTGCTGCGGCCGGGGCAATAATCGCTGACGCCACGAGGCCCGGATGGTGCTATTATTGGCGGAATCACCCGCCGCCACTATCGTACGTTGCTGATTCGGACTGAAAAACTGGCAGCAATACGTAAC
>ERZ1370068.10798-contig-9464_pt1 | contig 14980 bp, 14 predicted proteins | sample MGYA00561227_ERZ1370068 | MGnify/ENA primary metagenome ERZ1370068 (study PRJEB38410, sample SAMEA6850437) | metagenome | study: Metagenomic assessment of the ecological functions of the soil: analysis of the soil microbiota associated with the...
CGAGAGCAGGTGATAGACGACCTCGAAGCGCGGATCGCGCGGCATGATAGTCCGCCGCCGTGATCTCGACCAGCACGTTGAACCGAAGTCGCGCGGACGTCGCGCAGCGCCAGGCACGTCTCGACGATCCGATCCGCAGGAACGTAAGATCGGTGGCGAAGTTCGACGCTCTGCCCGGCCTCAACGAGGCGCCGGGCAACGAGCGGCTGGAGGATGTCGATGATGGTGGCAGTGCAATCCATGCACGGACTACGCCCGCGAGCGCGTCGATCTTCTTGCCGCAGCTGCACGATACCGTAGATCAGCGACTTCCGGGCGCGGCGGGCACCCGGGCACGTAGACGTCCACTGGCACGACCTGGTCCACGCCCTGGACGATGGCGTAGTTGTCGAAGACGCCGCCGACCGACGCGCAGGCGCCCATCGAGATCGACCCACTTCGGTTCCGGCATCTGGTCGTAGACGCGGCGCATCGCCGGCGCCATCTTCCGCGACAGCCGGCCGGCGACGATCATCAGGTCCGACTGGCGCGGCGAGCCGCGGAAGACCTCGGCGCCGAACCGCGCGATGTCGTAGCGGCTGGCAGCCATCGCCATCATCTCGATCGCGCAGCAGGCCAGGCCGAACTGCGCCGGCCAGATCGCCGATCGGCGCGCCCACTGCACCGACCTTCTCGACCGTGTCGTGGTCGAGAATCGGCAGCTCGGGGTCGAGTCCGTGAGTCGTGATCTGCGTGCCATGGCTCATGCCGCTACGCTCGCTTTCGCGCTTCCACGCCTGCAGCTCGACTGCGGGCCGCTCGCGCGGCATCGCGCCACTGGGCCCCAGTCGAGCACGCCCTTCCGCCACACGTAGACGTAGCCGACGAGCAGAATCAGGAAGAAGCGTGACGATCTGGCAGCGAACCCGGCCCAGCCCGAGGTCGCGCAACGCCATGCGCCCACGGATAGAGGAAGGCGACCTCGATGTCGAACAGCAGGAAGATCATCGCCACCAGGTAGAACTTCACCGAGTGGCGTTCGCGCGCGTCGCCCACCGCCGGCATGCCGCACTCATGCGGCGCCAGCTTCTCCGGGCGTGGGGTTCTTGGGGCCGAGAGCAGCGACAGCGCCGATCATCGTCGCGGCAAATCCGACGCCGAGGACGATCATGATCACTACGCCGAGCCAGCCGTCCATGTGCCTCTCAACTCGCAGGGAATGGTTGCCGACGCCGTCACGCCAGCGCGACACGACCTGCGCGCTTGTGAAAGATTTCAAAACCTGTTCATGCTATAGAACCCACCTGGAAACGTCAATTATGAGGCTCGCTTGGTTTCGCCCCGCCACACAGTTGTCGGAACCGCTCGACGACACCGCTGCGCTCGGTCGCCGAGCTCGCGTCTCGACCACCGAGATCCAGTGCGTCGGACCAGTCGCGCGCGGATGAGTTCGTCCGCCTCGACTTTCGTCGGCGATCTGACCTCTCCGGTGTTCGAGCTCGCCGACACCGGCGTACGCACTACGTCTGGCCGCATCTGCTCCACTATCCGGCGTGCTGCGCCTTGCGGAGCCGGTCGCTGCACGAGAGTCGAACGGCGTCGCTGCGCCGGCAGCGGCGATACGCCGACCGCGCCGCCGAGCTCGCCTTCAGCCAGACATGAGCTGCTCGGCGCGCCGCTCCCGGCATCCCGCCCGGCCGTCGTCTCCGATCCGCACATCCGCCGCGCCGCTGCAGCGACAGCCCTGGAGGCGCGGCCTGATTCACGTCGCCCATCGGATTGGGGTCAGAGCCGGGGTCGACGCGTGCCGTCCTTAGTGATGGGCGCCGTGATCCTGACCCCAGTCGCGCGTGGATTGCGGCCAGGATGTCTCTCGTCCGCGGGCCAGTGGATCGGGCGACTTACGCGCCGGAGCGACGCCTCGAGCTGCTGACCGACACCTCGACCGAACGTGTCTCGACGGACGCGGAGATCGTCGTCGACCTCGAGCGGCCGGCTTCTGGGCCGAGCGATGACAGCGACCGTGGCCGCGATGGCGGCGGGCAAAGCCGATCATCGTGCTCGAGACCGAGCGCACGCGCCGGCTGGCCTGGCGCTCGATCCCGCAAGACGTGGCAGCCGCGCGGATTGCCAGCGCGAGCGAGCCGATCGTCGTCTCCGTCGATCCGCGCGAGACGAGGAGCACTCCCTCTCCTCTGGCACTCCGTCGCCTTGGCGACAGACGAGGGATTGCGACAGGCGCTCGGAACAGCGGCGCGCGCCTGGTGGCAGACCGCACGCAACCGTCGCCCACGCGAGCGCGACGCGTGGCGCGCGATCACTCGGCGAGGCCGCATCGCTCCGCGCCTCCGCCCCGTCCGGCGGACTGGCCCGCGCATCTCACGACCGATGGCACCGAACGGGCGCGGCGATGATCCTCGGCGAGCCTCGGGGCCACGTTGATTTTCTAACGCCGTTGAATGGACGGACGTGCTGGCGACCTTACCACGATGGGGCCATGCCAGCCTGTCTCGAGGTACCGCCATGTATTCGGCGTATCGCCGCCGCGCTCGTGTGTGGTCGTCTGCTGCGCGCAGGCGCTCGCCGGCCAGCAGGCCTCCAGCCGCCGCAAGGCCACGTTCCGCGTTCAGGTCGACGCGGTCGAGATCGACGCCTCGGTCACCGACGCTCAGGGCAACGTCGTCACCGACCTGGCCGCGCGACGACTTCGAGATCTTCGAGGACGGCAGAAGCCCCACAGTCGATCACCCTCGTTCGCGCTGGTGAACATCCCACGCGCACGGCCGGACCGTCCGCTCTTCGCCTCGACACCGATCGAGCCCGACGTGCAGTTCAACAACCAGTGCGCGAGGACGGCCTCGTGCGTGATCGCGCCTCGACCAGGTGAAGGGGCCAGCAGATCCTGCGCACGCGGCGATTCGTGCGGCGCTTCCTCGAGCAGTATGCTCGCGCCGAACGACCTCGGCGCCGTGGTCTTCCTCGGCCGTGCCGACCACTCGAAAGCACAGGGTTGACGAACAACCCCAGACTGCCGCTTCAGGCAGTCGACTCTTTCACCGGCGGACTGAGTGCCGATCCAGCTCCAGTGGAGCACTCCCGCCGACACAGGGCGGCGGCGGGCACCACCAGCCTCGGTCCGCAACGTGGAGGCTGACTTTGAGTTGCGCGAGGCGATGAGCAGCTTCCGCGACATCACGGATATACGGCCACAGCATACCGGACGACGCAAGTCGCTGCTGCTGTTCAGCCAGGGCATTGCTCACAGGAAATATACAGAGCGATGCGATTACCAGGGAGGCGTCCTCTCGCTGCCGCAGGAAGACATGCATCGCGCGATCACCGCAGCCACACGTAAACAACGTCGTCATCTATCCCATCGATCCGCGCGGGCTCGCCAGAGGACGGCGGCCCTGGCGGAGAACCGAGACCGGGACCGTCCATCGGATCCAGACGCCAGACTCGGCGCCTCATTCGCCCGTCTCGAGGCGCGACAGAGCCTGACCGCGCTCGCCGCCGCCACCGGTGGATTCGCGCTGAGCAACTCGAACAGCTTCGAGAACGCCGTTCGATCGGATCGTTCAGGAGAACAGCACCTACTACGTGCTGGGCTTCTCATCGACCAACGAGCGCCGCGACGGCCGCAAACCGCAAAGCTGGACGTGCGGGTGAAGCGGCCTGGCCTGGTCGTTCGAGGGCGCGCCGGATACATGGCACCGATGCGCAACGAGCGGCCGCCCGACCCGCCGAAGCCATCGTCCACCGTCAGCGTCGCTGTCGCCGAAGCGCGCTGCGCAGCGTGGTGCCCGTGAACGGTCTGCCGTCTGCGCGTCTCCGCGTGCGCCGTTCAAAGGCGCCTGCCGCGTGAGGCGACCGTCCTGCATGGCGGTTGAAGTGGACGCGTCACGCAGCTCGGTCTCAGTCGAGAGACAGACGGCACGCATGTACGGCGCGTCTCGAAGCTGAGCTACTTCGCGATCGACATGAAGAATGTTCTTATCCGGTCAAACCCAGACCGCACGTCTGACGTTGAAGCCGGAGACGCTACGCGCAGGTCAGTGAAGACGTGGATTCGCATGATGATCGAGGAACGGCGCTTGCCCCGGGCCGGTATCAGATCCGAATCGCCGCCGGCAACCGGGCAACGGCGAAGCCGGCAAGCGTGGTCTATGCGACCTGGATGTCCCGGATTTCACGAAGGCATCCGCTGGTCATGAGCGGCGTCGCGATTGATCCGCGGCGCACGTCACGGATCACTGACGATGAACGCGAAGAGGCTCCTTCGCCGGCCTCGCTGCCCGGCAACATCACCTCGACGCGCGTATTCGACGCGGGGGACACGCTGGGAATCTACGCCGAGGCGTATGAAACCCTCAAGGACACGACGCCGCACACGTGTCGACGCTGACCGCGGAACTTCCGCGCCGAAGGCGGACCGCAGTCCGAAGGTCTCGGAAGAACGGCTCGTCGAGGCGAGCTGCAGGGCACGCGCGGCGGATACGGCTTCTCCAGCGCAGCTTCCGCTGGGCGACGTCGCTCCTGGCATCTGCGTAATTCACGTCGAGGCGCGCGCCAACGTCGGCGATCGGCCGACGGTCAGCAGGGACATTCAGATCCGGTGCGGTAGGCGACTTCGTGGCCTACGAGCATGTCGTCGCGAGCTTCTGCACGAACTCGACGAGCAGCGTCGGAGCGGCGGTTGGCTGAGGCCGTCGTGCTCGATGCGGCAGCCTGATCTCGCCCGAGACTTCCACCTTCGTGCCGGCAAACGGCGAGAACTGACTGCCGATCCCTTCCGAGACCGATAGGTCCGGCTCGACGCCGCGCCGGTCGCGGCCGAGCCGCCGGTTCCCGTGGTGGCACCCTGCTCGCTGGCGCTCGGCGTTGGTCAGCACGAATCGTGCGTCGCTGGGTTCGTTCGGATCGATCGCCGCCGTGCTCGCCTCGGTGCCTTTGCCTGCGCCGCTCGCTGCAGCGGGCGTGAGACAGCCGATGAACGTGCGTGATCGGACAGGTCCGGCGGCGCGGGCTGCTCTGTCCCGGGCGTCGGATTGCCCGTAACCGGCTTCCCGGGGGCCTGTGCCGCCACATGACGCGTGCTCACGGCGAGCATCGCCAGGACGCCACCTGGCCCACGCGGCGCGCGCATCAGGCACCGCCTCCCGACACGCAGGCCACGACCGAGCTTGAGCACACTCGATCGGATCGGTCCTCGCAGTCGATGAGCACGCCGAAGAACGGCGCCATCATCTCTTCCACGTCATCCGGCCGAGATACGACCGTCCGGTTCGGATTCGGATTGGACCTGTTCGCCGTCGAGTTGTCGTAGTGCGCGTCGACGTACATCTTCGTGCCCTTCGGGATGCGAATCGGCTTCGTCGGCTGATAGAGCAGCTGCCAGTTGAAGTCGTAGCTCGGCACGTTCAGCGACGATCTCGTCGCGGCCGTCCGGATAGACGAGGTGATACGTCATGTCTTTGCCGCGCACGTGCATGTGCGGCATGAACTCGACCAGCTCGACGTCGGCGGTGAACTCGAGATCGAACGGCGGGCTCTTGTAGTTGCCCGTCGTTCGGCGGAATCGCGAAGTCCGGTCCGCCGCCGACGATGCCGTACGACATCCAGCGCTTCTCGGGCGCCGTGTCGGCGACACCGTGAAGCCGATCGAGCGGCCGATCGACCACTTCCTTGCCGATCGGCGTGTAGTGCACCTGGAACGAGATGTCGCTGCCGGCCGGAATCAGCTTGCCGGCGCCGAACGGACGATAGTCGTCGGCCGCGCGCCCAGGCACGTAGCAGTTGAAGCCGCCGCCGAGTCCGCGCCCGGTGTCGGCGGACGCGGTCGGCCCGCGGCAGCTGCGGCGTTCGGCGCTGCTCGCCTTGATCGCCGCGCCTTCGTCGTCGCGCGGCGACTCCGCTCCAGTTCGCCACGTAGTATTTCGCGTCGCGGCCGATGCGGCTGGAACGTGAAGCAGATGTGATGCGTGACCGTCGAGCACGCTCGGCTTGATCTCGAGCGAGGTGATCCAGGTGTCCTTGCGTGAAGCCGCTCGGGACGAGATACGTCACCCACTCGACGACGTCGTTGCGGCGTGTGCGCCGGCACGCGGAACTCGGGGCCCGTCGACGATGATGTCGGGCTTGATCTGCCAGCCGTCGGCCGGCCAGTCGACCGGCGGCGGCGCGTCCTTCGGATCGCCCTGCGGGCGCCCCGGCGTCGGCCCACTTCGCGATCGTCTCGATGTCGCGCGGCGCGAGCGAGCGATCGTTGGCGAACTGCGCCGTGCGTCGGATCGGCGAACCACGGCGGCATCTGCCGGCTCTCGACCTTGGTCTTCGATCGATCGCGCCCAGGGCCGGGCCTCGCGCGAAGGTGAGCGAGCGACATCGGCGCAATCTGCCCGGGCCGGTGGCACGACTGGCAGTTCTTCTGGAGAATCGGCAGAACGTCCTTGTGAAAGGTGACCGGCGCGTCGGCTGCTGACGGCTGGGCGTCGTTCACCGCGACGCCACGCGCCGATCAGGAAGACCCGCGAAGCCATACCGCAACATAGGTGCCTCCCGCTCCCGCGCGGAATGCTAGGGACTCAGGATCCGTCGAACCGGCCGTCATCGATCCGTAGCTGACGGCATCCGATCAGCGTCAGACCGCCCTCCCACGGTAGCCCGGCTCGGTCGTCAAGCGGGGATCGTCGACCGGAATACCCATCGGAAGGTGATACAGGCTTTGCCATTTGTCGCCAGACAGCCCGACCAACTCATGCACCCCATCGTCGTAGAAGCAGCCGATGCCGGTGCCACGTGCGCCGCGGCCGCTTCGGCCTCCAGATACAGGACCTGTCCGATGAGGCCGCATTCCAGAAGAGACGCCGGTAGAACCACTCGCCGCGCTCAACGAGCACGATTCGAGCCGCGCGATCATGCCGAGGCTGAAGAACCCGTCGCCGGCAATGTCCTGATCGCAGGAGACGCGATTCGCCGGCCAGGCTTCACGTCGGAGGGGGAATAACAGATACAGATCGTTCGGGGCGTTTGCCGCGCCGGAGCCGTCAGGCGAAGGCGGGTTCTTCCCAGAAGAAACTCCGGGCGCATCGCGGCGCGCCATTCCGGAAGCGCGGCTCGGTCAGCGCAGGTAGACGTAGACCCCTGGCGTCAAACCCTCGACGCGGTGGACGAAGATGAGCAGATGAACCTGTGGAGGCCAGTCGATGGCATCCCCACGGCGGCGCTGATCGGGTTCAGCCTGGCGAGCATCGGAAAGAAACGCTTGCGCGCGTGAAAGCGTCGAGGCGCGCGTCGAACGCGACGGCACTACATGCTGGAGAATCGACCTGTCTTGTTGATCAACTTCTCTCGCTAACGCGCGGCGTCTGGGACGCTGGCCCAGCGTCATGCCAGACTGTTGGCGAACCGCGCCGGAGCGCGTGTGGACTCCAAGTGCGCTGCGGAGGCGGGGGAGCTTGATCCGCCCGGGTCACGCGTCGCCGCAGCGACGTTCTCGATGATCCCGGCCATGCGACGTGGCCCGGGCTCAGCGCGTTCTGGCCGTGGCCAGTGCCACGATGCGGACAGCGCCGAGGCGACGAGCGGAGTCGGATCAGCTGGCAACCCGCGATCTCGTCGCGCCACTCGTCACGACAGCGGGCATTCTCGGCTCTTCACGCTCGGCATCTTCCCAATCGCTGTCACGGCCGGAGCCCAAGCGAAGCGGTCTCGAGGAGTTGTGCATCGGACCAGCGCGGAAGCAGCGCCGGCGTTCAGCCGAGCATCGGCGCGGCCGGGCGCATCCGCGCCGATGGCGCGCCGGTGTCGTGCCGCTGGCGGTAGCGGAACGCGCGCTCGCCGTTCACTTCCACGCTTCGCGCCAGTGAAGATCGGAGGCCAGAGCCGGACGAGCAGCCCGTCGTGCCCCTGCGTGAAAGGCTTCTTGCCACGCGGTCACTGATCGAGGACGGCGCGAAGTTCGAGGCCGTGCTCCCGCGGTGCGTAGTGACACACGCGCCGCGGTCGCGCAGCACGTAGGCTTCTGTCGGAATGACGAGGTTGCCGCTCTGGGACGGGGTTCACGCGCAGGGCCCAGCGTGCGCGACTGCTGAAGCCGCTTCCATGCGGAGAGTCCCATGGAACAGCGGAGAAGCTCCGCGACGGATCGATCGTCGAGCCGGTGGTGGGCGGGCGCAATCGCCGGTCGAAGAGCGCCGAGGACATGCAACCGATCGCCGGCGACGACGTCCCGCGGTAACTGCGATCAGCGGGGCGCCGGCGTAGCGTCGGAACGGATCCGGCTGCGTCGCCCAGTCCGAGCAGACCGGCTGAACGCGCGAACCGGTTGAGCAGTGCTTGTGGATCTTAGATATTGAAGGGCGAACAATGGCCCGAGTTTCGTGAACCCGCTGAACCCGTGAACGCCTCGACTGAACGCCTATTTCGACAGCGCCGTGATCCGCTTGTCGAGTCTCGGCCACCGCCTGCGATCAGCTGCTGCTTGCGAGCGGCGTGCGTGGCCGCCTCAGAGCTGGCGCTGTGTTTCGGTTCGCGCCAGTCGCAGCGATTCAATCTGCCGCGCGCGTTCAGGGTCCAGGCCCTTGACACCCTGACGGGCCTTGCGTCGTTCCTGTTCGCGTTCTTCCATCCGCTCGGCGAGGCGGGACTCCGCGTACGACGAGGCCTTCTCCAGCGTCACCCATATCTTTCGATTATCACACAACTGGTTCGTGGTGAGCGGTTCTTGGCCACGAACCACCAACCGGTTCTAAGATCGCGAGGTGGCTCACGCAAAATCACCCGGCGCTTCTCGAGCATGTTCGACGATGCCGTCCGCGAGTGGTTCACCGAGTGCGTTTCCGTCGCCGACCACGCCACAACAGCTGGGATGGCCAGCGCGATCGCGCGTGGCGAGTCGACGCTCATCCTCGCGCCCACCGGCAGCGGAAGACGCTCGCCGCGTTTCTCTGGTGCCTGAACCGGCTGCATGTTCGCGCCGGCGCCACGCAAGACAGCGCGCTGCCGCGTCCTCTACGTCTCGCCGCTCAAAGCGCTGGCCGTTGACGTCGAGCGCAACCTCCGCGCGCCGCTGGTCCGGCATCGCCAACGTCGGCTCGCGCGCGCGGCGACGCGATGTACGGTGCCGGAGATCGCGATCAGAACCGGCGACACGCCGCAGCTCGAGCGCGCGCGATTTCTGCGCGACGCCGGCCGACATCCTGATCACCACGCCGGAGTCGCTCTTCCTGCTGCTCACCTCGAACGCGCGCGAGCGGCTGGCGTCGGTCGATACGGTCATCATCGACGAAATCCACGCACTGGTTCCGGCAAGCGAGGCGCGCACCTCGCGCTGTCGCTGGAACGACTCGAAGCGCTGCGCGGCGGGCAGGTCGAGCGTGGGGACTCGCCCTCACGCGTCCCATTCAGCGCATCGGATTCTCGGCGACGCAGCGTCCTCGGAGGAAGTTGCCGGTTTCTCGGCGGCGCGCGAGGCGCGAACGATCGCCCGAACGCCGCACAACAGCCACCAAGCCACGCGCGGAAGCAGGAGCCGGTCAGCCCTCGCACGAGGTCGAGTCGAGCTGCATCGGCGAGATTCACCGACGACCGACAGCCCGGCGACGTTTCCGTCCGGTCACCATCATCGACGCCTCGCGAGAAGAAGCGACTCCTGCTTCGTATCGAAGTGCCCGGTCGAGGACATGGCCAAGCTCGCCGTGCCGATCGATCTGCCGAGCGGGCCCGCGGCACGGAGGCCGGTGCGGCGCGTCGATCTGGTCGTCGGTGCACCCGCGCCTGCTGGAGCTGATTCGCTCGCACCAGTCCACGCTGCTGTTCGTGAACAGCCGCCGCCTGGCCGAGCGGCTGGCCGGCGCGCTCAACGAGTCTGGCCGGCGAGCCGCTGCTCGTGCGCTCGCATCACGGCTCGCTGGCGCGCGCGCAGCCCGCAGCGAGGTCGAGGATCTCGCTCAAGGCCGGGCGCATCAAGGCGCTGGTCGCCACGTCCTCGCTCGAGCTCGGCATCGACATGGGCGCGATCGATCTCGTCGTGCAGATCGAAGCGCCGCCGTCGGTGGCCAGCGGCCTGCAGCGCATCGGCCGCGCCGGGCACCAGGCGGGCGCGGTCGAGCGAAGGGATCATCTTCCCGAAGTTCCGCGGCGATCTCGTCGCGTGCGCCGCCGTCGCGCGACGCGATGCACGACGGCGCGCGTCGAGTCGACGCGCTATCCGCGCAATCCGCTCGACGTGCTCGCCCAGCAGATCGTCGCGATGGCCGGCGCTCGAGACGCTGGACGGTCGACGAGCTCTTCGCGCTCGTGACGCGCGCGGCGCCGTTCGCCGACTCTGAGCCGGCGCGTCTTCGAAGGCGTGCTCGACATGCTCTCGGGCCGCTATCCCGTCCGACGAGTTCGCCGAGCTGCGCCCGCGCATCACGTGGGATCGCCTGCAGGGCACGCATCACCGGCCGCGACGGGCGCCAAGCGCGTCGCGATCGCCAACGCCGGCACGATTCCCGATCGCGGGCTCTACGGCGTGTTCCTCGCCGGCGCCGATCGGCCGGTCGCGCGTCGGCGAGCTCGACGAGGAGATGGTCTTCGAGACCCAGGTCGGCGAGACGTTCACGCTCGGCGCCTCGACCTGGCGCGTCGAGGAGATCACGCACGACCGCGTGCTCGTGTCGCCCGCGCCCGGCGAGCCGGGCAAGATGCCGTTCTGGCACGGCGATCAGGCGGGCCGTCCGGTGGAGCTCGGGTTCGCCATCGGCAAGCTCGTTCGCGAGCTGCGCGAGCGTCGCCGCCGGCCGGCCGCTCGACCGGCTCGGTGCGCATCACGACCTCGATCGCGACCGCCGCCGAGAACCTGCTGCGCTATCTCGACGATCAGGCCGCGGCCGGCGCGCGTCCCGGACGACCGCACGATCGTCATCGAGCGCTGCCTCGACGAGCTCGGCGACTGGCGCGTCTGCCTGCTGTCGCCGCTCGGCAGCCGCATCCACGCGCCGTGGGCCATGGCGGTCGACCGCGCAGATCCGCAGCCGCACGGGCATCGACGTCGAAGTCATGTGGGGCGACGAAGGCTTCGTCGTCCGCTTTCCCGGACGTCGAAGAGCCGCCGGACCCGTGCTGCTGCTGCCGGACCCGGACGAGGTCGAAGGCCTCGTGCTGCGGCAGCTCGGGTCGACGCTCGCTCTTCGCGGCGCGGTTCCGCGAAACCGCCGCGCGCGCGCTGCTGCTGCCGCGACGACGGCCGGGCATGCGCGACGCCGTTGTGGCAGCAGCGGAAGCGCGCCGCCGATCTGCTGGCCGTCGCCTCGCGCTTCGGATCGTTTCCCGCGCTGCTCGAGACCTACCGCGAGGTGCTCGCGCGATCACTTCGACATGCCGGCGCTCGTGGACGCTGCTGCGCGCGCGTCGCAGCGCGCACGCTGCGCGTCGACCACGATCGATCTCGAAGGCGCCGTCGCCGTTTGCGGCGTCGCTGCTCTTCAGCTACGTCGCCAACTACATCTACGACGGCGACGCGCCGCTGGCCGAGACGGCGTGCGCAGGCGCTGTCGGTCGATCAGGCCCAGCTCCGCGAGCTGCTCGGCGACGCGGAGCTGCGCGAGCTGCTCGGATCCCGACGCGCTCGACCGATCGAGCGGCAGCTGCAGCACCTCGACGACAGCTACCGTGCGCAGCACGCGCCGATGGCCTGCACGATCTGCTGATTCAGCATCGGCGACCTGACCGTCGAGGAGATCGAGGCCCGCAGCGTCGCTGGCCGATACGCGCGGCGAGATCGCCGACCTCGAGCGCGCGCGGCGCATCGTGCCACTGCCGATCGCCGGCGAGCGGCGCTTCGTCGCCGTCGAAGACGTGGCGCGGTATCGCGACGCGCTGGGCATCCCGCTGCCGACCGGACTTCCCGAGGCGCTGCTCGAGCCGGTGCGCGATCCGGCCGGCGACCTGGCGCTGCCGATTCGCACGGTCGCACGGCCGTTCACCGCCCGCGATGTTCGCGGCGCGCTATGGGCTTGGGCGTCGCCGTGGCCGAATCGCTGCTGCGCGCGGCTCACGGACCGGGCGGCTCATCGAGGGCGAATTCCGCCCGGGAGGCACGGACCGCGAGTGGGTCGACGCCGACGTGCTGCGCGCGGCTTCGCAGCCGATCGCTCGCGCGCCTGCGACAGCGAGATCGAGCCGGTGGATACCGACGCGCTCGACGGTTCCTGCGTCGTGGCACGGCATCGGATCGGCGCGGCGAGGCGCTGAGGCGCTGCTCGACGCGATCGAGCAGCTGCAGGGGCGCGCCGATTGCCGGCCTCGGTGCTCGAAACGCGAGATCCTGCCGGCGCGCGTCGCCGACTACCAGCCCGCGATGCTCGACACGCTGATGGCCGCGGGTGAAGTGGTCTGGGTCGGCGTCGAACCGCTTGGCGAACGCGACGGGCGCATCGCGCTCTATCTCACCGATCATCGCGCGCGGCTGTTGGCGGCGATCCAAGCGCCCGCCCATCGCAAGGCGAGCTACGGCGAGTCCTCGCGACCGCGGGGCGAGGATCGTCGCGCAGGACTGAGCCCTACAAGGTCGCGCCGCGGAGATCCTGCGAGTAGCTGCGCGAGCAACGGCGCGTCGTTCTTCGCCGCGATCCACCAGGGCACCGGCGAAGGCTTCCCGCCGGAAACGGTCGACGCGCTATGGGATCTGGTCTGGAAGGCCTCGATCACCAACGACACGCTGCATCGCTGCTGCGCGCGTTCACACGGCCTTCTGAGACGCGCACGACACGCGGCAGCCACGGCCGCGGCACGCCCTTCCGGTCGCGCCGGCTGGTGCCGCCCACCGCCGAAGGACGCTGGTCCGTCGATCGGACCGCGGCGCACGCCACGACACAACCGCCGACCGAATGGAGCGCGGCGATCGCCCAGCAGCTCCTCACGCGCCACGGCGTCGTCACGCGCGAGACGACCGCGAGCTGAAGGGATCGCCGGCGGCTTCTCGGCGGTCTATCAGGTGCTCAAGGCGATGGAGGACGCGGGGCGCGTTCGGCGCGAGTTAGCTTCGTCGCCGGCCTCGGAGGCGCGCAGTTCGCGATGCCCGCCGCGCTCGATCAGCTGCGATCGATGCGCGAGAGATGCGATGGAGCCGCGAGTCGTCATCCTGGCGGCGACCGATCCCGCGAACCCGTACGGCTCGACGGTGAAGTGGCCCGGAGCGTGCCGGCGGCGGACCCACCCGAGTTGCCGGCGCGGTCGTGGTGCTCGTGGACGGCTTCCCGCGCCGCGTATCTGCGGCGGGGCGATCTGGAGCTGCTGCTGTTGGCCCGGAGACCGAGCCGCAACGATCGCGGCTGACGCGCAGCGCGGCGGCGATCGCCCTGTTCTGAGCTGGCGGCGTCGCTGCGAGGAAAGGGACGACGCGGCATGCTGCTCGCGGAGATCGACGGCGTGCCGGCCTCGTCCCATGTGGCGGCGGCGCTCTTCCGTCAGGCGGGCTTCGCCGCCGCGGCCGTGGGACTGCGGGCGCCGGCTACAGCCCGGAAGACTCAGAGCCGAAGGCACCTTTTGACGTGGTTCGTTTCTAGTGCCGGAAGGCGGCACGATCTTTCCGCGCCGCGAGGTGCGTTGCAGCGGGCGCGCGGAGGACAGACCGTCACTCGCTTCGAGTCGGTGTTCCCCGCCTCAATCGCGTGGACGCGGACGCCCCGCTGCGCCCGGACGGAGTCGTCCAGCGCGTCGAAGCTACGCGCGGAAGCATCTGTTGATGTGGTTCACGGGCGGCACCGTGCTGCGGACTCACATGCATGCGCAATGAACGGGGTCGTGGCACATCTACCGGCCCGGCGAGACGATGGCGGCGGCCGCACGGCGCGAGCATGCGCATCGTCGTCGAGACGAGCGCGATGCACGCCCGTGGCGTTCAAGCCAGTAGCGCCCGTCGCCGAGCTGACCACCGGAGACGCCCTGCTGCGGGACTTTCGCCTGTGAGTGCAGCTCGAGGCCGGTACCGCTGTCCGCAGACTTCGATGCGGACGAGGCGATTCGGCGCATCCTGGCGCGGGACGACCTGGAGGATGCGCGGAGGCGCTGCTGGATCAGAACGATCATCGCGGGCATCGGCAACGTGTACACAGTCGGAGGTGCTGTTCCGGTGCGCGGGTCGATCCGTTCACCGACCGTGCGCGACCTCGCGCCCGAGCGCGTCGCCGACGCGTCGTCGCCGTCGCCGCCGGCTTCATGCGCGCGCGAATGTCGGCGACCTGGCGCCGGCGGCGGGATCACGACCTACGGGCATGCGCCGGACGACCGGAGCGCCTCGATCCCGGCGCGCAGCTCTGGGTGTATACGGCCGCGGCGGCTGACCCTGCCGCCGCTGCGGCGTCCGATCTCACGACGCAAGCAGGGACCGCACGCGCGGTCGCACCTGGTGGTGCCCGCGCTGTCAACTCCCCCGCCTTACGCGCAGCTGACTCCACGCGCTGGCGCGGCTGCCATGCGCTTCGGGGCCAGGACTGCCAAAACCTAAGCCCAGAGCCCCAAGCCACGCTGGGGCTTACCTTCAACAGACTTGTCGAGACCGGCGAATGGCTGGTGAGATGGACTGGAGGCCCGGCACGGCGGCGTCGCGTCGAGGACGGCTCGGCATATGCGCCGGCTGACTTCGTTGCCGAGCATGCTCATTCTCGTGACAGTAGAGGCATAGCTTGGCTCCCAATTAGCTCCCGTCCGGCGGGTTTGATTCACCTTCGTGATTGTGGTCGCGCCTGTGATGGACGGTGAGCTCGCGTAGTTTCTTGCCGGCAAAGTCGCACGCCCGCAGCGTGCGCACACGGGCGGAAACCGCTGCAACGCGTGGGCTCGGAAGCCGTGGTCGCGCTGTTCGCGATCTCTGCGCGCCTTGGCAAGCGAGGTCGTGCAGGTCGTCAGACCGCCTTCGGTCTTGGCCGCCATCAGCGCCTCTCAGTCTTCTTATTCCACGGCCCAGAACTAGACGTGATTCCGCCCGAGCTCACTTGGGTGCGGGTCGAAGACCAGT
>ERZ1370068.3059-contig-2183_pt1 | contig 14980 bp, 12 predicted proteins | sample MGYA00561227_ERZ1370068 | MGnify/ENA primary metagenome ERZ1370068 (study PRJEB38410, sample SAMEA6850437) | metagenome | study: Metagenomic assessment of the ecological functions of the soil: analysis of the soil microbiota associated with the...
TCGATTCCCGGCTCGGCAAGGACGGCGACGCGATCCGCCGCCGCCGCCACTGCGACCGCTGCGGCCAGCGCTTCACGACCTACGAGCGCGTCGGAGCTGACGCTGCCGATGGTCGTCAAGAAGGACGGGCGGCGCGAGCCGTTCGACCGCGCGAAGATCGTCACCGGCCTGCACGCGCGCGTGCGAGAAGCGGCCCGGTCTCGATCGACACGATCGAGGCGCTCGCCGACTCGGATCGAGCGCCAGGCCATGGAGCGCGGCGAGCAGCGAGATCACGAGCCGCGAGATCGGCGAGGCGCGTGATGCGCGAGCTGCACGACCTCGACGCCGTCGCCTACGTCCGCTTCGCGTCGGTCTACCGCTCGTTCCGCGACGTGCACGAGTTCATGCACGAGCTGGAAGAGCTGATCGCGCGCAGCGGACGCGCGGCGCCGCGCGCGGCGCCGGGCGCGGCCCGCGCCGCGCGGCGGCGCGCGGCGGTCGCGCGCGCGTGAGCCGGCGCGCGCGACGCCGACGACGCGCTTCATGGCGCGCGCGCTCGCGCTCGCGGCGCGGGCTCGGGCGCACGCGTCCGAATCCGTCCGGTCGGCGCGGTGCTCGTGCGCGGCGGCCGCGATCGTCGGCGAGGGCTTCACGGCGCCGGCCGGCGGCCGCACGCCGAGGTGCGGGCGCTGCGCGCGCGCGGGCGGCCGCGCGCGCGGCGCCGACCTCTACGTGACGCTCGAGCCGTGCGCGCACCACGGACGCACGCCGCCGTGCGTGGAGGCGCTCCTGCCGCTCGGCTCCGCGCGCGTCGTCGATCGCGATGGTCGATCCGAACCCGCGCGTGCGCGGGCGCAGCGTCCGGCGGCTGCGCCGCGGCAGGCGTCGCGGTCGCGATCGGCGTCGGCGCGGACGAGGCGGCGCGCGATCATGGCCGGGCTACCGCTCGCACGTGCTGCGCGGCCGGCCGCTCGTGACGCTGAAGCTCGCCGACGACGCTCGACGGCCGGATCGCCGCGCGCGGCGGCGACGCGCGCTGGATCACCGGGCCGCCGGCGCGCGCCTGCGCGCACGAGCTGCGCGACGTCTCACGACGCCGTCCTCGTCGGCGCCGGCACCGTGCGCGCGGACGATCCGCGTCTCACCTGCCGGCTCCGCGGGCGGGCGCAACCCGATCCGCGTCGTGCTCGCCGGGCCGCGGCTCGACGCTGCCGCCGCGCGCGCGCGTGCTCGGCATGCGGCGGCCCGACGTGGGTCGTCGCGCCGCGGGCGGCGCCGCGCGGCGGGTCGCGGCGCTGCGCCGGCGCGGCGTCGAGGTCGTCCTGCTGCCCGGGCGCCGCGGACGCGTCGCCGTTCGCGGACGTCGCTCGCGCGCTCGCGCGCGCGCGGCGTCACGTCGCTGCTCGTCGAGGGCGGCGGCGCCGTGGCCGCGGCGATGCTGCGCGCCCGGCGTCGTCGACCGGATGGTCGTGGTTCGTCGCGCCGGCGCTGCTCGGCGACGGACGGCGTGCCGGCCGGTCGGACCGCTCGGCGCGTCGATCGCGCCGCCGATGCCGTGCGCGTCGTCGACGTCGCCGCCGAACGGCCCGGCGACGACGTGCTCGTCACCGGCTCGGTCGCGCCGGTCGGCGGCGGCGCCCTTTGCCTCGCTCGTGGCCGCGCGCGGTAGGTTCCGACCGATGGCCGCGATGGACGCCGGTCGGGCCACGTCGCGAGCGCCTGCGCGCCGGCGGCGTCGTGCTGCGTGGTCGACGATGCGACCGAGCCGCCGCGAGGCCGTCGCTCGTCTGCGCGGCGGCACGCGTGACGCCCGGCGGCGATCAACTTCCTCGCGACCCACGGCCGCGGCCTCGTCTGTCTCGACGCTCACGCGCGAGCGCATGCGCCAGCTCGGCATCCCGCTCATGACGTCCGGACGCTGAGCCGCGGCGCACGTCTCTACGGCGCGTCGATCGAGGCGCGGCGCGGCGTCTCGACCGGCATCAGCGCCGCCGACCGCGCGACGACGATCCGCGCCGCGGTGGCGCGCGACGCCACGCCGGCCGACCTCGTGATGCCGGGGCACGTGACGCCGATCCAGCTCACGCCCGGCGGCGCGCTCGTGCGGGCGGCGCGTGCCGGAGGCGGCGAGCGATCTCGTCCGGCTCGCGCGGCGTCGGCGTCGAGGCGGTGCTCTGCGAGGTGCTCGGCCGCGACGGCGACCTCGCCGGCGCGGCCGAGCTCGAGGCGCTCGCGGCGCGAGCACGACCTGCCGCGTCGTGACGGTGACCGACGTCATCCACATGCGGCTCCGCTCGGACTCGCTCGTCGCGGCGCGTCGCCGAGGCCGATGCTGCCGATGGCAGGACGGCCCGACGCTTCCGCGCGATCGTCTACGACAACAGCGATCGACCAGCACCAGCACATGGCGCTCGTGCTGGGCGACGTCCGCGGCGGCGACGACGTGCTCGTGCGGCTCCACTCCGAGTGCCTCACCGGCGACGTCTTCGGCTCGGAGCGCTGCGACTGCGGCGACCAGCTCCGCGCAGGCGCTCGAGCTGATCGCCGCCGACGGGCCGCGGCGTGCTCGTCTACCTCCACCAGGAGGGGCGCGGCATCGGCCTCGCGAACAAGATCCGCGCCTACGCGCTGCAGGACCAGCGGCCGCGACACGGTCGAGGCGAACCTCGAGCTCGGCTTCCGCGAGGACCTGCGCGACTACGGCATCGGCGCGCAGATCCTGCGCGACCTCGGCGTCGAGCGCGTGCGGCTCCTCACGAACAACCCGCAGAAGATCGCCGGGCCTCGAAGCGCTACGGCATCGACGGTCGTCGCGCGCACGCCGCTCGAGGTCGCCGCCGCACGCCGGCAACATCGAGTACCTGCGCACCAAGCAGACGAAGCTCGGGCATCTGCTGTCCGGGCTCCAGACCGGTCGCTGACGCCGACCCGTGCCGCGGCACGCTCGCAGGCCGGAGCCGCGGGCGGAACGGGCTGCGCATCGGCGATCGCGCGTCGCGCGCTTCAATCAGGCGGTGACGGATCGCGCTGCTCGCCGGGCGCGCTCGAGGCGCTCGCACAGCACGGCGTCGCCGACGACGCGATCGACGTCGCCATCGTGCCGGGCGCGTTCGAGCTGCCGCTCTGCGCGCAGCGCCTCGCGGCGACGGGGCGCTACGACGCGCATCGTCTGCCTCGGCGCGGTCGTGCGCGGCGAGACGCCGCACTTCGACTTCGTCGCCGGCGAGGCCGCGCGCGGGCATCGGCGAGGTGGCGCGCGCGCTACGACCTGCCGGTCAGCGTTCGGCGTGCTCACGACCGACGACCATGGAGCAGGCGCTCGCGCGCGCGGGCGGCGGGCACGGCAACAAGGGCTACGATGCGGCCGTGACCGCGCTCGAGATGGTGCACGCTGCTGCGCGCCGTGCTACGGTTCTGAGCGCATGGGCGACGCGGCGGATCGCGCGCGAGCTCGCGCTCCAGGCGCTCTACAAGCTCGACATGCTCGGCGAGGCCGCGACGCCGGGCGCGCTCGGCTCGTTCTGGGAGCACTTCGTGCCGGCGGACGCGCGGCGGCGACAGCGAGCAGTTCGCGCGCGAGCTGGTCGACGGGCGTCGACGCGAACCGCGCAGCGCATCGACGAGCTGATCGCCGCGCGCGGCGGAGCACTGGCGGCTGCCGCGCCTCTCGCGCGTCGATCTGAACCTGCTGCGGCTCGCGACCTTCGAGCTGCTCGGCCGGCCCGAGATCCCGGCCGGCGTCACGATCAACGAGGCGATCGAGATCGCGCGGCGCTTCGGCAGCGAGGACTCGCCGGCGTTCGTGAACGGCGTGCTCGATCACATCGCCGGCGTGCTCGGCGTCCGTGGACGGGAGGGCCGCCGTCGGAATGAGGCGGCATCGGATGGCTCGGCGCTCGCGCTCGGCGCTCGACGGCTGCGGGTACCACTTCGCCGGCTCGGGCGTGCATGCCGCCGGCGGCGCGTACGGTGAGCATCGCGCTCTTCGGCAACCACACGCGCGAGCACGGCCTCGAGGTCGCGCTCCGGCGCGCGATCGAGGAGGAGTTCCGCCGCCGCGGCCCGCTCTGACGTCGCGGCGAGGCGAGAGGGCGACCTGGTCGTCTCGGGCACGATCCGCCGCTTCCAGACGACGCCGGTCGCGTTCACTGCGGCACGTCCGAGGCCGTGCAGTTCCAGGGCATCCTGCAGATCGGCTTCAAGCCGATCGACCGGACGACGGGCAAGGTGCTCTACGAGAACAAGCTCCTGCAGGAGAGCCTCGACTTCGGCGCCGTCTCGAGCGTGGTCGTCGCAACGTCGCCGCGCTTCCAGCGCGGCACGATCGATGCGCGCGACCTCGCGCAGATGACGAACGTGCAGGTCGGCGAGGCGCGGCGGCGCGAGACGCTCGCGCGAGCTGCTCGATCTCATCGCGCGCGACGTCTACCTCGCAGAGCATGGAGGGCTTCTGAGCGCGGCGTCGACGGCCGGGCGCCGCCGGCGGGCCCGACCCTGGCGGGCCGTCGCGGCGCGCGTCCGCTGCGTCCGTTCTACTTCCTGCACGGCGACGAGACGTTCCTGGTCGAGCGCGGCCTCGCGATCCTGCGCTCGCGGACCTGGTCGGCACGGCGGACGTCCGCGCGCGTGCTCGTGGGGCGACGACGACGACGGACGGATCGCCGCGGCGCTCGCGGACCTCGGTGCCGCCGTCGCTCTTCGGCGGGACGCAGCTGCGATCGTCGTCCGCCGGGCGGAAGCGCTGTCGGCGGCGCAGGAGGACGACGTGCGTGGCGCATCTGCCGCGACTCGGCGAGACCGCGCCGGCTCGTCCTCGTCGCGAAGGCGCCTCGACCAGCGCCGGCGCTGCACGCGGCGTGCGCGAAGGCCGGCGCGGCGTCGATCGCGTGCGCGTGATCGGCGATCACGCGCGGCGGCCGCGTGGGTCGGGACGCTCGCGCGCGAGCGCGGGCACGCGATCGGCAGCGCCGCCGTCGAGCCGTCTGCTCGACCGCGACGGGCTTCGACCTCGGCCGGATCGACGACGAGCTCGAGAAGCTTCGCTGCACGTCGGCGCAGGGCGCCCCGATCGACGTCGAGCGACGTCGACGACGCTGGTCGCGTCGACGCGCGGCGCACGCGCGTCGAGGAGCTGACCGACCGCCTCGCGCGGCGCGATACCGCGGGAGCCATCCGGACGCTGCGTGGGCTGATCGCGGACGGCGAGCCGCCGCTCCTGCGCGTGGTCGCGTTCGTCACGTCGAACCTCCGGCGCGCGCTCCACGTGAGCGAGCTGCTCGCGACCGGGCTGCACGAGGACGAGGTGGCGAGCCGGCTCGGCATGCCGCCGTGGCTGGTCGCGAAGCAGGCGCGCCGGGGATCGCCGTCGGCGCTCGAAGCGGCGCTCGCGGCGCTTGCCGACGTCGACGTCGCGCTCACGTCGTCGCGGCCCGAGGCTGGCGACGTTCGAGGCGGCGCTGCTGGCGATCGGCGGCGCCGGCGGCGCGCGGCGCGTGAGCGGCGTCAGCCCTTCGAGCGGCGAACGGCGCGCGTGAGGCGCGAGATGCTTCGCGCGGCGGCGTTGCGATGGATCGACGCCCTTCGACGCGGCCTTGTCGAGCGCGCGGACGGCCGCCGCGAGCGTCGTCCGCGGCCGTCTTCGGATCCTTCTGCTCGACGGACGCGCGCGACGGTGCGCACGATGTGTCGCAGCTGCGTCTTCAGCCGCCTTGTTCCGGACGCGTCGCTTCTCGCTCTGACGGTGTCGCTTGAGTGCCGAGGCGTGCTGAGCCACGGCGGCGGGTACCACGCGCGGTAGAGGCGGTCAAACTCCGCGACGTCGCGTCGCGCTTCGCCTTCGTCCCACAGGCGATCGCGCTCGGCGGCGTCGAGGTCGCGACAGGCTGCCGGCTGGCGGCCGCGTCGCCGCGCGCTCGACGTGCGGACCCGGACGGCGCGAGCCGATCGGTCGCGGCGCGCAGCGCGAGCTCGGCGGAGGTGCCGACGTGGCGGGCGACGCTCGTGAGCGTCAGGAGGACGTCGCCGAGCTCGCCGGCCGACGGCCGCCGCGTCCCCGCTCGCGACGGCCGCCGCGAGCTCTGGCGCGCTCGGCGTCGAGGGCCGCGAGCACGCCGCGCGACGTCGTCCCAGTCGAAACCCGACGTGCGCGAGCCGGTCGCCGACCTTCTGCGCGTGCGCGAGCGCGGGCAGGGCGCGCGGCACGTCGCCGAGCACGCCGGTGTCGGCCGCGGTCGCGCGCGCTCGGTCGGCCTTGATCTGCGTCCAGTTGCGCACGACGTCGTCCGCGCCCCGCACCGCGACGTCGGCGAAGACGTGCGGGTGGCGGCGGACGAGCTTGTCGGCGATCGCACGCGCGACGTCCGCCGATCGTGAAGGCGTTCGGCCTCGCGCGCGAGCTCGGCGTGGAACACGACCTGCAGCAGCAGATCGCCGAGTCTCGTCGCGGAGCTCGCGCCGGATCGCTCGCGATCGATCGCGTCGAGCACCTCGTACGCCTCCTCGAGGACGTAGGGCCGCAGCGTCTCGTGCGTCTGCTCGCGATCCCACGGGCAGCCGCCGGGAGCGCGCAGGCTTCGCCATGATGTCGACGAGGCGGGCGAGGGCGTCGATCGCGACGGGTATCGGCCATGCGCGAGCGCTATCGCGCGCGCCCGTCGGGAGTCAACGCGAGCGCCTTGCGTCACGCCGGCGGACGCCTTACCGAAGAGGCGGATGGCCCACGTCGAGATCTACACGACGCCCGTCGTGCCCGTTCTGCGTGCGGGCGAAGCGGCTGCCCGCAGGAGCGCGGGATCGCGTACGACGAGGTCGACGTGGCCGACGACGCCGACGCTCCGCGCGAGCGTGATCGAGCGGAGCGGTCGGCGCGACGGTGCCGCAGATCTTCATCGACGGCCGGTCGATCGGCGGCTACGAGGAGCTGGCGGCGCTCGACGCGTCCGGCGAGCTCGCGATCGCTCACGCGCGGGCCGGAGTGAGCGCGCGGCCGAGGCAGGCGCGCACGCCGGCAGGCCGTCGCGATCGTCGTCCTCGCGAAGCATCCGGTCGTCGGGCCGGGTGAAGACGCGGCTCGCGGCTGCCGTCGGCGACGATGGCGCGCGCGCGCGCTCTACCGCGCGTTCGTCCGTGACTCTCGCGGCGCGCCTGCTCGGCGCACGCGGTTCGCGGTCTGGTGGGCGTTCACGCCCGGCGGATGCGCCGTTCGCGCGCGCTGGTCGGCTCGCGCCGGTGCTTCGCGCAGTGTCCGGACGACTCGGACGGCGGATCGATCACGCGCATCCGCGCCGTCGAGCGGCGGGGCGCGATCGGCGCTGCTGGCGCTCGGCGCCGACGCGCCGCACGTCGTCGATCCGCGAGCTCGAGCGGCGGGCGGCGGCGCGCTCGAGCGCGGTAGGCCGACGTCGTGCTCGGGCCCGCCGCCGACGGCGGCTACCACCTGATCGGCGTCGCGCGCGCCCGTGCGACGGGCGCCTCTTCGCCGCCATCGCCTGGAGCACGCCGCGCGTCGCTCGCGGCGACGCGTCGCCGCTGCCGCGCGCTCGGGCCCGGCGCGTCGAGGTCGCACGCGATTTCGACGTGGACGGCCCGCGACTCTCGCGCGCCTCCGCCGTCTCATTCGCCCGCGCGATCTGCGCGCGCGACGCGGGCCGTCCTCCGCACCCTCGATCGCCGGACGCGCGCTGCGCCTCAGTCGCCGAAGCGGATCGCCTCGGCCTGAGGCTTGCCCTTCTTCGGGTTGTGCCCGACGATGAAGCTCACGGTCGTGCCGGGCTCGATCCGCGTGACGCCGTCCGGGCACTGCGTCACGTGGAAGAAGAGCGTCTGGCCCTCGCCGTAGCGGACGAATCCGAATCCCTTCTCGGCGAAGAAGCGATCGACGATGCCGGTGCACGCGGTCGCGCCCGCGGATGTCGAGCTGCGGAGCCGACGGAGCGGCGCGCGACCGGCTCGGGGAGCGGCGGATCGGGAGGTGGCGCTTCCGCCGAGGCGGGCGTCCGCGAGCAGCTCGGCCCGTCGAGCGATCTCGGCGTCGTCGGGAGCGATGCGCGCGAGCTGGCGGAGATGCGTCGCGGCCTCGTCGGGGCGGCCGAGGCGCTCGGCCAGGTCGGCGGCCAGGCGGAGGCCCTCGGCGAAGCCGCCTTCCCGCCGGCAGGCGAGCGCCTGGGCGACCTGCTCGTAGGCGGCGGTGCGGCCGTTCGCATGCGAGGTGCAGCCGCGCGATCTCGAGGCGAACGAGCGGTTCCGCGCTCGGACGTCGCGCAGCGCCGTCAGAGAGGGCGCCGCGGCCTGCGCCAGGTTCCGGTCACGTTCAGGTGGAAGCGGCCGAGCGACAGGTGCGCGAAGCGCGCCGCGCGGCAGCGCGACCGCACGCCGATAGGCCGCCTCGGCATCGTCGTGGTCGCCCAGGAGCTCGTGCACGCGCCCGAGGCGCTCCCAGACGTAGCTCGACGTGGGGTCGAGCTCGCGCGCCTCCTCGAAGAGCGCCCGCGCGCCCGACGGGATCGTCCGGCGCCGGAGGAGGAGCTCGGCCCGGCAGGCGAGGAGATGCTCGGGACGGATCGCGGGCGGATCGGTCTCGCCGTCCAGCACGCGGCAGGCGTCGAGCGCCTCGGGCTGCGCGATCGAACTCGCCGAGGTCGCGCAGCACGCGCGAGAGATGGAAGAGCACCTGGACCTGGACACGCCGCGGCCGCGCATGCGCTGCTCCGGTCCGGCCTGCTCCCACACGTCGCGGGCGCGGGTCGAGCGTCGACGGCCTCGCGAGGCCGATGGAGCTTCTCCAGGCAGTAGCCCGCGGCGGAAGAGGCAGAGGTGGTAGGTCGGGAAGGACTGGAGCGCGCGATCGTACCAGCGCAGCGCCTTCGTCCACTTCTTCTTCCGCTGGAAATACCAGCCGATGGCGCAGTGGAAGACGGCGGCGCGCCGCGGCGCCAGGTCGGCGCAGCGGAGCAGGTAGCGCTCGACCTTGTCCTCGTTGCCGAGCATGCCGAAGGCGCGGCCGATCTCGTAGAGCAGCTCGGGCGAGCTCCAGGTCTCCGCCGTCGGGCATGTCGTCGAGGTGCCCGTAGCGGGCGACGATCGCGTGATGGTCGCCTCGGCTCGCCAGGGCACGGACGTCGGCGAGCATCCGATCGATGTCCCCCATCCCGCGGCCTCCCTCCCCGTTGCCCGGGCGCCTGACCGCTCGAACCGACGCCGGATCGCCACCTCACCACACGCCATCGAACCTGTCACGCCTAGCCATGTACCAACTGGCTACTTTGCGAGCAAGTGTCGACCGCATCGCTGCGGCGCCCTGCGACCATCGTCGCGCGGCCGGCGACGCTCGAGCCGTCGATCCGTGGCGCCGGCGGGTTGGTGATGACGCGCGTGACGCAGCGATTTGCGAGGCGTTTTTCCGCGGTCGATGGTCGCCCGGTCCCGTCGTCCGACCTCTCGAATTTCAGTGGCGCCGAGCAGGGGCGCTCTCGAGCGCGGATGGCTCCAGCGAAGCCTCAGGGCGTGCGCCCCACCGTGACGACGACGACGCGCGCGGCGCCGGCGCGGACGCAGCGCGCGCGCGCAGGCATCGACGGTCGCGCCGGTCGTGAGCACGTCGTCGACGAGGACGATCGTCGCGCGCGGCGCGCGCTCGCTCGCGCGACGAACGCGCCGCGCAGGTTCGACGCGGCGGGCCGCGGCGTCGAGGCCGGTCTGCGCGGGCGTCGGCCGGATCCGCCGGAGGGCGCGGACGGCGAGAGGCAGGCTCGCCGCGCGCGCGAGCGCCCGCGCGAGCAGCGCCGCCTGATCGTAGCCGCGCTCGCGCAGGCGATCGACGTGCAGCGGGACCGGCACGACGAGCGGCGCCGGCTCCGGACGCGGGACCAGTGACGCCGATCGCGCGGCCGAGCGAGCGCGCGACCGCGAGCTGGCCGTGGAACTTGAGCGCCCGCACGGCGCGTGCCAGCGGATTGAGCTGGCCGCCGCCCGCCAGATACAATCCGAGCGAGCGCGCGCGATCGAAGGCCGGCGGGCGCGCGGCGCAGGGCGCGCAGAAGGATGAGGGAGGCGGAGACGGGAATGCCGCAGCGATCGCAGAGCGGGCCGGCTGGCATGCGCGAGCGTGCTCCAGCAGCACGCGCGCAGAGCGCGCTCCGGATGCCCCGATCGCGAGCGCGGCGTCGCACGCGGCGCACGTCGCGTGGAGAAGAGCAGGTCCGCCGACGCCGCCCAGCCGCCCATCCGGCGCGGGATTGACGCGGCGCGATCCGTTGATGCAACGGGCGGCGTAGGAGGAGGAGGTCAGGCGATGCGAACCTTCCTGTTCGGAGCAGCCGTCGGGGCGATCGCGATGTACTTCTACCTGCAGGGCTTCGGACCGGTCATCGCGCATCGTCGCAGGGTTGGTGGGATCAGGTCTCGGCGCCGCACGCTACGGCTTTACAACAGTAGTCCTTCCGCCTACCGTACCGCGGTGGCCCTGAGCGAGGCAGCAGCTGAGCGCCGATCTCACCGCGGCCATGAAGGCGCGCGACATGCCGCGCGTCTACGTGCTGCGCGGGCTTCATCACCGCGGCGAAGAACCTGAAGGTCGAGCGCCGCGGCGCCGCGCTCGCCGAGGCCGACCTGGTGCAGCTCGTCCGCCGTGAGGTCCGCAAGCGCGAGGAGGCCGAGGAGTTCGCCGTGAAGGCCGGGCCGGACCGACGTCGTCGAGCAGAACCACGCCGAGCGGACGATGCCTCGATGCCTACGTGCCGGCGCTGCTCGACGCGCGCGGCGCTCGAGGCGCTCGTGCGGGGCATCGCCGGCGGTCTCGCCGAGCCCGGCGATCGGGGCCGTCATGGCGGCGCTGCGCGAGCAGCACGCCGGCCGCTTCGACGGCAAGCAGGCGAGCGAGATCGCGAAGCGCGTGATCGCCGAGGCGCCGGCCCGTCCTGAGGAGGCAGCCATGGAACTGCCGATCCTCGCGCGAGCTCAAGAAGGAGCTCGCCGACCTGAAGCACGAGCTCACCGTTCAAGATCCCGAAGGAGCTGCAGACCGCCGCGGCGCACGGCGACCTCTCCGAGAACGCCGAGTACGACGCGGCGAAGCACCGCCAGGACTTCGTCCGCTCGCGCATCGCGCAGCTCGAGACGCCGCGTCCGCGAGCTGTCGATGTACACGATCGCGTCGATCCCGCGCGGGCGTCGTCGCCTACGGCAGCCGCGTCACCGTCGCCGGACGTCGACTCCGGCGACGAGACCGAGTACCGCATCGTCTTCCCCGAGGAGGTCGACGCGGCGCGCGGGCAGCATCTCGCTGTCGTCGCCGATCGGCCAGGCGATGATGAGCAAGGCGCGAAGGCGACGAGGTCGAGGTGCAGACGCCGAGCGGCAAGCGCACGTACCAGGATCGTCGACGCTCGTGACCTGGCACGAGCAGCCGACGGCCGGCAAGCGACGTGCCTAGCGCGGTCGTTGCGCTCGCGCCGGCAGCGCGCGCAGCGCATCGGCCGCGGCTTCCGGGGCGACGGGGTTCGAGACGATCCCGGTCGCCCATTCCATGCCGAGCTCCTGGCCGACGAGCGGGACGATCTCCCAGTGCCAGTGGTAGTGCGGCGTGGTCGCGCGCCGTCGAGCGGGCCCGGTGTGGAGCGCGACGCTGTACGGCGGATCGTCGAGCGCGCGCGCGTAGCCGGCCGACCAGGTCCGACGAGCAGCGTGCCGAGCGCGGCGAGCGCCGTCGTCGCGCGATCGAGCCGAAGTCGGCGGCTGTGCTGCGACGGGACGACCCACGTCTCGTACGGGTGCTGCGAGGCGAACGGCGCGAGGCGACGAAGCCCGCGTCGCTCGGCGACGACGCGCGTCGCGGCGTGGCGCTCCTCGGCGAGCTGGTCGCAGAAGGCGCAGCGCTCCTTCCGGCGATGGTACGCGGCGGCGCCCGCCGAGCTCGTCCTCGATGCGGCTGGGCGCGAACGGCGTCGCGACGACGTGCGAGTGGGCGTGCGAGTATCGGCTCCACGCGGCGCCGCGGTTCATCAGGACGAGCGGCGAAGCGGAAGCGGGTGTCGCGCCGGAGGTCGCGCAGCCGGTCGCGATAGACGCCGCAGGAGCCGGGCCATGTGCGCGGGCGTGAAGTCGGCCCAGCGTGCGCGCGTGATCGGCGCGTGTCGACGACCAGCTCGTGGGCGCCGACGGCGTTCATGGCGTCGAACATGCCGACCGCGCGCTGATCGAGGCCGCCCTTCGATGCGGAGCAGCGGATGGCGATCGGGCGTCACGCGGATCGACCCACGGCCGGTCGCTCGGGACCCGCGCGATCTCGACCGGATTCGCGGCCTCGGCGCCGGGACAGAACGGGCACTCGGCGACCGGCACTGGTCGACGTGGCACCGCCCGGCGCGGCACGAGGTCGCCGGTCCGCTCGGGGGCGACGATCACCCAGCGCCGGAGGATCGGATCGCGACGCAGCTCGGAGGCGGTCGGACGGTCGTGGATGCATGCGCATCCGGGCTTGGCGGGCGCCGTGGGCGCGTATTATACGGTGCACCGCCGTCGCGCCACGGACGCGGCCACCGTCCACCGAGGAGGAGTCGTCGTGTCGTACACGAACCTCGCGCAGATGTTCTTCACGCGCGCCGCAGAGCTCGCCGATCGTCCGCGCTATCGCTACTGCGATCGAGGCGCGTGGCGCGAGGTCACGTGGGCGGCGATGGCCGAGCGCGTGCGCGACGCTCGCGGCCGCGTTGATCGAGCGACGGCGTCGAGCCCGGTGATCGCGTGGCGCTCCTGTCGGCGACGCGTGCCGAATGGATGGAGGTCGACCTCGCGATCCTGGCCATGCGGCGGCGTGACGATTCCGGTCTATCACTCGGTCCTCCCCGACGAGTGCGGCTACATCCTCGCGAACGCCGGCGCCGATCGCGTCGTGCGTCGAGAACGCGAAGCAGCGCGCGAAGGTCGAGCAGGTGAGCCGCGAGGGCTTCGAGCTCGACGGCATCCGGCGGCCGGTCGCCGCTCGCGCTCGATCGTGACGATCGAAGCGATCCGGTCGCGGGGACGCTTCGCCGGACATGCTCGCGCGCGGGCCGCGAGGCGCGCGACGCGCTCGATGCCGAGATCGACCGGCGGGTGGCCGCGCTCGACCGCGAGCGCGCTCGCGACGATCGTCTACACGTCGGGGACGACGGGTCCGCCGAAGGGCGTGCCGCAGACGCACGGCAACCATCTGGCGACCGTCGAGTCGGCGCTCCGCATCCGCGATGCTCGAGCCGGGCGACGTCGACTTCTTCTTCCTGCCGCTCGCGCACTCGTTCGCGCGCATGATCGAGTACCTCGGCATCGCGGCCGGGCACGACGACGGCGTTCGCGCGCTCGATCGACACGCTGATCGAGGACCTGCCGGCGACGAAGCCGCACGTCGTGCCGGCGGTGCCGCGCGTCTACGAGAAGGTCTACGCGCGCGTGCAGGCGAACCGCGAGACGGGCAGCGCGGTCGCAGAAGGCGATCTTCGACTGCGGCGGTCGGCGATCGGCCGCGCAGCGGAGCGCGTACGCGAGGCGCGGCAGGCGGTGCCGGTCTGGCTGCGCGCGCGGCAGACGCGCTCGCGCATCGGCTCGTCTTCTCGCGCATCCACGCGGTGCTCGGCGGCAACGTGCGCTTCATGCTGTCCGGCGGCGCGCCGCTCGTCGCGCGAGATCGCCGAGTTCTTCCACGCGGTCGGCCTCCCGATCCTCGAGGGCTACGGCCTCACCGAGACGACGCCCGCGCCTCACCGTGAACCGCCCGACGCGCTTCCGCTTCGGCACCGTCGGTCTGCCGCTCGACTGCTGCGAGGTCCGCATCGCCGACCGACGGCGAGATCCTGGCGCGCGGCGCCGAACGTCGCGCCGGGCTACTACGAGCGGCCCGAGGCGACCGCCGAGAGCGTGGGACGCCGACGGCTGGTTCCACACCGGCGACATCGGCGAGATCGACGCCGACGGCTTCCTCCGCATCACCGACCGGAAGAAGGACCTGATCAAGACGTCGGGCGGGAAGTACGTCGCGCCGCAGAAGATCGAGAACCTCCTGAAGCTCCAGCCGCACGTGAGCCAGGCCGTGCGTGATCGGCGACAACCGGAAGTACTGCACTGCGCTCGTCACGCCTCGACGCGACCCGAGGTCGAGCGCGTGGGCGAAGGCGCACGGCATCGGCCGTCGTCGCGCGACGAGCTGCGCGGCGCATCCCGAGGTGCAGAAGCTCGATCGAGGCGGAAGTCGCGGCGGTGAACCAGCAGCTCGCGTCGTGGGAGTCGATCAAGTACGTGCGGATCCTCCCGCGCGACTTCTCGACCGAGACGCGGCGAGCTGACGCCGAGCCTCAAGGTGAAGCGGAAGGTGGTCGCCGACGCGCTACGCCGACGTGATCGAGTCGATGTACCGCGTGACGCGCAACAACGCTGCCGTTCTCGGCACATTGCGGCTCCTAGGAGGCGCGTGTTATAGGCTCGGAGTTTCCCGGCTTCACTGTTCGAGCCTCGAGTGGGCCCCGGCCCACTTTTTCATTTGGAGGACACGGCATTCGATGGATCGGTCGGCGGTCACCCAGCGCGTCTGGGCGCTCGCGGAGCCCGTCGTCGTCGACGGCGGGGCTCGAGCTCGTCGACGTCCAGTACCGCCCCGAAGGCGGGCGGACCGTGCTCGCGCCTCCTGATCGACCGCCCGATGCGGCGGGGTCACCATCGACGAGCTGGCGCGCATCTCGCGCGAGATCGGCCATCTCCTCGACGCGCACGACGCCGTGCCGGGTCGCTACACCTCGAGTGCTCGTCGCCCGGGCTGAACCGCCCGCTCGGTCAAGCCGGAGCACTTCCAGCGCGCCGATCGGGCAGCGGGTCTACGTCCGGATGCGCACGCCGGTCGAGGGCCGCCGCCAGTTCACGGGCGTCTCGCCGGCAGCGGCCGGCGACTCGCTCACCGTCGACGATCCCGGACGCGCGGCCGCGTCTCGGTCCTGCCGATCGCGCGACGTCGAGCAATACGTAACCGAACGCGTCA
>ERZ1370068.1455-contig-11351_pt1 | contig 14972 bp, 10 predicted proteins | sample MGYA00561227_ERZ1370068 | MGnify/ENA primary metagenome ERZ1370068 (study PRJEB38410, sample SAMEA6850437) | metagenome | study: Metagenomic assessment of the ecological functions of the soil: analysis of the soil microbiota associated with the...
GCCACGCGCCGGTGTCGAAGCCGAGTGGGCTCTGCGGCCGCAGGTGGATGGACTTGAGACCGCGCGTTACGTACTCGTCCACGACCTCCCGCCACGCCGACAGCGTTTGCCGCGTCACGGTCACGCTCGTGTCGACGTGCCAGACGTCGGGATCGCGCCCGAGGTCGCGGTATCGGCGGTCGAACCACGCGAGCCACCGCACCACGTCCGCGTGTGCGCCGGCCACCGTGTATTCCCGGTTCCACTCATGGACCTCGGCCGGTCCGTCGAGCCACGTCCGGACCGCGACGTCGTTCGCGATCAGCCACTCCGCCGTCTCCTCCGTCATGCCGCTCAAGTTGCTGACGAGCGTGAAGCGGAGCGTCTTGCCCGCGGCGCGCTGGTTCGTCGCCCGCGCGAATTCGACGAGATGCCGGACGCCGTCGAGGTTCAGCAGCGGCTCGCCGGCGTGCGCCTGCAGGTCGAACGACACCGAAGGCGCCGAGCTCTGGAGTGCTATGTCGACGATGCGCTCGGCCGTCTTTCGGTCGAGGTCCATGCGAGCGTCGGGTGATGCCGACGACACCCGACTACCGTCATCGTCGCGCCGGGTCATCGTGACGACGTGCAGCTCCGGCCCTCGCGCGACATGGCCGACGCGCGGCGCCAGCCTGCTCGCGAGCGCGTCGAGATCGAGGCCGTCGCGAAGAAAACCCCCGGCGTGGAGCTGCGCGAAGCGCGGGTGGCCCTCCGTGATCTCCCCGCGAGCAGCTGTACGAACTCGGGCTCGCTCAGAAACACCCAATCGCCACCGTCCGTGGTCACCAGGACCTGCCCAGCGATTCGGCCCCAACGAAAGAATCCCAGCCGATCGAACGCGATCGACGACGGCAAAGGCACCGCGAAGCTCGCGACCATTTAATCGCCTTCCGGCGCCTCGGGCGCAGCGGCCCGCCGCATCCGCACGACGGTTTCCTGCAAGGCGAGGTTGCAGAACGAGTGCTCGATCGTCTCGCGATCACCGCCGCGGACGGCGCCGACGACCGCGACCACCGCGTCGGTCGAGCGCTCGAGCGCGATGTCCGCGTACTCGGCGTAGGTCGCCGCGGCCGCCTCGACGGCGTCGGGAGTGTACAGCGATCGATCGAAGGTGATCCGGCCCATCCGAGACGTGGCGACCACTACTTCGGTTCGCTTCCCTTGTCGCCGTGCTTCGCTTCCCAGGGAACCGAGATCTCGACTGGGTCGTCCCCGAGCTCCTCCGCGTCGAGCTCGGCGAGGAGATCGTCGACGGAAGGCGCCGAAGCCGCTGCCCGCAACGCGGCGGCCGTGTAGTACTCGCGGATGCGAGCGGTGGATTGCGACAGAGGCGCAGCCGCGTCGCCTGCGAGAGCATCTCGTTCATGAACTCGCCCGCGAGCGCGTCGAGCTCGGCGGACGTCGCCGGCGCACGCGACGTCAAGCGGACGTTCACCACCTGCGGTCTTCGGTCGGGAGAGGAAGACGAAGCACCGGTCGACGAAAAGATACGCTCCCCGTAGATCGCTTCGAGGGAATAGACCGTCTCGTCGACGTCGAACGATGCGTGATCGCGCCCTAGCGAGACGCCGAGTCGCGACTCGAGGACTTCCGACCGAACGTCATTCTCACCGATCGCCACGGACCTTCCTTTCGCCCATTGCTATTCGGTTCGCCGGCGCGGGCCAGCGCCCGCTCACGACAAGAACGCAGGATGTAGCTCAATTCCGCGCCGGCCGGCAACAACGTCGCCGAAGCGGAGACGTGGCGTTCGCGATGCACATGAACGATCGGTGCACCGCGACCTCTCGGCGCTGCAGCCGACCCTGGCGCGACCGCGCGCCGCATGATGCGCCGTGTCTCGTTCCAGCACGGCAGCGCTCAACGAGCGGCGTGAGTCGGGCGCGGCCGACGGGATGTGCTCCGATACGAGTCATGCGTCGACACGGGACGCGCCGCACCCGCGCATTTGCGCAACACGAGATCCCGAAGGGCGAAAATTGCCCCACCTTAAATTCCACTGGGTTGCTTTTTCATTGACAAGTTCCTCGCACATTGGTAGCCGAACGCGTCCACCAACTACCCCACATGTCATACAAGTCGCTCACCGGTTTTTGGAAGCGGACGGGTCCTCCGCGATGACGTTCCACGCCGTGGTGGTCTCTTCGGTGCGGCGTGTCGGTGACAGGAATCCGGAAGCGCGAGGGAGTTAGGTTTCCAGAAGGGAGCGGGCGATGCTTTCACGACGCGATTTGATCGGTAAGGCGGCGGTTGGTGCAGCTGCGGCATTGGCGGTGGGTGCCGTTGGGACGGGGTCGCAGCGGCGACGCGGCCTCTTCGCGACGCGACGGACGATCCCGGTGCCCCGACGGACGCTCCCGCGGGCGACCGTGACGGGCAGCACGCGCTGGCGCCGACAGGCGGACGCCGCGGTGATCTCCTCGCCGCCGCCCTGGGAGCTCCTGGCGCCGCTCGCCGCCGGCTCCGATGGTCGCGCACGGCTGGCGCCTCGTCGACGTCACGCCGGTGCGGGACGGGTCGGCCGTGGTGACGCTGCAGAACGCAGCGCGGGCGCGCGCACCGGGTCCATCTCTGCCGCAACGACGGGAGCCCGCAGGGGCTCGTCTACACGCGGCGGGTCGATCTCGTGGTGATGAATCAGGGCTACGGCGACCTCCCGACCGAGGAGCACCTCGGGCAGGCGGTCGCGGCGCTGGCGCACGCGGTGGCGGCCAACGAGGCCACGGTGCCGGACCGCGTCTTCGCCGGTCTCCTGCCGCACCGCGAGCGCGTGCAGCGCTTCGCGGCGGCGGAGGGCCCTCGGCGGACGGCAAGCTGCGGTGAAGGGCGGGCGCAGCGAACTCAGGTGAAGGAGCCGACATGAGCGACAAAGAGAAGGGGCTGCCGTTACTGCGGAAGACGCCGGTGGATTTCCTCAGTCGGGAGGAGGCCCGCCAAGCGCTGAACCCGGACGTCGCGCTGGACGCCTCCGAGGCGGCGCGGGCGCTGCGCTCCGAACCCAACAGCGAGAACATCCTGCTCGCGCAACATCTGTCCCACGCCTCGCATGGCAGCCACGGGAGTCACGGCAGCCACGGGAGCCACGGGCAGTCACGGCAGCCACGGCATCGCATGGCAGCCATGGCTCGCACGGCAGTCACGGATCGCACGGCAGCCACGGGTCGCACGGATCCTGGTGAGAATCCGCCGGGTGCCACAGCGCACCTCGGCGCAAACGGAGGCGTCGCGATGACGTTAGCTCGGCCCCAGCGGAAAATCTTGGCGGCGCAGACCCGTGCGTTTGGCACGACGACACCGGCACGCGCCAGGCGTCACGGCTCGGCTCTGGTCAGCATGGCGACCCTGGCGGTCCTCGGACTGCTGGTCGCGGCGGCGCCGGCAGGCGGCGATCGTCATCACCGGCGGGCCGACGACGGCGCCGGGCGGCGGGTGGACGTGCACCGTCGCCGGCCGCCGGCTCGGAGAAGCACGCCGGCGGCGGCAACTACTCGTGCACCGGCACCGCGGGCGCGTTCAGCAATCTGTATCTCGGCATCAACCGGCTGACACGGGCTGCCGTTCGGCGATCAAGATGAACAGCAGCGGCGGCTCGGAGCCGAGCGGGAACGAAATGTTCATCTGGTCGGCGGACGGCGCGACCATCATCCGCTACACCGGGCAGAGTGTCGATGGTCGGCTACGGCCCGCTCGTCGACACGCGCGTGACGCTCACGTTCAGCGGCACCGGCGCGGTCGTGAGTGACGCGACGACGCAGGCGCTCACCGGCACCAACATCCGAGGGAATACGGGCGCCAATACCGCCCAGGGCGTGCACTCGCTCTGGCGCATCGGTGTCGGCGGTCAGCAGCCTGACGGTCAACGTCCTGATCGAAGCCAGCGACGCCGGCAGCGGGCGCCTGGTCAGCCGGCGGACGCGTATTTCGGCACCACCGCGGCGCACCGGCAGGGTACCGGCAGCACGGAGCGTCACCCGGTCGCACGTGGACATGGCGTTCTACACGTCCAGCTGCGGCGATGGCCAGGTGGACAACGTGCTTGGGACCGATGGGAGTGCCGAGTCAGTGCGACTCCGGCCGGCGTGTGCTGCACCTCGGCCTGCCTGTTCGCGTGCGTCGGCGACGCAGCGTGCCGCGGCTCGGCGGGCGTCTGCGACGTGGCGGAGAACTGCACCGGGCTCGAGCGCGGCGTGTCCGGCGCGACACGCTTCTGAGCTCGTCGACGCCATGTCGCGGCTCCGCCGGTGCGTCTGCGACCTGGCCGAGAACTGCACGGGCTTCGGGCTGCCGTGTCCGGCGACACGTTCGCTATCCGCGACCGCGATGTCGCCCTCGGCGGCGTCTGCGACACGGCCGAGAACTGCACGGGTCGCCGGCGCCGCCTGTCCGGCCGACGCGTTCGCGATCGTCGGCGACGGTCTGCCGCGGCTCGGCGGGCGATCTGCGACGTGGCCGAGAACTGCACGGTCGAGCGCGGCGTGTCCGGCGGATCGTTCGCGCCTCGGCGACGAGTGCCGCCGCCGCCGGCGTCTGCGACGTGGCCGAGAACTGCACCGGCTCGAGCGCGCGCCTGCCCGGCGGACTGCGTTCGCATCGTCCGCGACGGTCATGTCGCGCCTCGGGCGGTGTCTGCGACGCGGCCGAGAACTGCACCGGGTCGAGCGCGGCCTGCCCGGCGACACGCTTCGTGCGTCGTCGGCGACCGTCTGTCGCTCTCGGCCGGCGTCTGCGACGTGGCCGAGAACTGCACGGGTCGGGCCGCCGCGTGTCCCGGCGACTCGTTCGTCGCCGTCGGCGACCGTCTGTCGTCCGTCGGCCGGCGTCTGCGACGTGGCCGAGAACTGCACCGGCTCGAGCGCCGACCTGTCCCGGCCGACGCGTTCGTGTCCGCCGCGACGGTCTGTCGCGGCGTCGGCCGGCGTCTGCGACGTGGCCGAGAACTGCACCGGGTCGGCGGCCGCGTGTCCGAGCCGACGCGTTCGTCGAGCGCGGCGACCGTCTGCCGCTCGTCGGCGGCGTCTGCGACGTGGCCGAGAACTGCACCGGCTCGGCCGCGGCCTGCCCGGCCGACGCGTTCGTGTCGTCGGCGACCGTCTGTCGGTCCTCGGCCGGCGTCTGCGACTCGGCCGAGAACTGCACCGGCTCGGCGGCGGCCTGCCCGGGCGACGCCGTTCGTGCTCGTCGGCGACGGTCTGCCGCTCGTCGGCGGGCGTCTGCGACGTCGCCGAGAACTGCACCGGCTCCGGCGTCACTGTCCGGCGACTGCGTTCGTGCTCGTCGTCGACGGTCTGCCGCTCTCGGCGGCGTCTGCGACGTGGCCGAGAACTGCACCGGGCTCGCGGCGGCGTGCCCGGGCGACGCGTTCGTGTCGTCGGCGACGCGTCTGCCGCCGCTCGGCCGGCGTCTGCGACGTCGCCGAGAACTGCACCGGCTCGAGCGCGGCGTGCCCGGCGACGCGTTCGCCTCGTCCTCGACGCGTCTGCCGCGGCTCGGCCGGCGTCTGCGACGTCGCCGAGAACTGCACGGGCTCGAGCGCCACCTGCCCGGCCGACGCTACGACGCATCGGCGACGGTCTGCCGCTCGCTCGGCCGGCGATCTGCGACGTCGTCGAGAACTGCGACCGGCGTCGAGCAGCAACTGTCCGGCGCGACGCGCTTCGCGACCTCGGCGACCGTCTGCCGCGGCTCGGCCGGCATCTGCGACCTCGCCGAGAACTGCACCGGCTCGAGCGCGCCGTGTCCCGCGGATGCGCAAGGCACGGCGTCGTCTGCCGGCCGCCGCGGCCGGTGTCTGCGACGCGGCCGAGAGCTGCGACGGCGTCGAGCAGCAACTGTCCCGGCAACGGCTTCGCTCTCGAGCGCGACCACCTGTCGCGCCGTCGGCCGGCGTCTGCGACGTCGCCGAGAACTGCACCGGGCTCGGGCGCCAACTGTCCGGCCGACGCTTTCGATCGTCGGCGACCGTCTGCCGCAGCTCGGCAGGCGTCTGCGACGCTCACTGAGAACTGCACCGGGTCGGGCGCGGCCTGTCCGGCCGACGTCGAAGAGCATCGGCGGTCTGCCGCGCTCGGCGCGGCATCTGCGACGTGACCGAGACCTGCGACGGCATCGACGACGATTGTCCCGCCGACTGCGTTCCAGTCGCAGCCGCGACCACCTGCCGCGCCTCCGGCCGGCATCTGCGACGTGGCCGAGAGCTGCACCGGCTCGACGGCGGCGTGTCCCGGCCAACGCCTTCCAGTCGACGCGACGTCTGCCGCGGCTCGGCGGGCGTCTGCGACCTCGCCGAGAACTGCACGGGCTCGACGGCGCCGCCTGTCCCGGCCGACGCGCAAGAGCACCGGCGGTCTGTCGTGCCGTCGGCCGGCGTGTGCGACGACGCCGAGAGCTGCGACGGCAGCGACGACGATTGTCCGGCGGATGCCTTCAAGTCGTCGCGCGACCGTCTGCCGCGCGTCGGGCGGCGTCTGCGACGTCGCCGAGAACTGCACCGGCTCGAGCGCGGCGTGTCCGGCCGACGCCAAGAGCACGGCGCGTCTGCCGTGCGGCGCGCCGGCATCTGCGACGTGGCCGAGACTGCGACGCGCATCAGACGACTGCCCGGCCGACGTCTTCCGTCTCGAGCGCGACGTGTCTGCCGCGCCGAGCGCGGCGTCTGCGACGTCGCCGAGAACTGCACCGGATCGACGGCGGCGTGTCCGACGAACGCGTTCGAGCCGGTCGTCGACCGTCTGCCGCGCCGCGGCCGGCGTCTGTGACGACGTCGAGAACTGCACCGGGCTCGGCGGCCGCGTGTCCGGCCGACGCCAAGCAGCACGGCCGACTGCCGCGCGTCGGCCGGCGTCTGCGACGTCGCCGAGAACTGCGACGGCGTCGACGACGACTGCCCGACCGACGCCTTCAAGCCGAGCTCCGACGGTCTGCCGTCCGGACGGCCGGCGTCTGCGACGTCGCCGAGAACTGCACCGGCACCGGCGCGGCGTGTCCGGCCGACGCCGTCGAGCCGTCGACCGACCGTATGCCGCGGCTCGGCCGGCATCTGCGACGTCGCCGAGAACTGCGACGGCACCGTCGGTCAACTGCCCGGCGCAACGCGTTCGAGCCGTCGGCCGTCGACGTGCCGTCCCGGTGAACGGCGTGCTGCGACACCGCCGAGCAGTGCACCGGGGACCGGTGCGAACTGTCCGGCCGACTCCTTCGCAGTCGAGCGCGCGTCTGCCGTCCGTCGGCCGGCGTCTGCGACATCGTCGAGAACTGCACCGGGCAGCGGACGCGAACTGTCCGGCCGACGCGGTCGAGCCGACCTCGACGGTCTGCCGTCCGGCGGCCAGCACGGCCGACGCGCCGGAGAGCTGCGACGGCACGCAACACGTTCTGTCCCGCCGACGCCTTCTGCCCTGCCGGCACCCGTGCGACGACGGCGGCTTCTGCACCGTGGACGACGAAGCCGACGGCTTCGGCAACTGCGTCGGCGAGACGTTCTCGTGCGAGAGTGCCGGTCGCGAATCCGTGCACCGACGACTCGTGCGACTCGCAAGGCGGTGGCTTCCTCTGCGTGCACGTGAACAACGGCACCTGCATCGGCGCGAACTGCGGCAACTTCGTGGTCGACCCGGCGACGGTGAGACCTGCGATCCGCCGAACCTCGCGCTCGACCCGGTCAACGGCCAGATCAATTGCCGGCTCGACTGCACGTCGTGTGGTGACGGCGTGGTCAGCCAACGACACCGAGACCTGCGTACGACGGCAATCTGGTCAGCGGCTGCCGCACCGACAAGCCGCAGCAGCCGCTCGACAGCTGTCTCAACAACTGCAACGAGCCGATCTGCGCCGATCCGGCCCAGATCAAGTTCGGATCGCAACGATCATGCCCGACGTGTTCCAGTTCCACGGCCGCCTGATCTCGAGCGATGCCGGTGGACTTCATCAACAAGCACTTCCGTGATCGAGCTCCGCGATCGCGACCGAGGACGTGATCTACCGCTCGCTCGCTGTTGCGCCGGCTCGATCGAGGTGCAGAACGTTAAGTCGAGTGCGCTACAAGAACCGTGGCGCTGCGTACGGCGGCGGCATCTACCAGCTGAAGACCAAGACGGGCCGGACGGCTACTACGTCATCACCTTGAAGACTTACGGCGGACCTCTCGGCGGCGGTCGCCGACATGACGACCCACGTCTACGTCGGCGACGGACGAGTGGGCGATCCGCGGCGTCTGGACGCGCTCAGGGCACGAAGGGCTGGAAGCTGACGGCAAGTCGATCTTCCTCCCGGTTCCGTGAGCCGAGCCCGGCAGTCGGCCGTGGCGCGTGCTCGACGCCGTCAACGATCGTCGGCGGTGATGCGAGCCCGCGCCGTGGCAAGGTTCCCGGTCACCATCGACCGGGCCCACCAGTCGGCGGGCGCGAGCGTCGAGCGCCCGCGGCGTAGTCGGCGGCGGCGCCGCGTCGAAGTCCCCCAGCGCCTGCCGCGCCCAGCCGCGATTGTTCGTAGGCGTTCGGGTCGGTCGGCCGGAGCGCGATCACCGTCGAGTGGTCGGCGACGGCGCCGGCGAAGTCGCCGCGCGTCGTGCCGCGCGCGTTCCCGCGATTGAAGTACGGCGAGGTAGTAGCGCGGGTTGCAGCGGATCGCCTCGGGTAGTCGGCGATCGGCGGCGCGACTCGGTCCTGCGGGCGCAAAGCCGCGGTTGGTGAGCGCGACGCAGTTGCACGGGATCGAGCCGAGCGTGTGATTCCAGAGTGTGATCGAGTCGCGCCAGAACGCGGGTCTGCGCGGAAGGTGAGGGCGCCGAGCGCGTCGAGGATGACGAGCGTCGTGCCAGGCGACGAGGCGGCGGGCCGCGCCCGTACGCCGCGACGCGGCGCAGGCCGCGCCGCCAGCAGCGCCGTCCACGGGCAGGCAGCGCGAGGTACGTGTAGCGGTCGGCGACCAGCTGCGGCCCGGTCTGCGCGAAGCCGAGCACGGGCGCGACGATCACGACGTAGGCGCGCCCAGGTCGCGAGCAGCCAGGGCCAGCGGCGGCCGCACGAGCGACGGCGACCGTCGTGATCGCGACGACCGCGAGCATGGCGGCAGGTAGCGAGGCGCCGTCGGGTCGAGGTGTCGCCGAGCAGGAGGCGCGCCGGGTGGAGACCCGACCGGCACCAGCGTCTCGACGACGTAGAAGCAGAGCCCGAGGCGGCCTGCGCGACGCGCGCGCGCGAGGCCGTGATCGGCGAGCGTGCGCATCTCGGGCACTGCACGCTGCGCCGCGAAGCGCGACGACGGCGGCCGAGTGACGGCGACGAGCGCGATCGGTGAAGCTTCTCGCGAGCCACCGCGCGCGGGCGCGCGCGAGACGGCGCGAGCGGGTAGGCGTCGAGGATCAGCAGCACGAGCGGGAACGTCATGCCCCAGGCCTTGCGCGGCGAGCGACAGGACGAGCGCCGACGAGCGACGCGCAGTGGCCGCGCCGGCGTCGTTGCCTGCGGATCCGGTCGCGCGCGCGGAGTAGGCGAGCAGCGCGAGCAGCCAGAAGCAGCCGAGAGGACGTCGCGGCGCTCGGTCGCCCAGGCGACCGACTCGACCCGCAGCGGGTGGATCGCGAAGCGAGCGCCGATCACGCCGGAGACCCGACGTGAGGGTGCGATCCTGGCGAGCCGGCCGACGGCCGCAGCAGAGCGCCAGCAGGACCGTCCACACGAGGACGGCGTTGGCGGCGTGCAGGAGGTTCGTGTAGCGTGGTAGCCGCGAGGCGTCCATGCCCGCAGAGCGCGTGAAGTCGACGCGAACGTAGAGCCAGACGTAAGAGGCTGCGGGCCGCCGTGCGTGGTGCAGCATCCAGCGCAGGCGCCGAGCCAGAGCCGCGATAGGGCCTGGCGTTGTGGTGAGGATCAGGTCGTCGTCCCAGTCGCACGAAGCCATTCGAGAGGGCGTGGGCGCGAAGCTCGCGAGGACAGCGAGCACGACGCGGCAATCGGCCACATATGGGAGGCGCCTGGACACCAGGGGCCTCGGGTGCCACGAAATCCCGGCCCGTGAACAGGCCCCGTTCCATTGAAGCTCGATGAGCGCGCTATGGGAATCAGACCGCCCGAGCCGGAGGACGTGTCATGCCTGCCGAGCTTTCGCTGGAGCGGCCAGGTTGCGGGTTGGCGCCACTCGTGATGGCGACGGCGGGACACCACGCGGTGCAGCTCTGCGAGGACGACGCCTTCCTCGTGGAAGTGCTGGCGCGGGTGGTCGGCGATGGCCTCTGCGACGCCGGCGACGCGGCGTCGTCACGATCGCGACCGGCGACGCATCGCCGCGCGCTCCAGCGAAAGCGCTTGCACGCGGAGTCCGCTCGACGCCGCGCGCGACGCCGAGCGCTATTTCGACGTCGACGCCGCCAGCGGCGCGCTCGAGCTTCGTCATCGACGGCGAGGTCGACGCGGAGCTCTTCCGTGCGGTCGTCGGCCTTCGACCGCGCGGCGAGCCCACCACGCACGGCCACCTTCTTGCGTTCCGGCAGATGGTGGCGCTTCTGGACGGTCTCCGGGCGCAAGCGATCGCGCTCGAGGGCGCGTGAATGCGGAACGCTCTCGCCGCCCCGCGCTGTCGCTCCTCTGCGCGTATTCCCTCGCGACGTTCAGCTCCGCCGATGACGGACCCGTTTCGCCGACATGTGCCGGCACCACACCCACGTGGTCCCGACCGAGCGCTACGCCGCTCTCTCGACACCACCAGGCGGCGGCTCGAGCGATCAGGCTCAGCGAAAGCGCTCGTGCTCGACGGCGAGCGCGTCCGCATTTACACAGCGGCTCGCCATAGTCTGCAAGCACTGCGGTGGCGTCGTGCTGCATGCCGCGGCCACGTATCAGGACCGGCGAAGTCGGGCGATCACACACCACTTGCGGAACAAGCACGCGGGCGCCCTCGCGGCGGGCGCCGTGATGCTTCGGCGACGTCTCGATCAGGTTCTCTCAAAGGGACTGAGCCGGACGCAGCGCAAGCCCGGCTGGGACTCGGTCAGGGGTTGGCGACGTCCCACGCCGCGAGCTCGCCGTCGTTGTCGGCGACGAGCGAGGGTTGGTCCGGCACCCCAGGCGAGCGCGGTGACGCTCGCCCGGTGCCAGGCGAACGTACTGACGCGACGCGTCAGCTCGGGCAGGTCGACGACGCGAACGACGTTGCTGGTCGTCGGACGCCGCGGCGAGGCGACCGTCGGCGCGACAGCGCGAAGCGTGCGACGCAGGGCACGCCGAGGTCGACGTCTTGCTTCAGCGCTTGCCGGTCGCGCGAGTCGAAGATCCGGAGGCGGCCGTCGCGCGCCGCGACCACGACAGGTCGGTCGCGACGAAGCCGAGGCCGGTGATCTCCTGGGTCGACGGCTTGAGCAGCCGCGGCTCGGCCGCCGGCGCACGCGAGGTCGATGATCGCGACCTTGCCGATCTCGGTGCCGACGCGCGATGCGACGGCTCGTCGGCGATCGAACGCCATCTTCACGACCCGACGTCGACCGGGAGCGTGCGGAGCACACTGCCGTTGGCGGCGTCGAGGAGGCGCGCCTTGACCGTCGCCCGGCGCTCGCGATCACAGCAGCGTCTTGCCGTCGGGCGACCAGACGACGTCGTTGATCATGCCCTGGCCCTCGGGACCATCGATGTCGCCGAGCACCTTGCCGCTCGCGAGGTCGTAGCGGATCAGGCGGTCCTCGACCGCGAAGAGGGTCGTGCGGCCGTCGGGAGAGACGACCAGCGCCTGGGGCCCCTCGCGCTCGCCGTGCACCTCCTCACCTTCCTCCTCCGGGAATGGGATCGAAGTGGTGGCCGAACTCGACGGCCCGGCGAGCGTCCAGGTCGTCGGGTCGACGTCGAGGACGGCCATCAGCAGTCTGGCTGCCGTCCGGGCGCGGCCGTGGCGGCGGTCGTGCCGCGGCCGAAGGACACCACGCAGCGCGGCGACGCGCCCGCTTCGGCCCGGCGCCCGGGCGGGAGGCAGCGAGGATGCGTGGGCTCGCCGGCCGTCGTGCGGAACGGGCCCAGGCGGAGGCGGCTCGGGGCGGCTGGCCACGTGGGGGCGCAGGCGGAAACGGCGGCATCAGGACGAAGCAGGACGACGCGCAGCGCGAGCGGGCACAGGCCATCCCGGAACCTCTACAACGATGCAGTTTTCCTTCCAAGTAGGCCGAGGCGCCGTGTATGGTGCCCGGCGCCGACCTCCAATGCCGGTCCCCTCGTGCGGGCCGCCATCACGAATCCGAACGAGGGTGATGTGAGCCTGAGCCTCAAATGATGCGAACGCTGATCGTGTCCGCTGCTGTGCTCGCGCGGCGCTCGCGGCGCCCGCCGCCGCCCAGACTCTGACGCGTGGCCCGCTGATCCAGAACCCGGCCGCGCTCACCACCACCATGACGATCCTCTGGTGGACCGACGTGACCGGCAACAGCACCGTCGAGTACGGCACGACCGCCGGCGCTCGGGTCGTCGGTCACCGTCGGCGCAGGCCGCGAGCTGCGAGGTCGGAGCGCGCGGGCACGTGTCACACCGTGCCGCTCACCGGCCTCACTCCCGGGACGCGCTACTACTATCGGCTCCTCACCAACGGCACCGCAGGTGCTCGCGACGACGTACTTCCAGACCTTCAAGGCGACCGACGATCACGAGCGAGCTCTACTTCACCGTCATCGGCGACTGGGGCCAGGGCATCGAGCGCGCAGGGACAGATCGGCAACAACCATGAATGCCGACGATCCGCCGCTGCTCGTGACGGTCGGCGACAACGCCTACACCGAACGGCACCCAGTCCGACTGGGACAACAACGTCTTCATCTCGCAGTACAAGAACGCGGATCCTGCGCCGCGCCCGTCTTCATGCCGACGCTCGGCAACCACGACCTCGAACAACGTCGGCGACGCCAACTGGGCGAACTCGGTCGAGATCAAGATGCACGCGCTGCCGCGGAACGCGCCCGCCGGCCAGGAGGAGCGCTACTTCTCGTTCGACGACGGCAACGCCCACTTCGTCGTGCTCGACGCCGAACCCGCCGGGCGTGAACGGGACCCAGACGGCGTGGGCTCGCGGCCGACCTCGCCGCGACCACGCGCAAGTGGAAGTTCGTCTTCCTGCACCACACGCCGTACTCGTGCGCGAACGGCTTCGCGTCGATCGGCAGCGATCACAACGTCCGCGACACCTGGGGCCCGATCTTCGAGCAGTACGGCGTCGACATCGTCTTCGATCGGCCACGATCACAGCTACGAGCGCTCGCACGCTCGTGAACGACTACGGCACGGGCGGCCCACGGCACGATCACGTACTACATCATGACCGGCGGCGGCGGCGCGACGCTCGACGGCGCCGCGCAGGTCGACGGCGGCGGTCCGTACGGATCGGGCTTCACGCACTCGAAGGAATACTGTCCCTGGCTCGCGACCAACTGTGCGAACGGCGTGAACGGCATCTACTGCAGCTTCTCGAGGTTCCAGCACACCGAGGTCCGCATCGCCAACGACTCGGTGCTCACGCTGAAGGCGATCGACAACAACGACGCGGTCTTCGACACCTTCGTGATCAGCAAGGGCAGCATCTGCGGCAACGGCTGCGGTCGAGGCAGGCGAGCAGTGCGATCAGGGCGCGGCGAACGGCACGGCGACGTCGTGCTGCACGTCGGCGTGTCAGTACGTCTCGATCGGTACCACGTGCCGCACCTCCGGCGGCGTGTGCGACATCGTCGAGACCTGCACCGGTGCGTCCGGTGCGTGTCCGGCGAACGGCTTCCAATCGTCGGCCACGGTGTGTCGCCCCTCGGCCGGCGGCTGCGATCCGGCCGAGAACTGCACCGGCTCGAGCGCGACTTGTCCCGCCAAGCACGATCTCCGGGAACGGCACCGTGTGTCGCGCCGCCGCCGGCGTGTGCGACCTCGATGAGACCTGCAACGGCTAGCTTCGACGGCCTGTCCCGGCGGACGCCAAGTCGACCGGCGCCGTGCCGGAGACGCGATCGACCTCTGCGATGCCGTCGAGAGCTGCAACGGCGTGAGCGAACACCTGTCCGGCCGATGATCTCGCGCCGAACGGCACCCCGTGTCGGGTCGCGACCGATCCGTGCGACGTCACCGAGACCTGCGACGGCTCGCAGCTCCGCATGTCCGCCCGACGGCTTCGCGCCGTCGAGGCGTGGTCTGCCGTGCCGCGACCACGATCTGCGACGTCGCCGAGACCTGCACGGGCGTCGGCCCGGGATGTCCCGGACGACGCCTTCGCGGCCAACACCGTCGTCTGTCGCGCCCGCCACGAGCATCTGCGACGCGGCCGAAAGTGCACAGGCTCTGCGCCGCCGACTGTCCGGCCGATGGCTTCGCGCCGGCGACGCGACCGTCTGTCGGCCCGTCGACCACGGTCTGCGACGCCGCCGAGAGGTGCACCGGGACCAAGCGCCGCGTGTCCTGCCGACGCGTTCGCGTCGTCCGCGACGGTCTGTCGCGCCGCTGTCTCGCTCTGCGACGTCGCCGAAGCTGCACCGGCAGCTCCGAGCACTTGCCCGACGGACGCCGTCGCGCCGACCACGACCGTCTGCCGCCCGGCGAGCGGCGTCTGCGACGTCGCCGAGCAATGCAACGGCACGACGACGACGTGTCCCGCCAACGGCTTCGCGCCGAGCACGCCAGAGTGTCGACCGGCGAACGGGGTCTGTGACGTCGCCGAGAGCTGCTCCGGCACCTCCGGGCGCCTGCCCGCCGACGGCTTCGCGACGAGCGCCGTCGAGTGCCGCGCCGCGGCCGGCGTCTGCGACGCGGCGGAGCATTGCAGCGGCTCGTCGTCCAGCTGTCCCGCCGATGCGCTTCCTCACCTCGGCCGTCGAGTGCCGTCCGAGCGCCGGCACCTGCGACGTCCCGAGCAATGCTCGGGCTCGAGCATCGATTGCCCGTCCGATACGGGTCAGCCCGGCAGTGACGATGACGGCATCTGCGACCTCCAGGATCAGCAATACGTAACTG
>ERZ1370068.4291-contig-3371_pt1 | contig 14961 bp, 14 predicted proteins | sample MGYA00561227_ERZ1370068 | MGnify/ENA primary metagenome ERZ1370068 (study PRJEB38410, sample SAMEA6850437) | metagenome | study: Metagenomic assessment of the ecological functions of the soil: analysis of the soil microbiota associated with the...
GTATTGCTTCGTTCAGTTACGTATTGCTGACCGTGACCAACACGCTTCGGCTCCTCAACCTCGCGCCCGGAGACTCGGTCCGCGATCGCCGAAGGCCACCTGATCGAGGGACACGGTCGGGCCCTCGGCGGCCTGCCGGTCGACCTCCAGGACGCGTCCTCGACTCGGTGATCGGCCAGGAGCTGTCCGTCCGCCAGACCGAGGAGCTCGTCCGGCGCCTGCGCGAGCCGCGAGCCCGAGCGCGCCGGTCCGCCGCCGCGCCGGCCGACCCCGATCTCGAGCGCGTCGAGGAGGACCTCCGTCGCGCGCTCGGGCACGAAGGTCAGCCTCGCCCGCTCGCGGCGCGGCGGCCGCATCGTCATCGAGTACTACAGCGACGAAGAACTCGGGCGACTCTACGAGCGCCTGACCGGAGGGACCGCGTGACCGAGGAAGCCAGCCGACGATCGAGCCGCCGCTCGCGCCGACGACACGGCCGCGGACGCCACCGCCAGCGCAAGGCGCGCGGCCGGCTCGGACTACGACCGCCGCGAGCATCCAGGTCCTCGAGGGCCTCGAGGCCGTCCGCGAGCGGCCCGGGCATGTACATCGGCTCGACCGACGAGCGCGGCCTGCATCACCTCGTCTGGGAGGTCGTCGACAACTCGATCGACGAGGCGATGGCCGGCCACGCCACGACGATCACGGTCACGATCCAGCACGGACGGCATGCGTCGACCGTCGACGACGACGGCCGCGGCGTCCCGGTCGGCAAGCACTCGACCGGCAAGGACGCCCTCGAGGTCGTCCACACCGTCCTCCACGCCGGCGGCAAGTTCGGCGGCGGCGGCTACAAGGTGTCCGGCGGCCTGCACGGCGTCGGCGTCAGCGTCGTCAACGCGCTGTCCGCGTGGATGCGCGTCGAGATCGGCGCGCGACGGCTTCGTCTGGGCGCAGGAGTACGAGCGCGGCAAGCCGACGGGCCCGGTCAAGAAGATCGGTCCGCAGGGCGACGCGCCGCGGCACGACGACCAGCTTCATGGCCGATCCCGAGATGTTCGAGACGACCGACTACTCGTTCGAGCTCGATCAGCCAGCGCCTGCGCGAGTCGGCCTACCTGACCAAGGGCGTCTGGATCACGCTCGTCGACGAGCGCGATCGATCGCGAGCGCTCGTTCTACTTCGAGGGCGGCCTCCAGTCGTTCGTCCGGCACCTGAACCGGAACAAGGAGAGTCCTCCACAGCCGCCCGATCTACGTCGAGCGGCGCGAGGGCAGCGACCGCCGTCGAGGTCGCGCTCCAGTACAACGACACCTACACCGAGAACGTCCTCGCCTTCGCCAACAACATCAACACGGTCGACGGCGGCACCCACGTCACCGGCTTCCGCGCCGCGCTGACCAGCTCGCTCAACGACTGGGCGCGCCAGGCCGGCGTCCTCAGCGACGCCGACGGCAACCTGTCCGGCGACGACGTCCGCGAGGGCCTGACCGCGGTCATCAGCGTCAAGCTGACCGACCCGCAGTTCGAGGGCCAGACCAAGGCCAAGCTCGGCAACGCCGAGGTCAAGGGCCAGGTCCAGACCGCCGTCGCCGACAGCCTCGGCCAGTACCTCGACGAGAACCCGGCCGACGGCCGGCGGATCATCGAGAAGTGCCTGACCGCGGCCCGCGCGCGCGAGGCCGCCCGCAAGGCGCGCGACCTCGTCATCCGCAAGGGCGCGCTCGACGGCGATGTCGCTGCCCGGCAAGCTGGCCGACTGCCAGGAGCGCGACCCGGCGCGCAGCGAGCTCTACATCGTCGAGGGCGACTCGGCCGGCGGCTCGGCCAAGCAGGGCCGCGACCGCCGCTTCCAGGCGATCCTGCCGCTGCGCGGCAAGCTCCTCAACGTCGAGAAGGCGCGCCTCGACAAGATCCTCTCGAGCGAGAACGTCCGGCCGCTGATCATCGCGCTCGGCGCCGGCATCGGCGACGAGCTTCGACATCGCGAAGCTGCGCTACCACCGGATCATCATCATGACCGACGCCGACGTCGACGGCGCCCACATCCGGACGCTGCTGCTGACGTTCTTCTACCGGCACATGCCCGCAGGTCATCGAGCACGGCTACCTGTACATCGCCCAGCCGCCGCTCTACCGGGTCAGCACCGGCAAGGTCACGCAGCTACGCCCAGACCGAGAAGGAGCGCGACCAGATCATCAAGGAGTTCAACGTCAAGAACCTGTCCGTCCAGCGGTTCAAGGGCCTCGGCGAGATGAACGCCGACCAGCTCTGGGAGACGACGATGAACCCGGAGACGCGGACCCTGCTGCGCGTCGACGTCGGAGAACGCCGCGCCGGCCGACGAGATCTTCACGATGCTGATGGGCGAGAAGGTCGGGCCGCGCAAGGACTTCATCAAGACCGAGGCGCGCAAGGTCCAGAACCTTGACATCTGAGCGTCCGCGACGACCGCGCGACGATCGCCATCGAGCGCGCTCGACGGCGCTTCGAGTTCGCGCCGCACAACTGCTTCGCGCTGCGGCGACGCTGCAACGACGCACGGGCTCGCGGCTCGATCCTCCACGTCGAGCCGAGCCGGTCGTGGACGCGAGCTCGCGCTCGACCGCCGGTTCGAGGGCTGGGACGGCGTCGCCCACGGCGGGATCGTGTGCACGATCCTCGACGAGGTCATGGCCTGGGCGCTGGTCGGCCGAGGACAACTGGGGCGTCACGGCCCGGATGGCCGTCGACGTTCCAGCGAGCCGGTCGCGATCGGGCATGCCGATCCGGGCCGAGGGCTGGATCACCGCAGGTCGCGGCGCCGGATCGTCGACACCGACGGCGCGCATCGTCGACGCCGCGACCGGCGACCGAGTCCTCGCGACCGCCGACGGGCACGCTACGTCGCGGCCGACGCGGCGCGCAAGCGCGACGCTCCGCGAGCGCTACGGCTACCGCCCGCCGAGCCGGCCGACGCCGGCGGCACGCCGATGACGCGCCACCGGTGGACGCCGCACCGATGACCGCCGCCACGACCGCCGACCGCCCGCACCGCCGCCAGCCGACGCACGGCCCGCGCCGTCGCGTTCGTGGCCGCCCACCGCGACGCGCGCCGAGGCGCTCGGCGCGAGCCTCGCCGAGCTCGTCGACGACCCGGACGCGCTTCGCGGCGCGCTCTGACGCGCGGCCTCGCGCGCCTCGCCGATCCCGAGTACCTCGACGGGCAGCAGCGGGTCGCGCCGGGCATCGGCGCCGTCCACGGCGTCCGCTGGCCGCTGCTCGCCGCCGTCGCCGCGCGGCTTCCGCGACGCGACCGCGAGCGCGCCGCGACGCCGCTCCTGTTCGTCGCCGACCGGCTCTTCCACGAGACCGAGCTCGAAGCCGCGCTGGTTCGCCTTCGGCCTCCTCGAGCGGACGCTCGCCGATCGAGACCGGAGCGCACCTGGCAGCTGCCTGCGCCGCGCCGCCCGCGAGGCCGGCGACTGGATCACGGTCGACGTCGCTCGCCCACCCGTACGGCAAGGGCATCGCCGCCGAGCCGTACCGCTGGGCGGAGCTCGAGCAGCTCGTCTCTCAGCCGTCGCGCTGGGAGCGCCGCCTCGTCGGCTCGACGATCGCGACGATGACCCACGTCGACCGGCGCGCGCGGCCGCGACCCGGAGGTCGCCGCCACGCGCCTGCCGCTGCTCGCGCCAGCTGATGGGCGACGCCGAGCCCGACGTCCAGAAGGCGCTGTCGTGGGCCTACCGCTCGCTGACGCGTCGTCGACCGCGGCCGCGACCGACGGCGCCCTCCGACGCCGAGGCCGAGCGTCGCCGCCGCGCACGACGACGGCCACCGCGCCTGGGTCATCCGCGACGCCCTCGCGAAGCTCGACCCGGCCGATCGCCGACGAGCTCCGGGCCCGCCTCGCGGGCATCCGCCGAAGCGCCGGGCGCGCCGTCGACCTCGGTCGCCGCCGAGACCGCGGCCCGCTTCGGCGAGCCTGCCCGGACCCGCCGGCCATCCCGGAGCCACCGCTCTGACCTGACGCACCGCCTGACCGACAGGAGTAGACCGACCGTGACCGACGACCTGGGCGACATCCGCATCGATCCGCATCGAGGACGAGATGCGGGTCGAGCTACCTCGACTACGCGATGAGCGTCATCGTCGTCGCGCGCCCTGCCCGACGTCCGCGACGGCCTCAAGCCGGTCCATCGCCGGATCCTCTACACGATGGGCGAGATGGGGCCTGTCGGCGACGAGCTCGTACCGCAAGTGCGCCGCGATCGTCGGCGAGGTGATGGGCAAGTACCACCCGCACGGCGACAGTCGCCCTGTACGACGCCCTCGTCCGGCTCGCCCAGGACTTCTCGATGCGCTACCCGCTCGTCGACGGCCAGGGCAACTTCGGCTCGGTCGACGGCGACGCCGCGGCCGCGATGCGCTACACGGAGGCGCGCCTGACCGCGATCGCCGGCCGAGATGCTCGCCGACATCGACAAGGAGACCGTCGACTTCGTCGACAACTACGACGGCACCCAGAAGCAGCCGTCGGTCCTGCCGGCGAAGCTGCCCGAACCTGCTCGATCAACGGCTCGTCGGGCATCGCCGTCGGCATGGCGACGAACATCCCGCCGCACCACCTCGGCGAGATCGTCGACGCCACGATCGCGCTCATCGACGACCCGGAGCTCACCTCCGACGACCTGTGCAAGTACGTCACCGGCCCGGACTTCCCGACCGGCGGCACGATCTTCCGCTTCGAGCGCCAGCGCAACGCGCTGACCGGCGAGTGGGAGACGGTCGACGCGATCCGCCAGATGTACGCCCACGGCCGCGGCCGGGTCGTGATGCGCGCCCAGGTCGCGTTCGAGGAGGTCACGCGGCGACCGGACGGCGATCATCGTCACCGAGCTGCCGTACCAGGTGAACAAGGCCAGCGCTGCTCGAGAAGATCGCCGACCTGCGTCAAGGACAAGCGGATCGACGGGCATCGGCGACCTGCGCGACGAGTCCGACCGCGACGGGATGCGCATCTACATCGAGATCAAGCGCGACGCCAACCCGCACAAGGTGCTGAACAACCTGTTCAAGCACACGCCGATGCAGCTCGCGTTCAACATGAACATGCTCGCGCTCGTCGACGGCCAGCCGCAGACGCTGCCGCTGCGCAGCGTCCTCCAGCCACTACGTCGACCACCGCCGCGAGATCGTCCGGCGCCGGACCGAGTTCGACCTCGGCAAGGCGCGCGCCCGGGCGCACATCCTCGAGGGCCTCAAGATCGCCCTCGACAACCTCGACGCGGTCATCAAGACGATCCGCGAGTCGGCCGACGTCGACGTCGCCCGCAACAACCTCGATGAAGCGGTTCGACCTGTCCGAGCTCCAGGCGCAGGCGATCCTCGACATGCGGCTCGCCCGCCTGGCCGCCCTCGAGCGCAAGAAGATCGAGGACGAGTACCTCGCGGTCATCCAGCTCATCGCCGAGCTCGAGGACATCCTCGCCAACCCGGCCCGCGTCCTGTCAGATCATCAAGGACGAGCTCGCCGAGCTGAAGCAGCAAGTACGCCGGCGAGCGCCGGACGCGCGTCGCCGACGACTCCAGCCGCGAGATGACCGACGAGGACCTGATCGCCGACGAGGACGTCGTCGTCACGATCTCCGGCCGCGGCTACATCAAGCGCCAGCCGGTCGACGACCTACCGCCGCCAGCACCGCGGCGGCAAGGGGATCATCGGCCACGTCACCCGCGAGGAGGACGCCGTCGAGCACCTGCTCGTCGCGAACACCCACGACTGGGCGCTGTTCTTCACCAACCGCGGCCGCGTCTTCAGCGCCAAGGTCCACGCGATCCCGGACGCCAGCCGCCAGGCCAAGGGCATCCCGATCATCAACCTGCCGGGCGTCCAGGTCGAGTCCGGGCGAGGTCCCGATGGCGACGATCATGCTGCCCGACTTCGAGCGCGGGCACGTACCTCGTCCTGGCCACCCGCAAGGGCATCATCAAGAAGACGCCGCTCGAGCAGTTCGAGCGCGTCCGCTCGACCGGGCATCCGGGCGATCACCATCGACGACGACGACGAGCTGGCCTGGGTCGACGTCTCGACCGGGCGAGGACGACGTCATCATCGCCACCGCGCAGGGCAAGCTCGCCCGCTTCCACGAGACCGAGGTCCGGGCCGATGGGCCGCGACGCCGCCGGCGTCATCGGCATCCGGCTCGCCCGCGAGGGCGACGCGGTCGTCGGCGATGAGCGTCGTCCAGCCCGACGCCGACCTGCTCGTGCTGACCGAGACCGGCTACGGCAAGCGCGTGCCGCTGACCGAGTTCCGGCGCAAGCACCGCGGCGGGCAGGGCGTCCGGCTGATCGCGCTCGAGGGCCGCAAGACCGGCGACGTCGCCGCGGTCCAGCAGGTCACCGAGAGGACGAGGAGCTGCTGCTCATCAGCGCCGGCGGCCAGGTCGTCCGGACCGAGACGAACACGATCAACCGCTACTCGCCCGAGCGCCCGCGGCGTCATCGTCATGCGCCTCGCACGAGGGCGACCGGGTCGTCGGCGATCGCCGCGTTCCGCGCCGGGCTGGCGGAGCAGCGACGGCATGCGGCGACAATGACGCCCCGGACCGGACGGCGGCCCGACCGGCCCGGATCCGGCGGCTGACGGCGCGTCGTGACGGCCGTTCGGCGAGCGGAGGAGGCGCGCCTTGTACGCGGACCAGTTCGAGATCTACCACGGCAACGCCGAACCCGGATCTGGCGCGGAAGATCTGCCGCTACCTCGGCATCGAGCCGGGCAAGCGCCGAGGTCTTCCAGTTCGCCAACGAGAACATCTTCGTCAAGATCCTCGGACAACGTCCGCGAGAAGGACGTCTTCCTCGTCCAGCCGACCAGCCACCCGGTCAACCAGTCGATCATGGAACTGCTGATCATGATCGACGCCTTCAAGCGGGCGCAGCGCCGGCCGGATCACGGCGGTCATCCCGTTCTACGCCTACGGCCGGTCGGACAAGAAGGACCAGCCGCGGGTGCCGATCACGGCCCGCCTGATCGCCGACATGATCACCGTCGCCGGCGCGGACCGGGTCCTGACGATGGACCTCCACCAGGGCCAGATCCAGGGCTTCTTCAACATCCCGGTCGACGAGCTGACCGCGGTCCACATGCTCGTCGAACTACTTCCAGCCACAAGCACCTCGAGGACCTGCGTCGTCGTCACCGACCTCGGCTTCGCCAAGCGCGCCCGGACGTTCGCCGAGCTGCTCGACGCGCCGCTGGCGATCATCGAGAAGCGCCGCGTCGGCAACCTCGACCGGGCCGAGCTGATGAACGTCATCGGCGACGTCCAGCGGCAAGCGCGCGATCATCGTCGACGACGAGATCGACACGGCCGGCACGCTGATCGAGATCGTCCGCGCGCTCGAGCGCGAGGGCGTGACCGAGATCTACGCCTGCGCCACCCACGGCGTGCTGAGCGACCCGGCGGTCGACCGGATCGCGACTCGAGCGCTGCGCGAGGTCGTCCTGACCGACTCCGATGCCGCTGCCCGGCGCGCAAGCGGCTGCCGCAAGATCACGACGCTGTCGGTCGCGCCGCTCATCGGCGAGGCGATCAAGCGCATCCACCGCGGCGAGATCGGTCGGCGCGCTGTTCTCGCAGCGAGGTCTCGCTTCACCCAGGAGATGCTCCTCTGGGAGGACGGCGACGCAGCGCACGCTCGACACGCGCGACGCGGGCGAGCGACGACGAGGCCGTCGGCAGCGACCGATCGACGCGCTCGCGCGCGTCCGCCAGGCCGGAGACCGATGAGCCTCCAGCTCCACCGGCCCGACGGCGAGGGCGGCCTCGAGCCGCGGCCGGCCGCCGACCGGACTGGCGCGACGCAGCTGCGAGTCGCCGCGCTGGGGCACGGCGCTCGAAGGCGACCGCCTGCCCGACGCTGCAAGAACCCGGAGATGAACCCGACCTCGACGGTGCATGTCGGTCGCTGTTCTGGCTCGGCCTCGGCGTCGCTGACGTTCGCTGCTGCTCGTCGTCGGCTACGGCATCGGGCTTCTGAGCGTTCCGAGCGCCGCTGAGCCGGCCCGCACGAGGGGCGCCGAGCGGACCTCGCCCTATACTTGACGCGCACATGCGGTTCCTGTACCGGTTCGTCGACTCGAACGACCGCGAGATCCGACGACTCCAGCCGCTGGTCGACGAGGCGAACGCGCCTCGAGGCCGAGTATCGAGGCGCTCTCCGACGACGAGATCCGCGCCCGCTTCGCCGAGCATCCGCGACGAGATCCGCGAGGTCGCCGTCCCGGACGAGCCGTCCGAGGACGAGCTCCACCACCCCGACCTCGAGCGCCGCCGCGAGCTCGCAAGGCGCGCCGCAAGCGCGAGAACGAGCGCATCCAGGCGGCCCTCGACGACGTCCTGCCCGAGGTCTTCGCGATGACCCGCGAGGCGATGAAGCGGACGCTCGGCGATGCGCCACTTCGACGTCCAGCTGATCGGCGGCGACCGTCCTCCACCAGGGCAAGATCGCCGAGATGCGGACCGGCGAGGGCAAGACCCTCGTCGCGCCGCTGGCCGCGATCCTCAACGCGCTGACCGGCCGCGGCGTCCACGTCGTCACCGTCAACGACTACCTCGCCCGGCGCGACCCGCAGTGGATGGGCCCGATCTTCCACTTCCTCGGCGTCAGCGTCGGGATGATCACCCACGACGCGTCGTTCGTCTTCGAGCCCGGCTACCCGACGACCGACGAGCGGCTGCATCAACCTGCGCCCGGTCGACGCGCCGCGAGGCGTACGCCGCGGACGTCACGTACGGCACGAACAACGAGTTCGGGTTCGACTACCTGCGCGACAACATGGTCATCGAGCTCGACCAGCGGGTCCAGCGCGAGCGCAGCTTCGCGATCGTCGACGAGGTCGACAACATCCTCATCGACGAGGCGCGGACGCCGCTGATCATCAGCGGCCAGGCCGAGGAGTCGGCCGACCTGTACTTCACGTTCGCCCGGCTCGTGCCCGCGGCTCAAGGGCCGGCCCGAGGGCGACGAGGAGGGCGGCGACTACTTCATCGACCTCAAGGACAAGGCCGTCTCGCCCGACCGAGGAGGGCATCGACAAGATGGAGGAGCTGGCTCGGCGTCGAGAACCTGTACGACGCCGACCCGCGCCTCGCCCGCCACTTCGAGCAGGCGCTCCGGGCGCACGCGCTCTACAAGCGCGACCGCGACTACATCGTCAAGGACGGCGAGATCGTCATCGTCGACGAGTTCACCGGTCGCCAGATGCCGGGCCGGCGCTGGAGCGAGGGCCTCCACCAGGCGATCGAGGCGAAGGAGGGCCTGCGCGTCCAGCGCGAGAGCGTGACCCTCGCCACGATCACCTTCCAGAACTACTTCCGGCTGTACGACAAGCTCGCCGGGATGACCGGCACGGCGATGACCGAGGCCGAGGAGTTCCACAAGATCTACAAGCTCGAGGTCGTCGCGATCCCGACCCACCGGCCGATGATCCGCGACGACGACGCCGGACCTCGTCTACCGCGACGAGACGGCCAAGTTCAACGCGCTGATCGACGAGATCGTCGAGATGCACGGAGGCCGGCCGGCCGGTCCTCGTCGGCACGGTCAGCGTCGAGAAGTCCGAGATCGCTGGCGACGATGCTCAAGCGGCGCGGCATCAAGCACGAGGTCGCTCAACGCCAAGTTCCACGAGAAGGAGTCGGGCATCGTCGCCCAGGCCGGCCGGACCGGCGCGGTCACGATCGCCACCAACATGGCCGGCCGCGGCACCGACATCCTGCTCGGCGGCAACCCGGCCGGCCTCGCCTCCGAGATCCTCCACAAGCGCGGCCTCAACCCGGCCGAGGTGGACAAGGCGACCTACGACGAGGCGCTCGCCGAGGCCAAGGCCGATCACCGACGAGGACCACGAGCGCGGTCGTCGAGGCCGGCGGCCTGCACATCATCGGCACCGAGCGCCACGACTGCGCGCCGGATCGACAACCAGCTCCGCGGCCGCGCCGGCCGCCAGGGCGACCCCGGCTCGTCGCGCTTCTACCTGTCGCTCGACGACGACCTGATGAAGCGCTTCGCCTCGCGACCGCGTCGCCGGCCTGCATGGAGCGGCTCGGCCTCGAGGACGACGTCGCGATCGAGTCGCGGCTCGTGTCGCAGGACGATCGAGCGGCCCAGAGCCGCGTCGAGGGCTTCAACTTCGACATCCGCAAGCGCGTCGTCGAGTTCGACGACGTCATCAACAAGCAGCGCGAGACGATCTACGCCGAGCGCGACAAGGTCCTCCGCAACGAGGACCTGACCGAGACGGTCCGCGCTTCCTCGACGAGGAGGTCGACGCGCTCGTCGACGACCACCTCGCCGGCGACGACCGCCGACGAGTGGAACCTCGAGGGCTCGTCGCCGCGCTCCGACGCGATGGGCCTCGACCGGCGACCGGGCACGACGCCGACGAGCTCTGGGAGCTCGGCACGCCGCGACGCGATCGCCGAGCACCTCCGCGACCTCGCCGACGAGCAGCTCGAGGCGCGCGAGGCGCGAGGTCGGCGAGGCCGACTGGGCGACCGGTCGAGCGGCTCGTCCTGCTGCGCGACGATCGACTCGCTGTGGGTCGAGCACCTGACCGAGCTCGACGACATGCGGCGCGGCATCGGCCTGCGCGGCTACGCCCAGCAGGACCCGCTCAACGAGTTCCGGCGCGAGGCGTTCCGGCTGTACGAGGAGCTGCGCGGCCTGATCCGCCACCGGCGTCGCCACGACGATCTTCCGGGTCACGGTCACCCGCCAGCCGCCGCCGGCGCGCCGACGCCGGGCCCGGCCGAGCGCCGGCGCGCGCCCGGCGGACGGCGCGACCGGCGCGGCTGACGGCAGCGGCACGGACGCCGGCGAGCCGGCCGCGGCGGGCGCCGGCGCGGCGCCGTGCGCCGGCTCGGCAGCGCCGGCGGCGCCGGCGGCATCGCCGATCCGCGGCGCGACGTGCCGCGCGGCGCCGAGCCGCTCGGCCGATGGCGCCGGCGATGCGCAGCGGCGACTCGGCGGCGCAGGCGGCGGCGCGCGGCCCGGGTTCACGCCGACCGGCGACCGGATCGGCCGCAACGACACCGTGCTGGTGCGGATCCGGCGCTGAAGTACAAGAAGTGCCACGGGCGCTGACGGCCGACAGTCGGCCAGCCGCGTCGAGCCGGTGCCGGGATCTCGGCCGCTCGGCTGGTCGTGCTCGCGGCCATCGCTCGGTCGTCGGCTACGCGACGTACCGGATCTGGGACCAGGGCGATCGCGACGACCGGCGGCCGGCCGACGCGATCGTCGTCCTCGGGGCGGCCCAGTACGACGGCCGCCCGTCGCCGGTCTTCGCAGGCCCGGCTCGACCACGCCGTCGACCTGTTCACGAGCGGCGATCGCGCCGCTGCTCGTCATGACCGGCGGCAAGGCCGACGGCGATCGGACGACCGAGGCGGCACGGCGCGCGACCTACGCGATCGCGCACGGCGTGCCGGCCGACGCGATCCTGATCGAGGACCGCAGCCGGACGACGCTCGAGTCGTTCCGGCCGTCGGCCGATCCTGCGCGCGATCGCGGCCTCGACGGCGCGGTGCTTCGTGTCGGACCGGCCGCACATGCTGCGCGTCCTGCGGATGGCCGCGTGACGAGGGCATCGACGGCCTGGGGCTCGCCGACGCGCGACCAGCCCGATCGACCGCGACCCGGCCGCCGGCATCGACGCGACGGTCCACGAGCTCGGGGCGCTGGCGCTGCTACTTCCTGATCGGCGAGCGCCCTGACGGCGCGCAGCCGGATCGGCGCGATCGCCCGGATGAACCGTTTCTCCCTCTTGGCGTGGGGATTTCGGTCCCGTATACTGCTCCAAAACCCGCTCGACCCACGAGGGTCGGTCAGGATCCGACGCGCCACCCGCGCGCCCGCCGCCCTCTGCCCAGCTAGAGAGGGAGCCCGTGAAGCAGGCCGAGGAAGCGTCGTTCGTCGATCTCATCGCCTGCGAGCGTGACTGCCGGACCTGCAGCTATGCCGCCGCGCTCGACTGCGACGGCAACTGCGGCGTCTGCCCCCACAACGGCTACTGTCCCTGCGTGAACCCCGTCGTCGCCCGGAGCAAGACCGGCCCTGCGGCTGATCGAGCTCCGCCCGATCCTGCTCCAGGATCTGCAGGCCGGAACTAGGTGGACGCCGTCCGCCATCCGCGACCTGGCCGAGCGGATCCGGTCGACCTCGGGGCGTCTTTGACCTCGCGGCCAAGGAAGCGCGCGCTCGCCGAGCTCGAGGCGCTGACGCCAGGAGCCCGGGTTCTGGGACGACCAGCGCGGCCGCCCAGAAGGTCCTCCGCGAGGCCGACGGCCTGCGCGACCGAGATCGAGCTCGTGGCGCGACCTCGAGCGCCGCGCCGACGACCTGCTCGACGCCGCTCGAGCTGCGTCGACGAGACGCCCGACGCCGAGCTCGAGGCCGAGCTCGACCGCGAGCGCCGCCGCGCTCGAGACCGACTTCGCGCCGCGAGCGGACCGCGCTCCTGTTCTCCGGCGAGTACGACGACGCGCAGCGCGATCCTGTCGATCAGCGCCGGCGCCGGCGGCACCGAGGCGACCGACTGGGCCGAGATGCTCCTGCGGATGTACCTCCGCTGGGCCGAGCGCCACCGCTTCACGACCGAGATCGTCGACCAGCAGGAGGGCGAGCAGGCCGGCCTCAAGAGCGTGACCGTCGAGGTCGACGGTCGCTGCGGCCTACGGCTGGCTGCGCGCCGAGCGCGGCGTCCACCGCCTCGTCCGGATCAGCCCGTTCGACGCCGCAGAACCGGCGCCAGACGACGTTCGCCCTCGTCGAGGTCCTGCCCGGAGGTCGACGACGACGTCGAGATCGAGCTCGACTGGGACGAGATCCGGGTCGACACGTTCCGCTCGCAGGGCGCCGGCGGCCAGCACGTCAACAAGACCGACTCGGCCGTCCGCCTGACCCACCTGCCGACCGGCATCGTCGCCCAGAGCCAGAACGAGCGGTCGCAGACCCAGAACAAGGAGACGGCGATCAAGGTCCTCAAGGCCCGCCTGCTCGAGCGCGCGCTCGAGGAGAAGGAGGCCGAGCTCGCGCGCTGCAGCGGCGAGCACGTCGAGGCCGGCTGGGGCAACCAGATCCGGAGCTACGTCCTGCACCCGTACCAGATGGTCAAGGACCTGCGGACCGAACTACGAGACCGGCGAACACCGGCGGCCGTCCTCGACGGCGACCTCGACGCGCTTCATGCAGGCCGAGCTCGAGCGGCTCGCGACCGGCGGCGGAGCGCCCAGGCGGTGAGGGCGGCCGGACGTCCGGAGGACGCGGCGACCGGCGACGGCGAGGTCGCCTGACCGCTGATCGCGCCGCTCCCGGACCGTCGACGCGAGGATCGCCTACCGGGCCGGTCCGACGACCTCGTGGCGTGTGCGGGATCTGGCGCGACTCGATCAACGACTACATCCGCCGCCTGAACCAGCCCGACATCGCCGGACGACCTCGCGGCGATCCTGCGGCTGCTACGGCCATCTCCACGACGACGGATCCCGACGGGTTCGTCGTCGCCGAGCGCGACGGACTCCGAGGACCGCCTGCCGTGCGTCGCGTTCGCCGCGTCCGTCCGACGGAGCGCGCTCTGGTTACCTGTCGATGCTGTTCGTGCTGCCGGACGTCAGGCGGCCGGCCTCGGGCCAGGCGCTGCTCGCCCAGGTCATGCCAGCGCCCGGCCGGCGAGCGCATCGCAGGCGACCGCACCGACAGCATCCAGCCGATCTCCGAACGCGCTCTACGCCTCGCTACGGCATCGCGCCGCGGATGCCGCTCGATCGGCTCGTCGGGCGGGCCGACGGCGACGAGCCTGCCGCCGCTCCCGGCCGGGATCCGGCGCCGGTGCCGTTCCAGGCGCGCTCGGCGGCCCAGGCGGCCGGCCATCTCGGCACGACGAGGTCGCGGCGATCGACCGGGCGACCGCCGGGCTCGCGCACCTGGCCGGACCACGCGCTATCGTCGGGCCAGGGTCGAACGCGGCGTGGCTGTTCGTCGACGGCCGCGACGGCGGCGCCGTCGGCTACGGCTATGCGACCGGAGGCGGGGCGGGTCGGAGCCGGTCGCGGTGCTCGATCCCGAGCTGCTGGCGCCGGTCCTCGGCCACCTCGTGACGACGGTCATGCCCGCGCGGCGCATTCGGGATCTGGATGCCCGGCGGAGGCCGGCGCGAGGTCGATGACCGCGCTGCCGGGCGGGCTTCCGCCTCGACGGATTCCCGTGCCTGGTCTGCTGGGACCGCCCCATCGTCGACTTCTGCGCGCTACGTGCCGATCTCCCCAGGGCCTCGCTGTAGGTCCGTTTGCTGGACAGGTCATGGGTACGTTCCGAGGGTTTGCCGCACCTTCGTGAGGCGATGGTAGCCTTCAGGCGCGACGTGGCTCCCGTTGTGCCCGCAGGCGACGCCTCGTCAGGCAATCGCGGCGCACCGTCGCCGTCACTCCAGATCGGAGCCGATCTGTGACCTTCAGCCCCTCGCGAGCCGCTCCAGCGCGCTCGATCCGACAGCCGGATCCTCGGGCGCGGTCGTGACCAGGCCGCCACCGGACCGGGCGGTCCTCGTGCTCCGCGACGTCACGAAGGTCAGTACCGCGAACGGACAAGACCGCCGCTCCGCGGAGGTCGACCTCGTCATCCCCGAGGGCGACTTCGTCTTCCTCGTCGGGCCGTCCGGGGCGGGCAAGTCGACGCTGATCAAGCTCCTCATCCGGGACGAGCTCGCGACCCACGGCGCGGTCGTCCTCGACGGCCAGGACCTCGCCCGCCTCCCGCGCCGGCAGCGTCCCGAAGGTGCGGCGCAAGATCGGCATCGTCTTCCAGGACTTCAAGCTCGCTGCCCCAGAAGTCGGTCTGGGAGAGCAGTGGCGTTCGCGCTCGAGAGTCACCGGCATCCGCGCAAGAAGATCCGGCCGGCGGTGGATCGCGTCGCGTGCTCGCGCTCGTCGGG
>ERZ1370068.10760-contig-943_pt1 | contig 14958 bp, 18 predicted proteins | sample MGYA00561227_ERZ1370068 | MGnify/ENA primary metagenome ERZ1370068 (study PRJEB38410, sample SAMEA6850437) | metagenome | study: Metagenomic assessment of the ecological functions of the soil: analysis of the soil microbiota associated with the...
GTTGTGCTGATTCAGTTACGTATTGCTCGATCTCGGATATGTGAGCCGGGTCGTTGCCGGTGGATGAAGGTGCCGAGGCCGGAAAGTTTTGAGACGACATTCGGACGGGCCGCGAGCCGCGTCATTCCGCCGCGCCAGGCGGGAGCGGCCCTCTGCGGCGAAAGGTCTTCCAGCATGCCGGCGTGCTGCAGGATGAAGGTCACGTCGGGACAGGCTGCGGCGAGCCCGGCGGCGCTCAGCCATCTGCGGCGCGAACACCTGGAGGTCGAAGCTGAAGCCGTACTCGGCCGAGCCGCGCGACGTTGCGCCGGATCTTCGGGATCGGCGCGGAGGTCAGGCCGCGCGGCAAAGCGATAGAGCGGGTTTTCGTGCCAGTGCAATTGCATGCGCACGCCGCGCACCAGCGGATAGCGCGCCAGACGATCGAGCTGCGGGCGGACGTCGTCGACGCTGAAGTCGGCATAGAGAGACGATGGCGTGCGGCCAGCCATGATCCTTCGCGGTCTGCTGCACCCAGCGCGGTTTCGTCCTCGAAGCGGTCGTTGGCCCAGTTGGTCTGCACATAGACCGAGCGCGTCGACGCCGGAGCCGGCGAGGTCGTCGAAGATATTCCTGGATCGGATAGTCGCGCCGGATCGGCTCGTAGGGGCCGAAGATGCGCGGCTGCATCGAGCCGCTCAGCCAGCGGCAGGTCGGCCTGACGCCAGATGTGATGATGGGCATCGACGAGTTCGGTCACGCGGCCTTCCTTTGTCGAGCGAGAGCACATGCGACGACGATCGCGGCGGTCGACCCGCCGTCGACCAGATCATCGACGAAGCGGCGGATCGCGATCCAGCGCCTCGGTCTGCGGCTGCAAGCCGGGACCGGCGGCGAGCGGCGTCAGCCAGCTCAGGCGCCAGGCGCGCCGCGACAATTTCAGCGACCGCGTCGCGCAGGCGCCGGCGGATCGCCGCGCTCGAGTCCGTCGGAGACGATGACGACAGCGCGCGCCGCGCGCATAGCCGCGAAGCGCGGTACCGCCGAGGAACGCCTGCAGCGCGTCGCCGATCGCGGGTGCCGCCGTCCCAGTCGCTGACCAGATCGGGCGGCGGCCGACAGCGCCTGCTCGCGGCGCTTGAGACGCAGCGCGCGCGTGACGCGCGTGAGCCGCGTGCCGAAGGTGAACACCTCGACATTGCGGCGCTGCGTGCGACCAGCGCATGCGCGAAGCTGCATGATGCGTCGTCGGTGCGCCCCTTCATCGAGCCGGAGACGTCGATCAGCAGCAGGATACCTTGCGCTGGCCGCAGCGCGCCGCTTCAGCCGGCCGCAGCCGCATCACCTCGCCGTCGTTGCGCACGCTCTCGCGCAAGCGTGCGCGCGCAGATCGGCACATGGGCCGCGCGCGCGCGCGCATGCGGCGATAGCCGCGCCGCCGCGGCAGCCGGGCCGAGGCGCCTCGCGCGAAGCTGGCGCAAGGCATCGTCCGGTCGCGCTTGCGTGCAGAAGCGGCGTTCGACCAGCGCCTCGGCGCGGGTCGCCTGACCAGCCGGACTCGTTGGCTTCGTCGGACAGCAGCGTTTCGTCCTCGCCGCGTGCGCTTCCTCCTGCGACGGCGGACGACCTCCTCATCTTCCGCGCCCGCATGGTCGACCGCTTCGCTGCCGAGGAAATGCGATGTCGAACAGCGCGTCGTAGGTCGGCGCGCGGCTCCGGCGGCGGGGCGAGTGTCGCCAGGCCCGCGCGGCGGATGGCGTCCGATGCTGCGCGGGCCCAGCAAGCTCGATCGCCGCGAGGAACGCCGTGGTCTGTTCCGGCGCGCACCGCAAAGCCGTTGATGCGCAGCAGGCGCGGCAAAGGACGACGAACGCGAGGCCGCGTGCGGCAGCTGAAGTTCGTCACTCACGCGGCAGCCTCCGCGAGAGGGCGTCGAGCCGGCCCGGACATGAAGGTAAGATCCTCCTCGTCCTTCAGCGCGACGCCGATCGCGCGCTTGAACGCATCCGGGCCAGCGCGCGCCGCGCTCGTGCAGCGAGCGTCGCCGCCTCGGCCCAGTCGACGGCCTCGGCGATGCCCGGCGGCTTGGCGAGCGGCTCGCGCCGCAGCCGGCCGACCGCGGCGACGACGGCGCGCGCCGGTCGCTTCGGCGACGCTCGACGGCCCGCATCATCACGATGCGCGCCTCGCGCTCCGGCGTCGGATAGTCGATCCAGTGATAGACGCAGCGGCGGCGCAGCGCCTCGTGCAGCTCGCGCGGTGCGGTTCGAGGTCAGGATCGACGACCGGCGCGCTCGCTGCGCGCGGACCGTGCCGCGCTCGGGGATCGAGATCTGGAAGTCGGAGAGGAACTCGAGCAGGAACGCCTCGAACTCCTGGTCCGAGCGGTCGATCTCGTCGATCAGCAGCACGGTATGCTCAGGCGAGCGCAGGCACGCCGAGCATCGGCCGCTCGATCAGAAACTCGTCGCCGATAGATGTCGATGCTGCTGGTCGCCGGCCTGGCGGATCGCCAGCATCTGGCGCGGATAGTTCCACTCATAGAGCGCGGTCGAGGCGTCGATGCCCTCGTAGCATTGCAGCCGGATCAGCGCGGCGGCCGAGCACGCGCGGCGATCGCCTTGGCGGCTTCGGTCTTGCCGACGCCCGGCGCGCCTTCGAGCAGCAGCGGCTTGCCGAGCGCAAGCGCCAGATAGGCGGCCGTCGCGAGGCCTTCGTCGGCCAGATGATACGCGGCGTCCGCAGCGCGCGTTCGAGCGCCTGCGGGGCCGTCGATGCCGACGATGGTTGCGCGCGCACCGCCATGCTGTTCCTCAGCGCCTCGCGCTGCGGCTGGCGCGCCGCCCTGCGCGCATGCCGCGCAGCACCTTTTCGGGCGTGATCGGCAGTTCGTCGATGCGCACGCCGACCGCGTTGAAGATCGCGTTGGCGACCGCAGGCAGCACCGGATTGGCGCACATCTCGCCCGGGCCCTTGCGCGCCGAACGGCCCGTCGGGCGCGGGGCGCTCCAGCACCGCGATATCGTGCGGGCAGATGTCGCCCGGACCCGGCATCAGATACTCGTTGAAGTCGCGCGGGCCGTGGCGCGGATCGGGATAATAGGGCTCGGGCGTCTCGTAGAGCGCGTGGCTGATGCCCATCCAGGCGCCGCCGACGAGCTGCTGCTCGACGAGCCTGCGGATTGAGCGCGCGGCCGAGCTCATAGGCGCTGTTCATCTCGCACCATCGCGACTTCGCCGGTCTCGTCGTCGACCTCGACCTCGGCGACCAGGCAGGCGTGGGCGTAGCAGGTCGCGGGCGACATCTCGCCGGTCTCGGGATCGACCTCGGACAGCGGCACCAGAAAGATGCCGCGTCCCGAGATCGTCTTGCCCTGCTTGAACTGCGCGGCGATGGCGACGTCGCCTGGTGGAGATCGAGCGGTGCGGCGCGCCTTTGACGTGGATGTTGCCGCGCCCGTCGGTACTCGAGGTCGGCGGCGTTGACCTCCAGCTCCTCGGCGGCCGCCTCCATCATCACGCCGCGCGCCTCGCGCGGCCGCCGCCATGACGGCGTTGCCGACGCGATGCGTGCCGCGCGAGGCGAACGAGCCCATGCAGTGCGGGCCGGTGTCGGAGTCGGCGGTGTCGACATAGACGTCCTCGACCGGCACGCCGAGCGTCTCGGCGCAGATCTGCCGCGTCACCGATTTCATGCCCTGGCCGAGATCGATCGACGACAGCGACGACCGTGAACTTGCCGCTCGGAGTTGGAATGGACCAGCGCCTGGCTCGGATCGCCGCCGAGGTTCATGCCGATCGGATAGTTGATCGACGCGATGCCGCGTGCCGCGGTGCTTGGCCATGTCAGCGCCTCCTGGTGCCGAAGACGGAGGAGAAACGCGGCGCGCCGTGCTGCACATCGGCGGGCGCCGGTGCGGCGCGCGGAGCGGGGCGGCGATGCGGCGCCGCGGTGGCGGCCGGCCGCATCGGCGCGGCGGTGCGCGGCGGTGCTGGCGCGGTCAGCGGGCGGTCGTAGGTCGTGCGCTGCTGTGGCGCCGCGCCGGCGCTGCGCGCCGCCGTCGAGCTGGCGTCTGCGGGATCGCGGCGCGTGCGCCGCCGCCGCCCGTGCGCGACGACATCCGCTTGAACTCGTCGCGGATCGGCCAGCGCGCCTTCTCGGCCGCGACCTGCACGCATTCGATCAGCGCGGTGTTCTTCGCCTCGCGCCGGTGCGCCTTCATGTCGCCGTCGCGGTAGGCGTTGAGGATGCGGAACTCCATCGGGTCCATGCCGACGCAGGTGCGCGAGCTTGTCCATCTGGCACTCGAGCGCGAAGTCGACCGCGGTGACGCCGAAGCCGCGCATCGCGGTCGCCGGCGTGCGGTTGGTGAAGACGCAGTAGACGTCGGCGTAGACGTTCGGGATCGTGTACGGGCCGGGCAGATGGCGCGGCGCACTTGATCGACGCGCGTAGCTGGACAGCCGCGTATAGGCGCCGCTGTCGAAATAGGCGCGGACCTTGCGCGCGACGATGCGCCCGTCGCTGCATCACGCCGTCCTTGATGTAGATGCGCTCGGCGCCGCGCGGCGAGCCGAACTGCATCTCCTCCTGCGCGGCCGAGCACGTAGCGCACCGGCCGGCCGGTCAGCATCGCGCGCGAGCGATCGCGAGCGGCTCGGTCAGCGTGTCGACCTTGCCGCCGAAGCCGCCGCCGACCGTGCCGCCGATGAAGTGCAGCTTGTTCGACGGCACGTCGAGGATCTTGGCCGTGGTGTCGAGCGAGAAGAACAGCGCCTGCGTCGCAGGTGTAGACGACGAAGCGGCCGTTGCGTCTCCGGCGCCGCGATGCGAGCCGTTGGTCTCGGTCGGCGCGTGCTCGATCGGCGACATCTGGTAGCGCTGCTCGAGCGACGTGGTCGGCCTGCGCGAAGCGCGCTGCTCGACGTCGCCGAAGCGCAGCTTCTGGTGATCGTAGTCGCTCGTGATAATCGAAGTGTTCTTGCGGGTAGGTCTCGTTGACGACCGGCGCGCCCGGCTTCGAGCGCCTCCTCGACGTCGAACACCGCCGGCAGCGGCTCGTAGTCGACACGCACCTTCGCCAGCGCGCTCATACGCCTCGCGCTCGCTGGTCGGCGACGATCGGCGACGATCGGCTCGCCCTTGTAGCGCGACCTTGTCGGCCGCCAGCGACGGCTCGTCGTCCTTGCCGAAGTTGATCAGGCTGAGCAGCGTGTTGAGATTGCGCGGCACGTCGGCGCCGCGGATGATCGCGCGCGACGCCGGGCGCGCGCTCGCGCCTCGCTGGTGTCGATGCGGCGGATGCGGGCGTGATGGTGCGGGCTGCGCAGCACCTTCAGATGCAGCAGGCCGGCGAGCTTGTGGTCGTCGAAGATAGGTCGAGTGCTGCCGGTGACATGGCCGAGCATGTCCTGGCGCTGCGTCGGCTTGCCGATCTCTTTCAGATTATCGTCGCGCTCGTCGGCGAAGATGTCCTTGCGCAGTTCCAGCATGGCGTATCCTTCAGGCGCGCTGCCGCGTCGCGCGGCGGCGGCCAGGACGGCGTTGATGATCGGCTCGTAGCCGGTGCAGCGGCAGATGTTGCCGGAGATCGCGCTCGACCACGTCGGCGCGGCGTCGGCGCCGGGTTGCGGTCGAGCAGCGCCTTCGCCGCCATCAGCATGCCCGGCGTGCAGTAGCCGCACTGGGCGGCGAAGTGCTCCATGAAGGCGGTCTGCAGCGGATGCAGGTTCGGCCCGGCCTTCAGCCCGTCGCGCGGTCTCGACCGACCGGCCCGCGACGCGTTTCGGCCAGCGTCAGGCAGGAGAGATGCGGCTCGCCGTCGATCAGCACGCGTGCAGGCGCCGCAGGTGCCCTGGCCGCAGCCGAATTTCGGCGAGATGTCGCCGACGCCGTCGCGCAGCGCGCTCGAGCAGGTTGGCGCCGCCGTCGACGAAGACCGCGACGTCGCGCGCCGTTGTGGCGAAACTGGACGGGCGTTTGTCATGCGCTGCCGTCACTTCGTCCGGCAGCAGGCGCCGCAGGTGCACCGCCGACGATCTCGCGCCGGTACCAGGCGCTGGCGATCGCGTCGGTCGCGGGATCGTGCCCTTCGCCGCCGACCGCGGCAGCGGCGCGCGATGCCGGCTGCGTCGAGCGCGCGGCCTTCGAGCGCGCGCTCGACCGCACTTGGCGCGCATCGGCGTCGGCGCCATCGCGCCGTAGGCGACGCGCGCGCCGGCGATGCGCCCGCCGCTGCAGCGGCAGGTGCGCGGCGATCGACAGCACCGAAATGCCCTTCGGCTTGACGCGCGCCACCTTGCGGAAGCGGAAGGCGTCCGGCGTTCGCGGCCGATTGAACGTGACGCTGGCGACCAGACGCCGCCTGCCGCGCTCGCGGTTGGCGAGAAATTCCTCGAGCGGCGTCGTCGCGCGCCGCCGTAGCCGCCCTGCATCGCCACGCGTCGCGTCGAGCGCGAGCAGCGCCACGGTGAAATCGCCGTAGGGACGGGGCGCGAACAGATTGCCGCCGACGGTCGCCATGTTGCGGATCGCCGGCCCGCCGACCGCGCGCGCCACCGGCGTGCAGGAACGCAAGCTCGCGGTTCGGCGATGACTCTGCGCCATGGTGACGCCGGCGCCGAGCGTGACGCGCGCGCCGGCCGGGCGGATCTCGGCGAAGCGCGCGGTCGGTCGACGCGCACGACGGTCGAGATCGAGCATGTCGCCCTCGTTGAGCGCGCGCATCACCAGCGTGCCGCCGCCGAGAAAGCGCGCGGCGCGGTCCGCTGACAGCGCGCGGCCGCTTCGGCCAGGCGTCGCAAACGTCTTCACGGTGATCGGCATCGTCGTCCTCTCCTATGCGGCCGCTGCAGGTGGCGGCGGATCGCGTCGAAGCCCGCCTGATAGATCTGCTCGCCGACCATCTCGGTCATCTGCGCTTCCTCGCCCGGCGCGCGTGGTGAAGCGCGATTCCCATTGCCAGAAGGTGCGGTCGCCGTCGGTCACCGGCATCAGGCGTACATGCGCGACGTAGTTGAACAGCGGGATCGGCGTATCGAGCAGGCAATAGCTGAAGGTCTGCTCGAGATCGGAGAGCGTCAGCAGCTGCTCGCGCAGCTCCGCGCCGTCCTGCAGGCGGAAGCGGCGCACGCAGCCGACCTTGTCGGACGGCGCGCCGCGCTCGATCGCGCTCGTGGCGACCGCCGGATGCCAGCGGTCGTGGCCGTTGAAGTCGCGCAGCACCGCCCAGACCGCGTCGACCGGTGCGTCGATGATGGTGCTCTTGACGACGCTGCGGCATCGCTAGCCTCCGAACGCGCGCTTCAGCGCGTCGAAGCCGCCCTGGAACACGCCGCCGCCGATATTGCCGACCAGCTCGGCCTCGCGCTCCGGCGCGCAGTCGAACTCGGCGGTCCATTCGGCGAAGGTGCGCTCGCCGTCGGTCACCGGCGTGAGCCGCAGGGTCGCCACGTAGTTCGTCGACGCCCATCGGCGATCTCGAGGATCGAATAGGTGCAGAACAGGTCGTGGTCCGAGAGGCCGAGCAGCTGCTCGCGGATGCGGTCGCCGTTGCGCAGGCGGAAGTCGCGCACGCAGCCGATCTTGTCGGCCGGCTCGCCGTTCTCGATCCGGCTTTCGGCGATCGCCGGATGCCAGTTCGGCAGGCCGTTGAAGTCGCGGACGCGCGCCCAGACCCGGTCGGTGCGGGCATTGATGACGCTCGAGACGTAGACGCGCGCCATGCTCAGGCCTTCTCGCCGCGAGCTGCCGCCCGGGCCGCCGGACTTGCCGCGGCCTCGAGCGGCCGCCGGCTTGTCGCCGCCGCCTTCGCTCTGCTGCGGTCTTGCGCGCGCGCGGTCGTTCCTTGATGCCCTGCATGTCGCGCGCCTCGCGGATCAGGCCCGGCATGCTTCGACGAGGCTGCCGCCCTCCATGCCGATCTCGGCGCAGGATCGAGTCGATCAGCGGCGCCTGCACGCGGTAGCGCAGCGCCGAGTCGATCACCTCGTCGGTGGCGCTGCGGCTGCGCCGCCTCCGCCGCCGCCGCCGAGCCCGTCGACATGCAGGATGCGGATGCCCTCGATCTTCTCCATCGGCTTGACGCTCTCGCGCACGATGCCCTCGATCCTGTCGAGCAGGCTGGCGGCGGAACAGCGAGTAGCGCGCGCCTGGTCGGTGAGCACGTTCTCGGCTTCGTTGAGCAGGCGTCTGCGCCTCGGCCTCGACCGCGGCGCGGACGCTGCTCGGCCTCGGCCGCGATGCGCTTCTCCTCGGCCTCCTTCTCGGCGATCAGCACCTCGACGGTGCGTGCGGCGCTTGGCGACCTCGCTTTCGCGCACGGTCGCGACGCGCTCCTCCGCCTCGGTCGCGCGCGCGCGCGCGTTCTCGGCCTCGACCTGCGCGGCCGACTGCTCCAGCGACTTCTGGTAGAGCGCGATCGCCTTGTCCATCTGCGCGCGTCTCGACCACCCTTCTCGCGGTCGACCTCGAGCTTGCGCAGCTCGCGCTCGCGCCCGATGCGCGCCTCGTCGAGGCCGCGATCCGAGGCGATGCGGGCGCGCTCGACTTCCTCGCGCGCCGCGATCTCGGCTTCCTGCAGCGACTGCGACGCGGGCGACCTCGAGCTGCTCGATCGCGCGGCGGCGCTCGATCCGCGCGGCCTCCAGCGCGCTGCTCGCGCTCGACGTCGGTCTTCTCGACCTCCTGGCGCGCGACGAGCTCGGCCTGGCTGCAGCCTGCGCGGTCGGCATCGGCGCGCTCGACGCGCTTGGCGGCGAGCGCGATGGCGCGGTCCTCCTCGGCGACCTCGATCGCCTTCTTCTGGTCGATGTTGAGCACCTCGCGCGTCTTGGTCGACGCGATGCGCTCCTTCTCCAGCGCCAGCTCGGTCGTCGATGCGCGGCGCGCTCGACCTTGTCGCGGCGCGCGATCTCGGCCGCCTCGAGCGCCTCGGTGCGGACGAATTTCGAGGCTGCGCGTTTCCTGCTCGGCGCGGATGCGCTCGGCGGCGAGCACCTTGTCCTGCGCGATGCGCGCGGCTTCGACGGCTTCGCGCGCCGCGATCTCGGCGGCGTCGACCGCGCTGGTTGCGGGCGATCTCGAGCGAGCGGATCTCGCTCGTCCTTGGCGATGCGCTCGGACTGACTTTGCGCTCCTGCTCGATCGCGCGCGGTCTCGATCAGCTGGCGCGAGCGACCTCGGCGGTCTCGACGGCTTGCGCGGGCGATCTCGCGGCTTGCGCGTGTCCTGCTCGGCGGCGATGCGCTCGGCGGCGAGCGATCTTCTCGCGTGCGATGCGCGCCGCCTCGATCGCCTGCTGGGCGGCGATCTCGGCCGCCTCGATGCGCGCGGGTGCGCGCGATCTCGAGCGCGCGGGTCTTCTCGTCGGACGGCGATGCGCTCGGCGTTCACGACCGTCGATCTGCGGCGATGCGCAGCTTCTCGGTCGCCTCGCGCGCCGCGATCTCGGCCTCGTCGACCGCGCGGGTGCGCTCGATGTCGCGCCGGCGCGTCTCTTCCTCGTTGACGATGCGCGCCTCGGTGACGGCGCGCTCCTGCGGATGCGCGCCTTCTCGACCTGCTCGCGCGCCGCGATCTCGGCTTCCTCGACCGTCGCGGGTGCGCTCGATCTCGCGCTGGCGCACCTCGCGTTCCGGAGCGCGATGCGCGCTTCGCTGATCGTCTGCTGATTGGCGATCTGCGCCCTCTCGATCTGCTCGCGCGCCGCGATCTCGGCTTCCTCGACCGTGCGGGTGCGCTCGATCTCGCGCTGGCGCACCTCGCGCTCGAAGCGATGCGCGCCTCGCTGATCGCGCGCTCGTTGGCGATGCGCGACTTCTCGATCTCCTCGCGTGCCGCGATCTGCGCCTGCTCGGCCTCGGTGTCGCGCAGCGCGCTCGCGCGCGAGCTCGGCGCGCTGCACGCGCGCGGCGCACTCTCGACGTCGCGCTGCTGGTTCAGCCGCGCGGTCTCGCTCTCGCGCTCGATATCGAGCGCCTGGCGCTCGGCTTCGAGGTTGCGGGTGCGGATCAGGATCATCGATTCCTGCTCGATGTCGTTGCGCAGCTTGCGCCGGGTCTCGATCTCCTGGATCAGCTGGGTCAGGCCTTCGGCGTCGAAGCGGTTCGACGGGTTGAAGTATTCGAGGTCGGTCTGGTCGAGATCGGTGATCGCGACCGACTTCGAGCTCGAGCCCGTTCTGCGCCAGGCCTTCGGCGGCGGCCTGCTTGACGCGCGTGACGTAGTCGCCGCGCTGCTCGTGCATCTCCTCCATCGGTCATCTCGGAGGCGACCGAGCGCAGCGCCGAGACGAACTTGCCGGAGAGCAGCGCGTGCAGCCGCTCCGGCTCCATGGTGCGGCGGCCGAGCGTCGCGGCGGCGATCGCGACGGCTCCGGCGGTCGGCTTCACCCGCGACATAGAATTCCGCCTCGATGTCGACGCGCATGCGGTCGCTGGTGATCAGCGCGTCGGCCTGTTCGCGCACGACCTCCATCTGCAGCACGTTCATGTTCACCGGCGTGTAGTCGTGGATGAACGGCAGCACGAAGGCGCCGCCGTTGATCACCACCCGCTCGCCGAACAGACCGGTGCGCACGAAGGAGACCTCCTTCGAGGAGCGGTGATAGAGCCAGTTCACCAGATAGACGACGATCGCGATGACGATGATCGCGATGATCAGCCAGAGGATCAGTTGCACCAATGAGCACGCCCGACATGTCTTCCTCCCGTCGCTGGTCGCCGTGTCGCGTCTAGCGCGCGGCCGATCGCGTTTGAACTTCCGCGATCTGTTCGGTCAGCGCCACTTCCACCGGCAGCCGCTCCATCGAGGAGGCGCCGTAGAAGCCGTGGCAGTTCCTGGTGTTCTTCAGGATGAATTCGGCGTCGGCGCGGCTCGGCGATCGGGCCGCCATGCACCAGCATCGATCACGTCGATGCGCACCTGCAGCGCCGCCTGCGGCCCAGGCGTCGACCAGCGCCGGGCAGTCCTTCGAGCTTGAGCGCCGTGTGTCGCGCCGATCGCGCCGCCGGTGGTCAGGCCCATGTGGCACGACGATGATGTCGGCGCCGGCCTTCGCCATCGCGGCGGCTTCGTCCGCGTTGAAGACGTAGGGCGTGGTCAGCATGTCCTTGGCATGCGCCTTCGCGATCATGTCGACCTCGAGGCCGTAGCGACATGCCGGTCTCCTCGAGATTGGCGCGGAACGTGCCGTCGATGAGGCCGACGGTCGGGAAGTTCTGCACGCCGGAGAAGCCGAGCGCCTTCAGCTCGGTCGAGGAAGACGTCCATGCGGCGGAACGGATCGGTGCCGTTGACGCCGGCGAGCACCGGCGTGTGCTTCACCACCGGCAGCACCTCGCCGCCATCTCCATGCACGATCTGCGTTGGCGTCGCCGTAGGCCATCAGGCCGGCGAGCGAGCCGCGCCCGGCCATGCGGTAGCGGCCGGAATTGTAGATCACGATCAGGTCGACGCCGCCGGCCTCCTCGCATTTGGCCGAGAGGCCCGGTGCCGGCGCCGCCGCCGACGATCGGCTCGCCGCGCGCCACCATGGCGCGGAACCTCTCCATCAGCGCCGAGCGTTCAGAACCGCATGGCTACCTCGCCGCCCTGCGGCGCACGCTGCGCCCGCCATGCACAGTGCGGAACGCGTCGAGCATCGCCGCCGCGAACGCCGGATCGTTGATGTGCGCCGGCACGCGCACGAGCTGGCGCGTCGACGTCTGGCGCACGGTCTGTTCGAGCGCGCGGAACAGCGCGGCGTCGGCCGCCTGGTCGTAGAACGCGCTGCCCGGCGCTGATCGAGCGCCGACACGCCGCCCTCGGGCAGGAGGAAGCGCACCGGCCCGTCCATCTGGTTCAGCCGCTCGCCGATCCAGCGTCCCGATCCGCTCGTTCTCGTCCGGCGTGGTGCGCATCAGCGTGACCTGCGGATTGTGCTGACGTGCAGCATGCCGGCCGCTGATAGCGCGCCGGCACGGTGTCGCGCGGCGCCGAAGTTGACCATGTCGAGCGCGCCGACCGAGCCGACATAGGGCATGCGCGCGCGGATGATCGCGCCGAAGCGGTCTTCGGTCGGCCGGAAACACGCCGCCCATCAGGAGGTCGCACACCTCGGTCGTGGTGATGTCGATGACGCCCGCGAACTGGCCGCCGTCGACCAGCTTCTCCATCGACTGGCCGCCGACGCCGGTGGCGTGGAACACGAGGCAGTCGTATTCGCCGCGCAAGCGCCGCGGTGAGCTGCTGCACGCAGGGCGTGGTCACGCCGAACATCGTCAGTCCGATCGCCGGCAGGTCCGGCGGCGCGCGTCGCGCCGGCGCGCGCGCCTCGCGCGTCGCGGCGAGGCGCGCCTTCACCATCCCGGCCATCGCCTGCGCGCCGTTGGCGAAAGCACCTGGCGCGAGATCGCATTCAGGCCCTGCACGTCGGTGACCGAATACATCATCATGATGTCGGCCGGGCCGACGTAGCGGCCGACATCGCCCGACGCGACGATCGAGATCATGACCTTCGGCACGCCGACGGGCAGGCGCCGCATCGCCGGGCGTCGACCAGCGCGGTCGCGCCCGAGCCGCCGGCCGAGATGATGCCGGCGATGCCGCTCTGGCGCGTGATCCAGGTCTCGAACGCCTCCGCCATCGCGGCGACCGATGCGCCGCGGTCGCCGGCGAACACGCCGCGAGCCGCCGCGGCCGTGGTTGCAGCGCGACCTCGTGCGGCGGACGACGTCGGCGGCCGGAATGCCTTGCCGCTGGTGGAGAGATCGACGAGCCGCGTGCGCAGACCGCGCCTGCTTCGATCAGGTCGCGGATGAAGCGCAGCTCCTCGCCCTTGGTGTCGAGCGTGCCGGCGACCAGCACGACCGGCGGGCCGACGTCGCAGCGAGCGGCCGGATCTCGGCGCGCGTTGCGGCTGACCTCGTCGAGCGAGACGATGCTCGCCGCAGCCGATGCGGGCGGCAGCCTCGATCCGCGCGACCGGCACCGGCTGCGACCAGCGCGTCGGCAGGCGTCGGGTTCGAGACGTAGATCCGCATCGGCGCCTGCCCGGCTGCGCTGCGGCGCGCTGCGGTCGCCGCCGTCGCGTGGGCCTGCTCTCGACGATCGGCGTGTCGTCGTGGCCATGCCGGCCGACGCCCAGCAGGCGCTGCTGCAGCGTCGCGGTCGGCGGCGAGGCGCGCGCCGTCGATCACGCGGTTGATCGCGGCCGTTGACCATGATGGCGACGTTCTCGGACACCGCGCGTGCGCCACGCCGATGTTCTGCTCGATCACGAGCACCGCCATCTCGCCGTCCTCGGCGAGGCGCACCAGCATCTCCTCGACCTGCGCGACGATCACCGGCGCAAGGCCCTCGGTCGGCTCGTCCATGACCAGCAGGCGCGGATTGGCGAGCAGCGCGCGCGAGATCGCGAGCATCTGCTGCTCGCCGCCGGAGAGCTGCGCCGCCGCGCGTTCTTCGGCGCTCGGCGAGCCGCGGGAAGGTGTCGTAGATGCGCTCGATCGGTCCAGGCGCCCCTGCGCGCGTCCGGCGATCGAGCGCGCAGATGCTCGTCGACGGTGAGCGAGCGCCACAGCCGCCGGCCCTGCGGCACGTAGCCGATGCCGAGCCGGGCGATCTGCGCCGGATTGAGCCGCGGTGAGCTCGTCGCTCTGGCCGAAGCGGATCGAGCCGCTCGACGCGCGCACCAGGCCCATGATGGTCTTGCACAGCGTGGTCTTGCCCATGCCGTTGCGGCCGACGATCGCGACAGCACGCCCGTGTGGATGGTGAAGTCGACGCCCTGCAGCGCGTGCGAATGCCCATAGTAGACGTTGAGGCCGCGCACCTGCGAGCGGCGGCGCGCGGAGCGGCGTGCTCAGCCATGGCCGCCCCCGAGATAAAGCTCCTGCACCTCCGGATCGGATCTCGATCTCCTCCGGGCGGCCTTCCTTGAAGATGCGGCCGTTGTGCATCATCGTCACGCTCTCGACCACGCGCAGCGCGACGTCCATGTCGTGCTCGATGATGATGTAGCCGATATGCGCGGGCAGCGAGGTGAGGATCTCGATCAGCTCGAGCGCGCTCGGTCGGCGACAGCCCGGCCGCCGGCTCGTCGAACAGGATGAAGCGCGGCGCGCCGGCGAGCGCCAGCGCGATCTCCAGCTGGCGCTGCTGTCCGTGGCTCAGCTCGGCGACGAGCTGATCCTTCACGGCGGTCAGATGCACGGCCTGCACCAGGTTTTCGGCCGACTGCATCAGCGCGTCGTTGCGGCGCGGGCGCAGCAGCGAGAAGCGCCCGCGCGAGACGCCGCAGCAGGCGAGATAGACGTTGTCGAGCACGCGTCAGGCCGGTGAACAGCGCCGAGATCTGGTAGGTGCGGCGCAGGCCGCGTCGGATGCGCTCATGCGGCGGGAAATGCGTCACGTCCTCGCCGAAGAAGCGGATGGTGCCGGAGGTCGACGGGAAATCGCCGGTGATGCAGTTGAACAGCGTGGTCTTGCCGGCGCCGTTCGAGCCGAGCACCGCGCGCCGTTCGCCTGGCCGCACCGTCAGCGTGATGTCGGTCAGCGCCGCGAGCGCGCCGAACAGCCGCGGTCACGCCGCGCAGCTCCAGCGCGTTGCGCCGGTGCCGACGGCGCTCAGGCGTTCGGCGACGGAGAGCGCCATCAGGCCCTCCTGTCGCGCGCATCCGCGCGCGATGCGTCGCATTGCGCGGTTGCGCCAGCGCGCCCACAGGCCGAGCATGCCGTCGGGCGAGAACAGCACGATCAGCAGGAAGCCGAGCCCGATCAGGAGTTGGAAGCGCTTGCCGTCGAGGCCGACCGCGACCAGCACGTCGAGCGCGAAGGTGCGCAGGATGACGTAGATGATCGCTCCGATGAAAGGCGCCGATCGGCCGCGTCATGCCGCCGATCGACCGCGATGATCAGGATGTCGATGACCGGCCCGACGCCGGCCGGTGCCGGGCGAGATCTGCCGGCGGATTCCAGACCTGCAAAACAGCTGGCTT
>ERZ1370068.7153-contig-6088_pt1 | contig 14946 bp, 19 predicted proteins | sample MGYA00561227_ERZ1370068 | MGnify/ENA primary metagenome ERZ1370068 (study PRJEB38410, sample SAMEA6850437) | metagenome | study: Metagenomic assessment of the ecological functions of the soil: analysis of the soil microbiota associated with the...
ACCTGCGTTAAGAAAAAGCCACCATCGGGATAGCTAAAAACGGCGCCTTCCTAGACGTGCCCACTTCGCACGTCCTCGAGGCTACGACACGTGGATTTTCAAGAAGGGGCGCGCGACACCGTATTTCATTTGGCCAAACGGTGATCCGTCGCGATCACAAGGGTCATTGATCCAAGGGGTCAGGCCGAGGATACGAGCTTCTGCTTTGAAACTGTGCAGGTTCGGCAGGTGAGAGGACCAAAAAGCACAGCTCGAGTGCAAGGGAAGGAATCAAATAAGAAAATAATCGCCGAAATTGAAAGGTTTCAAACTTCAGTCGATCAGGAGAAATTCTCACCTGCTTCCGAGCGACCGCACTTGGGTCCGCTATATCAACCCTCGCGGTAAAATTACCAACGAAGCATTCGTTGCATTCTTTATCTGCAGAAAGAGCGGAATCTACTTAGGATGGCAGAAGTGCCTAGGCTCTGTCCCAATGCAGATTTGCTTTGAATTGATCTCCTACAATCCACATTCACCGGACCTAAAACGCTGGACTATGCTTAAGGCTTAAGAGTGAGAAACATAGCGTGTTCTCTCCCGGCGGACAAGAAGAGTATTCTCTTTCCCTTTTGTGCGGCGACACCGCCGTCTTGTATTCGGAGAGGTCGTGGATAGGTTTCCGATCGACCTCAACAATGATGTCACCTTGTTCGGAGACCGGCCTCGTCCGCAGCGCTCCCCCGGTTCCCACTGAAGCTTATGAGGACGCCTTCGCGCGCCTTGACCCCGAAGGCTCTCGGCGTTTTCGGGTGTGACCTCCTGAACGGTCAGCCCCAGGTAGTCGCTTCTCTCTTGTGCCGAAACGTTGACCTCCTCATCTTTTAACTTTTCCACCTGCACGGGAATTGTCAGCTCTCTTTTGTCTCGCAGGATTTTCAGCTGGATTTTTCTCCGGGGGCGGTACGGGCAACGAGGATAGGAAGATCGTTTGCATCTTTAATCTGCTTTCCATTTAACTCAATGATAATATCACCGGCTTTAATTCCGGCACGTGCGGCAGGCCCATCCTTCACCACTTCGGAGACCAGTGCCCCGGGTTTGATCCAACCCCATGGACTCCGCAATGTCTTGTGTCACCCTCTGCGCCGTCCACGCCCATCCAACCTCTTGTTACTTTCCCCTTATCCTTTGGCTGCGGCAGAATCTCCTTGATCATGTTGATCGGGATGGCAAACCCAATCCCCATATTTTCACCAGTCTCGCTGAAGAGCGTCGAATTTATCCCAACGACTTCCGCGCGCATATTGATCAACGGGCCGCCCGAGTTACCAGGGTTGATCTTGGCATCGGTTTGAATGAAGCTGTCATAAGGGCCTTGTCCGATATGTCTTTCTTTCGCGCTAACAATCCCTGAGGTGACGGTACTGTCCAGACCAAATGGGTTGCCCATCGCAACAACCCATTCTCCGACCTCCAACCGGTCCGAGTCGCCCAATGGGGCGGTTGGGAGGCCCTGTGCATCGATCTTGATCAGAGCGATGTCCAGTTGCGGATCCTTTCCGATCACTTTGGCTGAGTACTTCGTGTCGTCACTAGAGAGCTTCACAACCACCTTTTCCGCGTTGTCAATGACGTGATTATTCGTGAGAATGCGGCCGTCGCTCGCGATGATTAACCAGAGCCCAAACTCTGCTGGCGCGAAGCACCACCTGGGTTTCCAAAAATCTTTGCCAAAACTCCTCGAATGGGTCATTTTCTCCAAGCGGAGTCGGCGGACCTTGACCTTCGTCACTTATTCGGGTGGTCGAAATCTGGACCACTTGCGGCTTTAATTTCTTTACCAAAGGAACAAAGCTGATCCCCTCGGATGGTGCATCCTGTTGGTGCTCGCTAAGCGCGATTTGCGGGAAACGCTTGCCTCGTAGCGATACCAAGAAATTTGGTGGTGCCGACGTCAAAAGGAATAGGGAGACAAAACTGATAACAACCAGAACGCCAACCTTTGTGCTTTTATCTTTGTTGGTTTAAACGCCATTGTCAGTTGCTTTTTTTAAATATCTATTTTGGACGAAGGGAGGTGGTCTTATACTCCAGCCATAATAATTTCTGAGAGTAGACCGAGATCCATTAATCCTTATCCTTTACTCTTCACCGCCCTTCTTTGTTAGCGATTTTTTCATCCACGTTTAATCCGAGGAACCTCAGAGATCATCTGATTTTAGTTCCTCTTGGACTGAGGAAAAGGATTCTGAAGTCGCCCACGGCTGTTCGTCCGCTACCTTCTCCTCCTTTATGACCTTACCATCTTTAAAGTAGTAACGAGCACTAATCCTGCCATTAAAATTTAGATCTTCGTCCTGTCGGACAAGCTGTCCGTCTTTATAAAAGGCCCAGACGTCCACACGGCGATCGCTGTTGGTGTCCGCCTCGTTCCGCAGCAGTTGTTCGTTTTCGTAGAAGATCCTAACGTCAAAATAGCCATCACCGTCCGTGTCCCTTTCCTCTCGCGAATTAGTCTGCCGTCTTTGAAAAGATATAGGGCGTCAAGCTTCCCACTTCCCTTGCTATCTGTTAACCGCTTAACTAACTGCCCATGAGAAAAGTCTCAACGAGGTCTATCCGACCCTGCCCACGACTATCCTCCTCTCTAAGTACAATTTCTCCGTTTCTGAAATAGACTATTCTATCTGGCTTTCCATTCCCATTCAGATCCTCTTCCTGCCTGATTAGCTGACCTCCGTCGTAATAACCCCAGAGATCTATCTTTCCGTTATTTTTGCGATCGACACTCTTTCCTGACGAGTTGGCCGTTCTCAAAGTATGAGACGGTATCCATTTTCCCCATTTCCCTTGGTGTCCTCTTCAATCCGGCTGATCTTTCCATCTTGAAAATGGGTGATGCGGTCCACACGGCCATCCCCTTAGTATCCTCTTCGTTCCGGAGGAGCTGATGGTTCTGATGGAATTCCCAAAGGTGAGGCTTCCCATCGCCCTTGGTATCGACCCCCTTACGTTCGATTTCTCCTTTGTCATTAAAATAAAGCCGTGCATCAATCCGGCCGTCTTGGTTGCTCGAGACCTCTTGTCTTTTTGGTTGTCCGCCTTCGTAAAAAATCCAAATATCCGGCTTTCCATCAAAATTAACGTCCTTTTCGACCCGTTCCACCTTGCCGTCTTTGTCGTAATAGATCCAGAGGTCAATTTTCCCATCCCCGTTGGTATCCTTCTCTTGACGACTGACATGCCCCTGCTCATTATAATAGAAGCTTGCTACTACACCTGGCGGCAATTGGCCTCCAGCGGAATCATACACAAATAGGACCAACAAGAAGGCAACGAAAAGAAGCGGCTGTTTAAGATTGTTCCGCTTCATTGCACTACTCTAATCTGAAATCTGGTCCGTTAATTACATTGGGGTCCAGCAGAGGCTAGGTGCGGAAGAATTCAATCAATCATTTTTCTGTCGCTCTCCTTCTCTCCCTCTTTCTTCCTAACAACTTCAGGTGAATTAGGCTCCTCCTCGTTGAGTGCTTTTTTGAATCCGCGGATCGCTTCGCCGAGCCCCTTGCCGATTGCCGGGAGACTCTTTGGCCCAAAAATAAGAAGCGCGACTATAAGAATGAGAAGGAGATGCATGGGCTGGAAAAGACCCTCAAACATTTTGCTATCCTCCAATCTTTGCTGACCAAGTAATTCTTTCAAAGAAACCCACGCTATTTCGCAAAAAGTCTTGCGTTACAGAGTGTTGTACTAATGCCTTTACTGCCACTTAAAAAGGAGGCGCCGGTGAAGGAGATGAAGTTAGAGTGATGACACCTTTGCTTGGACAACCAAGATGCAGGCAGCAGGGTTAGCCTATATCTAGATAGATGGCAAATCCCAGATGAATTTTACGTCCAAGCTTGTCCGACGCAATCCCCGATTGCCAGCAACTAGCCAAAAGATAGGCTCCTGTAGCCAAAAGATAGGATTTACTTCTTCGCCATAAAAAATTACACCACAGCGTGAAGCTAATCTTCGCCGAATCTCTTCGCACGAAGACGTGGCTCGCATCAGAGCTGCAACGACGGATGTAACCCGGAACAAAAAGAAAAATGAAAAAGGAGGGAACGATGAAGAAAGGATTTTGGGGATTAGGAGCGTTGGGCTTGATGCTTGATGGCTTTGCTGTTGGCGGGAGCGCCGGCGGAGGCGCAGAATGTGGATGATAAAATCAAGGCATTGGAACAGGAGCTATCGGAGCTCAAGTCGCAGCAGATGGATCTAAAGAAAGAGGCGACGGCACAGGCAGCCGCGTTGCCGAGTTTTAGCTATCGTCCCGGCAACGGTGTGGACATCACAGCGGCGGACAAGTCATGGGGTCTCCGCTTCGGCATAGAGGCTCACCTGCGCACGTTGTTTGAGAGCGGGCAAGACGCGATCGGCCGGACCAACGGCGAGGTCATGCTGCGCCGTTGGCGCCCCACCATCTTTTACTGCATCGACAACTGTCTATACGAAATCGAGATGAGCTGGGATATGGACGGTTTTGGGACGGGCAATGCCAAGAACTCAATTAACACTGCCACCAGTTCCATCCTGCAGCGTGGGGTTACCCATTTTCACCTCGAGAACTTGAACCCGTTTCTGCCGACGGTGGATATCGGCGGAGACGTCTCCACCGCTTTTAGCTTATCGCGCCAGGGTTCCAGCGCTGTCGGTACGCAGATGGACTACGATCTGTTGAGCCGTAACTTCGGACCCAACACGGGCCGTGCCGGATGGGGTTACGTTTTCAACTGGGACGATCGGTCCCTGAGCGGCATCGGGATTCCGGGCCGGATCGGTCGTTACGAGTTTGCCATGGCCAGCATCAACGAAGGCGACGACAACCTGAGCAGCAACACCGACCGCAAGGACTTCAATCAATATATTTCCGTTTTCCCGTTCGCGGAACTCAAGAACAAGTGGCTCCAGGGCTTCATGTTCGAGTTTGGCGCCTGGTTCTGTAACATCGATCAGCGCGCGTCGACCGCCGGTAGCATTGTTTCGAACGGTTGCGGCCAGCTACAGATCCGGGATAACGGTGACTCGGCCCGGCAGGTGCTATTTGACACCGGCGCCAACTCCATCGGTGAGGGCTTGGCTACTCTGCTTTCGCCCGGCATTACCTGGGAGATCGGTCCCTATCGGATTCGCGCCATGGGTGCGTGGATGCAGAGCTGCGGATGGCGGTTTTGGAGGCACGCCCCCCAGGGTCTACGCCTGTAACAGGTAAGAAGCGAGCCAATGATTGGCTGATCGGTCACGATCTGTTTCTGTGGAGTCCCAAGGGCTGGTTGACCGGCACGGCGAATATCCCGGGTTCGATCCTGGTGGGTACGCACTTCGAGCGTACCAACGTCTCTTGCGATGTCCCGAGGTGTCCACCCATCAACAATGGTCAGTTCCACCGCGACGCCATCATCCTCAGAGAGTGGGATCTGTGGTACTTTATCGCGCCGAGGATGAGCATCGGTGGGAGTCTCTTGTGGTATGACGCTTCGAATCTCACCACTACCGTACAGCAAAACCTCGACATCCGTAGAGTCGGCAGGCCAGGGGCTGGTGGAAGCTGGCTGGACGGCAATCTGAACTGGAGATATCAATTCTAGGTTGAGCATCCTGGACCAGTGCACAAAGGGAGTCAGAAGTGACTCCTTCTTTGCTCTAGTGAATTGGAAACTTCGCTCATGGAATAGCTTGCTTTCAAGGTAAATCAACAAAATGCTGATCTGTTTTAATTCGTGATGCACGCTGGCCAAGACCCTGGGGACGAGAAAAGCCAGATTCAGGCTCTCGACCGAACGGCCCCCATTCTGCCGCTGCGGCTCGGACCAGCGCGAACAAGTGGCTTTCACCGGAGATGGGACAGTGTGGGAAAGACGACGAGTAAACTCGGACTGTCCGCAATTGTCCAAAAGATAGTTCTTGTGTCCGAAAGATACGATTTACTTCTCCTTCACAACGATTTACACAATTTATAAACGAAACAGGTTTAATTACCGTGACTCGTTGGATGCTTAGCTACTGTAATAGTGGTTTTCCTGCTTCGCATTGTTGAGTCATAACGAACTATCCGTTTCAACGTTTCAAGATATTTTTGTTGCCTGCCGGCACAGCATGGTAAACGCTTTCTGGTTGAATCAACGGACCAGAAGCATCCAGCCGCACGAAAAGCAGAACACCTCAACCACTGGGGAATAATTGTGTGGAGTGTCGTACGCCATCAGGAATTTACCTGCATGCATTGCGGCGTGTTGTAAAGCCCAAGATAACGCAGATATGAGGCGCGGTATCCATGAGGGAAAGATTTTTCTCGCGAAGGGTGCCAAATGGTGCCGTATCGGAGTTAATTATGCAAGAAATGTTGCTTACTACTGAACAGGTGGCGGCAGTACCTGAAAGTCGACAAGTTTACTGTGTATCGCTTGGTAACGCAGAGAAAGATGCCCGCCTTTAAGGTAGGAGGTCAATGGCGTTATAAGAAGAAGTTGATTGATGCTTGGCTTTTAGAGAATTCGAACATAAGCGGACGTGAGTCGAACTAAGAAGTCCTGATAATCCAAAGTAGCCCAAATCTATTCTTATCTTCTTATCTGAGAAATGACACGAATCATGTGCTCTAGAATGTTGACTTTCCTCATACCCGGCTTTATGTTTGATGTCCAGATGCTACCTGATTTTCGGTCTAGTCGTTGCTCGACTCTTTGGCGGGCGATTTACATCGTCTCCATGCTTCTGGTTTTTCCCTACATTCTGTTCGACGTACTTGACCTTGATGGGTCTGATTTTCCGCGGCCGCGAGCGCCGGTCGAAAGAAATGTCGTAGTCGCCGAGGTGCCGAAGGAAATCAAGCAAGCTTACTTGTCAGAAAGAACGGAACTTTGGGTGGATCACTCAGTGCCGGTTCCGGCTATGTTTGACGAATCCGTCCATGTCCGGCTCACGAGGATGTTAACGTTCTCGCCCCTCGAATCCGCTCGAACTCGTGGCTACCGGATAGCGCTTCCACGCTCTTCTCCTTCGGACCCCTTCGACTCTCTCTAATCATTTTCACTTCGTAATACGTCTGCTCAGAATTCAGGAGGGACTAATGGATAGGTTCATCTTAATTATTCTATGTTTGAATATATTTTCGGCTACAATCTGTAACGCCCAGGATCGGATCACGAGTCTCTCCTTGGAAGAGGCCGTCACCCTGGCTACGCGGGAAAACTTCACCTTGCGGGCCGCGCAGTTTGAATATCAGGCCACGCGCGCCAACGAAGTCACTGCCGGACTGATCCCGAATCCCTCCTTCTCCTATTTGGGAGAGCAACTAAACGAACCCGCCAACTCTACCGGAGGTGGATCGGGCCAACAGTATACGGTGACTATAGGCCAGACGGTTGAGACCGGTGGCAAGCGGCAGCGCAGACTAGACAGTGCCCGCGCCGCCACACTCGTGGCGGGTCACACGCTGACGGGGGTAGAGCAGCAGGTGTTATTTCAGGTGAAAAATCGTTCACGGACGTATTGACTGCAAAAGCGGCGTTGGAGCTTGCGGAGCAGAATCTTAAGACGATTGGGAAATCGAGAGGATCCAGAGCCTTCGCGTAGCCAAGGGCGATCTTTCTGAGTTAGAACTGCTACGCATCCAAGTACACAGCAGTACAGCTTCCAACGGGACGCCGCCGATGCTCGTCAAGCAATTCAGGCTGCCAAAATACCCTCCGGACGTTCGCCGGGCCAGATCGAATCGCAAGCGAGTATGATGTCGTCTGGCAAACTCGACTTCCGCGACTTCACCTTTAATCAAACCTGATTTGTACAGCCTCGCGCAGGTGAACCGACCGGATATCCGCACGGCGGAAGCGGCACGAGAGAAGGCGCGCGCTGACATTAATCTTGCCAAGGCGAATGCCTGGTGGGACCTAACACCTCTAGTTGAATACAAGCGGGATGGAAAATTTAACACCGTCGGGGCCGGGATCAGTTTTCCGATTCGAATCTTCGATCGCAACCAGGGAGAAATTCTTCGCACCAGCTCGGAAGCTCGAAGCGTGGAAGCAACCTATCAAGGAACCGTTGCGCAGGCTCTTGCGGAAGTTGACACGGCCCTCACGGCCATGCTGACCGAGCGACAAAAAGTGATCATACTTCAGGATAATTACCTCCCTAAAGCTCAGAAAGCGGGAGCGACCGTCGACTTTGCATACCGGCGAGGCGGGGAGCAGCCTGCTCGACTTCCTTGATGCGCAGCGAACCTATCGCGAAACCTCGTTGGAGTATGTGCGCTCCCTGGGAAATTGCTGGACGACACTCTATCAACTCGAGCTCGCCGTCGGCGGTTCGCTAATCAAATAGTAGAATCCTATGGATCGACGTTGCAAAATCGCTCTATTATTCATTTGTTGTTCTATGTGCGGCCTGTAGAAATGGCTCATCGAATCTCCGAAGACCCGGCCAGGATCCCCGCAGAAAGATCAGCCGTTAGGCCGCTGGCGCGGCTGCGACCATAAAGACCGTCGCACCCCGAATATCGCAAGCGCGTGACCGTGCTCCAAACCAACGGAAGGTCCAGTTCAATGAGGAACGGCTCGTCCGTGTCAATGCGCCGCTGACCGGCAGGGTTGTTGAAGTCCTTGCCGGCCCGGGTGATGTGGTTGAGCCCGGTCATCAGCCTCTGATGTTGGATCAGCCCCGACCTCGGCTCGGCCAGTCAGACTATGCGAAGGCGGTATCGGACCTCAGAGCGATCCGAGAAGCCCTCAACCTCGCCCGTGATCTTTTCGAGGTTAAGGCGATACCCGAAAAGGAGATTCGTGACGCCGAGAACGACTACCGAAAGGCTGCGACCGAAAGGAGCGCGCCGCATCTCGTTTGCTCGCGCTCGGTGTACTCGAGGCTCAGCTCGAAGGACGTAGCAAGCCGCATCGACACGACAACCAAAATTGTCGTGTCGGCACCGCCGCGGCAGCGTCATCGTAGAGCGTAATGTCACGCACGGGACGGGTAGTTTCCTTTCGGCCAATCTGACACGCCGGCTAATCTTTTCGTCATCGCCGACCTTAGTAGTATGTGGGTTCTGGCTGACGTATAGGAGCCCGATATCCCAAAGGTCCGGCCTCGGGCGAGATGTTTACGATCACCCCGCCGTGCTGCCCGGGTGAACGGTTCGATGGGAAGGTGACCTACATCAGCGATTCGGTCGATCCGCAGACCCGGACCGTCAAGGTCCGAGCGGTCGTCGCCGAACCGTAACCGGATGCTCAAGGCGGAGATGTTCGTCAGGGTTACGATGGATACGGGTTCCTCGATGGTCCCAGCTATCCCGCAGAGTGCCGTGCACGTCGACGAAGGTCAGACGTTTGTGCTGGTCGAGAAGGAGAAAGGCAACTACGAACGCCGACCCGTCAAAGTGGGCGCTGATCTCGACGGTGCCGTCGGAAGTCCTGGACGGGATCACTGCTCAAGACCGCATCTGTCAGCACCGGCAGCATTCTGCTCAAGAAAATGCAAGATGATTGACCGCATCATCGGCTTCTCGTTGCATCAACGCTTCATCGTCCTGGCACTCGCCGTCTTGTTGACGATCGGTGGAATCATCTCGTTCCACCGGCTTCCCATAGAGGCTTATCCCGACGTTGCTGACGTTGAGGTCGATGTCATTACGCTCTGGCCTGGCCATGCCGCGGAAGAGGTCGAGCGCCACATCACGATCCCCATCGAGAGAGCTCAACGGAATTGCCAGAATCACTTTCCTCCGGTCGACTCAAACTTTGGTTTGTCGAATATCCGAGTCCTCTTTGCCGACGGAACCGACAACTACTGGGCGCGCCAACAGGTACAGGGAGCGGCTTGCCCGAGCCGAGATTCCTTCAGACGCGAAGCCTGGTCTTGGACCCTTAGCAAGTGTCATCGGCGAAGTATGCCGATACACGATCGAATCAAAGACCATGCCGCTCGTCGAACTCAAGGCTCTTCAGGATTGGGTGCTCGAGCGCGAGTTTCGCAAGGTCCCCGGCGTTGTAGACGTCGTCTCTTGGGGGCGGTATCAAACAGTATCAAGTCACGGTCGATCCAGCACGGCTCCGCGCCTACAATCTCACCATGAGGCAGGTCTTGGACGCGGTTTCAAACAACAATGCCAATGCGGGTGGCAGCTATATTCCTCAAGGCGAATACGCGCTGATGGTCCGCGGTATCGGGCTCATTCAATCCATAGCGGGATATCGAGAACGTTGTGGTCGCCGCTCAGAAGGGAACACCGATCCGTGTTCGGGATATTGGACAGGTCGGCATCGGACATGCGATTCGTCTCGGAGTGCTGGGACGCGACCATGAGGATGATCTCGTGCAGGGAATCGTCCTGATGCGCAAGGGAGAGAACCCCGGCGATGTCATTGCTGGCGTTCGCAACAAGGTCATAGAGATTCGAAAGCTGCTCCCTCCGGGCGTAGAGCTGCGCCCGTATTACAGCTCGCGATCAACTCGTCCGGATAACGGTGACAACGGTGATGAGGAACTCTCATCAGAAGGTGCGGTTCTCGTCATCTTGCTGCTGCTCGCTCTTTCTCTACAACATTCGGCGCGGCATTTATTGTTGCCCTTACCATCCGCTCTCCCTGCTGTTCGCATTCATCTTTATGGATCTGCGCGGCATTCCCGCCAATCTGCTCTCACTCGGCGCCATCGACTTCGGCATTATCGTCGATGGCGCTGTCATCATGACCGAGAATATCCTCCGCCATCTGAGCGAACAGAAACCGGAGGCTGCAAGGGTCTACCACGAGGTGGAGCGCTCCGCAAAAGAAGTCGGCAGGCCACTGACATTCGCGGTCCTCATTATCATGACGGTGTACCGTGCCGATTACTCACCTTCCAGCGGATCGAGGGCAAGCTTTTTCAGACCGATGGCGGTAACCATCTCTCTCGCTGTCATCGGCTCTCTCGCTATTAACCCTCACCGTCATCCCAGTGCTTTCGAGTTTCCTATTTCGGCGCCCTCCTCAAGAGCGCGAGAGCCCGGTGCTTCGCTGGCCGCGCCAAGCCTACCTTGCCGCACTCGCGCTGGTGCTTGCGGCGGCCGCTCGTCCCGATACTTTGCGCCGTGGGGCTGCTTGGCGCTTGCGCTGCATCGTGTTCACACTACCGGCAAGCGAATTTCTCCCGGAGCTGGACGAGGGAGACATCTGGCTGCGCGTTAAGTTCCCGGTCGGCATCTCACTCGAGGGCGCCCGGCCGTACGTCCGCGAGATCCGCGAGCGCCTGCTACAGTTTCCTGAAACCCGGGTGGTGGTATCTCAGCTGGGCGCGCCGACGATGGGACAGACCCCAACGGTCCCTGACAACGCCGAATTCTTCATCGGACTCAAACCCCGCGAAGAGTGGAAAATAAAGGACAGGAAAAACTGACCGAAGCTATGAACGATGGGCTCGCGAGCATTCGTGGCATCACGACGAACTTCTCACAGCCGATCAAAGACAACGTGGATGAAGCGCTTGCTGGAGTGAAGGGCGAACTCGCGATCAAGCTCTACGGGCCTGATCTGTTTTGCTGGAGTCCAAAGCTAAGGAAATTGCAGGCGTGCTTGGAGGTATTCGCGGGGTAGCGGACCTCGACTATGATCACTGCCTGCAGGCCAACCCCAGTTGCAGGTTGTGGTGGATCGCGAAGCCACTGCCCGCTATGGAATCAACATTCAAGACGTGCAGGACAGCCTGGAGGCGGCAACGAGAGGGCGGGTCGTCACCGAAATTTTTGAGGGGAGCGGTGGATTCAATCTGGCAGTACACCTCACAGGATAGCGATCCGCTGGCAAATTTGAAGAACCTCAACGATTAGCGCACCAAAGTGGCGAGCGCATTCCGATTACGCAGCTGGCTGAGATTAAGAAGACCGAGGGGTTAGCTCAGATTTTACGCGAAGGCAATCTCCGCCGGATCGGAATCAAGTGGAGTGTCCGTGGGCGAGACATGGGAGGCCTTGTGGCGGAAGCGATGCGGAAGGTCGATTCGGCTGTCAAATTACCTCAGGCTATAGCATGATCTGGAGCGGGCGATTCGAGGACCAGCAACGCGCGCTGGCGCGCCTTTATATTATCGTGCCCCTCGTGGTCTTTATCATATTCATACTCCTCTTTGGTACATTTCAGTCGGTGGGTCATGCTCTCCTGATCATGCTGAACCTGCCGTTCGCGCTGATCGGCGGCACTCTCGCTTTATTTCTCTGGGGCACCAACTTCAATCATCTCGGCGGCGGTCGGTTACATTGCCGTCTTCGGCGTCGAGCGTGCTGGAACTGGCGTCGTCGTCCTGGTCTCGTCAATCCGCCCGGCCTACGAGTATGGGCTCAATCTTACTGAGGCGATTGTTCGTGGGTGCGAGCTCCGCTTCCAGCCCGATCATCGTATCGGCGATCGCTCGCCGTCGATCGGCTTCCTGCCAGCGGCGCTCGTCGCACGGTATCGGCGCCGAGATTCAACGACCACTTGCGCGTGGTCGTCATCAGGCAGTCTCATCCCGTCCACGCCACTAACCTTGCTGGTGTTACACAGCTATCTACGCGCTGCTCTCGCTCACAGGCAGGAGCGTCTCAACGAGAAACCGACTTAGATGCTGTGAGAAAAGTCGCGAGATTCTCGAACTGGACTATCCTCCGCGACACCTCGGATTACAAGAACTGGATTTTGAAAGGCTCTCCAGACGACGGAAAATATAAACTTGCTGCCACCGGTTGGCAGAAGGGCGGCATTGACGATTTCTGGTGACAGTTCAGTGAGCCAATCGGCTCCGCAGATCCAAATTGTTACTCGCCGCAACAAGCGCTCTCAACCTGACAGCTCCTCTACCTGAAATATCTGGAAGTGGCACCTACGGACATCTTAATTGGTAGAAGGATCATGAATCGAGTCAGTGTGATGCTTGCTGGACTAGCTCTGTTCATACTCAGGGCTTCCTGGGATGGGGAGCAACACGCCTGATAGGTAAGTGGGAGGAAGCAAAAGCAACTCTACGCTGACGCGTGCGCATCTTGCCACGGCGACGATGGTAGGGGAAAGGTCGCTCGGCCTGAGGAGTCACGGCTCGGAGCTCCCAGACTTCAGCATGGTGTGCATTCAATTCGGAAGAAAGTGATCTGAGACTGGGCTCTTGTTGTTGCCGAAGGCGGACCGGCAGCGGGACGCTCCGAGCAGATGCCGGCCTTTCGTGAGGCACTAACAGAACAACAGATCAACCTAGTGGTCTCTTACCTTAGAACGTTCTGCACCGAAGACTGGCCAACGGGCGATCCTCAATTTTCCTAGGCCACTTGTCACCGAAAAGGCCTATCCTGGAAAAACGAGGTCGTCTTGAGCTGGAATTTCGGCAGAACCCCGATAAACAGCGAGAGACTCAGTTCATATGGAGCTTCGAGAAGCGTATCCGGATCCAGAGGTCAAATTGAGCTGAATATTCCTTCATAACATCAGAGATCAAAGAGTGGCGCAACCGTTGGAGGAGTTGGAGACATCGAGGCTGGGGCAAAATATGTTCTCTATGACGACCCGGAAACTCTTTTATTCTGAGCGGCGGACTCGAGTCGGTATACCAACCGGCAGCTTCCGTCGCGAGTTGGGAGGGAACAACAACTCTTTCACCTTTCCTGGCAAGCGGAAAAGCGTGGGAGATTTTGTCAGTCAGGAAGTTTAAAGTTCGAATATCCCTTCGTCACACGGCGGGCACCCAGAGTGGATATTCGTAATCTCACGTTATCCTATCCTATTTTTGATCTTGGCAGAGGAAACGGAGGCGCAAGCACTTTGAGTTCAACGGTAAAAGCGAGATGGGGTACTGAGAACCTAAGCCATTTCAGTTCTGATCTCACACCTGGCCTTCGCAAAGGACCTCACTCTGTCAGGATTGGGCCATTGCACTAGGGGTGTGCAGTGCCCGGTGACCCGGGATCGGGAAACCAACTACCGCAGTCTTAGGCTATCTCCTCTACGAGCTTCCACCGTTCCGTTTCGGACTCTGTGATTGGACCTTCAACCACATCTCCCGTTTGATCTTTGCCCTGGCCCACCCATGCCATGAAACCTGGTTGACGCCTGGCGCGTCGACAGGAAGTTGCCCAAAGCGCGACACATGGATCAGACATGATAGCGCAGGAAGACGGCGCTCATCGTTGCACTTCTCCGCACTTGTGATATTTTTTTCTGCGATTACATGCCCGTGGAGCGGGCTTGACTCTGATCGAAATTATCGAAGACAACAGTTGCTGATGGAAGAAGCCTACAATCAAGAGCCGGGTGTGGTGCAAGCATAGTTTTTCAGGCGGTCTGACTAAGTAATGACCCAGCAGCGCGGCTGGCCTTTGCTTTCACTCAAGAGTGGCCGATATACGGGCAAGACTCCACTAGTTTTACAACCATCCTTGTATCACCTGATCAATCTGAAGGGAGAACGCCAATACGTCGGCGATATATGATCCTGCTGAATTCATCGTTACCAGGTACTCGAAGAGGCCCGGTAATCCGCGTTCGCGCCGAGATTTAGCTTTAATTAGCGCCACCGGCGAACCAGGGATAGCGGGCAACCGGCAACGGTAAGTTGAATCGGCTTATCGAGTGGAACCCTAGCCTTTAGCAAGCAAAGCGTGCACCCAGCTCGCTTCGCATCACCGCCAATCCTCGGTGGATCACTTTTATCTTTCGCCCCGACGTCCGGTCTCCCATGAACAGCGGGCACTCCGCCGCCGAAACGATCGCTGGCATCGCCCACGGCCGGCAGCAGCAATCTGGCGCGCTTTCGTTCCTTCCAGACTCGACCTGATGCTGGAGTGGCTTGCAGGTATCGTCCAAGATAACATCAATGGGCTCTGGTAGGTCGGTGCGTACCTTCAATCCCCTTCTATCTCCTGGGTTCTACGCGAAAGAGCCAACGAAGAAAGCACACACAACTGAACGAAAGCGACAAAAT
>ERZ1370068.2196-contig-1354_pt1 | contig 14944 bp, 22 predicted proteins | sample MGYA00561227_ERZ1370068 | MGnify/ENA primary metagenome ERZ1370068 (study PRJEB38410, sample SAMEA6850437) | metagenome | study: Metagenomic assessment of the ecological functions of the soil: analysis of the soil microbiota associated with the...
GTGGCCCGAAGACGACACACGCCCCCATCGTGGAGCAGAGCGCCCGTCATCTTCTCCGCCGCGGGCGCGAACATAGCCAGCGATCTCAGGGCACCGTGAGATGCCTACCGGGCGGCCCTCGGAGACCCGAACAACGGCAGCAACGCTGGACCATTGGCGTCGGGCCGGCGCGAGATCAACTGGGATGGCGGAGGGCCGCCCGTGATCAGCGGCACCGCCCCGGTAACCCCCCTTCACGACCTTCCCGAACATCCGAGGCGCCACGTTCACGACGCCGGGCACCGAGGCTGACCCAAGCCGCGGCCACCGGGGGTACTGCTCAGCCTGGATTCCATCAGCCCGACATACGCCGAATCTCTTCGGCCCCTTTCAGCCCCAATCGGCTGGTCGCGCCCATCGGCGGCAATGTCACCGAGGGCTTCTTCTCGGTCCCCGGCACGAACGGCACGGCGCCGGCGGAGGTGCGAGGGTTCGGGGCTGTCTTCTCCGACGTGGACCTGCCCGGCACGACGATCCAGTACTTCGACGTCAACGGTAACTCGCTGGGCGTCTTCCCGTGCCCACCTTCACCGGCAACCAGACGTTCTCGTTCCTCGGCATCACCAGGGATTCGGGCAGAGACGCTCATCGGGTCCGTTCGAATCGTCACCGGTACCAGCGCGCTCGGGCCCAACGAGTCCTCGACCGTGGACCTGGTGGTGATGGACGACTTCCTCTACGGCGAGCCTCGGCGGGTTCCCCATCCCTCGTCAGTGCAGCTGCTCGGGTGGTGGCGCTGCTCGCGGTGGCCGCCATGTCCCGGTTCGCGCGAGGGCGAATCACGCGCTAACGTCATGCCGAGCCACGCGCGATTCCTGCTCCGGCATTGCTCGGGGTCGGGTGATGGCCGTGGCCTGGCTGCGCAAGCGGGGAAGACCTCCGCGGCGTCTATGGACAGTGCCTGCGCCTTCACTAGCACCTCCACGACATAGGCGAAGAGATCCCTGGCGAAGTCCGGGGCGGAGTGCACGGACTCGAGGTCGGCCCTCGACTTCGTTGAGGTACTGAAGGCGCAGGACGTCGTCGCCCACGAGCTCGGGATGACCCCGGCAAAGAAGAAACCCAGCGCCTCGATCTGCTCACAGACCTGCGCGGCGGCGGGATGAGAAGCGGCAGATCGAGGCTGATCCAGTCGATGTGACGGAGGCGAAGCTCGCGCAGACGGAAGCGCACGAGATCGACGAGGATCGGCGCCGTAGGCCACCACGCGAAGCGACGCCTCGCTCCACTTGGGGAATATCTCGACGGCGAGCTGGGCGCGTCCCCGAGAGGAGACGTCCGAGGCCGGCGCGAGGGTTCGCTCGAAGCGCCCCCGCTCGTAGATGCGCTCGATCATGGTGCGGTGCCGTAGGGGAAGGAACACCGTTCGCGCTGGGCCGTGACCCGTCTTGATGAACATCAACACGGTGGCCGTGCGCCGGCTCGCCGCGACGTCGATCTGCTTGAAGACCACGGTGGGCGCCTCGTCGGCGAGGCTGAATTCCCGTCTCGGTGAAGCCGAGGGCGAGATTGCTCTTCTGGAAGAAGAGATGCACGGTCACCGCCTCCCCGTAAAGTCCCAGCATCCCCTGCTCCTCCGTGCGGCGCTGGATGAACGCGAGCATCTGCTCGAGGAGGCGGTGGCCGCGGAATCGAGGATCGACCATGCCCTCCCCAGATAGCCTACGGGAGCGCCGGGTCGAACCACTTCCCGGGTGGAGAGCAGCTGACGATCTCGCCGTCGGCCGTCGCCCCCACGCACACCTCGAGGAGAGCCGCCCTCCAGCATCTCGCGCATGCGGTCGGGGAAGTAGAGTTACTCGTCCGGCACGCTGTAGCCGTACACGCGCATACGTGCAGCGCGCGACCCCGATAGCGTCGTCCGGCGTCATGGAGCGCGCACGGTCACGGTGGCCGTGGACGCCTCCGCCGGCGTGGACGCGCGTGGCGCGGCGCCGACGGCTCAGGTGCCCGGCCAGATAGGTCTCGATGTGGTCGAAGGGCAGATGCTTGACGATCTCCACGCGATTGCCCTCGGTACCGAGATTCACGAAGCGCACTGCGTCGGTGCCGGTGGTCAGGGAAGGAGATGCCACGGCCGAGCCGGGCTCGATCACCGGCTCCAGTCAGAACGGCCGGCCCCGGTCCTCCACGGCGAGCACGAGCTGGCCGGGCCTTCTGCATGAGCACGAGGTCGAAGCTCGCGGATTCGCCGGGCTCGAAGCCGTGATCGATGACGTTGAGGCGAGACTTCCTCCGTCGCCTGGGCGAGGGCGGCGATATCGGCTGCGCTCAGGCCGAGCCTGGCCGCGGCTTCGCGGAGGAAGGCGAGGGCGGCGGTGAGATAGTCGCGCTCCGCCGCCAGCACGAGGCGGGCGATCAGGCGCTCCGCTGACGATTCGTCACTCCGGCCGCTCATCCGGCGATCCCTACGCAGGCAGCACGGCATGGTCAAGACGCGGGTGGGCTCGCCGCGGGATGCCCGCCGCGCAGCGGATAGCGATCAGCATCGCCGCCACCCTTTCCATTGTCCTGTCAGGCGTCTCGGCCTGCGGGAATGCCGCTGCTATTTGCGCCCGCGCCGGCGGAGCTTTGAGGGCGGGGCGTGCACCCGATCGGGTACACGGGAGGCCGCGGAAAAGCAATGGTGCGAAGCGCACGGCGCTGTGTATCTCGCCGGCTCCGGAACCTGCGCCTACGGGGAAGGGCACTGAAGAGACGCGGGCGGCGGGGCTCCCGGCTTCCGGAGGCTCCGCCGCCCGCGGACGGTCAGCGGGTCGTTGAGGATTTCGGCTGGTAGCCCAAGGCGTTGGCGGAGGCAGGCTGGAGGCCGTCCGGTCCTCGTGCGCGCGCCCCATCGCTTCTTTGAGACGAGCCAAGTCCTCGTCGATCCGGGCCCGGGATCTTCCCCGAACAGCGAGGAGATCATATGGGTGACCCCACCGCCCGGAGGACTGTACTGAAGCGCCACTCGCACGAGGGTGCTCCCGTCGGGCCTGGGCTCAAAGCGCACGGATCCCGCCGACTCGACCCGTGCTCCTTCCGTGCGCCAGGCGATGAGCTCGTTGGGCTTGTCGTTGATGACCACCGCGTCCCATTCGAGGGTAGCGCCGATCGGACCCTTGACCGCCCAGTGTGATCGCGTGTCCGACTGCACCGGTCACCGACTCCACGTTGGGCATGATGGTGGGCAGGTTCCGGAAGTCACGCCAGAAGCGGTAGAGCTTCTCCGCCGGCTCCCTCGATGGAGAGCTCGCGCTCGATCTTCACCCGAGATTGCCTCGGCGTCCGTCGGCGTCGGCAGCGCGGTCGATGCCGAGCGCGCGATAGACGGCGCAATTGCCCCGATCCCCGGTAGAGAAGGGTGGCCCCGGTCGCGGCGAGACTCCAGCCCGCCCAGGACCGCCGGATCAGGCCGAAGGTGATGAGCCCCGAGCCGAGCACGATGGAGGCGATGCGTTCTGTGTTTCCCGCGTTCGCCGATTGACGCGACTGCGTCGGGCCCGCCGATTGCGCCGTCTCTGATCGTTCCGTCTGAGCAAGCTCCATGCTGGACTCCTCGAAGCGACATGAGGTCGCTGGTTGCGTGGTTGTCCTGCCGGTTGGCGGTTGTCCTGATGTCAGCAAGGGTTCGCAAGGAGCGTGCCGATGGAACACGAAGGCAAAATGCTGAAAAACCGCGGTTAGCCTGGGAAGGCGGTGACTCCGGCGCACCGACCAGGAAGGTTGTACCGGGTCAAACCACCTTCGCCGCCAGCTCATCCAGAAGAGCCGCCTGCCCGGGGACGATCTTGCGCTTCGCCTCCTCCAGGCTGAACCATTCGGCCCGGTCGACCTCGGGAAATTCCTGCCGGCGGCCGGATCGGGAGGCCACTCGAGAGAGAAGGTGGTGCTCTTCAGCGATTCCGGTTGGCAATCGCCTTCAAAGGCCCACGCCTGTACGATCTTGCCGCGCTGCTGCTTGACCTGCGTCAGAGGCAGGAAGGGACCGTGCGCGGCCAGTCCCGTTTCCTCCTGGAATTCCCGGAGAGCGGCCGCAAAGGCCTTCCTCCCCGTCGCTGTACTCGCCCTTCGGTATCGACCATGCGCCCGTGTCCTTCTTCACCCAGAACGGGCCGCCCGGATGCACGAGCAGGACCTCCACGGTTGCTCCGGAGCGCCGATACATGAGGAGGCCTGCGCTGCGTGTGGGCATGTGCCATCCTAACAGGCCATCGGCTAACCGCCGTGGGGCCGAAGGCCGGAGTCCACCGCACCGGGGCGCCGGCTCTCTAGACTGGGCGCAGGCCTTGCATGGAAGCGGACAGGAGGGCTCACCGTGCGCTGGGGAAATATGCGGGGCAGCGGCAACATAGAGGATCGTGAAGCCGCGGGCCCGGCCGGCGGCCTAGGCGGAGGCTTCAAGCTGGGCGGGGTGGGACTGATCGCAGTACTGGCGATCAGCTGGTTTCTCGGGCTGAACCCCTCGATGTTCTGATCTCCCTGCAGGGAGGAGAATCGCCGTCGGCGCCGACCGAGCGCGCCGCGCCTCCTCCGTCTACCGCGCCGGGCGCGCGCGACGAGACCAAGGACTTCATCGCCCGGGTTCTCGGCGACACGGAAGACACCTGGAGCGCCGTCTTCAAGAAGATGGGAGGAGTATCATCCGCCGAAGCTCGTGCTCTTCCGGGGCGCGGTGGACTCGGCGTGCGGGCTGGCCAGCTCCGCGGTGGGGCCGTTCTATTGCGCCTCCGACGACCGCGTCTATCTCGACCGATCCTTCTTCGAGGACTTGTCGAAGCGATTCGGCGCGCCCGGCGAGTTCGCCCGGGCCTACGTGATCGCGCACGAGGTGGGCCATCACGTGCAGAATCAGCTCGGCATCACCCAGAAAGTGGCGCAGCAGCGCGGCCGAACATCCGAGGCGAGGAGCAATGCTCTCTCCGTTCTCGTGGAGCTGCAGGCCGACTGTCTGGCCGGGGTGTGGGGCCATTTCGCGAAGCAGCGGAACCTGCTCGACCCGGGCGACGTCGAGGCCGGCCTCGCCGCCGCCGCCGCCATTGGCGACGACCGCCTGCAGCGGCAGTCGAGGGGCGTGTCTCTCCGGAATCCTTCACCCACGGCTCGTCCGCCCAGCGCGTGCGATGGTTCCGCACCGGGCTCGACTCCGGCGACGTGAGTCAGTGCAATACCTTCGAGACCGCCCGGCCATGAGCCGGCGGTTCCCTCTCCTCTAGATTTCCTCCGGTGGCCGAGTCGAAGACGGCAGTCACCGCGGCATTGCTCGGCAACGCCGCCCTCGCGGTCATGAAGGGGTGGCCGCCGCCTCCACGGGAAGCGCGGCGATGCTCGCCGGAGACGTTTCATTCCATCGCGGACACCGGCAACCAGGTCCTCCTGTTCGTGGGCATGCGTCTGAGCGAGCGCCCCCCGACCGCCGGCACGGCTTCGGCCATGGCAAGGACGTGTATTTCTGGGCGTTCGTGGTGTCCCTGCTCCTCTTCAGCCTCGGGGGCGCCTTTTTCCATCTGGGAGGGAGTGCACAAGCTCCTCGGAGGGGGCGAGCACGGCGGCTCGGTGTGGTGGTCGTATGCCGTCCTCGCCGCGGGCTTCGTGTTCGAGTCGCTCTCGCTCGCCGTCGCGCTCCGCGCGCTCCTCAGGCCAAGGGCCGGAAGTCCCTGCGCGGCTACTGGCGCGACAATCGGGATCCGACCATCCCCACCGTGGTGCTCGAGGATACGGCGGCCCTGGTATCGCTGGGTGCCGCCGCCACGGGATCTGGCTGAGCCAGGTCACCGGGAGCGCCGTGTGGGACGCGGCGGCCTCGGCCTTGATCGGGTTGCTCCTCGTTGGCGTCGCGGTGGTGCTCGCTCTCGAGAACTACTCGCTGCTCATCGGAGAAGCTGCTCCCGCCACCGTGGAAGCGAAGATTCGACGGTTGGTGCGGGAGGATGACGACGTGGTCGATGTCCTCGACCTTCGCACCATGCACATGGGCCCCGAGGACATCCTCGTGGCCGCGGGCGTCAAGTTTCGTCCGCACCTGACGACCACGGAGATCAGAGCGCGATCATCCGTCTGCAGACCGCGATCAGGAAGCGCTGGATGGCGCGACCAACGGCAGCCTCATCCTGATCGAGCCTACGCGGCCCGGCGCCAACCAGAGCGCCCGGGCCGCGTAGTCCACCGTTCCGGGACGCTGCTCCCGCCTGACGGAGCGCGCGCGGCCGCTGTCCGCGACGAGCTGCGCCGTGTCACGATTCACATTGCCGTACGCGTAGTAGTGGGCGAAGCCGCCGTCGTCCAGCCTCGCTACCATCTCCGAGCCTCCCTCGCGAATCAGGAGGAGGACACGAGACGTTTCACACGCGGCGGGCATACACCCCGTATAGGTGATGTAGTCCACGCCGTTCACCCGAACCATCCGGGGCGGGTCTCCCATGGCGAAGTATGCGCGATGCCCCCGGCGGGAGAGCTGACCTCCGCTCCAGTCAGGGCCAAACATGGCGCGGACCTTGTCTCCAATCATCGGATTCTGCACGACCGACTCGGTCGAGGAGCCATAGGCCTCCGCGCGCATGTCCGAAGGCACGACCTGGGCGGCGGGGGAAGACAGGCATGCCCGGCCGGGGCGGCACCGTGCAGCCCCCGCGGTGATCACCACCAGAGAGCTGAGAGCAATGAGACAAATCAGGCGGCTCATGGTGTCCTCTCGATCTCGGCGAGCGCGGTTAGCCCACATAACCGCGTGACCGCATGCAGGCACCGTACGCCTCGCGATAGCGCTCGTCGTGCTTGTGATTTTCGTTGAGACCGTAAAGCGTTCCACCGCCCGCGCCCACCAGGCCGCCGATGGCCGCGCCCTTTCCGGCACCACTGCCCCCATCCGCAATCGCGCCACCGGCCGCGCCGAGCACCGCGCCGGCCACCGCACCGATCGCGCCGTCCTTCACGGTATCGATGGTCTTGTCACGGCTCGGGACCTGCGAGGCTGCCGCCTGATTGCACGCGGCAATGACGGACTGCGGGGGTACAGACGAGGCGGCGGGAGCCGAGCTCGCCGGAGCGGAGGAAGTGCCTGCACTGCGGGCCGCCGGCCGGCTCGGAGCGGTAGCTTCGGAGGACTTCTTGGGCTCGGCGCCCTTGCCTGACAGGTTGGCGACCACCAAGCCCGTGGCCAGCGCGGTCGCCACGACCAGGGCCATGCCGATGGCTGTAAGCTTCCAGGGATTGTTCCAGCTTTGCCTAGTCATGTTCGCTCCTTTTGCTCGCTTCGAATAGGGCGAGTGGCTGAAGGTGATTCACCTACTCGCAATTCGAATGCCAGTCACCGGCGGCACCAAAAGGTGCCCTTAGGAGCGAACTGACCTCATGTCCCTAGCTTCCGGGGCGTAAAGTCTTCAGGGGTCGGTAAAGAAGGCCTCCCCTCACACCTGAACTACTGCGACGTTCTCGGCGGCCAGCCAGCCGGCCACCTTCGCCCAGTGATCGGGCTCTCGACGCTCCCAGGATCTGACCGCCTGAATGGGAACCACGACGTAGGGCGGTTGGTCGCGGACCACAGCCTCCACGATGCGGGCGAGGTCTGTCCGGGAGCTGCGGAGATCGTTCAGCAGGTCGTGCGGAGGCGTCATCGAGTTCTCCCTCTTAGGCGGTGGGCAAAAAAACCGACTCCATAAGAAGCAAGCTCGATGCCGAATCAAGATGCGGTAGTAACCGCGCGAGTAGGCAACAACGGATTGGGCTTTCACTCTCCGGACCCAGAAAGATCCGGGCGGCTTTTACCAAGTTCATTTTTCCTACCATGTAAGCGACACGGCTCGCGGCGGGAGACGGCGGTGTGCCCACCACCGACGTGAAGCGCGGGGTGTCCCAGCGACGCGACTTCGTGCGGTCGAGCGCTATGAGCCCGTGGAAGACGGGGGCGCGACGATCTCCTTCGTATGCTCGCCCAGGGTAGGCGCGCGACGCCGGACGGGAGGCCGACGCCCATCGAAGGAGACGGGCAGCGTCATGAGGTCGAGGCCGAGATCCGGCACGGCCTGGAGAATGCCCATGGCCTCCGTCTGGGGCTCAGCGAGCATCTCGCGAAGGTCCTGGATGGGCGCGCACGGCACGCCGGCCTCCTCGAGGATGTCGATCCACTCGCCCTTGGTGCGGAGTGGTCAGCACGCGCTCCATCTCGACGATCAGCTCTTCGCGGTGGGCGCGCCGCTCGGCGTTGGTGACGAAGCGCGGGTCGGTGGCCCACTCCGGATGGCCGAGGGCGGCTCCCAGCTTCGCGAAGAGCCGGTCGTTGCCCGCGGCGATGATCACCGTGCCGTTCTTGGTCTGAAAGCCCTGGAAGGGCACGAGCCGCCGGGAACCCGTGCGCTCCCGCGAGGGCAGATCGCCGGTGAACCGGTAGCCCGCCACGTGGCCGGAGAGCCAGCCCAGGGCGGTCTCGAACAGCGACGTGTCGACCACCGCTCCGCGACCGGTGCGCGCCCGCTGATGAAGTGCGGCGAGCACGCCCATGGCCGCCCACATGCCCGTGCCGAGGTCCAGCACGGGCGCTCCGAAGCGCGACGGCGGATCCTCGTCCCCGCCGTTCACGCTGAAAGAGTCCGCGAGGCCTGCACCATGGGCTCGTAGCCGGGCCGGAGACGCCGAGGACCGCTGTGGCCGAAGGCCCACAGGGAGCAGAACACGAGTCGCGGATTGAGGGCGAGCAACGCCTCGGCACCGAGGCCCAGCTCCTCGATGACGCCGGGGCGAAGATTCTGGACGACCACGTCGGCCTCGGCGATATAGCCCTTGAGCCAGGCGATGGCTTCCGGATCCTTCAGGTCGAGCACGATCGAGCGCTTGTTCATGTTGACGGCGTGGAAGGTCGGGCCGCCCCGAGGGTGAACGGCGGACCCCAGCCTCGGGCCTCGTCACCTTCCGGGCGCTCCACCTTCACGACGTCCGCGCCCAGGTGGGCGAGAATCTCGCCCGCGAACGGACCGGCGAGGGCCTGGGCAATCTCGACGACCTTGATCCCGTCCAGGGGCAGCGGCGCAGTCATGGCAGGGTCTCCGTGAGCATGGCTTGGTGATCGGCCACAGAAGCTGGTATTCCCGCATCACCATACATCAAGTAGGATGCACGCATGACGCCTCCCGCGCCGGCCGCGCCGCCCCTCGCCGCGGACACCCTCGAGCGCCTCGGCCGGATCTCCACGCCCACCTGACCACGCAGCTCTTCAAGCTGGGCTTTCGCAATACGTTCCTGCCCGGCGTGCGCCCCCTCTGCCCCGAGCGTCGCATGGCGGGGAGGCGGTGACCGTACGCTTCGCGCCCGCCCGCGAGGATCGCGCGGGCTACGAGGTCCTCGTCGACCCCCGCTATCCGCAGCGGCATGCCATCGAGCACATTCAGCCCGGTCAGGTGCTCGTGATGGATTGCCGCGGCATCGCCACCGCGGCCAACGCCGGCGATATCCTGGTGTCCCGCCTCCAGGTCAGAGGCGCGGCCGGCCTCGTCCTCGACGGGGGCATTCGCGACTATCCTCGGTGCAGACCTTCGGCTTTCCCGTCTACGCCCTCGGTCCCGCCGCGCCCGCTCACGTGGTGCGCCATGTCGCGGTGGACGAGAACGTGCCCATCGGCTGCGCCGAGGTGCTCGTGATGCCGGGCGACATCATGGTGGGCGACGGAGAGGGTGTGGTGTGTATCCCGCGCGCGGTGGCCGACACGGTGGCCGTGCACGGGCTCGAGCAGGAGGAGCTCGAGGCGTTTCTCCTCGAGAAGGTGCGGGGAGGCGCGGCCCTTCCCGGCACTTATCCGCCCGATGAGTCCACCCTCGCCGAGTACGACGCCTGGAAGCGGAAGAAAAAGAGCTAGAGGAGAGAGCGATGCTATTTCGTGGGATGGACCGGGCGGCCCTCGACGCCGCCTACAACAACACGGCAGCCGTGGGCATTCCGAAGCGGGACCAGTACGTGGGCGGCTGGGCGGCCCGCAGTGACGCCCTCCGGAAGACGCGCGAGGCCAAGGCCGATCTCCGCTACGGAAGCGCCCCGCGACAGCGCCTCGATCTCTTTCCCTGCGGACGGGCGGGCGCACCCACCCTCGCGTACATCCACGGCGGCTACTGGCAGATGAACGACAAGGAGCCCTACGCGTTCTTCGGCGAGGCCCTCTTGCCCGCGGGCTTCAACCTCGCCCTCATCGAATACACGCTGGCCCCCGAGGCGCGCCTCGACCAGATCGTGGCCGAGGTGAGAGCAGCCGTGGCGTGGGTGATTGACCACGCGGCGGAGCATGGCGGCGATGCCCGCCGCGTCTTCGTGGCCGGCCACTCCGCGGGAGGACACCTGACGGCCGCCGCCATGAGCGACCAGCGGCTGGCCGGGGGCATCGCCATCAGCGGCATCTACGAGCTCGAGCCGGTGCGGCTCAACTACCTGAACGACAAGCTGCGGCTCGACGAGGCGGAGGCGGCGCGCAACAGTCCTATCCGGCACCTGCCGTCCCACGCCGCTCCGCTCGTGGTGGCGGTGGGTCTCGGCGAGCTCCCCGAGCTGATCCGCCAGTCCGAGGAATACTGGGCGGCCTGGCAGGCGAAGGGCCTCCGGGGGCAATACCTGCCCCTCCCGGAGCACGATCACTTCTCGATCCTCGAGGAGCTGGCGCAGCCTTCGGGCCGGCTGTTCGCGGCCCTCGAGGACCTCGCGAGGACGGCGTAGCAGAGGGAGACGAGGCCGGCTTCGCGGCGCCCACGGCGGTCAGGGCCGGGAGATGCAGGGATTGCCGCGGATGTAGAAGCGCAGGAGCCGTCGCGCCCAGTGCCCCGCGTAGTCGACGCCGATGCGGGGCCGCTTCACGATCGGGCCGGCCTCGGTTCCGTCGTCCGCGATGTGAAAGTCCCGGCTCAGCAGATCGTGACCGTTGAGCCGGCCGTCGATGCCCATGGCCCGGCACAGGAGGCCGGGCCCCTGGGTGCGGCCCGTCACGTTCCGCACGGGCTCGACGGCCCGCAGCAAGACCGCCGACGCCATCCCTTCCGCCTGCGTCACCACGTTCATGCATTGATACATGCCGTAGATGAGATACACGTACGCGTAGCCGGGCGGCCCGAACATGACGCGGGTCCGCGGGGTGAGGCCGCGGGCGGAATGGGCGGCCAGATCGTGCGGGCCCAGGTAGGCCTCGACCTCCACGATGCGGCTGACGCGGGTGGTGCCGTTCGCGCGATGGACCAGGCACTTGGCGAGGAGGTCGCGGGCCACCGCCATGGCATCGCGATCGTAGAAGTCTCGGGGCAGCTTGCGCAGGTCGGGCGCCCTCAGGCCCGATGGAGAGAGGCGAGGGCGGAGGGCAGGGCGGCCATCACCTCCCCCAGACAGCGGCGAACGCGGGCGATGTTCTCGTGGGCCTTGTCGGGGATGCCGCCGCGGGTGATGTGCGCGATGAAGTCCTCGCGGCTCGTGGTCATGAGGAGAGACGCGTTGACCTCGAGCTGGAGGGCGTGGACGCGGCGGGCCGCCGGATGACCGAACGTGGCCACGATGTTGCCGCCGGTGTAGCCGCTCACGTTCTCGTGCACCGCGAAGTCGTGGCGGGCGAAGATCCCCGCCACGGTGGCCGCGAGCTCCCGGTCGCAGGTGAGGTCGTGACGGGTGCCGATGATTACCTCGTGGTCTTTCATCCGGCGCGGGCTGCCCGTGTGCCCGTCGAGGAGCATGGCGAATCCGAAGGCATGCTGGATCTCGCCGAGCAGGCGCTCGAGGGTCGCGTAGTAGGGATCGTAGAGTGCTTGCAGACGCTCTTCGAGGTCGGGCAGGCGGAGGGGCTGCGCGAAGATGGGCACGTCGCGCATGGTGTGGGTGCGGACCACCCCGCCGGCGAGCGCACCTCGCCGTCGTGCTCCTCGAAGTCATCGCGGCGGCGGTTCACGTCGACGAACATGCGCGAGTACGGCGTGGCGAGCACGGTCGCCCCGTGCTCGTGCAGGTCACCGTAGAGATCGCCCACGAAGGTGTCGGCGAAGCCGTAGGCGAAGGTTTCGAACCAGGGCTCGCCGTAGTCCTCGCGGGTGACGTGGGGCAGGGGTTCCGTGCCGTAGTGCGGCACGCTGACGAGATGGGCGTGCGCGTGCCCGGCGCGGGCGGTCTGACGATCGGATAGGGCGCCGCGCTCCTCATGACTGGTGATGCTACGGTGGGCGTCCGCGGCTAGGCAAGGGGCGGCCGCGGCGCGCCCGGCCGGCGCGGTCTATCGGGTCGACACGCGGTGACGGGGAAGGGCCGGGAAGGATTCGGAATCGTGCTAGCATTCCTGCACGCGAGCCGGTCGCGCGCGGTGTACCGTGTGCCTGCTGTTCCAACGGGAGGTCGCTCGTGAGACGCCGTCGACCTCGTCTCCTGAAAGAACAGTGAAGCGGCGAGTTTTCCTCGGCGCGGTCGGGCTGGGAGTCATCTGGCCGCGGGTCGTTTCCGGAGCGCCGTCGCGGAAGGTGCTGCGTGTCGGCGTTCTCTCTCCCGTTCTCCCCGGCCTCCCAGCCATCGCTGCAGCCCTTCCGTGATGGGCTCCGTGAGCTCGGTCATCGCGAAGGCCAGCACATCGCCTTCGAATACCGATGGGCCGATGGAAAGCCGGAGAGATTGCCCGAGCTCGCGGCCGAAGCTCGTGCGGGGACAAAGTGGACGTGTTGCTCTGCGCGTGGGGCACCCCGGCCGCCCTCGCCGCCAAGAACGCCACCACGGCCATTCCCGTGGTCGTGGTGGGAGTGGCCGACCCGGTGAGTGTCGGCCTGGTGGCGAGCCTCGCGCGGCCCGGCGGCAACGTCACCGCCTCCACCTTTCTCTCCGACGAGACCCTCGGCAAGCAGCTGCAGCTCCTCAAGGAAGCCGATCAGAGAATCTCTCGCGTGGCCATCCTGACCAATCCTGACAATCCCGTCTATGCTCCGCTGCTGAAGGACATCGAGGCCACGGCCCGCGCGATACAGGTGGAGATCGTGCGCCTCGGGGTGCAGGGTGCGGGAGATGTGGAGCCCGCGTTCGAGGACGGCGCGGCGGGAGAAGGTCGGGGAGCTCGTCAGTGGTGCGCGATACCGTGCTGATCACCCACGGGGCGAAGGTGGTCGAGCTGGCCGCCAAATACCGGTTGCCCGCGATGTACGGGATGCGAGATTCGTCGAGGCGGGAGGGCTCATGTCCTTCGAGCCGAGCCTTCCCGATCTCTACCGGCGCGCCGCCCAGCTCGTCGACAAGATCCTCAAGGGCGCCAAGCCGGCCGTCCTGCCCGTCGATCGATCCACCAAGTTCGAGCTCGTCATCAACCTGAAGACGGCGAAAACGCTCGGGCTCACCATTCCTCTGGCCGCTCCGGCTGCGGGCGGATGCGCTGATCGAGTAGGGCAGCTAGTTCTTCAGGCGAAGGTCCTCGAAGGGCGCCGAGTACGAGAAGCCGGGGATGAGGCCCGGCCCCGCTCCAGCCACGCGCGGCCCCACTCCCCAGATGAACGCCTGCTCGAAGAGCGGGATGGCGGCACCTTGTCGCGCGATGATCTTCTGGATCTCGTGGACCATGCGCCTCGCGCTTCTTGACGTCGAGCTCGCGGGCCTGCGCGGGCGTAGAGGTCGTCGATCTCGGGCAGCGAGCCGTAGGCGTAGACGCCGTTCTTGGTGGCGTAGGGCTCGAGCCGCGTGGCCGCGTTGCCGAAGGCGGCGGTGATGACCTGGATCACGCCGTGGAGCTTCTTCTCGCGCCACGCGGTGATGTAGGCCGCGCCGCTCCATGGTGCGCATGCGGCTCTTGATGCCCACGGCCTGGAGGTAGCCGATGACGGCCTCGCCCATGCGAGTCGTAGGGCGGGAACGGGATAGAAGTCGCCCGCGTCGAAGCCGTTCGGGATAGCCGGCCTCGGCGAGGGCTTCTTCGACTTCGCGGGATCGTAGGCGTGCGGCTCCATCGGGCACCGCGAACTGGAAGATGCGCGGGACGTAGTTGCCGGTGAGCCGGCCGAAGCCGAGCATCTCGCGCCTGGTTGATGCTCGCGCCGATCGATGGCGTGGCTGGCGGCCAGGCGCACCCGCTGATCGGCCCAGGGCGACTTGGGATCCCACTGCTCGGGCAGCTCGAGCCAGAAGGCCGCCGCTCACGAGGGGCGCGGCCAGCCGAAAGCCCGGAAGTCTTGCGCATCGCGTCCGCCGTCGGGCCGGTCAGGAGGTAGGCGATGTCGACCTCGCCCGCCTGGAGCGCGGCGGCCGCGCGTCGTCTCCTCCGGGCATGGAGCGCATGACCAGGCGCTTCACCGACTGGGCTTCTTGCGCCAGTAGCCGTCGAAGGCCTCGAGCACCGAGCTCCACGCCGGGCTTGAACGACGACGACCTTGTAGGGCCCCGCCCCGACGGGCGCGGCTCTTGAAGCCGTCGTCGCCGACCTTCTCGACGTACTTCTTCGGTACGATCCAGCCCGCGCCCGATGCCGTCGTGCCGTAGAACGTGATGAAGTCCGGCCACGGCTCGCGGAGGACGAAGCGGACCTGGCCCGGGATCGACGACCTGCACCTCCTTGACCTTGTCCTTCAGGAGCTTGGCGCTGGCGCCCTTGTAGCGGTCCCAGGAGAACTTCACGTCCTCCGCGGTCACGGGCTCGCCGTTGTGGAAGCTTGCACGCCCTTGCGCAGGGTGAAGGTGTAGGACAGGTGGTCCTTGGCCTCCGTCCACGACTCGGCCAGGCTGGGCGTGGTGAGGCCGGCGGGCATCGGCTTCAGCATCGCGTCGTGGATCGCGTACATGACCATGAACGGCGTGCTGAACGCCTCCGTCTCCGCCGGGATCGAGCCAGCGGGCGGCCAGGGTGACGTGGAGGCGCCCAGCGCATCTCTCCCGGCGCGGGCTTGCTGCGCCTGGGCCTGGACGGGACGCGCATCGGCGAAGAAGAGAAGCCCAGCACGAGGCCTACGGACACGAATCC
>ERZ1370068.4847-contig-390_pt1 | contig 14941 bp, 18 predicted proteins | sample MGYA00561227_ERZ1370068 | MGnify/ENA primary metagenome ERZ1370068 (study PRJEB38410, sample SAMEA6850437) | metagenome | study: Metagenomic assessment of the ecological functions of the soil: analysis of the soil microbiota associated with the...
CGCAGGGCATCCTCGGCTTCCTCAAGCGCCGGCTCAACGCCTAGCCCCCGCCCGCGGGCCTCCGCGCTGTATCGGTTTCGGGACGTTGACGGCGGGCCGGCCCCCGCCAACACTCGAAGCCATGCTCGCCCGCATCCCGTTCCGCCGGCATCCACGGGATCCAGGCCCGGAGCGTCTGGGTGGAGGTCGACGTCACCAGCGGGCTGCCCAGCTTCTCGACGGTCGGGCTTCCCGACTCCACCGTCCGCGAGAGCCGCGACCGGATCCGCGCCGCCATCCGCAACTCGGGCTTCGAGTTCCCCATGGAGCGGATCACCGTGAGCCTGGCGCCGGCCGACTTCCGCAAGGAAGGCGCGGCCTTCGATCTCCGATGGCGCTGGGCATCCTCGCCGCCACCGGCCTCGTGAAGCCCTCGCTGCTGGAGCGCTGCGCCGTGCTGGGCGAGCTCGCCCTGGACGGCAACGTACGGACGGTGTGCGGGGCCTTGCCGGTGGCCCTCCTCTGCCGGGACGCAGGAATCCCCTGGCTGCTGCTGCCCGCCGGCAATGCCGCCGAGGCCGCCGCGGTGGAGGGCGTGGACGCGGTGGGGGTCGCGTCCCTTCACGAGGCGATCGAGTATCTCAATGGGGAGCGCCCACTCCTCCCTTTCGTGCGCGAGCCGCTCTCCACCCCGGATCCGGCGGGCGCGGCTGCGGACTTCGCCGAGGTCCGCGGGCAGGCCCATGCCAAGCGCGCGCTCGAGATCGCCGCCGCCGGCGCCCATAACGTGCTGATGCTCGGCCCGCCCGGCGCGGGGAAGACCATGCTGGCCCGGCGGCTGGCCACCATTCTCCCTCCGCTCACGCTGGACGAGGCCATCGAGGTCTCGGCGATCTGGAGTGTCGCGGGCCTGCTCTCCGCCGGCCAGGGCCTCGTCACCCTCCCGCCCGTTCCGGGCGCCACATCACACCGTGTCGGAGTCCGGCCTCATCGGCGGCGGCCGCGTGCCCCATCCGGGCGAGGTGAGCCTCGGGCATCTGGGCGTTCTCTTCCTCGACGAGCTACCCGAGTTCACGCGTCGCGCACTGGAATCGCTTCGCCAGCCGCTGGAGGAGGGCACCGTCGCCGTCGCCCGCGCCGCCGGCACCGCCGTCTTCCCGGCGCGCTTCCAGCTCGTCGCCGCCGCCAATCCCTGCCGGCGCGCCTGCCGCTCCCTCGAGCACTGTGTCTGCACCGAAGGGAGCGCCGGCAATACCTCGGCCGGCTGTCGGGCCCGTTGCTCGATCGCATCGACCTGCACCTCGAGCTCCCCGCGGTGGGTATCGCCGAGCTCACCTCGGAGGCCCCGAGGAGGCCTCCACCGCCATTCGGGCCCGCGTGCTGGCCGCCCGTGCTCGTCAGACCGCGCGCTTCCGCGGCACGAATATTCGCGTCAACGCCGGGATGACGGGCCGGGCCACGCGCCGCTGGTGCGCACCTCCGCCCGATGCCGCCCGGCTCCTCGCCCGCGCGGTGAGCCGGCTCGGGCTCTCCGCGCGCGCCTATCACCGCGTTCTGAAGGTCGCCCGCACCATCGCCGATCTGGCGGGCGCGGACAATCTCACCGCCGAGCATGTGTCGGAGGCCGTCCAGTACCGCAGCCTGGACCGAGCCGAGTGAGGGGGCCGAGCCTCCCCTTCCAGAAGTGGGCGCTCTCCGGCTGCAGCTCGGCCAGCATGGCGGCGGACCCGAAGCCGAGCCCCTGCGACACGACCTCGTCGAAGCGGGTCGGAACTCGGAGGGCCGGACGAGGAGGGCTAGCTAGCGGAGGCGGACCCGACCGGCGGGGGCACGTTGGTGTACGTGACGCTTCCCCGGCCGTCTTCATAGCGGAAGATCGGCTGGGACACGCCCATGCCACCCCCGTGGATCTGCAAGATCCTCCGCACGTAGTCCTGGGTTTCCGGATACGGCGGGATGCCGCGATACGTGTCGACCGCGCCCGCGCCCGCGTTGTAGGCGGCCAGCGCCAGCGGGAGATTGCCGGGATAGCGGTCGATCAGGTAGCGCAGATGGCGCACGCCCCCTCGATGTTCTGCCTTGGATCGAAGGCATTGCGCACGCCGAGGGAACTGGCCGTCTGCGGCATCAACTGCATGAGCCCTTGAGCACCCTTGCGGGACTACCGCGGAGGCATTGAATGCGGACTCCACGCGAATGACGGATTCCACGAGGCTCGGGCTCATGCCGTACCGGCCCGCGATCTCCTTGATCTCCTCCTGGTATCTCGCTTGGGCTGCCGGCGGCAGGCGGAGCCAGCCGGCATTGGTCCCTGTCGTGCCCGGCATTTGTCGATAGCGCGGGTCCGTCGGCGCATTGGTGAAGTGGGTCACGCCCTCATCGTCCGTGAGGCGATAGGACGAGGCATGCCCGTCCACGATCGGAAGGCCGATCGCGCTGAAGAGGAAAACACTACCGAGGAAAAGGTCCTATCCACGGTAGGGTCCAGCATAAGGTACCGGCTGGGACGGGGGCAAGAACGAACCGAAAACCGCTGTCCCGACTGGGGTTTGCCCCCAGCCGGGAAGCAATTCTCCATACTAATTGTTGGCGGCCACCAGCTCACTCATGGTGGGCGCGTCAATGAGCGGCGCGTCCTCCAGGGCGAGGCGGATGACCTGATCGATCGACTCGACCAGGTGGAAGGTCATGCCCTTCCGCGCATCGTCCGGCACGTCCTCGAGCAGGTTCTTCTCGTTCCGGCTCGGCAGGATGATGGTGCGGACGCCGGCGCGCCGGGCAGCCAGCACCTTCTCCTTGATCCCGCCCACCGGCAACACCCGACCCGACAGCGTGACCTCACCTGTCATGGCCAGGTTCGACCGTACCGCGCGACGCGTGAGCAGCGAGACCAGGCACGTGACCATGGTCACCCCGGCCGACGGCCCGTCCTTGGGGATGGCGCCGGCGGGGATATGCACGTGGATGTCGGAGTGCTCCCAGAAGTCGGAGCGGATGCCGAGCTCCGGCGCATGCGACCGGACCCAGGACAGCGCCGTCTGCGCGGACTCCTTCATCACGTCACCGAGCTGGCCGGTGAGCGCCAGGGTCTTGCTGCCCTTCATGCGCGTGGCCTCGATGAACAGGATGTCGCCCCCGGTCGGCGTCCACGCCAGCCCCACCGCCACCCCGGGCACCCGCGTCCGCTCCTCGATCTCCTCGAGCACGAAGCGGGGCGCGCCAAGCAGCTCGCCCACCAAGGCGGGCGTCACCTCCACGAGCTCCGTCCGACCCTCCACCCGCCGCTTGGCGAGCTTCCGGGTGATAGCCGCGATCTCGCGCTCGAGGTTCCGGAGCCCGGCCTCGCGCGTGTAACCCCGGGCGAGGGCCCGGACCGCGTCGTCGGTCCACCGCAGGTGATCGCCCAGCGCCATCCCGTGATCAGCCGCCTGTTTGGGGATCAGGTGCTGATGCGCGATGTGCACCTTCTCCTCCTCCGTGTACCCGGCGAGCTCGATGATCTCCATCCGGTCGCGAAGGGGTGCCGGCACCGTGTCGAGCATGTTGGCGGTGGTGATGAAGAGCGCCTTCGACAGGTCGAACGGCACGTCGACATAGTGGTCCCGGAACGCCGAGTTCTGCTCGGGGTCGAGCACCTCCAGCAGCGCGGAAGCCGGATCGCCCCGGAAGTCCATGCCGAGCTTGTCGATCTCGTCCAGCATGAAGACGGGGTTCTTCGTCTCCGCTCGGCGAAGACCCTGGATGATCTGACCGGGCAGCGCCCCGATGTAGGTGCGCCGGTGCCCGCGGATCTCCGCCTCGTCGCGCATGCCGCCCAGCGAGATGCGGTGGAACTTCCGGCCCAGCGCGCGAGCGATCGAGCGCCCGAGCGAGGTCTTGCCCACGCCGGGAGGGCCAACGAAGCAGAGGATCGGGTCCTTGCCCGCCGGCCGCATGCTCTTGACCGCGAGGTACTCGAGAATACGGTCCTTCACCTTGGGCAGACCCCAGTGGTCCGCGTCGAGGATGGCGCGGGCCTGGGTGAGATCCAGGTTGTCGTGGGTCTCCTTGGCCCACGGCAGCGCCACCAGCCACTCGAGATACGTCCGGGCCACCGTGTACTCCGCCGCGGCGGGCGGCATCTTGGCGAGCCGGTCCAGCTCACGCAGCGCCTCCCGCTTGGCCTCCTCGGGCATGCCGGCGGCCTCGATCTTGGCGCGCAGCTCGCCGGCTTCCTGTCCGCGTTCGTCGCTGTCGCCGAGCTCTTTCTGGATGGCCTTGAGCTGCTCGCGCAGGTAGTACTCGCGCTGGCCCTTGCCCATCTCGGACTCCACCTGGGACTGGATCTTGGAGCCCAGCGCGAGGATCTCGGCCTCCTTGGTGAGGGCGGACACGAGCCGGGCCAGCCGCGCCTTGACGGACTCGGTCTCCAGGAGCTCCTGGCGAAGCTCCGTGGAAAGGGAGGGCAACGCCGACGAGACTACGTCCGCGACACGGCCGGGCTCGGTCACGGTCTCCACCGCACCGGCCAGCTCGTCGGGGAGAAATGGAGACAGCTCCACCACCTGGCGGAACAGCGTGGTCAGCGTTGCGAACGAGAGCCTCGGTCTCCAGGTCGCCCTTCTCGGCGAGCACGTCCGCGAGCACCTCGACGCGTGCGCGAAGGTACGGCTTGTGCTGCTGTACCTCCACGATGCGGATTCGCGACATGCCCTGGACCACCAGCCGCACGGTCCCGTCGGGCTGCTTGAGCACCTTGTGAATGGTCGCGACCGTGCCCACGCGGTGCAAGTCCCGCTCCTGCGGGTCCTCCACCGTGGCATCACGCTGGCCGAAGACGCCGATCACCCGATCGCCGCGCACGGCATCCTCGATCAGGCGCACGGATGCCTCCCGGCCCGCCGCGAGCGGAAGCACCGCTTCCGGGAACAGAACAGTCCCCGGAGAGGCAGGATCGAAAGAACCTCAGGCACCGACTGCGTGGCACCGCCAATTTCGTTGGCCATGTTCGAGTTCCTTTCTGTCAGAACATCTCGATGGGCGAGCTGACCGGAAGCGGCCCTCACCAGCGCCTCCCCGGTGCCCCGGCTCGTCGAGTCGGGTTTCTGCGCGACGTCATCTCGCACGTAGCCCAGGAGCTGCTCCATCTGGGCCTGCATGGCGATCATTCGCCGCCTCATCTTTAAGATGATCTCCACGCCGGCCAGATTCACGCCGAGATCCCGCGTGAGCCTGATCAGCCGGGCGATCTCCTCCACGTCCTCCGCGGAGTACATCCGAGTCTTGCCCACCGAGCGGCTGGGCTGGATCAGACCCTTCTTCTCGTACATGCGCAGGGTCTGGGGGTGAAGCTTGAGCATGTCCGACACCGCGCCAATCATGTAGACGGGCTTGCCCTTGTCCGTCATGCCCGCGCCGTCCTTTTCCCCGGAGTCGCGGCCGCGGGCGGCAGGAGCCGGCCGAGGTCGCGGATCATTTCCTGCGTTCTCGCATCCAGGTCCCGAGGGATGGCAACCGACACCGCCACGTACAGGTCTCCGCGCCCCTCCCCGACAGACGCGGCAATCCGCGACCGCGGATCCTGAGCACCTGGCCGCTCTGCGTGCCAGGCGGCACTGCGAGGTCCACCTCGCCGAGGAGGGTGCGTACGGAGACACGGGCGCCGAGTATCGCCTCGGCCACCGTCACCGGCACCTCCGCGTACAGGTTGTCCCCTTTGCGAGTGAACACTGGATCGGCATGCACCCGGGTGATGACGATCAGGTCCCCGCGGGGGCCGGCAAAGGGCCCGGCATGCCCCTCTTCGGGAATGCGGATCTGCGAGCCGGTATCCATGCCGGCGGGAATCGCCACCCGCACCACCGCGCGGGAGGGCGTGACCCCTCGACCGCGGCAGTCGGCGCAGGGCTCCATGACCCGCTCGCCCGCGCCCGCGCAGACCGGGCACTCGGACGTCCGGGGCGACGAGTCGCCGCTCCAGACCACCCCGGCGCCGCCCGCAGTGCGCGCATGTCGCCAGTCGGCCGCCGGGCCGGGATCCGCTGGAGCCGCAGGCCTCGCAGGGCGAAAGCCGCTCCACCACGATGTCCGCGTCGAGACCGTTCGCCGCCTGGTCGAAGGCCAGCTCCACGGGGACGTGAACGGGATCACCGCGTCGGCCCGCCGGCCGTCCGGCGGCGCCCCGATCGGCCGCTTCCGAGCCGCCGTGCCGGTCATACAGGGTCCGCGCGGAGGGATCCCCGAGGACGCGATACGCCTGACTGATCTCCTCGAAGAGGGTGTGCGCTTCCGCGGTCCCAGAAGTTGACGTCGGGAGAGTAGCGCCGCGCCAGCTTCTGGTAGGCGCGGCGGATCTGGACGCCGGAGGCCGCCGTCCCGATCCCCAGCACCGCATAGTAGTCTCTCGCCATATCAGTGATCCGGGCCCCCGGCCGGCCGGGGCCCCGGTTGGCTACTTCTTGTCGCCGAGATCCTTGAATTCGGCGTCGATCACGTCGCCCTTGGCGGCGTCGCCTGAGGCCGAGGGGCCCTCCGGATTGCCCGCCGCCGTCCCTCCCGGGCGCCCGCCGCCGCCTGGGCCCGATACATCGCCTCGGCGACCTTGTGCGACGCCTTGGTAAGCGTTTCCTGCGCCTGCTTGATCCGCTCGAGGTCGGTCCCCTTGAGCGCTTCCTTCGTCTCGTTGATCGCGGCCTCGATGGCCTGCTTGTCCTCCGCCGGGATCTTGTCGCCGTTCTCGCTGAGCGTCCGCTCGGTGGTGTAGACCAGAGAGTCGGCGTGGTTCCTGAGCTCGATCTCTTCCCGGTGCTGCGCGTCTTCGGCGGCATTCGCTTCCGCCTCACGCTTCATCCGGGCGATCTCCTCCTTGGTCAGGGTCGAGGACGCGGTGATCGTGATGTTCTGCTGCTTCCCGGTGGCCTTGTCACGCGCCGAGACGTTCACGATACCGTTGGCGTCGATATCGAATGCGACCTCGATCTGCGGCACGCCCGCGGCGCGGGCGGGATGCCGTCCAGGTGGAATCGGCCGAGGGTCCGGTTGTCCCGCGCCATCGGGCGCTCGCCTTGCAGCACATGCACCTCCACCGAAGGCTGGCTATCCGACGCGGTGGTGAACGACTCGCTCTTCTTGGTCGGAATGGTCGTGTTCGCGTCGATGAGGCGCGTCATCACCCCGCCCAGAGTCTCGATGCCGAGCGATAGCGGCGTCACATCGAGGAGCAGCAGGTCCTTCACCTCGCCGGTAAGCACCGCCGCCTGCACGGCGGCGCCCACCGCCACCACCTCATCCGGATTGACGGTCTTGTTCGGCTCCTTGCCGAAGAGCTTCTTGACCTCTTCCTGCACCTTGGGCATCCGGGTCTGACCGCCGACGAGGATCACCTCATCGATGTCGGCGTTGGACACGCCGGCCTGGCGCATGGCCTCCCGGCAGGGCGACCAAGCTCCGCTCGATCAGGTCGGCCACGAGGGTCTCCAGCTTGGCCCGCGTCAGGGTGAGGACGAGGTGCTTCGGTCCGGTGGCGTCCGCGGTGATGAAGGGAGATTGATCTCCGTCTGCACCGTGGTGGACAGCTCGCACTTCGCGCCTTCTCCGCGGCCTCCTTCAGCCGCTGGAGCGCCATGCGATCCTTGCGGAGGTCGATCCCGTTCTCGCGCTTGAACTCGTCGGCGATCCAGTCCATGACGCGCTGGTCGAAATCGTCACCGCCGAGATGGGTGTCGCCGTTGGTCGCCTTCACCTCGACCACGCCTTCGCCGATCTCGAGCACCGAGATGTCGAAGGTACCGCCGCCGAGGTCGTAGACCGCGACGGTCTCGTCCTTCTTCTTGTTGAGCCCGTAGGCCAGCGCGCGCGGCGGTGGGCTCGTTGACGATGCGCAGCACCTCGAGGCCGGCGATGGTGCCTGCCTCCTGAGTGGCCTGTCGCTGCGCTGTCGTTGAAGTATGCGGGTACCGTGATCACCGCCTGGTGACCTTCTCGCCAAGATAGGCTTCCGCGGCCTCCTTCAGCTTGCGCAGGATGAGCGCGGAGATCTCCTGAGCGGTGAAGACCTTGCCCCGCACCTCTACGCGCGTCGCCGCTGGACGCCTTCACCACCTTGTAGGGAACGAGCTTGATCTCCTGGAGCACCTCGTCGTACCGGCGCCCCATGAAGCGCTTGATGGAGAAGACGGTATTGTCGGGATTGGTGATGGCTTGCCGCTTGGCCACCTGACCGACGAGCGTCTCCCCCTCCTTCGTGAACGCCGCCACCGAAGGGGTCAGGCGGCTTCCTTCCTGATTGGGGATGACGGTGGGGTCTCCGCCTTCCACCACCGCGACTACCGAGTTCGTCGTCCCCAGGTCGATGCCGATCACCTTCGCCATGTTGTCCGTCTCCTCTCAAGTTGTCTGCATACCGCTCGGGCGCGTTCTGGTAGACGGGGAGGGCCCAGCCCTCCCCCGTCCGACTCAGGGAGAATTACAGAACGTCGATCTTGATCGACTTGGGCTTGATCTCTTCCGCCTTGGGCAGCGTGACCGTGAGCACCCCGTCGCGATAGGTCGCCTTCACCTTGTCGGCCTGCACCGAGATCGGCAGCGACAGATGGCGCTCGAACCGCCCGTACCAGCGCTCCCCCGGTGGAAATTCTCCTGGCTGGTGTCCTGATTCAGGCGTGCGCTCGCCCCTCAGCGAAAGGACGTCGCCAGTGATCGATAGCTGCACTTCCTTCTCGTTCACTCCGGGTAGCTCTGCGGTCACCACGAGATCGTCCTTCGTCTCGTACATGTCGACCGCCGGCGCCCAGACGCGGTCGCCGCCCGGCATGGTCCCAGTCCGACCGAAGAATCCGTCGAACACGCGGTTCAGCTCGGACTGAAAGTCACCTACCTCACGGAATGGATCCCAGCGCTCCACGCTCTGCCCTCATCGGACGCCACCTCAGAATCGCCATGTCGTGCCCTCCTCGACCGGATCTAGGTGTCCGGCTCTCTTGAGTTGAGTCTGAGTTACTTATATTCCATGAGGTGCATCTCTGTCAAGAAACTGCCTAAATTTCCCATAACCTCCTCAAACCTTTGGGGTTTTGACACCTTGAAACCCAGGATGCTATGGTTGGCCGATGCGATTGGGGTGCTTCGGCTGCCTCGTCCTCATCGTCGCGAGCTTGGTCGTCCCCGTCGCGGCGGCGGGGTTCATCTTTCTATCCGGGAACATGGGTACCCCCTGGATGTCCAGCCCACCCGCTTCACCCGGGCCGACGGGTTCTCGGCGCAGCGCAAGCTCTACGAGTTGGTGCTCCGCGAATCTGGTCGCTCGACGCGGACCGACGCCGTGATCCTGAGCGAGGCTGAGGTCAACGCCTTTCTTGCGAACCACTCTCGCCGAGGCGGCCGACCTTCCCTTCAGCCCTCTCATCGTCCACTTTGCGGGCGGCCAGCTCGAGCTTCGGGGTCAGACCGTGCTCCGGAATCTTCTCCAGGGTCCCCCGTTCCCCCAGCTCATGCCATACCTCCCAGCCGCGCGCATGGACCAGACGGTCTGGGTCACGGTTCGCGGACGCTTCGTCATCGAACACCCGCGAAGCAAGGGTGGGCGAACCTACGCCCGCGTCGAGGTCTCGGAGTTCGCGCTCGGCAAGCAGCCGGTGGGGCGGTGGCTGCTGTGGCTCATGCTGGGCCCCACCGGATCGAGGCTCCTGCGCTTCCAGGTCCCGACGGTGGTGGACTCGGATCCAGATCGACGAGCGACGCGCGATAATCAGGACGCAGTAGGGACAGCCTCAGCCCCGGCCGCCTTCGCGATGCGCACGTAGCGCATCTGGACGTCGTCAGAGGAGCTCCTCGAGGAGCACACTCTCCTGCTCGGTCCGATTCCCCACCGTCTTCCTCGCGAAGGAGCCGCAGGATTTCGATGGCGTCCCGCGCCTGGCCGAGGTCCGGGCGTCGCTCGCCCGTCACTGGATCGGGCGATTCCCCGAGCCCGATCAGCGCCCAGCCATGCGAACATGATGAAGAGGCCCGAAAGGTCGGAACCGGCTCGCCCCCTCCGCGCCGGGGCGGCGCCGCGTTGACGCCGATCGTTGACCTCGAAACCCTCCTCTTCCATGCCGAATGGCAGGCTAGCACGCGCCCTCGAAGTGCTTCAAGGACGCGGGACCGCTGTGTAGCTACTGTCCGTGCACGTCCAGGACCGTCCATGGCTGACTCCGCCGGCACCTCTTCGAGTCCTGCTCTCCATCATGTCCCGTCTGGGAGGCGAAGGGGTTGCCCCTGGGACCGCGAGCAGTCACGCGAGTCGCTCAAGCCTTACCTGATCGAGGAAGCCTACGAGGCCCTCGAAGCCATCGACTCCGGCCGGCCGGAGCACATACAGGAAGAGCTGGGAGACGTCCTCTTCCAGGTGGTCTTCCACAGCCAGGTCGCACGTGAGCGGGGAGAGTTCACGATGGCCGATCTGCTCGCCCGCCTCAACGCGAAGATGATCCGGCGCCACCCCCACGTCTTTGCCGAGGGCCAGGTCGCAGACGCGGACGAGGCGCTGACGCAGTGGGAGCGGATCAAGCGCACGGAGGGAAAGGCGGGACGGCTCGCCCCGCTCCGCGCTGGCGGGCGTCCCCGCCTCGCTGCCCGCGCTCCTACGCGCGCAGCGCGCCTCGCAGGTGAAGGCTGGCCGCGTCGGCTTCGACTGGCCGGGGTGGCGCGAGGCCTGGCCCAAGGTAGGCGAGGAGATGGCGGCGAGCTCGAGCGCGCGGCGGCGGAGGGCGATACCGGCCGTGTACGTGAAGAGCTGAGCGATCTCCTGTTCTCGGTGGTCAACGTGGCCCGGCTGCTCGGCGTGGATGCCGAGGACAGTCTGAGAGAGGCCGCGGAGAAATTCACCCGTCGCTTCAACGAAGTGGAGGGGAGATGAGGGCCGCGGGCCGGACCGTCGGTGAGGTGTCCCCGGAAGAGCTGGATCGGGCGTGGGAAGCGGTCAAGGCGCGTGAAGGTCATCCGGCGCCCGACCGGCCCGAGGCGGGTGAGGCCGTCATGAAAGCCAAGCTGGGCACCGCCACTGTGTCGATTCAGCTCGGCGACATCACGGACGCCGAGGTGGACGCCATCGTTAACGCCGCGAATTCCTCAGGCTGATGGGCACCGGGGTGGCCGGCGCGATGAAGCGCAAGGGCGGAACCGTGATCGAGGAGGACGCCGTCCGGCAAGGCCCTATCGAGGTCGGTGAAGCGGTCCTATCCGTGGCCGGCAACCTACCCGCCACCCATGTGATCCATGCCGCCACCGATGGGCCCCGACCTCAAGACCGATCCCGAGTACATCGCCGCCGCCGACCAAGTCCAGCCTGGCTCTGGTGGAGAAGCACAAGCTCACGTCCATCGCCTTTCCCGCCCTGGGGAGCGGGGCGGGAGGGGTGCCCCCGTCGAAGAGCGCGGCTATGCTGGAGCTCTGGCGGAACACCTCAAATCTGGCAAGTCCTCATTACAAAGGTGCAGTTCATCCTGTATCAAACTGAGGCACAGAAGGCTTTTACGGATATGTTGAAAAAGCTTACTGAGTTATAGTGGAAAGGTCGGGGCTCGAAACTGAGCCTCCTAAGATGGCGGACGCGAAACCCAGTCAGCCCGTTAGCCGACGTCTGGGAGACCTCCTGGTTCGGGAAGGACTCATAAACCAGGAGCAGCTCCAGCGCGCGCTCGCCGACCAGAGAGGGCAACAACGAGAAGCTCGGATCCATCCTCGTCCGGCTGAGCATCATCAACGAGGACCAGCTGATCGCGTTCCTCTCGCAAGCAGTACGGTATCCCCTCCATTACGCTCACCCAGCTGGATGTCGACGTCGAGGTGGTCAAGCTCGTTCCCGCCCAGATCGCGCGCAAAGTACGAGGTCTTGCCGATCAAGCGGGCGGGAAATCAGCTGACCCTGGCCATGGCCGATCCCACCAACGTCTTCGCGGTGGACGACGTCGGGTTCATGACTAACCTTCAGGTGGTCCCTGTGGTGGCCTCCCAGGGCGCCATCCGGAAGGCGATCGATCGACTGTACGAGGCCCAGACCGGCGGGCTCGCCGAGGTTCTGTCGGAGATGGACGCCTCCGCCGGCGACGTCGAAGTCGTCGAGGGTAGAGGACGAGCAGTGGGCCAAGGCCGACATCTTCGAGCTGAAGGAGTCGGCGGACGAGGCGCCGGTGGTCCGGCTGGTGAACATGGTCCTCGTGGATGCCATCCGCCGGGGCGCTCCGACATCCACCTCGAGCCGTACGAGAAGGTGCTTCCGGGTGCGGTTCCGCATCGACGGGGTGCTCCACGAGATCATGACGCCGCCGAAGCGGCTCGAGGCGGCGCTCACCTCGCGCGTGAAGATCATGTGCGAACCTCGACATCGCCGAGCGCCGGCTGCCGCAGGACGGGCGGATCAAGCTGCGGTACAACCAGCGGGAGATCGACTTCCGGGTGTCGACCCTGCCGACGATCTTCGGTGAGAAGACGGTCATGCGCATCCTGGACAAGGACGCGCTGCAGCTCGACCTGGCGATGCTCGGCTTCGACCCGTGGAGCCTCGAGCAGTTCACCGCGCGCGATCCACCAGCCCTACGGGATGATCCTGATCACGGGGCCCACCGGCTCGGGCAAGACCACCACGCTCTACTCGGCCATCCACACCATCAACTCGCCGGACGTCGAACATCATGACCGCCGAGGATCCGGTCGAGTACAACCTCGAGCGGCGTCAACCAGGTGCCAGGTCAACGAGGAGCATCGGCCGCACGTTCGCCGCCGCGCCTCCGTCAGCTTCCTCCGCCAGGACCCCGACATCATCCTGGTCGGCGAGACCCGCGACCTGGAGACGGCGCAGATCGGCATCCGCGCCGCGCTCACCGGCCACCTCGTGCTCACCACGCTGCACACCAACGACTGCCCATCGACGGTGGCGCGGCTGCTCGACATGGGCATCCCGCCGCTTCCTGGTCTCCTCCGCGCTGACCCTCATCCTGGCCCAGCGGCTGGGGCGGAAGGTCTGCAAGGACTGCAAGCAGCCCTACGATGCCGATGAAGATGCCCTGGTGCCCTACGGCCACGTGCCGCAGGGGCTGGGGCAGGTGCAGTTCTACAAGGGCAAGGGCTGTCATACCTGCAGCTTCACGGGCATGAAGGGCCGCGTGGCCATCTACGAGGTCATGCCGATCACGCGAAGAGCTCCGGGAGCTGATGCTGCGCAATGCGCCCACCGCCGACGATCCGCGACGTGGCGCTCAACCAGGGCATGAAGACCCTCCGCCAGAACGCGCTCTCAGAAAGTCCTCGAAGGGCGTCACCACCGATCGAGGAAGTCCTGCAAGGTGACGGTCAGCTAACGCTCGCACGGCCGGCCTTCGCGGGACACCGCGCGGCGGGCAGACAGAGGACACTATGGCTGCGACGATGCACGATCTCCTGACCATCATGATCGAGCGGGGCGCGTCCGACCTGCACGTCACCACGCGGCACCTATCCGCAGATCCGGCAGCAACGGCAAGCTGCAGCCCCTCGACCGAGTTCGAGCAGCTGACCCCCAGGACACCGCAGCGGCTCGCCTACAGCGTGCTGCAACGAGGGGCAGAAGCAGAAGTTCGAGGAGGACAACGAGCTCGACCTGTCCGTTCGGCATCCAGGGCCTCGCGCGCTTCCGCTGCAACGTGTACCGGCAGCGGGGCGCGGTGGCCGCCGCCATTCGCGTCATCCCCATCAAGATCCGGACCTTCGGCGATCTGAACTCGCCGCCCCGATCGTCGAGCAGATGGCGGACCGGCCCGAGGGCTCGTCCTCGTGACCGGCCCCACCGGCTCCGGCAAGTCCACCACGCTGGCCGCGATGATCGACAAGATCAACTGCAGAGCGCAGCGAGCACATCATGACCATCGAGGACCCCATCGAGTTCGTCCACCAGCACAAGCGGTGCCTGGTGAACCAGCGCGAGGTCTTCTCGGACACCCAGTCCTTCAAGAACGCGCTCAAGTCCATCCTTCGCCAGGACCCGGACGTCGTCCTCGTGGGCGAGATGCGCGACCTCGAGACGATCGCCGCCGCCCTGACCATCGCCGGAGACCGGACACCTGACCCTCGGGCACGCTGCACACCAACTCCTGCGCCCAGACCATCGAACCGGATCATCGACGTGTTCCCCACCAGCCAGCAGGCGCAGGTGCGCGCCCAGCTGTCCCTCGTGCTGGAGGGCGTCCTCTCCGCAGCAGCTGGTTCCCACCGCGGACGGCCGCGGCGCGCGCGATGGCGCTCGAGATCATGGTGACCACGCCCGCCATCCGGAACCTGATTCGCGAGGAGAAGCTCCACCAGATCTACTCGGCCATGCAGGCGGGGCACAAGTTCGGCATGCAGACGATGAATCAGGCGCTGGTGGATCTGATCAACAAGCGACGGATCTCGCGCGAGGAGGGCGTTGAACCGCAGCACCTGCCCGAGGAGCTGGAGCAGCTGTTGAAGTCCGGGACGGCGCCCGTACGGCGCTACCCCGCTGCCGCGGGCGGCACCGGCTTCACCGTTCGGCCGGCGGTAGAAGCCCGGCCGAGAAGGAGGACCGACCATGCCGACGTTCGCGTATACGGGACGGGGAGCCCGCGGTGTCGTCAACGGGGAAATCGACGCCCTGACCGTACCGCCGCGGTGGGCGAGCTGCGTAGTCGAGCCATCCTCGTCAGCAAGATCGCCGAGAAGGCGGGCGGCGAAGACGCCGGCCAAGATTGGCGGCAAGGTGAGCGACAAGGAGATGGCCATCTTCACCCGCCAGTTCTCCACCATGGTCGACGCCGGCCTTCCGCTCGTGCAATGCCTGAACATCCTCTCCGAGCAGAGCGAGTCCAAGACCCTGCGCGCGGTCACCGCGAACGTGGCCCGGCAGGTCGAGGCCGGCTCCACCCTCGCCGACGCCCTGCGCCGCCACCCGCGCACCTTCGACGACCTCTTCACCAACCTCGTCCAGGTCGGTGAGACGGGCGGTATTCTC
>ERZ1370068.3425-contig-2539_pt1 | contig 14931 bp, 20 predicted proteins | sample MGYA00561227_ERZ1370068 | MGnify/ENA primary metagenome ERZ1370068 (study PRJEB38410, sample SAMEA6850437) | metagenome | study: Metagenomic assessment of the ecological functions of the soil: analysis of the soil microbiota associated with the...
AGATGCCGGTGGTGCGCGATGCCGATCTGAAGGCGCGGGTGACCGGCCGCACCGCGACCGTCAACATCGCGCAGGGGATCGCCGACACGCCGGCCGGGCGCAAGATCACCATTTCGGATTTCAGCTTCGAGGTGCCGGACATGGCGCCGAAACCGTCGCCGTCGAAGGTCAGATTCCGGATCGATTGCCCGATGCCGGCGGCGGCCGAAATCCTCGCTTCCGACCGGCTCAGCGATGTCTCCGGCACCACCTTCGTCGATCCCAACGCCAGCAAGGGAACGGTCACCGCCATCGTCAATGCTCGGCATGCCGGTCAAGGGCGCGCTGACCAAGGCCGATACCACCTATGCCGTCACCGCCGATCTCGGCAGGCGTTGCCATCGACAAACTGGTGATGAACCAGAAGCTGGAGGCCAATACGCTCGAAGGTCGTCGCCAACAATGCAGGGCTATCAGGTCAAGGGCGACGTCAAGATCAACGGGCAGCAGGCCTCGCTGGATTATCGCAAGCCGACCGAGGGCGATGCCGACATCAAGCTGCAGGCGACGCTCGATGACGCCAGCCGCGCCCGGCTCGGGCTCGATCTCGGTCCGGCCGTCAGCGGCGCGATCCCGATCAAGGCTGATCGGCAAGATCGCGAGCGGCGATCACGACAGCCAGGTCGGCGTCGAGGCCGATCTCACCGCAGCTGAAGCTCGACAATATCCTGCCGGGCTGGGTCAAAGCTGCCCGGCAAGTCGGGCAAGGTGACCTTCAACGTGGTGCAGAAGCCGCAATCGACCCGCTTCGAGGATATCGTGGTCGATGGCGGCGGCGTCTCGATCAAGGGCTCGCTGGAAGTCGACCAGAACGGCGATCTCATCAATGCGAACTTCCCGACCTATTCGCCGTCGGAAGGCGACAAGACCTCGCTGAAGGCCGAGCGCGGCGCCGACGGCGTCGTGAAGGCGACGATGCGCGGCGACGTGTTCGACGGCCGCGGCTTCCTCAAATCGGCGATCTCCGGCAAGGAAGCCGATCCCAAGAGCAAGACCAAGAACATCGATTTCGACATCGACCTCAAGCTCGGTGCTGTCGCGGGCTACAACGGCGAGGCGCTGCGCAGCGTCGACGCCAAGATGTCGCGGCGCAACGGCGTCATCAAGAATTTTACGCTGACCGGCAAGGTCGGGCGCGACACGCCGGTGACCGCGGAGCTGCGCGGCCGCGTGCAGGGACAGGGACGCGAGGTGATCGTCCTGCAGACCGACGATGCCGGCGCGTTCTTCCGCTTCACCGACACCTATTCCAAGATGATCGGTGGCCAGCTCACGCTCGCGATGGAGCCGCCGACGGTCGAGACCCACCGCCAAGGAAGGCCTGATCAACGTCCGCGATTTCTCGGTCAAGGGCGAGGCCGCGCTCGAGCGCGCGCGGCGGCCGGCGCGCCGGTCGGGCGTGCAGAACGGCGTGGCGTTCTCGCGCGCTGCGCGCGGAGTTCACCCGGCAGAAGCGGGCAGCTCACGATCCGCGACGGCGTCGTCAAGGGCCCGACCATCGGCGCGACCATCGAAGGCAGCATCGACTATGTCGGCAACAGCGTGCGCATGAGCGGCACCTTCGTGCCGATGTATGGGCTGAACAACATGTTCGGCCAGGTGCCGGTGCTCGGCCTGTTCCTCGGCGGCGGCAGCAATGAGGGCCTGATCGGCGTGCACCTACGAGGTCGTCGGCACGCCGAACCAGCCGGTGCTGCGCGTCAACCCGATCTCGGCGATGGCGCCCGGCGTGCTGCGCAAGATATTCGAGTTCAACACCGGCAAGCAGAACAACCAGTCGAATTGCCGCCGAATAATGAGCGCTTCTGCGCGTCGCGGCTAGTTGCTGATCGTCAGCGCCGCAGCGCCGGCACGACCAGGAACGGGATCAATCCCAGCACCACGTTGACCAGCGCGAACGCGATCAGCGGATTGTAGCTGTGGGTCCAGTCGTGGATCAGGCCGCCGCTCCAGGAGCCGAGTGCCGATCCGAGCCCGCTGCCGATCGAAATCGTGCCGTAGATCGTGCCGACCCGCTTGCCGCGAAAGATGTTCAGCGCGGTCGCCGTGATCAGCGGCCCGCGCGAGCCGATCATGCTGCCGAAGCAGACGACGAAGCCGGTCAGCAGCCAGTAGTTCGGATACCACTGCAGCAGCCACAGCAGGATGATGCCGACGATCGAGACGCCGTAGCTGAACAGCACCGACGGCCGGCGGCCGATGATGCCGTCGAGCGTGCGAGATGCCGAGCATGCCGAACAGCAGCACGACGCCGGAAAAGCCCCAGGCGGTCGCCGCCTGCAGCGGCGGAAAGCCGGCATCGATCAGATAGGCGACGATCTGCGCCGTGATCGCGTACATCGCGACCGCGGTGAAGAAGAAGGTGCGAGAACAGCGCCCAGAAGGCGTGGTGGCGCATCGCGCTCGCAAGCGTCCAGCCGTTCGTCGACGAAATCGGCGTCGGCCTTCTTGACGACGTGCGGCGAGCCGGTGGCGAACAGCCGCCACGGCAGCAGCAGCAGCGGCAGCAGCAGGCACAGCGCGACGATGCCGAACAGCTGATAGGCGTCGCGCCAGCCGATCCGGTCGATCAGCACCTGCGAGGCCGGCAGCAGCACCAGGATGCCGGCGCCGGTCGCGGAATACACGATCGCCATCGCGGTCGGCAGCCGCGGGCCGAACCAGCGGCCGAGCAGGATCGAGTTCGGCACGTTGCCGATCAGCGCGATGCCGAGCCCGACGCAGAGGCCGACGCTGAGCTGGAACTGCCAGAGCGCTTGCGCATGCGCGGCGACCAGGAACGCGCCGCCGAGCAGCAGCAGCCCGAGCGAGTAGACGGTGCGCGGCCCGGAGCGATCGAACAGCCGGCCGACCAGCGGCGCCGTCAGCCCGCCCGCGAGCCAGGTCAGCGAATAGACCGAGACCACCTGCGGCGCGGTCCCAGCCGAAACTCTTCCGAGATCGGCTTGAGGAAGACCGTAAAACTCTCGCCGAGGCCGCGGCCGAGCACCGACAGCGCAAAGCACAGCGCCAGCACGTTGAGCGCGACGCGCGCCGGCTTCAGCGGCTTCGCCGGCGCGTCTCTCCGCTGGCGTCTTTTGATCCATGCAGCGACAGGAGCGCGTTTCCGCGTCCCTGAGCAAGCGTCAAAAGCGAATACGCCTATGCAGGCTTGAGCAGGACGTGGCGCTTCTTGCCCAGCGACAGCTTGATGACGCCTTCCGGCGTGAGGTTCGCCGGCGTCAGCACCATCTTCTCGTCGGTGACGGCGACGTCGTTGACGCGCAGGCCGCCGCCCTTGATCTGGCGCCGCGCCTCGCCGTTGGAGGCGACGAGGCCGGCCTTGACGAACAGCGCGCCAGCACGCCGATGCCGGCTTCCAGTTCGCCGCGCGGAATTTCCACCGTCGGCAGGCTTTCGGCGATGGCGCCTTCCTCGAAGGTCTGCCGCGCGGTTTCGGCGGCCGCGTTGGCGGCGTCGCGGCCGTGCAGCAGCGCGGTGGCCTCGGTCGCCAGCACCTTCTTGGCTTCGTTGATCTCGCGCGCCCTGCAGCGCCGCCAGCTTGCGCGATCTCGCTCGATCGGCAGGATCGTGAACAGCTTCAGGAACTTGCCGACGTCGGCGTCCTCGGTGTTGCGCCAGTACTGCCAGAAATCGTACGGGCTGAACTGGTCGGCGTTGAGCCAGACCGCGCCCTTGCGCGGTCTTGCCCATCTTGTCGCCCGAGGCGGTCGTGAGCAGCGGCGTGGTCAGCGCGAACAGCTGCGGCGTGCCCATGCGGCGGCCGAGATCGACGCCGTTGACGATGTTGCCCCACTGGTCGGAGCCGCCCATCTGCAGCCGGCAGCCGACGCGCCGCGACAGTTCGACGAAGTCGTAGGCCTGGCAGACCATGTAGTTGAACTCGATGAAGCTCATCTCCTGCTCGCGCTCGAGCCGCAGCCGCACCGAGTCCATCGTCAGCATGCGGTTGACCGAGAAATGCCGGCCGATGTCGCGCAGCATCTCGATCCAGTTCAGCTTGGTCAGCCATTCGGCATTGTCGAGCATGACGGCGTCGGCTGGCCCGTCGCCGTAGCGCAAGCACCTTGGCGAACACGCCGCGGATGCGAGGCCTTGTTGGCCTCGATTTCCTCGATCGATGCGGATCGCGCGCGATCTCGTCCTTGCCGGAGGGGTCGCCGACCATGGTGGTGCCGCCGCCCATCAGCGTGATCGGCTTGTTGCCGCTCTGCTGCAGCCAGTACAGCATCATCATGGTGCAGGTAGTTGCCGATATGCAGCGACGGCGCGGTGCAGTCGTAGCCGACATAGGCGGTGGCCTCGCCCTTGGCCGCGAGCGCGTCCAGGCCCTCGAAATCGGAACATTGGTGGATGAAGCCGCGTTCCTGTAAAATATTCAGGAAATCCGATTTAAATGCAGTCATTTGTGTGCGACTCTGATCATTCTTATTTTCACGGTAATTGTAACCGAGTTGCGGAACCATAGCGGAATAGGCTGCCGCTGGCCGGCGCGCTGTGGCATTATAAGATGTGCTTGTTTGACACAAGCCGGCGCGTCAGGCGGGCAGGCAGGGCGTCGCGAAGGCACAACTGACGATGATGTTGACGGCAATCGGTCTGATGAGCGGCACCTCGCTCGACGGGGTCGACGTCGCCTTGATCGAGACCGACGGCAGGCGGGTGAAGGCGTTCGGCCCGTCCGGATACCGGCCCTATACCGATCACGAGCGCGGCCTGCTGCGCCAGGCGCTGACGGAGGCCGTCCATCTGCCGCAGCGCGATGCGCGGCCGGGCATCCTGCGCGAGGCCGAGCGCGCCGTCACGGTTGCGCATGCCGAGGCGGTCGCCGCCTTTACCGCGCAGCACCGCATCAGCGCGCGAGGACATCGACATCGTCGGCTTCCACGGCCAGACCGTGCTGCACCGGCCGGAGCGCAAGCTGACGGTGCAGATCGGCGACGCCGCCGCGCTCGCCAGGGCGATCCATATCCCGGTCATGCATGATTTCCGCGCCGCCGACGTCGCGGCCGGCGGGCAGGGCGCGCCGTTCGTGCCGGTCTATCACCGCGCGCTGGCGCAATCGCTGGAGCGCGAGGGGCCGATCGTGGTGGTCAATATCGGCGGCGTCTCCAACATCACCTATATCGACGGCGCCGACACGCTGATCGCCTGCGACACCGGGCCCGGCAACGCGCTGCTCGACGATTACATGTACCGCATCATGAGCCAGCCGTTCGATTGCGAGGGCCGCATTCGCCGCGCAGGGCAGGGCCGACGAGGCCTGGATCGCGCGCGCGCTGGAACTGCCGTTCTTCACGCTGCCGCCGCCAAAATCGCTCGACCGCAACGATTTTGCCGCGCTGAAGCTCGGCGAGATGCGCCCGCCGACGGCGCGGCGACGCTGACCGCCTTCACGGCCGCTGCGATCGCCCGGATCGTGCCGCTGCTGCCGAAGGTGCCGAAGAGCTGGATCGTGGCCGGCGGCGGCGCGCGCAACCTGACCATGCTGCGGATGCTGCGCGAGCGGCTGGCGCCGGCCACCGTCGAGGCCGCCGACGGCGCTCGGCTGGGCGTCGGACGCGATCGAGGCGCAGGCTTTCGGCTTCCTGGCCGCGCGGGGCCTGAAGGGCCTGCCGCTGAGCTATCCCGCCACCACCGGCGTGCCGATCCCGATGACCGGCGGGTGTGATCGCGCGGCCGTGATTCGATGCAGTTGCATCGACCTTGACGGTTTAATGCAGCTGCATGTAATTAGATGCAGATGCATTGAACCTGCGAGGATTGCGCCATGGCCGCGCGCGCTGAAACTGATCAGCCACAAGCTTTGTCCCTATGTGCAGCGCGCGGTGATCGCGCTGACCGAGAAGGGCGTGCCGTTCGAGCGGATCGATATCGATCTCGCCAACAAGCCGGACTGGTTCCTGAAGATCTCGCCGCTCGGCAAGACGCCGGTGCTGCTAGGTCGGCGACGTGGCGATTTTCGAGATCAGCCGTCATCCTGCGAATATCTCGAGGAGACGCAGCCGGAGCCAGCTGCATCCGCGCCGATCCGCTTGAGCGCGCGCGAGCATCGCGCCTGGATCGAGTTCGGCTCGGCCGTCCTCAACGACATTGCGGGCTTCTACGCGCGCCAGGACGAGGCGACGTTCGAGAGCCAAGCGGCAGCGCAGCTCGAGCAAAGTTTGCGCGGCGTCGAGGCAGCGCGTCGCGGCGTCGCCGTGGTTCGACGGCGAAAGCTTTCAGCCTGGTCGACGCGGTGTTCGGCCGGTGTTCCGCTATTTCGACGTGTTCGACGAGATCGCCGATCTCGGCATTCTTGCCGGACAAGCCGAAGCTTCGCGCATGGCGCAGGCGCTGGCGGAGCGGCCGAGCGTGCGCGCGCCGTGTCGGCGCCGACTATCCGGCGTTGCTGCGCGCCTTGACTGTGCGCAATTCCGCGACTGCTGGCTGGCGGCGCATGCTCGCTGCAGTAGCCGGCGTAGCGAATGGTGCATCAGCGTGCCGTCGCGGCATTGCAGGCCGATCGTGCGCTACGGCTACGCTAACCGCACGCTCAGCGCACGTTGGCGAGCCGCATGTCGAGATAGCCGGTCACCGTCTCCATCAGCGGCTCCAGCTTGCCGTCGAAGAAATGGTTGGCGCCGGGGATGATCTGCTGGTCGATCACGATGCCCTTCTGGGTCTTGAGCTTCTCGACCAGCGTGTTGACGTCCTTCGGCGGCACCACCGCATCCTTGTCGCCATGCACGATCAGGCCGGACGACGGGCAGGGCGCGAGGAACGAGAAGTCGTAGAGATTGGCGGGCGGCGCGATCGAGATAAAGCCTTCGACCTCGGGCCGGCGCATCAGACAGCTGCATGCCGATCCAGGCGCCGAACGAAAAGCCCGCGACCCAGCAGGCGCGCGCCTCCGGATTGATGGTCTGCGCCCAGTCGAGCGCGGAAGCCGCATCCGACAGTTCGCCGGTGCCGTGATCGAACGAGCCCTGGCTGCGGCCGACGCCGCGGAAATTGAAGCGCAGCACCGAAAAGCCGCGATGCGCGAACGCGTAGTAGCACTGGTAGACGATCTGGTGATTCATCGTGCCGTGAAACTGCGGATGCGGATGCAGCACCATCGCGATCGGCGCGTTCTTCTGCTTGGCCGGATGATAACGGCCTTCGAGACGGCCCGCCGGGCCGGTGAAAATGACTTCAGGCATTGATGATCCCTTGGCGAAATCAACCGCTTTGTGCCGGCTTCACGCTGGCTCCGCAGACGAACTCGCGAGAAAGTGGTGATCAGGCGTCGTTGGGGCGATGCGCGAACGGCGCTCGGTGAACTGGTGGCCGCGTTCTAGCATGAGGCGAGGGGCAAAAAGCAAGCATCTTGAACATCTGGCAATGCTGTTCAAGGCGTTAGCTTGCGATTGCCAGGAGACGCCGTGATCGCCAATTGCGATAAGGCGTTGCGGCGCCGGCAGAGGCCGGTGTGCCTGCGCAGCACGCCAGCTGCATTAAGGTATTATTATACGGCAATGCCTGACCGGGTCTATCTCGACTGGAATGCGACCACGCCGCTTCGCCCCGAGGCGAAGGCGGCGATGGCTGCGGCGTGGGATCTGAGCGGCAATCCGTCCTCGGTCCATGCCGAGGGCCGCCAGGCGCGGCGGCTGGTCGAGGATGCGCGGGCCGCGATCGCCGGCGGCGGTCGGCGCGCGGCCGCAGGACGTCGTCTTTACCTCGGGCGGAACCGAGGCCAATGCGCTGGCGCTGACGCCGGGGCTGCGGCGCGGCGCGGGTCCGCCGGTCGAGCGGCTGCTGGTCTCGGCGATCGAGCACGCCTCGGTGCTGGCAGGCGGGCGGTTTCCGGCCGAGGCGATCGGCACCATCGGCGTCACGCGCTCCGGCCTCGTCGATCTCGACCGTCTGCGCGCGCTGCTCGGACGGGCCGCCGGCGCTGGTGTCGGTCATGCTGGCCAACAACGAGACCGGCGCGATCCAGCCGGTGGCCGAAGCGGCCGAGATCGTCCATGCCGCGGGCGGGCTGCTGCATGTCGATGCGATCCAGGCGCTTCGGAAAATCCCGTTTGATATCAATCGACTCGAGCGCCGATCTGCTGACGCTTTCGGCGCACAAGATCGGCGGCCCCAAGGGCGTCGGCGCCGTGGTTCTGGCCGAGGGGTGCAGGGGCTCGAGCCGCTGCTGCGCGGCGGCGGCCAGGAACTGGGGCGCCGGGCGGGCACCGAGAATGTCGCGGGCATCGCGGCGTTCGGCGCGGCCGCAAGGCCGCCATGGCGGCTCTGAAGGCGACGCCGTTCGCCTGCGAGGGCCTGCGGAACCGGCTCGAAGACGGGCTTGAGGCAGACGCCCGGGTATGATCGTGTTCTCCGACGACGTGCGCACGGCTGCCGAATACCACGCTGTTCACGGTTCCCGGTCTGAGGGCCGAAACGGCCGTGATCGGCTTCGATCTCGCCGGTATCGCGGTATCGTCGGGTTCCGCCTGCTCCTCCGGCAAGGTCCAGCCCTCGCATGTGCTGGAGGCCATGGGGTTGGCGCCGGAACTGGCCCAGGGAGCGGTGCGGCTCAGTCTGGGCTGGTCTACCATCGGAGGCAGACATTGATTTGGCCCTTGAGGCTTGGCGAAAGCTCGCCGATACCTTACTTAAGGGGAGCGACGAAACACAGCTTGAACGGTTCTAAGCGGTGTTTCGTCCGAGAAGCATCGCAATAGACTTTTGGAACTTGATCCACCGCGGTCCTTGAAACCGCGAGCGGAGGATGGAATGCCAGCCGTACAAGAGACGGTCGAGCGCGTCCGGCGGATCGACGTCGACCAATATCGATATGGATTTGAGACGCTTATCGAGTCCGACAAGGCCCCCAAGGGGCTGTCGGAAGATACCGTCCGCTTCATCTCCGCGAAAAAGAACGAGCCGGCCTGGATGCTGGAATGGCGGCTGGAGGCCTATCGCCGCTGGCTGACCATGACCGAGCCGACCTGGGCGCGCGTCAACTATCCCAAGATCGACTACCAGGATCTCTATTACTACTCGGCGCCGAAGCCGAAGAAGACGATCGGCCTCGCTCGACGAGATCGATCCGGAAATCCTCAAGACCTACGAGAAGCTCGGCATTCCCCTGCGCGAAGTCGAGGTGCTGGAAGGCGTCGTGCGCGCCGGAAGGCGAGCGCAACGCATCGCGGTCGACGCCGTGTTCGATCTCGGTTTCGGTGGCGACCACCTTCCAGAAGGAGCTGAAGGCAGGCCGGCGTGATCTTCATGCCGATCTCGGAGGCGATCCGCGAGCATCCCGAGCTGGTGAAGAAATATCTCGGCACGGTGGTGCCGACCTCGGACAATTATCTTCGCGACGCTGAACTCGGCGGTGTTCTCCGACGGCTCGTTCGTCTACGTGCCGCCGGGCGTGCGCTGCCCGATGGAGCTGTCGACCTATTTCCGCATCAACGAGCGCAACACCGGCCAGTTCGAGCGCACGCTGATCATCGCCGACAAGGGCGCTTACGTCAGCTACCTCGAAGGCTGCACCGCGCCGCAGCGCGACGAGAACCAGCTGCACGCCGCCGTGGTCGAGCTGGTCGCGCTCGACGATGCCGAGATCAAATATTCGACGGTGCAGAACTGGTATCCCGGCAACTCCGAAGGCAAGGGCGGCATCTACAATTTCGTCACCAAGCGTGGCGACTGCCGCGGCAACAATTCGAAGATTTCCTGGACCCAGGTCGAGACCGGCTCGGCGATCACCTGGAAATATCCGAGCTGCATCCTGCGCGGCGACAATTCGCGCGGCGAGTTCTACTCGATCGCGATCTCGAACGGCCACCAGCAGGTCGATAGCGGCACCAAGATGATCCATCTCGGCAAGAACACGACCAGCCGGATCATCTCCAAGGGCATCGCCGCCGGCGTCTCGCAAAACACCTATCGCGGCCTCGTCACCGCGCATCGGAAGGCGACCGGCGCGCGCAACTTCACCGCCTGCGACTCGCTGCTGATCGGCGACAAATGCGGCGCGCACACCGTGCCCTATGTCGAGGCGAAGAACTCGTCGGCGCTGTTCGAGCACGAGGCGACCACGTCGAAGATTTCCGAGGACGTGCTGTTCTACTGCGTCCAGCGCGGGCTTTCGCCAGGAAGAAGCCGTCGGCCTCGTGGTCAACGGGTTCGTGAAGGACGTGCTGCAGCAACTGCCGATGGAGTTCGCGGTCGAGGCGCAGAAGCTGATCTCGATCTCGCCTCGAAGGTTCGGTTGGATAATCCTCATCCTGAGGAGGCCGCGCAGCGGCCGTCTCGAAGGATGAGAGAAAGTCTGCCACGTCCTTCGAGACGCGCCTTCGGCGCTCCTCAGGACGAGGAAAAACGGAAGAACATGATGTCATTGCTTGAAGTCAAAAATCTGCAGGTTCGTGTCGAGGAGCGCGAAATCCTCCACGGGCTGTCGCTCACCGTGAATCACGGGCGAGGTGCACGCGATCATGGGGCCGAACGGCTCCGGCAAATCGACGCTGTCCCATGTCATCGCCGGCAAGCCGGGCTACGAAGTCACCGGCGGCGAGATCCTGTTCAGGGGCGAGAACCTGCTGGAGATGTCGCCGGACGAGCGCGCCGCCAAGGGCGTGTTCCTGGCGTTCCAGTATCCGGTGGAAATTCCCGGCGTCGCGACCATGACGTTCCTGCGCACGGCGCTGAACGCGCAGCGCAAGGCGCGCGGCGAGAGCGAATTCTCGACGCCGGACTTTCTGAAGAAGGTGCGCGAGGTCGCAGCCTCGCTGAACATTCCGCAGGACATGCTCAAGCCGCGGCGTCAATGTCGGGTTCTCCGGCGGCGAGAAGAAGCGCAACGAGATTCTGCAGATGGCGCTGTTCGAGCCGAGCCTGTGCATCCTCGACGAGATGGATTCCGGCCTCGACATCGACGCGCTGCGGATCGCGGCCGACGGCGTCAACGCGCTGCGCTCGCCGGATCGCGCGATGGTCGTGATCACGCACTATCAGCGGCTGCTTGAACTACATCGTGCCCGATTTCGTGCACGTGATGTCGAAGGGCCGGGTCGTGAAGAGCGGCGGCAAGGAACTGGCGCTGGAGCTCGAGGCGTCCGGCTACGCCCAGTTCGAAGACGCGGCCTGACGCGGAAGCGGATTTTGTGATGAACGTAGTGTTGGCAAAGACCGAGACCGGACGCGCGCTGAGCGACAGCTTCGCCGTCGCGCGCGACCGGCTGCCGGCGCCGGCAAGGTCGCCGAGATCGAGGCGGCAGGCCTTCGAGGCCTACGAGCGCGCGGGCCTGCCGCACCGGCGGATCGAGGACTGGAAATACACCGATCTGCGCGCGCTGATGCGCGAAGTGCTGCCGCTGGCGCCGGCGCCGGATGCGGCGGCGCTGACGCGCGCCGCAGCGGCGCTGAAGGCTGCAGGCGATCGAAGGCGTGCGCCGGCTGGTGCTGGTGGACGGCGTGTTCGCGCCAAAGCTGTCCGAGACTGGCGGATCTGGAGAAGGGCCTTGCAGTCCGCACGCTGCGCGAGGTGCTGGAAGCCGGCGACGCCGCGCTGCAGGCGCAACTGTTCGCGCTCGACAATTCCGATCCGATGGTCGCGCTCAACAGCGCGATGATGACCGATGGCGTCGTGATCGAGATTGCCGACGGCGCGCGTGCTGACGCAGCCGCTGCACATCGTTCATATCGCCAGCGGCGCCACGCCGGCGGCGATGTTCACGCGCTCGCTGCTGCGCCTCGGCAAGGACGCCGGCGCGACGCTGGTGGAGAGCTACATCGCGCGCCGACGGCGCGAAGGCCTATCAGGTCCACGACTCGCTGATCGTTTCGATCGGCGACAACGCGCGGCTCGATCATGTGCGCTTGGTCGAGGACGGCCGCGAGGCCTTCAACATTTCGTCGTGCCGTCGTCACGCTCGGCGCGCACGCGCATTTCAACACCTTCGGCATGACCTCGGGCGCGGGCGTCAGCCGCTACCAGGCGACCATCGCCTTTGCCGGCGAGGGCTCGCGGGTCGAGACCAACGGCGTCAATCTGCTCAACGGCCGCCAGCACGCCGACACCACGCTGTTCATGGATCACGCGGTGCCGCACTGCGCCAGCCGCGAGGTTTTCCGCGCCGTGGTCGACGACCGCGGCCATTCGGTGTTCCAGGGCCGCATCATCGTGCGCCCCGACGCGCAGAAGACCGACGCCAAGATGATGACGCGGGCGCTGCTGCTGTCCGACGAGGCCGGAGGCCGACAACAAGCCGGAGCTGGAAATTTTTGCCGACGACGTCACCTGCGGCCACGGCGCCACCACCGGCGCGCTCGACGAGAGCCTGCTGTTCTATCTGCGCGCCCGCGGCCTTCCGAGAAGGAAGCCGCAGGCGCTGCTGATCCAGGCCTTCGTCGGCGAGGCGATCGAATCGATCGCCAATGACGACCTTGCGCGAACTCGCGATCGCGGCGGCGCAGCGCTGGCTGGAGGCGCGGGCATGACCATGCATCCGGCAGTCTCAAACGGTTCCTATGACGTCGCCCGCGTGCGGGAGGATTTTCCGGCGCTGGCGCTGAAAGTCTATGGCAAGCCGCTGGTCTATCTCGACAACGCCGCCTCCGCGCAGAAGCCGAATGCGGTGCTCGACCGCATGACGGAAGCCTACAAGACCGAATACGCCAACGTGCATCGCGGGCTGCATTATCTCGCCAATGCCGCGACCGAAGCCTATGAGGGCGCGCCGCGCCAAGGTGGCGAAATTCCTCAACGCCGCGGCGCAGCGAAGAGATCATCTTCACCCGCAACGCCACCGAGGCGATCAACCTCGTGGCGTCGTCATGGGGCGAGCCGAACATCGGGGAGGGCGACGAGATCGTGCTCTCGATCATGGAGCACCATTCCAACATCGTGCCCTGGCATTTCCTCAGGGAGCGCCATGGCGCCGTGATCAAATGGGCGCCGGTCGACGACGAAGGCAATTTCCTGATCGACGAATTCGAGAAGCTGCTGACGCCGCGGACCAAGACTGGTCGCGATCACCCAGATGTCGAACGCGCTCGGCACCATCGTGCCGGTCAAGGACGTGGTGAGGCTCGCGCATGCCCGCGGCATCCCGGTGCTGGTCGACGGCAGCCAGGGCGCCGTGCATCTCGCCGATCGACGTGCAGGATATCGACTGCGATTTCTACGTCTTCACCGGCCACAAGCTGTACGGCCCGACCGGCATCGGCGTGCTCTACGCCAAGCACGAGCACCTGGTGGCGATGCGGCCCTATCAACGGCGGCGGCGAGATGATCCGCGAGGTCGCCAAGGACTGGGTCACCTATGGCGATCCGCCGCACAAGTTCGAGGCCGGCACGCCGCCGATCGTCGAGGCGATCGGGCTCGGCGCTGCGATCGACTACGTCAATTCGATCGGCAAGGAGCGCATCGCCGCCCACGAGCACGACCTGCTCGACCTACGCCCAGGAGCGCCTGCGCGAAATCAACTCGCTGCGGCTGATCGGCACCGCGCGCGGCAAGGGCCCGGTGATCTCGTTCGAGATGAAGGGCGCGCATCCCCACGATGTCGCGACCGTGATCGACCGGCAGGGCATCGCGGTGCGCGCCGGCACCCATTGCGTGATGCCGCTTTTAGAGCGGTTCAATGTCACGGCCACCTGCCGCGCCTCGTTCGGGATGTATAATACCAGTGAAGAAGTCGACCATCTGGCGCAGGCGCTGATCAAGGCGCGGGAATTGTTTGCATGACCGATACAGCCGAAGTCAAAACCAGCCAACATGGAAACCAGCTCGGCGCTGCCGCCGGAGGAGACCGAGCGGCTCGGCCGGCGAAATCGTCGCCGCGCTGAAGACCGTGTTCGATCCGGAAATCCCGGCCGACATCTACGAGCTCGGCCTGATCTACAAGGTCGACCTCAAGGACGACCGCGGCGTCGACGTCGATGATGACGCTGACCACGCCGAACTGCCCGGCGGCCGGCGAACTGCCGACCGATGGTGGAGAACGCGGTCGCCAGCGTCCCCGGCGTCGGCGTCGTCAACGTCAATCTGGTGTGGGATCCGGCCTGGACGCCGGACCGGATGAGCGACGAGGCGCGCCTCGTCCTCAATATGTGGTGAGGCGTTTTAAGGGTTTTCGCGGAGAATGACCGGCATTGATTTGCCGCTTGGACTGACCAAATGACTGACATGACACCCGCTTCGCCAGCACACGCCTCCAAGCCGAAGCCGCGGCCGCGCCCGCAGGTCATGAAGCTGACCGAAGCCGCGGCGCGCACGGATTACCGAGCTGACCAAACGCGCCGATTCCGAGATCGTCGGGCTTGCGGGTCGGGATCAAGAACGGCGGCTGCGCCGGGCAGTCCTACACGGTCGAATACGCCCACGAGATCCGCCCGACCGACGAGGTCGTCGAGGACAAGGGCGTGAAGATCCTGGTCGATCCCAAGGCCGTGCTGTTCCTGCTCGGCACCGAGATGGACTACAAGGCCGACAAGATGTCGGCGCAGTTCATCTTCAACAACCCGAACCAGGTCTCGCGCCTGCGGCTGCGGCGAGTCGGTGCAACTGACCGCCGGCGAAGGTCTGAGGCTCCACGCGCACAGCCGTCATCCTCGAGGGAGCCGCGCTCTTGCGCGGCGCGTCTCGAAGAATGGCCACATGTCCCAAACCATCCTTCGAGGCGCGGCAAACGGCGCGGGCGCCGTTTGCCGGCGCTCGGGATGACGGTGCAGGTTAGCGGCGACATGGACCGCGATTTCCTGATCGACCTGTTTGCCGACTTCGGCCCCGTGACCATCCGCCGGATGTTCTCCGGCTACGGCATCTCGGCCGACGGTACCAATTTCGCGCTGGCGCTGCGGGCCGGACTTTACTTTCGCGCCGACGATCAAACCATTCCGCAGTTTGAGGCAGAAGGCTCAAA
>ERZ1370068.4982-contig-4028_pt1 | contig 14931 bp, 19 predicted proteins | sample MGYA00561227_ERZ1370068 | MGnify/ENA primary metagenome ERZ1370068 (study PRJEB38410, sample SAMEA6850437) | metagenome | study: Metagenomic assessment of the ecological functions of the soil: analysis of the soil microbiota associated with the...
ATGTTGCCGGTGTTGGCGACGCCGAGCGTGTAGCCGTCGGGCGGCGCCTTGGCGACCGCGTCCATGGCGATGTTGCCGCTCGCGCCCGGACGATTGTCGATCACCACCGGCTGCCCGGTCTTGCGCGGTGATGTAGGCGCCCGAGAATGCGCGCGGCGAGATCGGTCACGCCGCCGGCCGAGGTCGAGACGATGATCTTGATCGGCTTCGACGGGTAGCTGTCGGCGAATGCGGAAACGGTGGTGAGGCAGGCAAGGGCCAGGATCGCCAGCGCGCGGATCACGTTCATCGGTAGCTCTTTGCAAATTCGTGGCGACCTTGGCAAGCGTCGCCGGCAAAGACCAATTGCGCGGCGTGGTGACCGACCTCATCCTCAGATGCGCAGCTCGCCAGCTAATCGCAGGTATCGCGATCGGAGATGAGCGTGACACGATAGGCGACGTGGACGACAAGAGAACTGCACGACAAATACGCCTGCGCCGAGCTGATCCAGGCCTGGGGCCTTTACCGCGACCAGGGAAGTGGCCGCAGCTGCTCGCAACCTTCGCCCCGGACGGACAGATCGCCGTGTCCTGGTTCAGCGGCAGCTTCCGCGAATTCGTCGACCGCTGCACGCAGAGCTTCAATGCCGGACAGCGCTCCAAGCACCACATCTTTCCCGTCGCTCGTGCGCGTCGCCGGCGAGCGCGCGCGTGGCCGAGACCAATATCGTGATCCTGGTGCGCCAGAAGATCGGCGACGTGCTCGCCGACATGACCTCCTATGCGCGCTTCCTCGATCGGCTGGAGCGACGCGAGCGGGCGCTGGGCCATCGTGGAGCGCGCCGCCATCTACGAGCGCGACCGGCTCGATCCGGTCGAGCCCTCGGAGGCATTCGGCCGGTTGTTCACGGCGACCGACCTTCACGATCTATCCGGAGCCCTACCGCTACATGGCCGCGCGTCTCGTCGCCGCCGGCCGCGCGCTGCGCGCCGGTGGTCTACCGCGACGGCTCGCCCGACACCGCGCAGCTGTACGCGCGGTACGAGGACTGGCTGGCGCAGCACGCGTAGGTAGCGCCGCGATAGTCATCCGATCTCTAGCTGCAACGCGGCGCCGTCGAGCGGCGCGGTCAGGCGTCGTAGCCGTAGAGCCAGTCCGGGTTGGTTGCGTTGCGCATCCAGGTGTTGGCGCTGGAGCCGGTCTGCACCACGCGACGCGCGCGGCTTGCGCGTCGCCTCGTAGAGCCGGAACGCGTCCGCGACGTCGTCGAGCTCCGGCGATGCAGCGCGCCGAGCACGGCGGCGTCTTCGAGCGCCATCGCGGCGCCTGACGCCATGTAGGGCGTCATCGGATGGCAGGCATCGCCGAGCAGGACGACGCGGCCCTTGCGCCAGGTCGCAAGCGGATCGCGCTCGAAGATGCCCCACTTTGTGCACCTCGGGCGCCGCGCTCAGCACCGCCCGGACGTCGGGATGGAAGTCCGCAAACGCCGCGCGCAGCTCGCTCGAGGTCGCCTTTGGTCGGACCAGGATTCCTGCGTGATCCAATCGGCCCTGCTCGGGCTGGCTGGTGGTGAAATAGACCTCGTCGCGCGCCGCGGTGACGAAGTAGATGACGATGTGCCGGTCCGCGCCCCACCACTTGGTGCGCGACGATCCGATCTCGACGCCGCGCAGCAGCGCGGCCGGAAACGTGGTGCGATAGGCGAGCCGCCCGATGAAGCGCGGCTGCTCGGGCCCCGCGACGTGGTCGCGGATGAGCGAGTGCACGCCGTCGGCGCCGATCACCGCATCGGCCTCGACCTCGCTGCCGTCGGCGAAGCGTGAGCTCGACGCGCGGCTCCGCGCGCGCTGATGCGCGACGAGCTTCTTGCCGAGGTGCGACGCAGTCGGCCGGCACGATGCGACGCCAGCGCCTCGTGCAGGTCGCCGCGATGGAGCGTGAGATAGGGCGCGCCGTAGCGCTGCTCGACCGCGCGGCCGAGCGGATGATCGTTGGTCACCTTGCCGGAGAGCGGCGTCGCGGTTGAGCGAGGATGCCGGGTGAAACGCGACCTGCGCGCAGGCGATCCTCGATGCCCAATCCGCGATGCACGCGTCACGGCGTTCGGGCTTTGCTGGATGCCGGCGCCGACCGCGCGCGAACTTGTCCGCCTGCTCGTAGATCGTCGACTGCGATGCCGCGCCGGCGCAGCGCCGCCGCCGCCGCGAGCCCGCCGATGCCGGCGCCGATGATGGCGATGGAACGCACGGATTTCCCACGGACGATGCCCGCTCTTACTCGAGCGGGATATTGGCGGCCCTGATCACGCCGCGCCAGTGCGGATTTCCTTCTGGATGTGGGCGCGGAACTGCCTCGGGCGTACCGGTCGAAGCTCGATCTCGGTGGCGGCGGCCTTGAGCCGCTCGCGCAACGCGCCTGATCCTGACCGCCTTGTTCATGTCCGCGCCAGCCGGTCCACGGTCTCCTTCGGGTGCCGGCGGGCGCGAGAAGCCGAACCAGACCGTCGCCTCGTAGCCCGGCACGGTCTCGGCGATCGCCGGCACCTGCGGCGCAGCCGACGGTGCGCTTGGCGCTGGTCACGCCCAGGACCTTGGCCTGGTCGGCATAGGTCATCCCGCCGGCGGTGAAGGTCAGGTCGACATGCCCGGCGATGGTGTCGCGCACCGCCGGCCCCGACCCGCTATAGGGCACATGCGTCATGTCGATGCCGGCGACGATCTTGAGCAGCTCCGCGGCCAGATGCACCGACGAGCCGGGTCCGATCGAGGCGTAGTTGAGCTTGCCCGGCTCGCGCCTGGCGAGATCGACCAGCTCGCGCATGGAGTTGGGCGCGAGGCCGCGCCGCGTGATCAGGTATTGCGGCGACACGAATGTCGGCGCAATCGGCTCGAAGTCCTGCACCGGATCGTAGGGCAGCTCTTTCTTGACGCTCGGATTGATGGCGGGCTGGTCACGCTGCCGAAAAGATCGTCGCGCCGTCGGGCTTGGCGTTGGCGGCGAGGCGGGCGCCGATCATCTGCGTGGCGCCCGGCTTGTTGTCGACCACGAAGGTCTGCCGGCCGGTCTGCTGCGCCAGCACGTCCGCCATGGCACGCGGCAGAATGTCTCCGATGCCGCCGGCGGGATAGGGTACGATGATGGTGACGACCCTGGCGGTCCTGCGCCGACGCAGCCGGCGCCCGAAGGCGGCCGCCAGCGCCGTCATGGCAGGGCGCGCACGAAGCGCGGGGCGGAGGCGACGTGGTCGCGAGCTGCATGGGCGGGTTCCGGCGGGTGATCGATATGTGCCCGAGCGCCCGGCGGCACGGCCAGGAGCGGACGCGGTCTGCCGGCCAGTAACTGCCTTCGCTTGACAGAACGAGGGCGTCAGCCCATGTCGGAGACGTAATGACCGCGCCACGCGAACCGAGGTCCGCATGACCGCTCCCAAGCCCCTGAAACCATGCCAAAAACCCCGCTCAAGGTGCTGCTGTGCTCGCCGCGCGGCTTCTGCGCCGGGGTGGTGCGCGCCATCGACACGGTCGAGCAGGCGCTCGCCCGCTACGGCGCGCCGGTCTATGTGCGCCACGAGATCGTGCACAACCGCTACGTGGTCGAGAGCCTCGAGGCCAAGGGCGCCGTGTTCGTGGAGGAGCTCGACGAGATCCCCGAGACCAACGCGCCGGTCATCTTCTCCGCGCACGGCGTGCCGAAGTCGATCCCGGCGGAGGCGCAGAGGCGCAACTTCTTCGCGCTCGACGCCACCTGCCCGCTGGTGACCAAGGTTCACCGCGAGGCCGAGATCCACCACAAGCGCGGCCGCGAGATCGTGCCTGATCGGCCATGCCGGCCATCCCGAGGTGGTCGGCACCGTCGGGCAGCTGCCGGCTGGGCGCGATCACGCTGGTGCAGTCGGTCGAGGAGGTCGCGAGCTTCGAGCCGCGCGACGCCAGCAGCTCGCCTATGTGACGCAGACGACGCTCTCGGTCGACGACACCGCCGGACATCGTCGCGGCGCTCAAGGCGCGCTTCCCGGACATTCATGGGCCGCACAAGGAGGACATCTGCTACGCCACCACCAACCGCCAGGAGGTGGTCAAGAAGGTGGCGCCCATGGTCGAAGCCATGGTCGTGGTCGGCTCGCCGAACTCCTCCAACACGCAGCGCCTGAAGGAGGTGGCCGAGCGCGCCGGCTGCCCGCGCGCGGCGCTGGTGCAGCGCGCCAGCGAGATCGACTGGTCGCTGTTCGGTTCGATCGCGAGCCTCGGCATCACCGCCGGCGCCTCGGCGCCCGAGGTGCTGGTCGAGGAGGTCATCGGCGCCTTCGCCGAGCGCTATGCGGTGAACGTCGAGACACGTCACCACCGCCGACGAGGACATGTTCTTCCCGTTGCCGCGGGCGCTGCGAGGCACCGAGGCCGCGGAATGACGCCGTGTCCCGGTGACCGGACGTCAGCCGTCGGCTCGCGGCCGTCAGCGCATAGTGTCTCGATCGCTCATTGCTGAATGCGGTCACCTAAACCGAACGCGCAGAGGATCGCAGTGGCCGTCTACACCGATGTGGTGGCGGAAGACCTCGGGGCCGTTTCTCGCCGGCTACGACATCGGGGAGCTGCTTGTCCTACAAGGGCATCGCGGAGGGCGTCGAGAACTCGAATTTCCTGGTCCATACCAGCCGCGGCTATTTCATTCTCACGCTCTACGAGAAGCGCGTGGCGGCCGAGGACCTGCCGTTCTTCCTCGGCCTGATGGAGCATCTCGCGAGCGCGCGGCATCACCTGCCCGCAGCCGGTCAAGAACCGCACAGCGGCGAGGTGCTGGGCACGGTCGCCGGCCGGCCGGCCGCGATCATCACCTTTCTCGACGGCATGTGGATCCGCCGGCCGTCGCCCGACGCACTGCGCGGCGCTCGGCGACGGCGCTGGCGCAGCTGCATCTCGCCGGGCTCGATTTCCGCGGCAGCCGCGCCAACGCGCTGTCGGTCGACGGCTGGCGGCCGCTCTACGAGCATCTGCAGCGCGCGCGCGCGAACGAGGTGCAGCGCGATCTCGAAGCCGTTCCTCGCGGCCGAGCTCGCGCATCTCGAAGCGGACCTGGCCGCGGCGACCTGCCGGAGGGCGTGATCCATGCCGACCTGTTTCCCGACAACGTGTTCTTCCTCGGCGACAAGCTCTCCGGCCTGATCGACTTCTATTTCGCCTGCACCGACGCGCTCGCCTATGACGTCGCGGTCTGCCTCAATGCCTGGTGCTTCGAGACCGACCATTCCTACAACGTGACCAAGGGCCAGAGCCTGCTGCAGGCCTATGCGGCAGTGCGGCCGCTCGTCGGACGCAGGAGCGCGACGCGCTGCCGCTGCTCGCGCGCGGCGCGGCCTTGCGCTTCCTGCTGACCCGGCTGGTCGACTGGTTCGACGTGCCGCCCGGCGCGCTGGTGCGGCCGAAGGACCCGCTGGAATATTTCCGCAAGCTGCGCTTCCACCAGGCGGTCAGAGCGTGCGCGACTATGGGATCGACGCATGAGCGAGCCGCACGTTGTCATCCATACCGACGGGGCCTGCTCCGGCAATCCGGGGCCGGGCGGCTGGGGCGCGATCCTCGCCTTCGGCGACCACGAGAAGGAGCTCAAGGGCGGCGAGGCCGCACACCACCAACAACCGCATGGAGCTGATGGCGGCGATCTCGCGCGCTGCGAAGCGCTCAAGCGGCCCTGCCTGGTCGACATCCACACCGACAGCCAGTATCTGCGCGACGGCATCATGACGTGGATCAACAGCTGGAAGCGCAACGGCTGGCGCACCGCCGACAAGAAGCCGGTCAAGAACGTCGATCTCTGGCGGCGGCTCGATGCAGCCCTGGCGCAACATCGCGTGCGCTGGCATTGGGTCAAGGGTCACGCCGGCCACGTCCTCAGCGAGCGGGCGGATCAGCTGGCGCGCGACGGCCTCGAGGAGGTGCGCGCGAGCGCCGGCACGAAGCGACCGGCGGCCTCCGCGGAGCGGGCGACTAGTAATATGGCAGTTCGGAAGCCACGCATCAGTCTCTCCGGCGAGTCCGAAATGCGGACTTCTGAACCAAAGCCACACTAGATCAATAAGTTGCCAGTGTCCTTCGATCCTGAAGTTCGCAAACGAGCGTGCAGCACAATGATGCGAACTTCAGGAATCAGGACACTAGAGGCAAATCGCCGCGTCCCGGCCGGCGACGGTGATCGAACCGGGAAGGCCGCTCGCTCGCTGCGACGCCATCGCTCCCGGATTCAGGTTGTGCCGGATCCAGATATTCACTGCGGAAGTCAGGTATGGCCTGTAAAAATTCAGAGGGGCATGTGAGCCATGGCACAAGCAGCTCTTGCAAGACTTCCTGATCGGTCCTTTACGGACTGCATGCATTCATCGGGGATGATGCTTGCTCTATTCGTCGCATTTCTTTGGGTGTTCAACTTCACGACCTTCTTCTGAGCTGCCGCCATTTCTTGGGCGCGCCTGAAGCGTTGTCGAGCGCGGTCGCGAGCGTCCGCCGCAGCGAACTCAGAAGTCGGCGTCGACCAGGTCGTAGGAGCCTCTGCGGCCGCGCGCATAGAACCTTGGCCGCCGCCGCGCAGATCCAGGGGCGCTGGTTGGCGTCAAAGGCGCCAAGCAGCCCGGGCTCGTCGAACCGCATGTCCGGGCTGAACCCGCTTCAGTGCGCTCTTCCGGTGACGAAAAACGACGCCTCCAGCTGCGCTGTCGTTGCCCCCAGAAGCGCACGGCGCGCCGGGTAATCGTCAGCCAGGAGCGGCTCGGATTTGGGAAGTTCAGCGACATGACCGGCATGCTTCCCTGAAGCCGCCAAAAGCGGCTCCCATGTTTCCAAGCCGCTGCCATGTTTCAAGTCGCCGCGATGCTTGATGCCGCTGCCGTGCCTCACGCCGTTTGCAGGCTGGGGCGGAGAATGCCGCGTCGCACGCGGCTGCGATCCGCTGTCCGTCCACGGTCGTGCTGGGGGCGCACTCATCGGCGGGCGGGTCGCGTCGCGCCAGCGGATAGTCCTCGCTATCGTGCAGCCGGCGAATTCCGTCGCGGTCAGATCTTGCTTCCTCGGCTTCGAGATGCGCGCCGAGCAGATGATGCGTGGGCGACGGCTCCTCGATCGCAAAGCGGATCGCTTCCGCGGCCTTCCGGCGGCGCGCCGATAGAGCCATCGGCCGGCTTCCCTTTCGGCTGCGTGTCGGAAACAGCTCGGCAGGGGCGCTGTAGTCAAATCCATCCATGTCCAATGCCTCGAGATGTTGCGCCACGTCGCCGGGCCGCCGAAGAATGCTCTGCGGCGCGGGACGTAGACGGTCGGGAACGTGCCAGGTAAGGCAAAGAAGCGAATTGCATCCCGCCGGTGGGGCCGGGGCGGCAACCACATCAAGCCAGTCTTGGTGGTGGCGCGCGCGCGTGAGCAGCGACCGCTGTCGTCCGCTGCGGCGGCGTTCGCGATCACCGTCGCCGATTTGGCGTTGACCGCGAAAGCGCCGCATGCAGCCGCCTCACGGCGATGCTTCAAAGCAGCGGATGTTTCGATAATGTTTCTCGCGATCGTTTCCAGTCCGGCAGACATCGCGCTCTCCATCGTTTTCAGGCGGGAGCGCAAGTGTCTCTCGGCCATCGGCGCCTGGATCCGTCTTAGCGACGTTGGGCATGCCAATGATCCAGAAAGCATCACCTCTTGTACCACCAGGCATAGATAATTCTCCCCCGCCCCTGTTCAAGCTCTTGAACCGGAGCCTGCGATAAAGTTCGAGGATACGACGTCTCACCCGCCGGATCTGCCGTCAGGCGTGCTCCGGCGGCGACGGCATGTCGAGGGCTTTCCGAAGCCACGGCACACGTCAACCGTCAGTCCGAGATAGTCGTCGGTCGTGCCGACAAAGCTGCCGGCCACGGGAACTGCCTGGCTGATGTCGCGGGTGACGGCCCACGCGTATCAAGTCACGGCCGCCGATCGTCCCGTTTGTGGGGTCATACGCAATCCAGCCGGCGCCCGGCAGATAGATGTCGGCCCAGGCGTGTGTGTGTTCCGGCGCCGATCGCGGACGCGGCGAAGCCATCGGCGAGCATTGTAGCAGATAGCCCGGCATCGACACGAGCGCCGAAGCCGAGGCTGCGGGCCGCTTCGATCAGCGAGGACAGCGAGGTCGCGGCACGAGCCCAACCCGGTTGAGCGTCTCGATCGGAGGTCTAGCGTCCTCTCGGTTTCGCGGCTCTGATATGAAATCCACGCCTGACGCCGCTGTTGAGTCGGCGAGAAGCGCCAAGGTATTGGTCGGATTGCTGCGGACGAAGCCTCGTGCCCACGAGCCAGAGACCGGTCAGCAGGGATCGGGATAATGAGGCTCCAGCATGCGCCGGAGTCGATGCGATCGTCAGCCGAATAGAATGAAGGATAGCTCACCGCCTCCGAAGCGATCTGGAAGGCCGGTTGCTCCACCGACATACGTCTCCAGCAGTAAGCTGCTTTCAATTCGCAATTCGGTTGCCGGCTCGGCGAATGACGCGATGGCGATCGAATTGCCCAAGCACGTCGTGGATCCAGCGCAATGTCGCGGGCGCCAACGTCAAGATTGGTTCGACATGAGTCGGAGGTCGTGGCTGTCCCGCGGACGTAACATCAGTCGATGGTCCCCGAGCGAGACCGGGCGCCGGTAGCGGTAGACGGTCGTGTGCCGAACGTTGAGAACAGTCGAGAATGCGCTCCCGCGTGTCGGACAATTCGCTCGCCAGAGGAAAGAACATAGCGGACAAGATCCCGTCGACATGTCTCGCCCGCGAACCCGGATCGGCAATCAACGTTGTATGCGCGCGGGCGACCGCTGCTCCCAGGCCTCGACCAATCCCTCGCCGGTGCTTTCCGGTTCCGCCGCATCATCGTTGCGTGACACTGCCGCCGCGCCCGGACAGAACGCGCCGCTGTCATGACGTATCCGGAAGCAACGCTCTAATTAAGTAGCTCGAAAATAAGATGAATTGTTGTCTCCTATGGAATTCATCAAACTATCGAGCGGACGTCAAAACCGAAACATCAAAAAACCAGTCTCCGGCGTAGTAATATGTTGTCGCACCCGTGAAAACTACTGTCGTCGTCTATGGACAGCGCCGGCAAAATAATCTATCACCCGCCAAGATTGACCCAGCAACATATCAAGCCCGCACGGACTGTCGGGGCAGTCAGAGATGCCCGGACGGGGCTTCTGGGTTCGCCGCTTGTCGCCGTTCCGGTGCGACCGCAACGCTGATTGTCGGCAAAACGTTCTGCGTGCTCGTCAACATCGATGCTCTGCCGGGCGCGCGACGGGGTGCAATGCCTGAGCGAAAGACCTCCCAGCGACGGCTTTGGCTTCAGGTTACCCAGGTCCACGCGCACGACCGCGATACGAAGCTCTCAACGCCTCGAGCAATTCACAGGACAAATGGATCAACATTGGAAAATATGCAACATCAGGCCGGTGCTGTCACCGCCTCCTCCGACGTGCTGGCCTGGACGAAAATTCTGGCGCGCTACCGCGAGCCAGCCGCGTTCGCAGCGTGATCGAGCTCGTCATCACGATCGTCCCTTTGGTTCTGCTGTGGGTCTTGATCTGGGCGGCGCTGCGACTTCGGCTACTGGCTTCAGCCTGCTGCTGGCGGTGCCGGCTGCAGGCTTCCTCGTGCGGCTGTTCATGATCCAGCACGATTGCGGCCACGGCGCCTTCTTCCGCCATCGAGTTGGCGAACGACTGGGTGGGCCGCGTGCTCGGCGTGCTGACCTTGACGCCCTATGATTTCTGGCGCCACACCCACGCGATGCATCACGCGACGCTCCGGCAATCTCGATCGGCGCGGCATCGGCGACATCGACACGCTCACCGTGCGCGAATATCTGGCGCTGTCGCGCTGGCGGGGCGGCTGCGCTATCGCCTGTACCGGCATCCGCTGGTCATGTTCGGCATCGGCCCGGCCTATCTGTTCCTGCTGCAGCACCGGCTGCCGGTCGGGCTGATGCGCGGCGGCTGGCGAGCCCTGGCTCAGCACCATGGCGACCAATGCCGGCGATCGCGGCTGGTCGTCGCGGTGCTGATCTGGTTCATCGGCATCGAGGCTCGTTCCTGCTGGTGCATCTGCCGATCATGCTGCTGGCGGCGTCCGATCGGCGTATGGCTGTTCTACGTGCAGCACCAGTTCGAGGACACGTTCTGGGCCGAGGACGGCGCGCTGGAATCGTGCACGAGGCCGCGCTGCACGGCAGCTCGCACTACGACCTGCCGGCCGTATCTGCGCTGGTTCACGGCCAATATCGGCGTGCACCACGTCCACCATCTGCGCAGCCGCATTCCGTTACTATCGCCTGCCGCGACGTGCTGCGCGAGCATCCCGGAGCTCGTGGCCACGGGCCGGCTCACCCTCATCGAGAGCCTGCGTTGCGTACGGCTCGTGCTGTGGGACGAGAGAAAGCGGCGCCTCATATCCTTTCGCGAGATCGACGACGGTCACCATCCGAGGTCGCCAGGTCGGCTAGAACCGCCACCGATTGGACAGGGAAGGCGGGCCGTGGCACAGGAAGCCCCAGCGGGGGGCGATTTTGTTTAGATCCCGCCAAGGTGCTATGGTGCGCCGAGGGCGATCCGCCGGGATGCCCTATGGCGTGGCATCGGGCCGCGAATAATCGGGGCTGAGAAATTGTGAAGCGCCGCTTTCAGCTCGTCTTGATCAAGCCGTCGCATTACCACGATGACGGCTACGTCATCCGCTGGTGGCGGGCGCTGATCCCATCCAATTCGCTCGCCTCGGTCTACGGTCTCGCCCTCGATTGCGCGCAAGCGGCAGGTGCTCGGCGCGGACGTCGAGATCGATATCGACGTGATCGACGAGACCAATACCCGCGTCAACATCCCCAAGCTGATCCGCCGCTTCCGCGCGCCACGGCAATTTCGGCCTGCTGGCGCTGGTGGGCGTGCAGTCGAACCAGTATCCGCGCGCGCTCGATATCGCGCGGCACGTTCCGTGCGGCCGGCATTCCGGTGGCGCTCGGCGGATTTCACGTCTCCGGCTGCCTGTCGATGCTCGACGGCAAGGCGATCGACCTCGAACTCGCGCGCGATCTGGGCATTTCCATCTTTGCCGGCGAGGCCGAAGGGCGGCTCGAGCCGTCCTGCAGGACGCCGCGCAGGGCCGCCTGAAGCCGCTCTACAACTACATGGACGACCTGCCCTCGATCGGCGGGACGCCGATCCCCGTTCCTGCCCGCATCGAATTCGTCAAGCGCACCGCCGGCACCAATACCAGCTTCGACGCCGGCCGCGGCTGCCCGTTCCAGTGCTCGTTCTGCACCATCATCAACGTGCAGGGCCGCAAGTCGCGCTACCGCTCGCCCGACGACATCGAGAAGATCGTGCGCGACAACTGGGCGCAGGGCATCGCGCGCTTCTTCATCACCGACGACAATTTCGCCCGCAACAAGGAGTGGGAGGCGATCTTCGACCGGCTCGCTCGAAGCTGCGCGAGGTGGACAAGATCCCGCTCGGCCTGATGATCCAGGTGGACACGCTGTGCCACAAGATCCCGAACTTCATCGAGAAGGCGCAAGCGCGCCGGCGTCACGCGGCGTGTTCATCGGGCTCGAGAACATCAACCCGGACAACCTCGATCGGCGGCCAAGAAGCGGCAGAACAAGATCACCGAGTATCGCAAGATGCTGCTGGCCTGGAAGGCAGCAGGGCATCTTCGTCTATGCCGGCTACATCCTCGGCTTTCCGGCGACACGCCGGCATCGATCCGGCGCGACATCGCGATCATCCAGCGCGAGCTGCCGCTCGACATCGCTCGAGTTCAACATCCTCACCCCGCTGCCCGGCTCCGAGGACCACAAGGTGCTGTGGAGCAAAGGGCGTCGACATGGATGCCGATCTCAACAAATACGACCTCGAGCACGCCGTCACCGACCATCCGACGATGAGCGCGGGAGGAGCTGGAGGCGATCTATCAGGAGGCGTGGTCGCTCTACTACACGCCGCGAGCACATCGAGACGCTGCTGCGGCGCGCGGTCGGCGACCAACATTCCGTTGATGAGCTTCGTCAAGGTGCTGGTGCAGTTCACCACCATGATGCAGGTCGAGAAGGTGCATCCGCTGCAGAGCGGGCTGTTCCGCCTCAAGCACATCGCGAGCGCCGGCCCGGATTGCCGCCGAGAGCCGTGCGTCGCCTTCTATCCGCGCTTTGCTCTGGATCGCTGGTCGCCAACAACGTCAAGCTGGTGTCGACCATCTGGTGGATGCTCGGCGTCAAGCGCCGGATCGAGCGCGACCCGAACCGGCTCGCCTATACGGACCAGGCGCTCACGCCGGTGCGCGACGACGACGAGGAGACGCTCGATCTCCTCACCAAGACCGCCGGCGGGCGGGCCGCCGTCGGCGCATCAGAAGAAGATCGACGAGCTCACCCACGCTGCGGTGGGGTGACCCCCGCGGGTTGCGGGGGTCGGCTGTCGTCCCCTCGCGAGGACGACAGGCGGCAGCATAAGCGTCAGAGCTGCTTGAGCAGGGCGTCGCCGCCGGAGACCTCGACCTTGCCCGGCGCTTCCTCGATGTTGAGCTTCTTCACCACGCCGTCCTCGACCAGCATGGCATAGCGCTTCGAGCGCGTGCCGAGCCCGTTGCCCGAGCCGTCGAAGGTCGAGGTCGATCGCCTTGGCGAACTCGCCGTTGCCGTCGGCCAGGAACTCGACCTTGTCGGCGGCGGTCGCCTTCTTCCAGGCGTCCATGACGAAGACGTCGTTGACCGATGTCACCGCGATGGTGTTGACGCCCTTGGCCTTGATGGCGTCGGCGTTCTGCGTGATCGAGGGCACGTGCATCTTGTGGCAGGTGCCGGTGAAGGCGCCGGGCACCGCGAACAGCGCGACCTTCTTGCCCTTGAAGATGTCGTCGGTGGTCTTCCACGCCGGTCCTTCCGCCGTCATCACGCGAAACTTCGCCTCGGGCAGTCGATCGCCGACCTTGATGGGCATGATTCTCATCCTCTCGTTGACAGTTGAACGCTTGTTCTAAGCCTGTCCGACCAGTGCGGCGCTGCGCGCGGCCCGGGCGCACGGCACACGCGGAACGCAAATTACCGCGCCCGGCGAATTAGTCGAGATGGGTTGCGACCTCGATCGCGCGTCGCCCGCGACCGCCGTGAGCGTGATGGCGGCGCCGTCGTATTTGGCGCCGGGCGGCGCGCCGTCGAGCTCGAACGCGAAGCGCTGCAGGCCGGCCGGCGCGCCGTCGATCGCGCGCCGGCACCGGCAGCGCCCATTCCGGCGTCGGCCCCTCGGCGAACAGGGCGACATCGGTGCCGGCCGGCGCCGCGACGTCGACGACGACGCGCGGCGCGGCCGCGCCGTCCTCGCGCCGGACCGAGCGGATCGGCGAGCGGCCGACCTGCGCCGAGGGCGACCTTCTGCGGCACGCGCGCCTGCGGCTGCGGCGAGCGCAGCGTCCTGCGGACGAGGGCCGCCGGCCGAGCACCAGCTCGGCCTTGCCTTCCGCCGGCACGCACAGCTTCTCGCACACCGCATAGTCGAGCTTGAGCCGCAGCGTCACCGGCTTCGCCGCGTTCTGCGGCACGATCGCGCAGCGGCAGGATCACGTCGCTGGTATAACCGATCGCGCACCAGGCTCTGCTCCGGGATGCGCTGCGGCGCCGGCCACAGCACCTCGACCGCCTTGACGTTCTGCGATGCCCGCAAAGTCGAAGCGCGGCGGCACGCCGGCATCGCCCGGATAGCGCCAATAGGTGTGCCAGCCCGGCTTGAGCCTGATCTCGATGCCGGCGCGCATGGGCGCGGTCCTGCCGGCCGGCTGGCGATCCCGCGATCAGGCGGATCGGCGCTGCGCGCGTCGCCGTCCCAGCGCGACGCGTCGTCGGCTGCGGTCGCGGGCTCGCAGCCGATCAGCAGCGCGGCGCAAAACGCGATCGCACGAGGCGCGGCGGTCCGTCGCAGCCGATCAAGTCCGGTGATCATGACAGTCCGATCTAGGGCGAAACTTTTGGCGCGCCACTGAATTCATCGTGAGCGGACGCATGATGGCGGAACCCGCCCGCCACTGGACACAGATGTGAACGCTACACATATTTCCGGTCAGTGGTTCGCATCGGCGGTGATTGTGGCACGAACGATGCATGACCCGGTCGCACCACGCGTTGTTTGCAATCGGCATCCAATCAGGTAGCATTTCGGCATGAAGTTCAGTCGCAAGACCGGCACGCAGAGATGACAGCGGGGCGCCGGCGCCCGGCGCGGATCCTGGCGTGCCTGACGGCGCAGTCTGTCGCCATTGGCGGCAAGTCGGCCAAATCCAAGCAGCGCAAGACGCGCGAAGCGCGGATATCTCGACGGGCAGATGCTGATCGCGATGCCGACCATGGGCGACGATCGCTTCGCGCGCAGCGTGATCTATGTCTGCGCCCATTCGACTCGAAGGCGCGATGGGCATCATCGTCAATCAGCCGGCGGCGCATATCAGCTTTCCCGATCTCCTGGTGCAGCTCGACGTGATCCCGGCCGCGGATCTGATCCAGCTTCCGCGCGCTGCGGACGGCGTGAAGGTGCTCAAGGGCGGGCCGGTCGATACCGAGCGCGGCTTCGTGCTGCACTCGAGCGACTTCTTCATCGAGAACTCGACGCTGCCGATCGACGAGGGCGTCTGTCTCACCGCGACGCTCGACATCCTCAAGGCGATCGCGCGCGGCGACGGGCCGCAGAGCGCGATCCTGGCGCTCGGCTATGCCGGCTGGGCGCCGGGCCAGCTCGAGAACGAGATCCAGCATAACGGCTGGCTGCATTGCTCTGCCGACGCCGAGCTGATCTTCGGGCAGGACACCGGCGGCAAATACGACAAGGCGCTGAAGAAGATCGGCATCGATCTCGGCATGCTCTCGAGCGAGGCCGGGCACGCCTGAGCTTGCGACGCGCGCTACTGGACGA
>ERZ1370068.5368-contig-4391_pt1 | contig 14926 bp, 31 predicted proteins | sample MGYA00561227_ERZ1370068 | MGnify/ENA primary metagenome ERZ1370068 (study PRJEB38410, sample SAMEA6850437) | metagenome | study: Metagenomic assessment of the ecological functions of the soil: analysis of the soil microbiota associated with the...
TTACGTATTGCTCGTCGTTTTAATCCGGTCCGCCAGGTACACGGCCTCCCGGATCGAGTGGGTCACGAAGCACCGTCTGCCGCTCGACCCGCTGGATGCGCGACAGCTCGTCCTGCACCTCGCGCGTCTGCGCGTCGAGCGCCCCGAATGGCTCGTCCATCAGGATGATCGATGGCCCGTTGGCGAGTGCCCGTGCAATGGCGACGCGCTGCTTCATCCCGCCCGAGAGCTGGGCGGGGAGCTTGCCGGCATGGCGGTGAGCCCGACGAGCGCCAGGTACCGATCGGTGAGGCGACGGCGCTCCTCGACGGGGACGCCCTTGAGCCGCGGCCCGAACGCGATCGTTCTGGGCCACCGTCAGCCAGGGGAACAGGACGTACTCCTGGAAGACGATCGCTCACGCTCGGCGCCGGGACCAGTCACGGGGGCGCCGTCGACGAGGACACGGCCCGACGTCGGGGGCAGGAAGCCCGCCACGATGTTCAGGAGCGTGGACTTCCCGCAGCCGGAGGGCCCGAGGATGCAGAGGAACTCGCCGGTCCGGATCTCGAGGCGGATGTCCGCCAGCATCCCGGCCGGCTCCGCCGCCGCGGCCGAATGTCTTGCCGACGCCGTCGACGACGACGCGGGGCGCATCGTCAACGCGGGAGACTGCGGGGGAGCGCTCACGTCGAGGCCGAGCGCTCCCATCGGAGCCAGCGGCGCTCGACGAGGCCGATGAGCGCGCGCTGCTGGCATACCCGAGGAGGCCGAGGAGGACGGCCGCCCCGAGCATCTGCGGCACGAGGAAGAAGTTCCGCCCGTCGTTGATCAGATAGCCGAGCCCCTGCTCCGCCCCGATGAACTCCGAGATCACGATGACGAAGAATGCCAATGCCACGCCGAGGCGGATGCCCGTCAGGATCTCCGGCAGAGCCGCGGGCAGGATGACGCGAGCGAAGAGCTGCCACGGCCGCGCGCCGAGGCTCCGCGCCGCCCGACCAGGAGCGGATCCACCTGTTGCACGGCGTGCACGGTGGTGAGGAACATCGGGAAAAACGTCGCATAGGTGATGAAGCCGGATCTTCGATCCTTCGCCGATGCCGATCCACACGATGAACAGCGGCAGCATCGCGAGCGGCGGAGATCGGCCTCAGCATCTCCACGACGGGCTCGACGACCTTCCGAACGCCCGGGAAGTAGCCGGCGGGTAGCCCGAGGGCAAGCGCCGCGAGCGCGCCGGTTCCGAAGCCGATGATGACGCGCTTCGAAGTGTCGCCCACACGTGCACCCAGAGCTGGCCGTTGACGGCGAGCCTCGAGCACCTTGCCGAGGACCAGCCAGGGCCCCGCGAGAAAGATCGGGTTGAACAGCTTCAGGAGGACGACGAGACCCGACGCCAGGCTCCAGAGCGCCAGAAACCCGAGCACCGCGCCCGCGCGCAGGGCAAGGCCGCGCCGACGGGGAGCGCAGCGCCGCGGAGACCCCACTGCATCAGCTCGGTCAGGCTGCTCAAGAACACGCCACGGCCCACGCCTTGCCCCATGTTGTGGACTCTTCGCTATCATGTGGCGCGCGCCGCGTCAAGGCTCGAAGGCTGAGCGGGATCGTTTCGGGTGCCGAGGCCGCCGGATTCTAGCGCTGGCGGCGTGATCGAGACCCTGCAGGTGGACAACCCGAGCGCGTAACGCAACGACCACTCCGGGAACCTGCTCGGCACCACGACATTCGGTGGGCAGGCGCGAATCAGAGACGAACGGTAAAGATCGGCAAGATCGACGATCCAGTCTGTGGCGCTCCGTCCAACGCTCTTCAGATCCAGGCGCGGTGGCCGGTCCACCGGCGAAGGGTCCATGGACCATCTTGGAAAACGTCATTCTGCGACAAACCATGACTGGCAGCGACTGCGGTCAACGCGTGACGGGTCGGCCCACGCTCACAATGGCATGATACCAGTGGAGCCTGGGGAGCACGGTCCTGTTCCAGAGCGACCACGGCTCGCAGTACCGCCCGTAAGCAAGCCCGATTTCCGTTTCAGCGCGATCAATATTCCAGCGCGACGGCGCGAGGGAGTACGCGCCGACTGCCCGCACGAATACGCGGTAGGGCAGTTCAGCCGCTACTCTTGGCAACGGCTGTGTTTCGGAAGGTCTTGAAGACATGGTGGCGGCGGGAGGACTCGAACCTCCGACACGGGCTTAGTGAGACCCCTGCTTCTGCCACCTGAGCTAGCGCCGCCGCGTCGGTGGGCCGAGCAGCAAACGTACAGGGTTACGAGACAGGCGTCAGTGACCCGAGGCCGCGCGGGCGCCAGCCCGTGCGTGTGCCCGTGAGCTTCGCGCGCGACGTCCTGCAGGTCGGTCGGGCTCACGATGTGGTAGCGATCGAACACCGCGCGGGTCCGGTGCCCGGTCACCTTCATCGCCACCCGCTCGGGCACACCCGCATTCACCATGTTCCGGACCGCGGTGCGCCGGAAGTCGTGCCGGAGACGGTGCTTTGATGCGGACCTTCCCCGGGGAAAGCTGAACCCTGCCCACGAGCCCCGCCTTGACGCACGCCGGTGAGCCAGAGCCTTTGCGGAAGTCTCGCCGGCGCTCCCCCGCGCGCCACCCGGCGAGGTGCGGGAAGAGGAACGGAATCACCCGGCCGAGCTTGCGCTCGAGGTCCCGACACGCGTCCACCTGGGCGGCGAGGTGCACCTTGAGATCCGACGGCAGGTAGACCTCGCGGCCGTCGTCGTTCTTCGTCATGCCTGGGTCGAGTCGGATGGTGCCGGCCGTGAGGGTCAAGGTGCCGGCGCTCTAGGGGCAGCACTTCACTCTGGGTCCGCCACCCAAAGGCGTAGTCGATGCTCACCGCGACCTGGAGATCCTCGGGGAGCGCGGCCCGCACCGCGAGGAAGGCGTCGCGCTCGAAGAACTCAGGGCCGGCAAGCCGCCATCGCCAGCGCTCTGGCCCACTGCCTCTGGGCGACGGGACAGTTCGAGCCAGCCCTCGAGCCGGGAGAGCGTGCCCTCGAGCTCGCCACCCGCGCTGGCGATCTCTTCGGGCAGCTCAACGCGCGCTTCGTCCTGGCCGAGATCCGATATTCGCTCGGCGACTACGAGTCGGCGATCGCGCACTTCCTGGTGAACATCGAGATGGAATCGCACGACGAGAGCTGGCGCGGGAGGCGGTCCGGGCCGGGCATCTCGTCGATCGTGGGCGCCGATGGCTCGCTATGTCGCTGACCGAGGTCGGTCGGTTCACCGAAGCGATTGCGCTCGCCACCGAGGCCGTGGAGATGGCCGAGACTGCCGACCACCCGTTCAGCCTCACCAACGCCCTCGCTGGGCTAGGGTTCGCCCTTCTGCGGAAAAGGTGACGTTAAGCGCGCCATCCCCCTGCTAGAGCGAGGCTGCGAGGTGAGCCGCCGCCTGAGCTTCCACTCGATCTGGGTGGCCTGCGCGTTGCCGCTTGCGGCCGCCTACGGGCTGTCGGGCCGATCGGCCGAGGCCGTTCGCGTCCTGCTGGATGTGCCGTTTGGGCCGGCGTCCTCCAACAACACTGGGACGCTCGCCGAGAGCTGGCTCTTCAGCGGTCGCACGGACGAGGCCGCCCGCCTCGGCCCGCAGGCGCTCGAGCTCGCACGCGCGCGCAAGAGTCGCGGACAGGAGGCCCGGGCTCTCCACATCCTCGGCGAGATTGCCGCGCGCCGCGAGCCCTCGACACGGGGCGGCTGACGGCCTTCATCGTGAAGCGCTCGTGCTCGCGGTCGGTCTCGGCATGCAACCGCTCGTCGCCCACTGCCATCTCGGCCTCGGCAAGCTCTACCGGCGCACCGGCAAGCGCGAGCAGGCGCAGGAGCACCTCACCACCGCGACGACGATGTACCGCGAGATGGACATGCGGTTCTGGCTGGAGCAGGTGGAGGCGGAGCTGCGAGAGTTATGACCTGCCCCGCCTGTTCCGAAGAGGAGCGCCAGGACCGCAAGGTCGCGGTCTGGAGAAAGCGCGCTGACCCTCTCTCCCCACGCCGCAGTCGTCGGGCCGGCTCGTGCTCCATCGCGAGTGTCCCAGCGGCCACGCCTGGCACATGCCGCTTGTCATCAAGCCGGGAACGCGGCCAGCGCCATGCGACTGCGAGGCTGTGGCCTGATCTCTGCGTCGCGCGCCGGCCGCTAGCTTTGATCTGCGCTCAGAAGCACAGGGTGCCGCAGCATCCCGCTCGGCATCACGCCCCAGCACATCAGCACCACGTTCGCGCCGATCGTCACGTCGAACGGGAGATCCCGCGGCACGCGCGCCGCTTGGCGGATCTCGACGGGATGGTGAAGAGACGCGTACGCGACGCGGCATCCCCATCGTGCTCTTGATGCGCACGGCGCCGCGGCGGCCGGCGGCGCCGCCAAGCCAGGCCGGGCGCGGAAGGTCGTGCGCTCGGCCATTGACGTTCGCCCGGACGTGCCCAAGCGCCCGGGCGCATTGACCGCCCTCAGCCGGTACCGCCAGCGCCAAGTCCTTGTGGTGTCGACGCTGGGGATGCGGCACGATGCCTTGCTCTCGCGATTGGTCGTAAGGCGTCTGGACCATCGGTGCCGGTGGCGACCGCCGGAGTCACGGCCGAGCATCCACTCGCTGAGGGAGGACGACGCGATGAAAGTCGAGGATGGGTCCAGTCCGCTCAGTACTGTCCCAGCGCCGATATCAGGCAGGAGGAGAGCCATGCGCCGACCCGATGGTCCACGCGCCAGATCTCGCGTCACCGCATTCCTGACGCTGCTGTTGGCCCTGCTCTGCGGCCCAGCGGCCGCCCACGCGCGCAATCCTGGGTCGTGCGCCCCGATGACATGATGGCGGACGTTGGACGACGCGTCCCGGAGTTTGGCGGGATGTTCATCGCCGAGCAATAACAACGTGAAGACCCTGCAGGTCTATCCCCTCGATCCGGCTCCCCGAGTCGCTGCCGCGGTGGAGCAAGCCATCCTCGACGTGTTCGGACGTGACCGCATCCCGACCGGCGGCATCGGAATCCTCCAGGGACAGTACTCCTTCCTGGAGCTGAAGAGACTGTACGACGGTGGAGTGCAAGCGGTGTTGTCGATGCCGGGCGTGGTGTTCACCGACATCGACGAGGCCGCGAACCGGCTCCGCGTCGGCGTCGAGTCGCCGTCAACCGCCGCCGCGGTGCAACGACAGCTTGACGCGCGCGGCATTCCACGGGCCGTCGTCACCATCGAGGTCACGGCGCCCGTCGAGCTTCAGGAGCAGCTCGATGATGTCGTGCGACCGCCGCTGGGCGGTCTCCGCATCTCGAACCTGAAGGGGGAGCTGCACACTGGGGTTCAATGCGACTCGGTTGGGGAAGGAGGGGGTACCGGGATTCGTGACCAACTCTCACTGCACGCGCATGTCCAGGGCGGCACCGAGAGCACGCCGTTCAGCCAACCGTCTCCCAGCGATTTCGTCGGCATCGGAGATGGTCGATCCGCCCTTACACGGCCCCGGGCGGCTGCCCATCCGGAAGAGTGTGCCGGATCAGCGATAGCGCATTCGTCGGGTATTCGTCGAAGCTGACGACCGAGCCTGATTCATCGCCGACGTCTGTCCTCGTCGTCGATCGAAATCTGCCTCTTCAGCACCTTCCGGATCACGCATGTCGATTTCCCGCTCGCCGGCGAAAAGGTGGGCAAGGTCGGCGCCACCACCGGCCGGACGGAGGCGGCGGTGTTGTCGACGTGCGCGGACGTCAACGTCAAGGGAACCAACATCTCGCTGCTGTGCCAGGGCCAAGCCGGCTGGCTGGGCGGCAACTCTCCCATCTCCGCTAGGGGGACAGCGGCTCGCCTGTGTTCAAGGTGGACCGCGCGGCCGATCCATTCACCACCGATGTGACGCTGCTCGGCATCCTCTGGGGCGGCGACAAGAGTGGTGCCGTGTTCGTCTTCAGCCAATTGATCCTGCTGGAAGCCGAGCTTGATTTCTCTCAGTCTGCGCGCCAGGCTTCGCGTGCTGATCTGCCGGCCGGCTCTCTCACGGCCGGGAACCCACGTGGCTACTGCGCGTCGGGAAACCAAGGAACTGAACAGACTCCGCGTGCTCGTTCCGCGATTGACCGCGCCCGGCTCGAGGACGACTGGGCCGATTGGTTCCGAAGTGGATGGTACGCGGCGGAATACGCCGCGTACCGCGTACCATCCCTTGGCGTCTTCGATGGCTGTGGAGGCCCCGGAGCGTCGGTAAGGCGATTTGGGGGCCACAGGGGTTTTACAAAAGCTGACGATCCCCGCGCCCGTACGTCCTCGCCCGCGCCGTCTGGGTCCCGACGCTCGTGCTCTGGCGCGCGGACGGCCGCTTCACCCGGCTCGAGGGTCGCGGCGTGCGAGGACTACCACGGCGGCACTGGCCGCGAGCTGGCGGCTGCGCCCGGCGGCGTCTTTATCGGGCGAGGATGGGTCAGACGTCGAAACGCCGCCGCCCTTCGAGGCAGTTGCTGACCGCGGCGACGACCACGCCCGCATCGACGGGCTTGTACAACACGTCATCAGCCCCGGCGGCCAGGGCAGCGGCCACCACGGCGATGTCTCCGGTGCCGGTGATCATCACGACCGCGGTCTCCTTGCGGGGGTCGAGCGCGCGAACCTGGTTGATCAGCTCCACGCCGTCAATCCCCCATCGAACCGATACCCGACGAGCACCGCCTCGTAATGGGCGCGGCCGCGGAGCGCCTCCCGGGCGCGCTCGCTATTGGTGTATCGGGTCACGGCCCACGCGTGGCAGGTGAAGACGTCGGCGAACAAGTCCGCGACATATTCGCTGCCGTCCGCAATCAAGATTGATTTCATGGTCGAGGAGCGGGCAATCTCTATGCCGAGCGCCAAGTAGCTAATTTCCCGCACCCATGGACTCAGGGATTGGTGTAATTCCTCCCGACAGCGTGCAAGATGTACATCACGTGCCCACTCACCTATCACGTAGCCACTCCCCCAGCGGGGAGCCATCCGCGGAGCGGTATTCATGGACGGCAGGCTGATCTGTTGACCGTGCTGAGCCGCACGGGATCTCGCGGTTCTCGACGGCGCTCTAAACGTCGCCCGGCAGCAGCTCGTCAATCGCCGCGATCAGCACCGCGATCGGAAACGGCTTGAGGAGCACCTTCGCCGCGCCCAGGAGCCCGCCCGTGGCGAGGTAGTCCCGCCCGCCGCCGGATATCGCGATGACGTTCACGGGCGGATGCGCGTTCCGGAGCTCCATCAACACCGCGAGCCCTTCTTTCTCTGGCATCACGATGTCCGTGATCACCAAGTCCGCGCCGGCCTGCCGAAAGAGGTCGAGGCCTTCCTGGCCGTCGCGCGCTTCGATCACGGTGTGGCCCTCGAGTTCCAGGTTCTCCCGCAGCAGGGCGCGGACGGGGTCGTTGTCCTCAATGAGGAGGATGCGAGCCATGAGCCTCACCAGTTCTCTCGGTCCCGCTCATCTCACAGGGGCCCTCGCGAGCGATGTCACTCTCCGAGCCCGCGCCAGGGCATCGCAGTAGCGGTGTCCATTTAACGGCTAGTGAAGCGACTGCGACCTCACCGCCGGGGCCGGTAACGCGTACGGGAATCTCGGCCGGCGTAGCAGTCGACGTGATAGACCTTCAGATCAGGCGCGCGCAGGTGACCGTCTCCGGCGGGGATCACCTTTCCGCACTTCGCGCAGAGGAGTGGGCCGGGCTTCTTCCGGTCGGCCATGGGGAGCGGAACTGTACAAACCTCTGGGGGCACCGCGCGCGAGCTGCGGCCGAGGGAGCTGGAGATGGCGTCTGACATGCCGGGCACCCCCTGCATACGATGGAGGAACATGCCAGATGCCAGGGGCTGGGCGCCAGGGTGCGTCAACCGTGGACCCCGTAGTAGGCGAGCCGACCTTACCACGTTTACGCGGCTCGCAACCTCCCGCACATCAGACGAACGACCGTCGCAAGAACCAGAACGCGCCCGCACACGCGTCGATGCGGCCGAACGCGCCACGGAGGCCCGAAGCACCTCAGGCGAGCGGCTTACCCGCGATCAAGAACGCCAGCCCGCAGACCTCGCGGTAGTGTCTCAGTTTGAATCTGGCCTCGGTGCGAGTTTTACCGACCGCACGAGTTTAGCTCGTGCTAGAGTCGCGCTGCCACACTCGGTTTATCTCCCAGCTGGGACCCCCGGTGCTTGGAGCGAGGTTCCACGCCGCTGTCTAGGCCCCTTGGCCCAAGGGCGAAGTCGCGATGGATAAATTTCACGTCAACGATCTCGTGGACCTACTGGCTTCGATGGAGCGACACCGTCGGTCTGGTAACGGGTGTTCGTGACGGCGGTACACGGATTCGGGTGCTCTGGCGGCAGCGACGCGGCTACGAAGGACACACGACGATCCACGATCCCTCAGCGCTTCGGAAGTTACCTGCGGCCAAGTAGCCGGGGCTAGCGCCAACCGCTTCACCCCCATGACATCGCCAGAGCCCGTGCTGCCGGAGACCCGCGAGCGGGTCTGTCCCTCGTGCCAGAGCGAGAGGATTGTGCACGCCGGCCAGGTCATCGCGGGCGGGGGACGATCAGGTCGGAGCAGCGGTGCGAGGCGTGCGGGGCCGCGTTCTGGTTCGTGCGGACGCGAATGCCCGGAATGCCGCCACCCCCTGGGATGATGGTGGACTAAGGGGCGGGTCACGCTCGGGATCGTGACGCCGGGCGGCGTCGTGTATCGCGTCTGGTGCTGGCGCTGGCCCGCCCGCTAGCCCACCCTTCCGCCGCGCAGCCGTCGCCGCACTCTCCGGCCCCTTGGGCGAGTCGCTGGGAACCTCGCCGGTGGCCATGTCGATCACCAGCCTTGGCGAGCTGCATCGGGTCGCGCGGGCGCTTTGGGTGCTTGGCCATGCTCGGGTATAGCCCACGGGCGGGGCGCTCAACCGGCCCGCCGCGAGTCTCAATTTCAAACTGAGACACTACCGACCTCGCACCGAAGTCCAATGTGATCATCCCGGCGCCAGCGGTGATGCGCCCGGGGCGATCCGCTCGCTCTTGCAGTAGGGCAGCGGCGCTCGAGGCTCTCCGGTAGCGCGGGCTCGGGCGGATGCTCAGCGTGGGCGACCGTCGGCGAGGGCCTCGAGCAGGGTGGGCCAGGTGCGGTGATACCCGCACGAGAGGCAGACGATCTGATAGCGCATGCTCCCGGCGTTCCTCTGCTCGACGCCGTTTCAGTGAGCGAGCAGCTGCCGAAGTGTTTGCGTCACCTGGTTGGGCGACACCGGCCGCACCAACTGCGTGTCGAATCCCGCGGCGCGACTCCGCTCGCGTTCTTCGGGCGCATCACGACTGGTCACGGCGACGAGCCGAATCTGTTCGCCAACCATGTCGCGCAGCAACGCGGCGAGCGACCATCCGTCGATGACCGGCACGCTGAGGTCAATGATGGCGGCGTCCGGGGCATGCGCGGCCGCAACGAGCAAGCCGGCTTCTCCATCATCCGCCAAGTCGACCCGATAGCCAGCCATCTCGAGCCCCAGCTTCAACACCTCACGCCCGTCGGGCTCCTCCACTATCAGCACTCGATCCTCGCTGATCGCATTCATGGGGCAACCCTCCCTACCGCCTACGGACGCATATTGCGTGCCCCGTCTAACCCACTGATCTTGCGCGAATGGCGGAGGGCTGGAACAGGTGATCCCTACCAGGAACGGAAGGGAACTCCGGGTGTCCCTCACCACGCCGCGAGCGGCTGCGAGGCGGGCCACGACCGGCGCTCACACGACCGGCGCTCAGACGAGGGGTTTTCGGACGAACCAGAACCCGATCCCGCATGTCTCGCATCGGTGCTCCACCCTGATGAGCCCGCTCGCCGGCCACGACGTGGCCCACGGGCATGATCTCTTCGCTGTGGCAGGCGGGACATCGGCGCTCGCGCGTCTCGGGCAGCTCGGGCTTGGGCGCGGGCATGGGGCGGCATCCTAGCATGGCCGGCGAGGCTCCGAGTGGCACAACAGATCGGGTAGACTCGGCGCCATGCTGAGGAACGCCCGCGCCGAGGGCGGCCGGATGCTGGGCCCGCTGCTATGGCTGAGCACGCTCGTCGAGCCACGTGGCAAAACAGGCCCCGTGGAACCAGAACGAGACCCACCGCACAGGGTGAACTCCATTTCGTACCCCGTCTCCGATTCCGTGATGGCCACGCTGCACACTGCGCATCGCTCCCACGTGCCGGGGTGAACCCAGATGCGCTGCGGATTGACTCGCGGCAGCTCCCCCGATCCATCTTTTCGTGGGCCGTTCGACGGCGTTCTGCGTCGTTCATCTGTTGCCGGAGGAACAGAGAGCAGGTGCCGTGCCAAGAGCGCAACGGCGGCACATGCCGGAAACAAGGAACAGGCTGGCCTCCTCACGCCATTGCTGCCGAAATCAGGAAGCGGCCTTCAGCTTCTGGAGGTTCCGGCGAATGCACTTGGTAGGTTGCGAAAAGTGACACTCGCAAGCGGGCGGCCCGCGCTGATGACGCAGCAGGCCTAAGAAAGGAGACTCCGAATGGAACGATTGATTCAGATCCTACTTCTCAACGCACCGTCGACCATCGCGGGCGGCGAACGGGCCGGAAGCGTCGAGGGACTGCTGCTGGGCCTGGATGAGGCCGGCACGCTGTGGACCGGGAAGCTGAGCGCGGCGGGCGGCCCGTGGCTGGTGCAATGGACCGAGGTGACCGATCAGGCACGGGCGGCACGCGACGCCGCCCTCAAAGCCCAGACCATCGAGGCGGACAAGAGACGACCGTAGGTGACGCCGACGATGGTCCATCGTCTCCGTGCGGTCTCCCGGCGGCGCGCGGGTTCACACGTCCTGCGAGGCGGTGGCAGCCGAGCCGGTTCCCGGTCAGCGCCGGGTGCTCTTGTGGTGCGATAGACTCCCCGGGATGCCGACGAACCCAAGCGACGAGCCGGCCGCGCAGGCCCACGCGCTCCTCGAGCGGCTCTTCGCGCTCCTGCACGATTGCCGCGCCGTGGTCCCGCAGCTCGAGGCCGCGGGGCCCGAGCCAGAGTCCGTCAGCGGCCAGGCCGAACGGCTCCTCTACTACGCCCTCGTCGGCGCGCTCGAGGCGGGCCTGGTCCGCACGGCGGAGGATGCCCTGACCGTGCTGCGCCAGGCGAGCCAGCCGCTCGGGCCGATGGGGGCGGAGTGGCTGGCGCGGCAGGAGCGGAATCTGTAACCGGCGCGGACCGACGGCGCCAAGATCAGGCGATCCGGACGCCTGCTCGAGGTGGCGCTCACGAAGCTGGGAAGGGAGAGCCTCCCATGAGACGACGACGCATCCTTGCCGGTCTGCTGCTCTCGCTCGCCGCGCCGCTCGCCGCCGAGGCGCAGCAGGCGGGGAAGGTGTGGCGGATCGCGTACCTTGGCAATTCGTCGGCCGCGCTCGAGTCCGAACTGGTCGCCGCCTTTCGCCAGGGCTTGCGCGATCTCAACTACGTCGAGGGGCGGAATATCGTGATCGAATACCGCTGGGCGGAGGGTCAGTATGATCGGTTCCCTGGGTTCGTCGCTGAGGCGGTTCAATCCAAGGTCGATGTCATTGTGACGGCCGGTACGCCTGCCATTCTCGTTGCGAAAGAGGGAACGAGGACGATTCCCATTGTCATGGCGGTGATCGGTGATCCCATCGCCGCCGGTGTCGTTCCGAGCCTCGCGCGCCCCGGCGGGAACATCACAGGGTCGGCCTCGATGACCCCGAGATCGACGGCAAACGGCTCGAATTGCTGAAGGAGCTGGTACCGCGCGTGTCTCGCGTCGCGGTGCTGTGGAATCCAGCCAACCCGAATAACGCGGCCCGGCTCAAAGGCATGCAGGCCGCGGCTCAGGCGCTTCGACTCACATTGGAACCCGTCGTGGGCGCCGCGGACGGTCAGCAGCTCGACAAGGGCTTCGGAGCGATCGTCGCGGCACAGGCTGAGGCGCTGATCATGGAATCGGATCGTGCCTTGCTGGCTCAGCGGGCGCGGATTGTCGACTTCGCTGCCAAACGCCGGCTCCCCGCGCTCTACGCCTACCGGGAATTTGTCGAGGGGGTGGTCTCGCGTCGTATGCGCCGAGCTATCCGGCGATGTTTCGACGCGCCGCCAGTTACGTGGACAAGATCCTCAAGGGCGCGAAGCCCGCCGATCTGCCGATCGAGCAGCCGACGAAGTTCGAGCTGGTGATCAACCTCAAGACCGCCAAGGCCCTCGGCCTCACGATCCCGCCGTCACTGCTGGCGCGCGCCGACCAGGTGATCGAGTAGTGGACCGGCGCGGGTTTCTCAGCGGCTCTCTCGCCGTCCTCGCTGCGCCGCTCGCCGCCCAGGCGCAGCAGGCAGCGGGCAAGGTGTACCGCCTGGGCCTCCTCTCGGCCGGCGGGGTTCCAGATCTGTCCATCCCGACGATGGCGAACGTCCTCCCCACGGCGCTGCGCGATCTCGGCTACGTCGAGGGCCGAAATCTCGTGGTCGACCGCCGATTCGCCGAGGACAAGTTCGATCGGCTGCCCGGGCTCGCGCGTGAACTGGTGCAGCTCCGACCCGACGTCATCGTCGCGGTCTCGGGCCAGGCGATCCAGGCCGTCCGCGACGCGACGGCGACGATCCCGATCGTCATGGTCATCTCGACGGACCCAGTCGCGAGGGGATTGGTGGCAAGCCTCTCGCGGCCGGGCGGGAACGTGACCGGGGTCTCGACCGTCGCCGAGAACTCCCTCGCAGGCAAGCGGCTGGAGCTGCTGAAAGAGGCCGTGCCCAAGGCCGCGCGCATCGCCGTCCTCGCAGCCGGGTCGCTCGCCTCCAGCGCTCAGCTGAAGGAGGCGAAGAAGGCGGCAGAGGCCCTGCGGGTCAGGCTCATACCTGTCGAGGTTCGAGACACCGACTACGACGGCGCCTTTCAGCACGGTCGTCGCCGAGCATGCCGACGCCATCTTCATCGTGATGGGTCCCACCCTCCTCCGAGACCGAAAGCAGATCGTGGAGCGCGCTCTGAAGCACCGGCTGGCCGTCATCTCCGCAAGCCCTGAGCTGGTGGAGGCGGGCGGCCTGATGTCGTATGGCAACAGCACCCTCGACTCGGCTCGCCGCGCCGCCGTATACGTGGAGAAGATCTTCAAGGGTGCCAGCCCTTCGAATATGCCCGTGGAGCAGCCCTCCAAGTTCGAGCTGGTCGTCAACCTCAAGACCGCCAAGGCCCTCGGCCTCGACCATCCCGCCGTCGCTGCTGGCGCGGGCGGATCAGGTGATCGAGTGAGATGAGCCGCGCCGCTACGACTGCGAGGCGACGGCGCCCTCATCATCACCTTCCCGCGTGCGTGGCCCGCGGCCCAGCGCCTCGCGTTCATGGCCGATGTCGCGCGCGCCGTGCCCCGCGAGCGATGGGCCCACGTGGGCGAGTCTCGATGTGCACGGACCGCATCGCCGCGACGGCCCCCGAGCGCCGGGCGGTCTTCGCGCAGGATGTGTCCGTGCTCGAGTGGACGGCATAGGCTGCGCCGCGCCGCCGACGCGCGACAGGCAAGATGGACCAACGTCCACTAGGCGCCGGCGGGGTGGCCGCCACACAATCCTCTCGCCTGCACCTGGCCTTTCGGGTTGGCGCCGCTGGCGCCGAGACCCCGGTGAATCTGGCATGGTCGCGTCGCGACTTCACCTCTGGGACGTCGCGCGTCAGGTAACCGGGTTCATGATCACTATGAACGAAGGAGATCGATCATGTCGAAAGAGGCCCCCTGGCATTCCAGGACCATGGCCCTCGTCGGCGCCTCACTGGTCAGCGGCGACGCGCGTGTGTACCACAACGACGATGCGTGCCCCGCGGGCCAGCAGATCCACGCGGTCCGGCGGGAAGAGGGCAAGGGCAAGGACTTGAAGCAGTGCCCCACGTGCGGCCAGCACGACCGATGACGCTCGTCGGCATCGCGCTCCTCCTCGCCGGCGCCTTCGTCTCGTTCGCGGGCCGCGGCACCCTCCCCATCTCTTCCTGGGCGTCGTGCTGCTCGGCGTGGGCTTCGTGCTCATGGCGGTCGCGGGGAGTCGGCCGGTGGCGTCGCACCACCCGGACAATCGGTGAGCGGGACCGCCGGCCGCCGACTCGCCACCGCCTAACCGGTCTAAGCCGTCTAACCGGACACCTGTAGACATATAGGGGTCTCACTCCTGTAGGGGTCTCACTCCTGAGCACCGGCCACGTTGCAGGGTTGCAGGGGGTTGCGTGGGGCCTTGCAACCACCGCTGTCGAGGCGGCCGGCCGCGAAGGGCCCGCCAATGTAGGGATTGGGGCGTGCGGCGCGGCGCGCGAAGCTGGCGGTTGCAGGGTTGCACGTCGTTTCCGAGGAGAGACCCCCTCCTTATTGGCGCGCGCCGAAAATCTGAGGCCGCTTGCTTTGGCCATGGGGCCCCCTTTGTTCGTTTAATTCGTTTGTTTCGTCCCCCTCTGCTCTTTGGCTCGGCGCGGAAAATTTCGGGCGAATGGAAGCGCTGTGGGTCTCTCCTTTGGCGTGAGAGACGGGCAGGCTCAACTGAGGCCCGCACACCGGGGGCTGATTATAGTGAGACTCCGGACCCTTCGACGGCTTCTCGTGACTGTGCCCGTGACTGTGCCCGCGAGCAGCCAAACCCGCCCTCATTCCAGCCAACGTTAGCCAAGAGAGAAAGAGAAAACCCCTCGGTAAGCTGTGAACTTACCGAGGGGATCGTTGGTGCTGGTCGGGCTTATGAGACCCCTGCTCTGCCACCTGAGCTACGCCGCCGCGTCGGTGGGCCGAGCAGCAAACGTACAGGGTTACGAGACAGGCGTCAAGTGACCTGAGGCCGCGCGGGGCGCAATTGCCGGCAGGCTAGCGTGTCTACACGCCGGCCGAACAGGCCGGAACTGTTCAATTGGTGTTCAACGGTATCGGTCACCGCGCGCGGCGCGACGTGTCCAGTGCCCGCTCCGCCTGGCGGA
>ERZ1370068.4614-contig-3676_pt1 | contig 14924 bp, 29 predicted proteins | sample MGYA00561227_ERZ1370068 | MGnify/ENA primary metagenome ERZ1370068 (study PRJEB38410, sample SAMEA6850437) | metagenome | study: Metagenomic assessment of the ecological functions of the soil: analysis of the soil microbiota associated with the...
AGTACTTCGTTCAGTTACGTATTGCTGAATAGCGCCGACGCCACCGAAGAGTTTCTGATACTCATGTCAGGTGCGGGGTCTGAGGCCGCCGCTATATACTGCGGTCTGCCGTGCGTGTCTTGGCGCGCGGCTGATCGCGTGATGATCCACACTCGACGCAGCGGCCGAAGTCCAACGACTCGCGATCACGTCACCGGAGAGGGCCAGCATGAAGGACGACCTCGGCAAGGAGAATCCGAAATGGAAGTTCGTCGCGGGCCAGTGGACGCGCCGCTCCTCGGGCGGGCGCCAGGTGCTCGCCCAGGTCGCTGAGACTCAACCCTGGGCCGTCGCGATCCTCGAGGATCAGAAGTTCGACGACGTCGACGCCACGGTCCGCTTCCGGCCGATCTCCGGCAAGGAAGACGCGAGCGGAGGGGTCATTGTCCGGGCCAAGGACGGACAGAAACTACCTGCTGGTTCGGGCCAATGCCCTCGAGAACAACTTCCGCCTCTACACGATCGTGAACGGCAAGCGAAGCACGATCGCGTCGGCGAGAGTCACGGAGCCCAAACTGGGCGAGTGGCACCGGATCCGCGTCGTGGCCAAAGGACCGAAGATCCAGGCGTACCTGGACGACTCACTCCTCCTCGACCACGAGGACAAGACCTTCACGGGCGGGTGGGTCGGGCTCTGGACCAAGGCGGATTCCGTGACGGAGTTCGCGGATCTAGAGGTCACGGGAACGCCGACAAAGTGATGACTCACGCTGACCTCAGGGGGACTGGAAGGACATCGCGGGCTCACTCTTCAGGCTTGGCGTCACCTCCTACGGGGCCCCGCCATCATGGGCATCATGCAAGCCGAGTTGCAAGAGAGGCGGAAGTGGGTGTCGAAGGAGCGCTTTCTTGAAGGCCTCTCAGTGGCGAACATGCTGCCGGGCGCGACGGCGACCCAGCTCGGCATCTTCCTGGGTTATGCGCGCGGGGGTGGTGGGGTGGGCTGATTGGGGGACTCTGCTTCGTGGCGCCCGCGTTCTTCATCATGCTCGCCCTGACCATCGCCTACGCCACGCTGGGCATCACGCCGATTGCGCGCGGCGCTCTCTACGGGCTGGGCCCGGTCGTTCTCGCCCTGTTCGCGGTCGCGGTCTATCGCCTCGGCCGGTCCGCGGCGAGCACGGTGCCGGAGGTGGTCATCGGTGTGGTGGCGGCGGTCGCCTCGGCCGCGACGTCGCTGGGGATCATCGCAATTCTGGTCCTGGCTGGCTGTGCGGGGCTGGTCTTCTTTCAATCCAGGAAGCCTGGAGCACCGGTGATCGGTGCTGTCGTCGGCACTGTTCCTCGCCGTGCTCTCAACGGCGTGGTGGCTGAACGCGTCAGCTCCCGGCTCTGCGGTCTCGGGGCGCATCCCGAATCCGAACAGCCTGCTGGATATTGGGGTCTACTTCCTCAAGGTCGGAGCGTTCACCATTGGCGGGGCCTGACGATGATCGCATTCATCCAGGACCAGGTCGTCGGGCAGTTCGGCTGGCTGACGCCGCGAGAATTTATCGATGGACTGGCGCTCGGCCAGCTCACACCGGGGCCCGTGCTCATGATCGCGGCATACGTTGGCTACAAGGCAGCGGGCGTTGCGGGCGCTGCGGTGGCTGCCACCGCGGCATTTCTCCCGTCCTTCGTCATCATGCTGATCATTCTTCCGGTGCTCGAGCGCGTCAGGAAGCTCGCATGGATGAGAGCCGTGATGAAAGGCATGGGACCCGCCGTGATCGGCGTCCTCGCCGTCTCGTTGATTCGGCTTGCACCGACCGCGGTGCCCGACCTGTTCGCCATCGTGATCTTCGCGGCGACCCTCATTGCGCTGATGGTCCTCCGGGTCGGGGTCTTCAAGCTCATGATCGCAGGCGCCGTGCTGGGCGTGTTGAGGAGCCACGTTCCCGTCATTCGCGGCGTCAACGCGGCCGGGCGCCTGATCACCACTTGGACGATCGCTTGACCACCAAGAGCCGTCGCGGTGAGCCAACGGCCTGCTCGAGCGTCCTTCCATCGGCACCGAAGCCCGTGTTATGCCAGGGTGTCCCGCCCCTCAGGCGGTGTCGAGGAGTTGGCCCCCGGCTGATCATGCCCATGGCCACCCGCGACCGAAGTCGCGTTCGGTGAGCCAGCCGTCTCTGCTGCACGAAGCCCCTTCGGGTCTCCCGCGCGTGCTTTCTCCCGCGCCGCGCGCTGAGGAGCACGGCGAAAGCGCGCTTGAGGTCCGCGAGGCGCGGCTGCGGCACGTCGCCACCATCGTGTTACGTCGACCGCAACCATGGAGTAACCGGCCTACTTCATCGCGCAACGTCGTTGCCGCGCACGAGATCGCAATAACCATAATCGCTGGATCACATCGCTTCCCCTGCCTGGTTGCGCGGGCGGCTTTGGATCTGCGCGCGTTCCTGCACGCAACTCATCCGTGCCGCTGGCGCGGTCCGTCGCCGGGCGCCAGTTCCCCGAGGCTTCTACCAGGTCAGTTCCGTGTTGAGTGATGGATGCCGATGTCCACGTCTGCGTTCCAGCGATCCCGTCCCGAATGCGAATCACGAAACTCCTTTCCGTGGTCCTGGCCACGGCCGAGGCGGCACGAATAGCGACGGGCGCGGGCGGCCCCAGCCGGCCGGAGACTTGTGGGAACATCCCGGGCAGTCGCCGCGACGGATTGTTCACATCGAGCTCGACCGGCATTGTGCGCGTCTTCGGATCAATCGAGTTGCCAATGCGCGCGACAGCGCCGTGGAAGGATTTCACCCCGGAAAGGCGCGGTCAATGCTGATGTTGAGGGTCGGGTAATCGAGGTTCTTTTGCGGATGCGATGAAGACACGCTACGCGCTCGCCTCCTCGGCGGTCAGCTTTTTGCAGCGTCGTCGTAGCGCGCCTGCTGCGCTGGCGAGGTAAATCCCGGTTTCGTGGCGGCGCGAGAGTGCGAAGATTGAAGATGTCGGTCAGCGCGAAGCCCCAATCGTCGGTCCGCTACCCAGTTCTGGCGGATCCGGAAAGAAGCCGCCACGATCATCGGACAATCGCCCCATCCGCGTTCGCGCCGCTGCCGCTGACCGAGGCACGGCGGTCTGCCCGCTGAGTCGCGGGAAGAGCGAACGATCAAGCACGCGCTGTCGCGCGAGGATGACGTCGAGCAGAGGCGCTTTTGCACGACCGCCAACGGGTGTGTAGAGATCAGTGTTAGCGGTTTCGGCGACGACAGTGGCAGTTCGAGCAGCAGCTCCGCCTCAATCACGACCGGTTTCCGGCCTGACCGATCGCGTCGGCCAGCGCCACCCGCGCAACGGCGGCGTTCTCGTTTGCCTGAAGATCAGGACGCTGCGCGCCGCCGCCAGTTCCGCGTGTGTCGGTGCGCGAAGCATCCGCGCCCGGACGCAATTCGTTGTCCACGAGCACATGAACGGCTTTATCGAGAATATCTCCAGCCGCTCGGCGTTGGCCTGCGCCGCCCGGACGGCCTGATCCACCGCGACGACTCGCAGGAAAGCATCGGCGACGCGTCGCGACATCGAGATGGGTCACGCCGGTCTTTGCCGTCGCTTCATCGCGGCACGCGCCTCGCCAGTTCAACTCGGCTGTTCTCGGAGGCCGAAATCGAACAGCTCCACGAAAGCAACAGCCCGCCGCCGCTGCCCCACGCGCTCTCGGTGAAGAGGAATTCGGAGACTGGCCGGAGATCGGCGGAGTGCCGGCTTGCGGAAGGCACGTCCCAGGATGTTGATTACGTGCCGCGCGGCTGCTGCCAGTTCATCTCCACGCGCAGCAGATACGCGTTGTGTGCCAACTCGAAGATGGTGGATCGGGTGTCCGCCGGTCTTGAACCATGCTGCAAAGCAGGCTCGTCCGGGACGTGATCCGGTTTGGCACGGTCAGGGTCGTGACAATGAAGCGCACGTGTGCCTACTCGCAGGTGATGACCTTGATCGATGTCCTTGTCGGCTCTACCGCGTTCCAGGGTTGTACGCGCCGGAAGCGTCGCCGACCCTTTTGAAGCTTGGGCCGCTACACAACGGTCACGGCCCATTCGCCGGCTCGCGGGAGGGTGATCGTCCCGACGGTATGACCCGCGACGTCCCCGATTGAGCCGAGCAGTGCTCGACGGCCGGGGGACCGCCGACTCCGGCAATGTCGCCCGTCAGCGTCGGCGCGCCGGCGTCGATCAGCCGCTTACGTATCGAATCGAACTCGATCACGAAGCGGTTCACCACCGGTCGTCCACTCCGCCGCCTTCGCGAGCGGTGTGATCACGATGTCGGACGTTGTAGGTCGGATCACCTGCAAGTCGTCCGCCGGCGCAGGGGCGGTCGCCGTCACCACTCCGATGGTCGCGAGCGCTAACGCCGCCGGGGGCGTCGCGTGATCTCATTGGTCCCCTACTTCTGGCTGTTGGTCTGGTCGAGCGCCGCTTTCAAGCCCCGGGCGAGCTTGGCCGCATCGTCGGTCGCCCAGAAATGCATGTAGAAGAGCCGCGGCGTATCCTGAAGCCCGTGGTTGTGGATCGCCGTCACATCGATGCCGTGCTGTCGCAGCGTGCGAGCGACGGGGTTCACTTCCTTGTCGACGAGCACGAAATCGCCGGTGATCGCCGCCTTGCCATCCGCGGTCGGCTGGAAGTTCATCACCGTCACCACGCCCATGGCGGGCAGCAGCGGTATCCCCCATCCCGGTGATCGCTTCCGCGCGCGGCACCGTGACCTGGAACACGCCGCCGCCGATGTCTCGCCCCGATCGCCCGAGCACCTGCTCGACCTGCTTCGCGTCGAGCGCCGGTCCGCCGGATGCGGCCGGCGCCGCCCGGCAGCGCCGAGGGGCGTGGCGCTCGCGGACAGCGCCTGGCGCAGCGCCTTCGCCATCTGGACGGCGTCCCCGTGCCCCTCGTAGTGCATGTACATCACGTGGGGCGACATCTCGTTCAGGTGGTTGTGGACAGCCGTGACCTCGAGCCCGCCGCTGAAGCAGGCCCGACATCACCGCCGGCACCTCCTGATCGAGCAGGACAAGGTCGCCCATGACCATCGCGCGGTCGCCCGACCTGCTTGAACGCCGCGTACGATCCGAGCGGCGAACCCGGCCTTGACGGGAACGCGCCTTGACGGTGACGGCGAGATCGGTTCGCGGCATTCCGACGCGGAAGACGTCGCCGGCCTGCAGCTGGCCCGACTTGCCGAGCGCTTGCTCCACCGCCTTCCAGTCAGGACTCAGCGGCGGGCGAGGGCCCCGGCGCGGCAGCGATGAGCCCGAACAGCACGATCGCACGCGTCAACAACTGGGGTCTCATGAGTGGTCTCCTTGTTCATCGTCGCGTGCTGCCGATGCAGCCGCGAAACGTTGTCCCAGCGGATGTTCTCCATGAACGCGTCGACGTACTTCGCCGCGGCGGCGCCGTAGTCGAGATGGTACGAATGCTCGTACATGTCGAGCGCGAGAATCGGGGTGGCCGCGGCGAGCCCGTGCGTGTGGTCCGCCGCCCATTGGTTGATGAGCTTGCGGTCGCGGGACGAAGTACGTCAGCAGCACCCAGCCTGACCCGCCGCCCATCGCTTTGCCCATCGCGATGAACTCCGTCCGCCAGCGCTCGATGCTGCCGAAGTCGCGAACGAGCGCCTCCCGTAGCGCGTTGTCGGGCTCGCCCTCGGCGCCGAGACCGTCGAAATAGAGCTCGTGCAGGATCATCGAGTTCGCCTGGCGATCCAGCTTCCTTCGCGCTTCAATCCGTTGAGGACGAACACAGGCGCGGTCGCGAAATCGAGCGACGCGGGCCGGGCGGTGATGGCGTCTGGAGGCGCTTTTACCGCCCCACCGTAGTTGTTTTCCCCCAATGGCTGACGATCAGCGCTTCTCCGAGAGTCCCTATGAGCGTCTGCGGATCACGCATGACAGCGGTTTTGTCTCGTACGGCATGGTCAATTGTCCCCCGTCGATGACGTCGGATTCCTCAGCGCGACGCTTGCGCCTCGAAGACCACCATTCCCCTCCCACGCGAGTAGCTCATGACCGTCCTGGCGTGCCCGTCGCACACTACATGTCCCTTCGAAATCGAGCTTCTCGGACACCGTCTTCCACTCGGTGCCCTTTACCAGCTCGACATCGGCCACCGGATGTCCCTCTTTCACGCTCGGCATGACGCTGACAGCACGGAATCCCTTTGTTCTCCTTCACGGCCTCTGACGCGGCAGTCGCGAGGGAGCGCTTGGCCTTGGCGATCGCCTCGTTCTGCGCCTTCGCAGCCGGTGAGGTCATCGGCCTTGGTGATCGGCTCCGCCTTGGCGACCTTCCCGTCTTGTGATCGACGATGACCTCGGAGAACGCGTCGCCCTTCATCGTGTAGACGGACAGCTGCAACTTGCCGTCCTCGACCTCGTACTTCGCGGAGATGGGCTTTCCTTCCTTCGCGCTCGCGGTCACGCCTTGCTGGAGCGAGATCTTGCCGTCCTTCAGCGCCTTGGCCCAGCTCCGCGCGCTCCTTGTCGTCTGTGCGGTTGCGTCCAGCCCGAGTGGGGTCGCAGTGACGAGCCACGCCACGAGAACTGCCAGGGGGCGGTCATCGGTATCTCTTCGCACTGCTCACTCTCCCGTTCTTCGTGGAGGGTGGTGCTACGTCTTCTGCTTCAACACCGTGTAGAGGCCTTCGAAAAGCGCCATGCCGCGCTCGATGAGCCCGTGGTCGTCTGGAGTCGCCTCGACGAGGCCGTTGATCGCGAGATCGACGCCCGTGGCCTCGGTCGCGGGTGAACTTGCCGTCGTGCAGATCCGCCTCATGGACGATCTCGGCGAGCACCTTGACGCGCCGGTCCTTGATCCCGAAGCGCTTGACGAGGTCTCGAACGTGCAGTCCTCACCGTGATGGCCGAAGTCGGCGCCGAGGACATCGAACGGGATCCCCTTGCGCGCGGCATCGGCCGCATCGGCGAAGGCGAACTTCGCGTCAGGATCGCAGAAACGCTTGATGAGCCAGGCGGACGCGATCCGGTCGATGTGGGGCCGCGGACGCGTCACCCAGGTGCTCCCGCGCGGGGGAAGCGAGGTGCGATGGCGCCCGCTTCCTGCCGCGCGCGGGCGCGTCTCCGCAGCGCGCAGCCGCTTGGCTGTCGTCTCCCAGAGGTCGCGGGCGCGCGCTCCAGCCGGCGCTTTCAGGTAGTCGATGGACTGGACGCGGTCCAGCTCACGCTTCAGGGCATCGAGCTTGCCGCGGAGCTTGCGGGATCGATCGGCGGTGGTTCGCCGGGTAGCGATCCAGGTGCCGGAGGATGTCCCGACAGCCCTGCACGACGGCCTGGTACTCGTCAGCTCCGGGCCTTGTGGAAGAGGGCGGCGATCTCCTCGTCGGTCATGGTCTCGACGCGATCGACGCGCAGCAGCGTCGCCTCGCCGCGGAAGGACTGAATCTCCTGGACGAGCCACTGGTAGCGCTCGATCGTCTCGGGCGTCTCGGGCAGGATCCAACCCGCGCCCCGCAGCCGCACGCGCCCCCATTCGCTGCAGCTTTCGCCACACGCCGACCCGGTGCCGGGTCGGCTTGGGCGGCAAGTGTCGTCAAGAGTGTCAACCAGCGCATCTTGCGCCCAGCGTAACCCGTGCTACACTCCCCGTCAAACGTTACGTCAGGAGGTCGTGATGCCTCCACCAGCGCCCGCGACGACCACGACCCGCGCGAGCCTCGCCGACCTCGTCCGGTATTTCCTCTATCTCGGCACCTTCGGCTTCGGCGGCCCCGTGGCGCTGATCGGCTTCATGCACCGAATCTACCCGCCTGCGCTGACCCCGCGAATCGTGAGGTCGTCGAACCGCGGTGACGGAGTCGGCCTTCGTCCACAGCCCGATGCGGCCAGCTTTGAACCGTGAGTCGCGGTGGTCGAGATAGAGCTTGCCGTCGAGCCATGCCTGGATGTGATCGCCAAGGGCCACGACGCGTATGGTGTGCCACTGCCCGAGCGCCGGCGCCTTCACGCTCGCGCTCGCGAGCTGCCGGCGTCCGCGGTCGTAGTGGTACAGCCGGACATTGCCCTCGAGCGCGTTGGCGCGCACCACATGAGTACTTGCCATCGCTGAAGCGGAAGACGATGCCGCCCGAGGCGTCTTCCGCCCGGAGATCGGCTTGAACTGCATCGATACGTCGACGTCGTGTAAGGCCGCCGGCGGGGCCACAATGACGTTGAACTGATTCTTGGTCGCGCGCTGGACGAGTACTTTCTGCCGCTCGGCGCGTCGGCCATGTCTTCCACAACCCACTGGCCATCCACGGTCGTCCAGCCCTCGATGCCTTTCACCTGGAAGTCGAACTTGTCCGTGGGCACGTTGTCGGGCATCTTGAGCTCCTCGGCAGCGGCCGCCGCGGGGAATCGGGACCACCGGGCCCCCGCCACGAGCGCGGCCAACGCGATTGTGGACATCCCTCGGCGAGTGACATTCAGAGGTGCACTCTCCCTACCTGGGCAACCCTACGAGGTGCCCTGCATGTTCGGGGTTGTGCTTGGTACAGGTAATGGGGTAGAGGCCTGGCGTGGGGGCGGTGAAGATAACCCTGGTGACTTGCCACGTTTCACATGTTGACGACGAAGCGATCCAGCCCTCGATCGTAGATCGCCCAGCGTGTCCGGCCCGGGACGGCAATCGCGCCGCTCAGCCGCTTGGCGTCGACGGCGACCACGGAGAGCGTGAAGGAGCCCGGCACCGCCGGATCTCCAACGTTGGCCGCCAGCAACGTTCCACGACGCGAATCGAAGGCGAGTCCGTTCGGGTGGACCCCCACGCCGACTTTGACAATTTTGTCCTCGGCCTCGGGCTGGAAGACGCTGACGGTGTCCTCCGCGCGGTTCGACGTGAAGGCCAGGTCGCGGGCCCCGTCCACGAGGACGCCGGCGACACCCGGCAACCCGCCGATTGAGTGCGTGAAGACCCCACGCGTGCAGTCGATGACGTCCACCGCATCGTTCGCCGTGTGGGCCACGTAGAGCCGGCGCGTGCGCTCGTGAATCGCCGCGTGGTCGAAGCCCCCGGCGCAGCGGGGGCCGGGAGATCGATGTGGCCGGTCAGCCGGAGCGCCACGTCTCAGACCGCGGCCTTGCGCTGGCAGAAGGCGTACAGGGCATCGTACATCGGGAACTCCCACTCGAGCTTCTGGTGATCGTCGGCAGTGAGGATCGCGAACCCGCGGGCAATCGCCTCGAGCCCTCACCTTCCGGCATCTTGTAGGCGGACGTGTCCGGGCTCGTGTCGGCGTGGTTGACGATCTTGCCCACCATGTCGAGCGCGCATCCTTGCCCCAGAGCCCAAACGCCCGCAGGAGCGTGACGAACGAGCAGATCTCGCCCTCGGGAACGTGCTGGTGAGTGTACTCGGCCCCTTGGGCGTCGTAGGAGCGCGCCTTGACAGGGGAATGGGCAGGCCGGGTATTCAGCCGCGAAAGCAACCGACTTCGGGACGCCGACGCCGTGGAGGAAGGCGGAAGGCCACATCCGGCGCGTCGCCATCGCGAGACGCGACGGAGTCCCGCGCGGTCAGAGACCCCGAGCATGTCCAGACACACCTCGCGCGAGAACCGGGAGAGCCCTTGCCTCCCCGTCGCGGATGGCGCCCATCCGCTGGAGCTTCCGCCACGCGCCGACGCGATGTCGGGTCGGCGTGGGGGCAACCTGCTCAGAAGGGTCAGCCAGCTCATCGGTAATGAAGGTAACCCTTGATACCCAGGCCGTCAAGCGTTACACTCCCGCGAAACTCTCCCGAGGGGTCGACATGGACAGAGAGACACCGCCGCAGCGCATCCCCATCCGCGAGCTGGTGCGCTATTACCTGCGCCTCGGCCTGGTCGGCTTCGGCGGTCCCGTGGCCCTGGTCGGCCAGATGGAGCGCGAGCTGGTCGGCGAGCGAAAGTGGCTGACCAAGGAGGAGATGCGCGAGGGCATCGCGGTCTGCCAGTCGCTGCCCGGGCCGCTCGCGATCCAGGTCGGCATCTGGATCTCCTACATCCGTGGCGGCTTCTGGGGCGCCTGGGCGGGCGGCTGGGCGTTCATCCTGCCGAACTTCGTGATCGTCACCGTGCTCGGGGCGCTCTACGTCCACTGGGGCGGCCTCTCCGCGGTGAAGGCGATCTTCTACGGGGTGAGCCCGGCGGTCATCGCCCTCATCCTGCACTCCTGCTACCGCCTCACCAAGCTCGGGATGAAGGACTGGCTCGAGTGGGCGCTGGCCGCCGCGGCCTTCGTGATCACCGTGGCGGTGCAGCGCGGAGGTCGCGCTTCTGTTCATCGCCTGCGGCGTCATCGGCGTGCTGTACTACGGCTCACTGTTCCGGGGCCGCAAGGCGGCGGTCGACCACGAGCTCGCTGCTCGCGGCCGCGCCGTTGGTCGCGGCGGGCGCGACCCCAGGCAGCCTCGGCGCCATGCTCGGCAAGCTGTTCGCCTTCTTCCTCAAGGCTGGATCGCTGACCTTCGGCAGCGGGCTCGTCATCGTTCCCTTCCTCGAGAAGGGGCTCGTGCAGCAGACGGGCTGGCTCACCGAGCGCGACTTCCTGGTCGCGGTGGCCATGGGCATGATCAGCCCGGGGCCGGTCGTCATCACGGCGACCTTCGTCGGCTATCTGGTCGCCGGCTTCTGGGGCGCGGTGGTCGCGACCATCGGGATCTTCCTGCCGTCCTTCCTGCTCATCCTCATCGTGGCGCCGATCCTCATGCGGTATCGCGCGAATCCGAACGTGCAGGGCTTCATCAAGGGGGCCTACGCGGCGGCCATCGGCACCATCCTCGGCGCGTGCGTCTTGCTCGGGAAGATCGCCATCGGCGACTGGTTGACTGCGCTGGTGGCGCTGGGCAGCCTCGTCGTCCTGTTCCGCTGGAAGGTGAGCAACCCGTTGCTCGTGGCGATCACGGCGCTGATCGGGCTCATCGCGTTTCCGCTACTCCGGCCGGAATGGGTCTTCGTCAGAGCAGGCGCGGCGAGAGTCCTGATTCGCGGTAATCGGCGACATCGGCTCGGCAGTCGCATGGCGCCTCTTCATCTCCGGCCACGCCGTCGTCCTTCACGACGGTGAGCAGCCGACGACCACGCGCCGCGGGATGGCGTTCGCCGACGCGATCTTCGATGGCCACGCGACCCTGGATGGAGTGGCTGCCGTCCGCGTGGACCACGCCGAGGCCGTGCCGGCACTGAGAGCCGTCGTCCCCGTCGTGGTTGGCGACTTCAGCGTCCTCCTGCGGTTCGTGGCGCCGGACGTGCTCGTCGACAACGCCAGCGACGTGGCGTTCCGCGCCGCGCTTCGCGAACGCAGTAAGCTCCCGCGCGGCTCGACGGTGGTGACGGTTGCGCACCGGCTGACCACCGCGCTCGACGCCGACCGCGTGATCGTCCTGGACAAGGGACGGATCGTCGAAGAAGGCGCCCCGGCCGCACTCATCGCGAGGCCAGGGTCGCTTCGCGGCGACGTTGGAACTCGAAGCCGTGGGTGTGGACTGGCGCAGCAGCGTGTAGTGTCCAGGGACCGTTATGTCCGGCCTGTCCGACCGAGGAGCGGCGTCGGACGGGCCCCTCGAGCGCCCATTAGTGGCGTACTCCGACTCCCTGTACGATGCGGTAACGTTCGGTATATTCTACATGATATAGCGGTCGCCTCGCCCAGGCGGCATGGCCGCGGGGGTGATGCTCGCACGGGCGTTCGCGTCCAAGGAGGAATAGATGATGCAACTCACGTCTCGGCTCTGTCTCGTCGCGCTGCTGCTCGTCGCTCTCGTCACTATCAGTGTCCCGCCACGTGTCGACGCGCAGGCGACCGGCGAGCTCGTCGTGCTCACGACGACCACGACGCAAGACACCGGGATCCTGAAGCACCTCGTCGACGCGTTCGAGAAGAGCAGCGGGCTTCGTGTGAAGACCATCGTCGCCGGCAGCGGCGACGTCATGAAACAAGGCGCGCGCGGCGAGGGCGACGTCCTCCTCACCCATTCACCGGCGGCCGAGAAGGAGTGGATGAAGCAGGGCTACGGGACCTCGCGGCGGCTGGTCATGTACAACGACTTCATCATCATCGGGCCGCCGTCTGACCCGGCCGGCGCAAAGGGGACTCTCCGGCGTCCGACGCGCTGAAGAAGATCGCGGAGAAGCAGGCGCCGTTCGTCTCGCGCGGCGACCAGTCCGGCACCCACGTGCGCGAGCTGGCGATGTGAAGCGCGCCGGTGTCGACCCCAAGGGTCAGCCCTGGTATCGCGAGACGGGACAAGGCCAGGGCTTGACCATGGAAGTAGCCGCTCAACATCAGGCCTATGCGTTCACCGATCGCGGGACGTACCTCGTCCACGACCGTCGACTCGGTCTGCCCGTCCTCGTGGAGGGTGATCCCGCGCTGTTCAACATCTATCACGTGATGCCGGTGAGCCAGGAGCGGTTCCCAAGGTGAACGCCAGGGCGGGACAGGCATTCGCCGACTTTCTCGTCTCGGCTGAGGGCCAGCGCGCCATCGGCGAGTTCGGGAAAGAGCTGCTACGGGCGGTCCCTGTTCATCCCGGCTGCCGACAAGAAGGAAGAGGACCTGCTCAAGCAGGGCGTCGCATGGCGCCGTCGGCGTGGGAGTACTGGGCGGACCTCGGCGACGGCCTCGTTGCCGCCGTGGTGTTGCTCGTGACCGGCGATCCCGAGACGTGGGAGCGTGACGCGTCAATCGCTCGTGATCTCGTTGAGCGCCACCGTGCCGAGCGTCATGCTTGGGCGTGCCGCTCGGGATCTGGATGGCGCTCTCGTCGTTCCGCGGACGCACGCTCATCCTGACGGGCTTCAACACCGGCTTCGGGCTGCCGCCGGTCGTCGTGGGGCTCGTCCTGTCGATCCTCCTCCTGCGGCACGGTCCGCTTCGGATGGCTGAACCTGCGCTTCACCCCGACGGCCATGGTCATTGCGCAGTTCATCCTGAGCTGCCCGATCATGATCAGTCTGACGGCCGCTGCCGTCCAGCAGCTCAATCCCAAGCTCCGACTCCAGATCCGTGCCCTCGGTGCGTCACATTGGCAGATGCTCTGGCTCGTCGCCCGCGAGGCGCAGCTCCCGCTCCTGGCCGCCTACATGGCCGCCCTCGGCGCCATCATTTCCGAGGTCGGCGCCAGTGTGATGGTCGGTGGGAATCTCCCCGGCTCGACGCGCGTCCTCACGACCGCGATCGTGATGGAGACCGGGATGGGCCATTACGATCGGGCGATGGCCTACGGCATTGTCCTCCTCGCGCTCGTGGTCGCGATCGTCGGCGTCCTCACGTGGGTGCAGCAACGTGAAGCGCGATCGTGAATGACGTCCTCCTTCGCGCCGACGCAATCAGCGTCCGGCGGGGACGGCGGGTGGTGCTCGAGCGTTGCGACGTCACGGTGCGGACCGGTGAGGTGCTCGGTGTCTATGGCCCGAACGGCGCGGGAAAGAGTAGCCCTGCTGCAAGCGCTCGCCGGGCTCCTCCGCTCGCGTCCGGTCAGCTCTCGTTCAAGGACCGCGTCCTCGGCCAGACCCTGACTCCGCTCGACTACCACCGCGCGACGGCGGCCGTGTTCCAGGAGCCGCTCCTCCTCCGCGGCACCGTCTGGCATAACGTCACACTCGGGCTGAGACTGCGGGCGTGGCCGCGCACGAGCGCGACGGCCGTGCGCGCCAGTGGCTCGAGCGCCTGAAGATCGCCGATCTCGCGGAGCGCCCGGTCAGGGGCTGTCGGGTGGCGAAGCCCAGCGCACGAGCCTGGCGAGGTCGCTTGTCCTGGACCCCGAGATCATGTTCCTCGACGAACCGTTCGCATCGCTCGACGCGCCCACGCGGTTCCGGCTGGTCGGGGAGCTGGCGGACATCCTCGCCGAGCGCCGCATCGCCGCCGTGTTCGTGACGCACGACCTGGCCGAAGCTGCCGACGTGTGCCGCCGATGCCTCGTCCTGGACCGAGCGCACGTGCTGGCGGAAGGTGAGCTGCCGCAGATCATCCGGCAGCCACACTCACGACGGATCGCGGAGATCGTCGGCACGGAGAACATCTTCGAGGGTACGATCGTCGAGGGCCACTCGGACGGCCTCTCGCTCGAGTGGTCCGGCCAGCGATTGGCGATCTCGCGCGGCAATCTCGCGCCGGGTCGTCGCGTCACATTCGTCGTGCGGCACGAGGACGTCCGGCTCGGTGATCCGAGGATCTTCGCCGCGCCGAACACGGCTCCACGGCCGCGTCAGCTACGTGCAGCCGCCGCGGCGATGATGCAGCTGCTCGGAATTCAGGTCGGCAATCCCTGGATCTGGCAGGCCTCTGCTCCGCCGCACGAGGAGTACGCGCCGGGACAGGAGATCGCGATCACGGTACCTCCGGCGGCGATTTGGGTGATGCCCGAGTAGCCGCGGACATTCGGACACGGACGACGCCATCGACGTGCGTACCATCACGGCGGCTCGAGGCGGTGCTGACAAGCCGGGTACGCGCCGCGTCGACGATGGGTGGCCCCGTCTTCGGCTAACACGAGACCCCCGGTAACGCACGTAGAGGGCTTCGAGCGCCGACTCATCCCCGAGCCGCATCCGACGGAGCAGCTCGGGGTCGGTCGGGTTGTCGCCGTTACCTACCATCGGTCGCCTCGCGCGCCGGAAATAGTCATGGAGTATCCGCTCGACGCGCAGACGAACGCCACAGACGGGACCGCCCTCATGTGCATGCCTACGGAGTGGCGCGCCCGGGCGGATCGCTGCGGCGCCAGCCATCCATACGAAGGGATTCCTCCGTAGGCACCGGTAGCCGTGCCCGGCTCGCCGAATCCACCAAGGAAGCCAACAGGAGGCCCAACAGATCTACCGCAATGGCGGGGCGCCGCGATTGAGGGATCTGGCCATAGAAGAAGCTTGACAAGGATGCAACACTAGTTGCATATAGGAAACAGAATGAATACGCCGCTCTTGCTTCTGATCGTG
>ERZ1370068.7695-contig-6598_pt1 | contig 14922 bp, 29 predicted proteins | sample MGYA00561227_ERZ1370068 | MGnify/ENA primary metagenome ERZ1370068 (study PRJEB38410, sample SAMEA6850437) | metagenome | study: Metagenomic assessment of the ecological functions of the soil: analysis of the soil microbiota associated with the...
TCAGTTACGTATTGCTATGATCGACTGCGATGAGCGGATTCCATTTTGGCGGACGGTTGGCGAGCGCTTGTTGCGGCATCACGGATGCGCGCGTTCACAGCCTTCAACTGTCCCACCGGGACTTGATAGCGCAGGACATCGCCGGAGTCGAAAACCGGAACAGCCTTGCCACCGGTGGCTTCGGCGAGAAGCAACGACCTCCATGGCCTGGCAGCGCTGTGAGAGATGTCAGTCCCGGACATCCGCGAGGCTGTTGTGTTGAGCCCGCCTCGGGGCCGTCGGAACGCGCTGCCGCCTCCAGGGGAGATGGACGGAATCGAGCTTCATCTCCTGCCAACGGCTATTTGTTTATCCTCAATTCCTGAGTTCCCGCCATCGACAACCGAACGGATCGTGTTGCTGGAGGCGCTCTGGAGAATCGGGCAAGGTTCCTGCTGGAGGTAATCCAGAGCCATTCCGGTGATTCTGTCGGACGCGAGTTTCCCGCTCATCGTAGAACTCACCGGGCGCGACTTGCACCGCGCGTTTGGCATCCTTCCCACGGGGATGGGAACACGCCTCGAGATGGATCCAGACCGCAGAACGGTGCGAGCAAGCGGGCGCACGCACCGTGCTGCTTCCATGGAAACGCCTTTCATCCTTACAATCCCGCTGGCCCCTCCCCGGGAGGTCGTTTTTTTCGACGTATGCACTTGCCGATCCACAGTGGCACCCGGTACATGGAGGAATTTTCCTTGTTTCAGAACGGGTTGACACGGTGTGCGCTCCAATGGTTGTGGGGTCTGGCACCCCATTTTGTAATGCCAAGGAAGCCGTGGATCCTCAGAAGATTGAAGGATTTTACGCGCCCGCAGCGACGCCTGGGAGAGATCCGCCAGCACGTAAAAAATCCCCGTGCTGACTGGCTGGCGGGTTCCAGACAGCGCATGGAATCGCCGAAGCCTTGGTGAAGCAGCAACGCCTGTGATGCGGTGACAATCGCCTGGGGTTTGTCCTCTGCCAACCCAACCTTGCCAAGCGCTCTCAAGGACGGATGGGACGGGCCGCTGACACTGTTCTTATTGCAACCGTTGCCTGGGGCTACGTCCCCGAAACCCTTGGGATGTTATGACGAATCACGATGATTCACGAATCGCGGGGGCGCGCAGCCATGTTACGGGAAGTCTTTGCTTGGTTTTGACGACTACCATGAGGCTGATGATTTCTTGTCAGATGCCAGAGCTGAATAGAAGATGTCGAACAGGTCACGACCGCGTTTATGACCAGAAGTGGACCAATTACTGCTGCACGGTTCCCCACTCCCCCAGGGGGCAGTTCCTCGTAATCCGAGACACGCTTAGCCGCAGGCAGTAACGCTTTAAAAGAGCCCCTCTCCTCGCCGATGTGCGCGATACAGTCGCGCCGAGACTGAGAGCGGCGCAGTTCGGGCGGATTTCGCTTCATCAGGGTCGCCGGAGCCAATTTTCGGCGGCATCGTCTGCGGGTTCGAGTCCCGCCGCCGGCACTGGTAGTTGCCGCGGGGAGAACCTGAGATACTTGAAGCGGAAAATTCTTATGTCTACTTCGTTTAAGGTTACCGTTTGGGGCGAATTTCGCCACGAAAGAGAGCGCGCATGTTGCCGGGATCTATCCACAAGGTATGCACGAGGCGATCGCCGCCTCCCTCCGGAAGGAACCAAAGTTCGAGGTGCGCACGGCGATCCTCGACGAGCCGGAAGCACCGGTTTGAGCGGAGTCCGTTCTCGAGGAAACTGATGTGCTCTTGTGGTGGGGGCATATGGCACATGGGAGGTCAGGGACGAAATTGTCCAACGCGCGAGAAGGAGCGCGTCCTCGAAGGAATGGGTCTGATCGTTTTGCACTCTGGTCACTACGCCAAGCTCTTCAAGGCCCCATGGGCACCACCTGTTCCGCTCAAGTGGCGTGAGAGCTAATGACGAAGGAGCGTGTCTGGAATGTGATGCCGGCTCATCCGATCGCGCAAGGAATTGGCGAATATTTCGAAGTTCCTGCCGAGGGAAATGTGCGGTGAGCCGTTTGGCATCCCCGCTCCCGATGAGCTGATTTTTATCTCTTGGTTCACCGGTGGGAGGTATTTCGCAGCGGATGCATATAGTACGCGGCAACGGTCGTATCTTCTACTTCCGTCCGGGTCATGAAACCTATCCAACCTACTATCTTCCGGAGGTCCAGCGCGTGATCGTCAATGCTGTGCACTGGGCTCGACCAACGGTCCGAATTCCCGACGCCTGTCGATTTCTCCTCCGCTTGAGCAGCTCCCGCAAGACGCAGAAGCGCACTTGCGTTCAACCGTTGGCTACAGGTAATCCGGAATCGTTCTTGTCATGAGCAAAGCCAAAAAAGTGGTCCGTCTTGCACTTCTCGGCACAGGACGCATGGCCGACTTCCATGCCGAGAGATTTCCGAGAGGTTCCCAACTGCCAGATGGTGGCTGCAGTAGATGTGGATCAGGCTCGTGCCCAGGCCTTCTGTGAGAAGCACGGAATTCCGGTAGCCTACACGGACGTGGAAGAGGTGCTGGCGCGGCCGGATATCGACGGGGTCAGCAACGCGTCACTCCGGACGCGTTCCACGCTCCACTTTCGATCAAGTGCCTGCAAGCCGGCAAGCACGTCCTCTGCGAAAGCCGCTGGCGCTGGACTATGCCGACGCGCGACGCATGGTGGCGGTCGCCAACAAGAGTGGTCTCATCAATATGATCAACCTTTCCTATCGCGACTGGTCATGTATTCAAGGGGTCGCGGCCCTGGTGCAACGGGGCGGGTTGGGAGAGATGCGGCATGTCGAGGCGAGCTACCTCCAGTCCCCTGGCTGAGCAAGATTTGGGGCGATTGGCGCACGACCCCGACATGGCTTTGGCGTCTCCACATCGCATGGCAGCAAAGGGGCCCTGGGTGACGTCGGTGTCCACATTATCGATTTTGCAACCTATCCGGTTGGGCATATTTCCTCAGTATATTGTCGACTCGGGCCTTCCGAAAAGCTCCCCGCGATCGGGTCGGTGAATATGTGCTCGATGCGAACGATTCCGCCGTTCTCAGCATCGAATTTAAGAATGGAGCGCTCGGCACCATCCACACCACCCGCTGGGCTGGCGGACACATCAATCGCCTTTACCTCAAGATCTCTGGCACCAAGGGTTCTGTGGAGATCGATTCCGAACGGACGACCAGCGGATACCGGATCAGCGCGTCGGCAAGGACCTGGATAAAGGTCTCTGGAAAGATGTGGACCACCGCGCCGGTTCCCAACATGTATGCGCCGTTTTGTGTGACATCCATTCCCTGACAGGTAAGCAAGATCAGCCTGAGTTCTCCCGTGGCGCGGAGATCCAGAGGATCCTGGATGCGTGTTTCAAGTCTGACGAAGCAGCGACCCGTGAGAGTTTAGTCGGAGACGGCGTCACCACTCTACCGCTGGAGTTTCCCACTGCTTGGACTTGGCCGACCGAAGGACGGCTTCGATCCACGGCCATGTTTCGAATCGAACCCTCAACGGGACCGAAAGCTCCGCGCCTTCACGAACGCTCCTGGAAAACAAATCACCCTGGATGGTGTAGTGATCGCAAACGTCGAACTCTTCAAGAGCTCCGCGCTCCGACCTGAGAATCCGAGCCGTCGTCGACCGAAAATTCGACAGGGTTTATTCGGCGGAGCGTTGAAAGGGTATCTCTACTTCGATTCTTCGTTCGGTCCCGAGGATCTGCACGCGTTGATAGGGCACCGCTTGCGTGCTGCAAGTGAATACCGACTGGCCGGCCGGAAAGTCGAGCATGGCGGAACTCAGCATGTCCGTTCCGGAATCGCGATCGAATTCCGACCAGACCGCCAAACGCGCCTGGGCTCGTCGGCAAAAGCCAGTCGCGAGACGTAGATAAAGGTAACACCCGATGTCCATGAGACTCCTCCTCCATAGGCGAGAATGTTGCGTATGTTCCAGGATCACGGTTAAAATAGCTGAAATAACCGATGATTGAGCGCACCGTGCCGATCCGGCCCGCAGCGATCAACTCAAAGACCTTTCGCCATTGGGATGGGTTCGCACCCATGAAAGCTTCGGCGATCTTCATTCCGGTTCGCCCTCGAGCTTCGAGCAGCTTTTTGCCTCCTCGACGGTTAGACTGATTAGGTTTTCGCAGAGGACATGTTTGCCGGCCTCCATGGGCCTTGATAGACCAGGGGAACATGGAGGTGATTGGGGAGGGGATTGTAGACCGCTTCGATGTCAGGATCGGCTAGGAGCTCCTCATATGATCCAGTACGACTTTGAAATTCCCAGCTTCGCAGCCGCTGAGGTAGCACGTTCCAAATCCCCTCGACGCGATCGCTACGACTTGCGAGCACTCGCCTCGTTGCATCGCTGGGATAACCTCTCTGACCGCGATCTCCGCAGCGCCAAGAACTCCCCATCGAACTTTCTTGCATTCATCGTTTTTCCGAAGAGTGTCTGAAAAATCGGCGCATGTCACGTGTATCCGTTGCGCCTGGGCCCAAAACCAATCGAGAGCGACCGTTCGGATTGCTCAGCGATCGAGTGTGTTCTGTCCTCCTTGGAGACGATCATGTATTCTCGGTGACATGATGGACCATAGATTCGCCGGCTGCACTACTCGTCGATCATCCTCTTATCAAGTCAAAGGTGACGATTCTGGCGGAACAAGGGAAACCTCGACCGAGGTTTCGAAGGACTGCACGAGGTGACTGCTTTACTCGCCTTTGAGGCGACGCGTGATCTCGAAATCGCGGAAATCGATATCGAGACGCCGCTCGCGAACGATACAGGGTCACAAGCTTTCCAAGGGCTGACATTATTGTTCCCATTCTTCGAGGCCGGTCTGGGCATGGCTGAGGCAATGTTGAGAGTCCTTCCGAGGCGAGGCTCGGCCATGTGGGCAGTTACAGGAATGAAACGACCTTCCAACCTATGAGCTACTATTTCCAAGCTCCGCTCGATCTCGCAGATTCTGACGTCTTCTTGGTTGACCCGATGTTGGCCACGGGCAATAGCGCGTCAGATGCCGCCGCCAAGCTCAAAGCTGGAAGGGAGCCAGACGCCTTCGCCTGAGTATCGTTGCTCGGCTGCATCACGGGAGGCAGAACACTTCGAAGGGCAGCATCCGAGGAAGTGCCCATCTTTCTCGCCGCTTTTTGGACGAAAAACTCAACGAACGCGCCTACATTGTTCCGGGATTGGGAGACGCGGGCGACCGGTATTGCGATACACTGAAGGCCTCGAGTCTAGTTAAGGCGAGGCTGAAGACGAGCTCGGCGGTCTCGTCGGCGGCCTTTGGTCGACTGAGCGAGGCCGCTGCGCGCTGCCATCTAAGCCACTCTTGAGCGCCATCGGCAAACGCTCGCTGCGTCGTGGCGAGGATTTCCAGCGGCGTTGTCGCTAGCGCTCCAGCCTCTTTGTTGATAATCAGCCGGGCGTTGCCCTCTCCGACCAGGGACAACCTGTGTGATGATCATGGGAGTGCCGGCGGCGAGAGTTTCCTGGATGTAGGCGCCGCCAGCCACCGCTTGATGAGAAGATGATTTTCCGCCATGAGTTGAGGCATTTCGGAAGTCCAACCGCGGATGTTGAGCTTCCTTCGATCTAGGGTTGCGCGGATCGTGAGCTGACGGGCGAGATCGTGATCGCGCCCAACAGTAACCGTGAGGCTGACCTGTTCGAGCGAGCAAACGTCGTGTAATCTCGGGCGCCAGATCCCGACCGGAGTTGACCACATGCAGGACACGCCAGCGTCCACCAGAGGGGCGGAACCGTGCGGATTCCAGTGAAGCTCGCGAATATCCTTGGAACTGGAAAACCGAAAATGCATATTTTCTGGAGAGGGAACACCTGCCTTCGCGAGGACTTCCGCGGTTAGATCGTTGGCCACCAGAAAGAAGTCGCTATGCGCGCGATGCCAAACCGAGTTGATGGTGAGCGAATCAGTGACGATTGTCACCAACAGCCCAATGTGACCGGACGTTTGACGCCTCTTTCGGCCAGGTGTGGAACCGGCAAATGATTACATTTGCGCGAACCGGAGGTGTGGAGACGGACAACTGAAGTGGCCGGCGTTCGGCGATGACCGCTCGAGGCCCGACGAGCCGGCAGCCCCTTATCCAGCTGATGGTGGCCGCGTTCGACGAGCGCGTGTGCGGTCCAGCGTACTCTTGGAAGGCGGCTTCCCATGAGCGAGGAAAGTCGGTGTTGATGATCGTGCCAGATAAACCGTTCTCCACGCAGGCGGGTGAGCCGGCGGCTAAGCGTCCGCTGAAACACGCCGTTGACGACGCAAGGCGTCTCAGTGCGGATGCAGAAGCGCGATGGCTTCGTGCAGATTGCGTGCCGCGTGCGTTGCGTGGCCTTCGCCAAAACCCGCTGTCAGGATCAAGATGCGATTTCGGCAGCGCACTTCTGCCGCCCCCAACGCGGACTCGCCATCTCGGTGGCTTAGACCCTGTCGTTTCCCGCCAGGCAAAAAATGGTCAAATCCCTGGCGGTAGCCCGGCAGCCGGCGTTCCGGGATCGGTAAGTTCGCCAATCGTCGGTCAACTTGAGCTTGGGAAAGACCTTCCTCCAGCGGCGGAGCAGCGATTCGAGATCATTCGCTGGTGAGACCGCGATGAGCAATTCATAGTCCTCGCCGTCGGAGACGGCTCCCCTGGAGTCGCAGCCACGTGCCTTTGGCACCGCCTCGACGTCGACCCTGAAGCTGCGCACTGCTTGCCGCCGCCAGTCGCGGGAGGTCTGCAGCCAAGCCATCGCTCAGATCCATCATCGCTCGTGCGTATCGCCGTTTGCCCGAGCCAGCGACCTTCGGTGACGCGCGGGACAAAGTCCAGGTGCCGTCCGGCAAGCGAACCGCCAAGGGTTGCCCGTGACGCAGAGGATGTCCTTCGGTCGGCCGCCCGACCTTGTTACCAAATGATCAGCCTCGACGCGCAGCCACGACCATCGCGACCGGATATCGCGCGCGCATCTGAGATCGGGAAGTCTCGCCTCCGATGATCCCAACTCCAAAGCGCTTGGCTGCCCTTGGAAAGACCGTCGTATAGAGCGATTTCCAGCAGGCCACGCGACGATTCTCCGGAGAGAAGACGGTAATCAGCGCATGGAGTGGCTCGCCGCCCATCGCGGCCACGTCGCTCAGAGTTCGGCAGAGTGCCTTCCAGCCCACTCGCGTGGGTTCCTCGTTGGCGTAATAATGCAACACCCTCGACAATGCAATCGGTCTTCAGGAGAAGCATCAGTCCCATTTCCTGGCGCTTTCACGACAGCACAATCGTCGCCGGTTCCGACGACTGTATCTCGTCCAACGGGAAGGTGAGGAAGAAGGATCTCGAGCAGCCGATCTTCCCCGAGCTCCCGAAAGCCTCATTTCACCAGATCTGGCCATGCAAGCGTGAAGACGACGGTGATCGCATTAAAGAGCAGAATGCATGAGAATGGCAGCCCAAAAGAGACCCGGTTCCTTCGTAAACCAACGTCAGCGTGATGGCGAGAGCGAAGAGGCCGGCGAGGGAGGGGATATGCGCAAGATGGATTGCGGCAAATATCAGGGCACTGATCAGCAAACGCCCACCATTTTACCGGTGTAGCGACAAAGCACTCCAAAGACATAGCCTCTGAAGATCCAATTCCTCTGCCAGCTGGTGCAATCACCAGCGCGGTGCCAATCAATAGAATCCGATCCTCTAGGCTAGGGTTGCGAGCGAAGAAATTGGATCAGCGGCTGTGGCTCGGCGATGGGCACCCAAGAGCACCAGACAGAGAGAATGAACAAAATAGACCAATGGCACAGCCGCCAGCCAGACCAATAGAGGCGGCCTTCAAGTTTGTCGACAGGGGAACGCCTTGGAGCCCGAAGAGCTCAAGCGGATTTCGCGCTCGGAGAAGTAGAAAACTGGAACTAAATCGACAGCAACAACAGCGAAAAGACGGCACCGCCGATCAGCATGCCGACGTGTCCAGCTCCACCAGGCGATCGCTTGAACCTAATGATAGTTCGTCAGCAACCAGAGGACCAAGCATAGTGGTGAAGGCGGCGTCAGAGTTGCCGCACGCCTGAAGCACGGAGTCTGCAAGCTGGATGGCGAGGCCGAGGGACGGGTCGCGAGGCGATAGAAGCTTACACCAGGCTGCCGACGGCTGAGGGTTCCGGAGAAAAGTAGTTCCACTAGATGCCGTTGCAAACCGTTGAAGCGTCTACGATCGTGCGTCGCGATCTTCCATCGCTCTGAGCTTACGGCCCGCCCTCCGGAGTGATCACGGACGCACGTCCTCCTTGACACCTTCCGAACTTGGAGGCGAGAAGGCATGCGCGTGATTATCAGAAGACGCCTACGGTGCAAAAAGAAGGGCGGCAGCAAATAAGTTCGTCCCGGTTGCAGGCGGGGAACACCTTCGAGGAGGTCAACCTTGATGGTGGGAGCTTCCGCTTGACCAAGCATCCTTAAGAGGCTGCCTAGAGTTGGTGGCCGCTTGTAGCGAACGACGCGCGCCCCGGAACTGCCCGCGAGTTCACGAGCTTTGGCAAAAGCATCTTCGACATAGCCGAGTTGGTTTACGAGGTTGGCGGCATAGGCATCGCTTCCGCTCAGGATGCGACCATCGGCAACGCCGCCACGCGAGAGCTCTGTTCATCCAGATTACGAGACCTGGCCACGATCCCGACAAAGCGATCATAGCTCTGCATGACGAGACCTTCCACATACGCTTTCTCTTCCGGCGTCATCTCCCGCGCGCCGCTGAGCATATCCTTGAACTTTCCGCTCTTTGAAAACGACTGGCCTCGAGACCGACCTTTCCGAAGAGGTCGCGATAGTTGAGCGTTGAGATGATTACCCCGATCGAGCCAGTGAACGTCGTCGGCGTTGCACATGATATAGCTGGCTCCACATGCGGCGTAGTACGCGCCGGAGGCTCCAATCGAGTTAAAGTAGATCACCGAGGGCTTCTCCTTGCTGAATTCTCTTGAGCTGTTGTAGAGGACGTCGGACGGCGGTAATCTCGCCGCCCGGGACTGTCCACCGAGATGACAACCGCTTTGACCTGAGCATCCGCGCCGAGCTTGCTCGAGTGCATTCTTGAAGCCCTGAACCACATCCTCGCCGAGGCTACCGGATTGATTATAGGCGATAATGCCCTCCAGGGAATCACCGCAATCTTCTGGCCCGCAGTTGTGCCGTCCTTGACGAGAACTTCCTCGAACTCCCTTCTCACGCAGAATCCGGCCTGCGCGGTGACATTGCTCGAGTCCCGCGTCACACCAACCAAGCGCCGCGAAGAGCAGCAGGTTGACAAACATGCTCGCACAGAGCGGCAAGCAAAGAGCGCAATGATGACGCAGCCGGACTTCTTCATTTTGGGCAGGCCCATACGCTGCCTTATATCGGAGCGTGCCTCAAGCGGCGATTTCTCATTCTCAGAGCCGGCGCTGCGTCCTGTGAATAACTTGAGAACAATCCGTTGGTCCTTGGAATACTTGTTCACTGCTCTTTTGTGAATGAGTCAGGAATTCCTGACACCGAAATCGGATGACACGCACCGAAATTCAGAACGCGCTTGAACCTGTCTCGGCACGCGCCCACGTCCGCAGCTTGGGCCAGAACTTTCTTCACGACATGAATCTGGCCCGTTGGATCGTCGGGCAGACTTCGTGTATCGAGTCCGGCGATCACGTCGTGGAGATAGGTCCCGGGTCTTGGTGCGCTCACCGAGTTGCTCGTTCGCGAGGATATTCTCGCTAACGCTCATCGAGAAGGATCAGCGCATGGTTGAGTGGTTGCGTGAACGCTTTGCTTCGAGTCGCGTGGAACTGTTCCACATTGATGCGCTCGATTTTGATCTTCGAGTCGCTCTACGGTTCGGGACCGGTCAAGATTATTGGCAACCTGCCGTACTATCGTCGCAGCGACCGCCTTGATTGCGAAATACACATCAGCCCTCTCACCCGCATCAATGCTTGTTCTGACACTGCAGTGGGAGGTCGCAGAGCGATTACTCGGCGCAGCCGCGCACGAAGGAATTTGGTGCCATGACGATCTGCACGTCACGCCGCTGGAAGATCCGGCTCGGCACGAAAACTTCCACCTTCAGTCTTTCACCCTAAGCCTCAGGTTTCCTCCGCGGTAGTTATCTTTGAGCGCAAGGCGATGGCTGATATCGCGCCGTGCGACGAAGTGCTCTTTTGAGGCACTTGGTTCGTCGCGGATTTGCGGAACGCCGGAAGCAATTGCGCAACTCTGCTTCCGGAGCATAAGGAATCTTGGCCGAAGCTCTGCGCCGCTTTGGGAGTGAAGGAAACCGTCCGCGCGGAGGAACTCTCTCGCTCAGTGGGAGCGACTTTGCCAGCTGGTGGGACCAGTCGAAGGCGCAGCGTGGCGAGGAGATGTTTTGCGTTGTTGATGCTCACGATCGCGTCATCGGCGCAGAATCCCGCGATTACGTGCATGTGAATAACTTGCGTCATCGGGCCATCCACGTCCTCATCTTCAATCTGCGAGGGCGAAATCTTCCTGCAAAGACGCTCGATCTGGAAGGACATGCATCCGGGCCGCTGGGACTCTTCAACTTCAGGGCACGTGGCTCCAGGTGAGTCCTATGAGCAGGCAGCGCATCGCGAACTGCGCGAGGAAATCGGCATTGATTGTCAGCTGGAGTCCGATCGGGAAGTTGCCCTGTTCCGCTGCCACCGGTTGGGAATTCATTGCGGTTTTTCGCGGCCGGCATGAAGGGCCTTTTCTCTCTCGCTCCTCTGGAGATCGAAACCGGCAGCCTTCTTCACCCTCGATCAGATTCGCGGTTGGCTTCGCCGCAACCCGGAAGAGTTTAGTCCCGTTCTCGCCATGTGCGCTCGGCTGCTGAACGCCTTCTCCCTGAGCTCCGCTCTTTTCAATTGATCGAAGAGTTGACCCAACGGATACTGTGCCGCTTTCTTGCCCGATGGTGTAACGGTAAGTCGAAATAGCGCACTCTTCCACTGCTTCTACAGAGAAAAATCCCACGATACACCACGATAAGCCACTTGAGGTATGTGGGACTATGTGGGACACTGGCCGCATGGCCTCCTTGCGGAAATACAAGCGGTCTCCTATTGGTATCTTCGTTATCGTGATCTGGAAACCGGCAGATGGTGCGAGGAGGCCAACCAAGATGCGCCATGACGATCCGAAGGAAACGCGGAGATGCGCGGCGGTTGGCGGAAATGTACTCGGTCAAGGAGGCGCAGGTTGCTCCTGATAACTCCGGCGAATTTCGCGCTTGGGTTTCTGGAATATATGGCGAGCCACTACCAGCGTGCGAGCACTCATAAACGGATGATGGCCGCCTGGGAAACGATCAGCGAGTGGCTCAATCTGCGCAATCTTCAACACCTCGCCAGATTCGGTATGAACACGCTCAGGACTTATATGCATTGGCGAAAGGCCACCGCGATGCACAACACGGCGCGCCTGGAGTTGAAATTTTTCTCTTTCGTCCTGAATGAGGCCATCCGCCGCGAATATTGCGAACGCAATGCCTTGGCTCAAGCGAAGGTCGAACGGCAAGCGCCGCCCGAAAAGCCGGAACTTTCCGATGCCATGATGATCACGGCCCGGCAGGCTCTTTGCCAATGAAGCACCGTGGATGGGCATTGGTCTTCGAGATCATGGCTCATATCGGTTGTCGTTTTGCGGAGTCCAGCATTCCAACGGAGCGCATTGATTTCGAGAAAAATGATTCTGTGGGTTGAGGACTCGAAAAGGAGACCGGATGATCCAAAGAAGCTGTTTGCGGTTCCGATGACGGAGCAGTTGAAAAAATCCTTCTCCCACTGAGGACGAGGGATCGCACCGTTCCGTCGCTGACGGGCGCAATGAATCAGCGGTTCAACGTTGTGCTCAAGCGGGCGGTAGGGACAACATCTCATTCGTTGCGGGTGTCGTTCATTTCGCGATGCCACCGCGCGGGATTGACCGAACAGCAGGCTATGCGTCTTGTTAATCATCTCGAGTCGACTGGTGCACCGAATTTACTCCCGTTTGAATGTTGAAGATGCCCGGCAAGCGATGGAGAAGGTTCCGTTGCCACCGCCCCCGCCCGTCGGGAAACGAAATCTCTTACCCAACGCACGGTCGTCTTCCGTCCGTAAAAGGGCAGCCTCGCTTCTTCAGGAATGTAATCTCGTTTGCTGACAAGCCGACTATCGGCGCAATGGTTGACGGGAATTCCAGCTTGTCAGGATCGATCGTAGGTCTTCTGTTCATCTCTGTTCTCTGGTTAAAATCGGATGCGCGCCGGAATTGGGGAAATCCGGACGTGCGGCGGCGTCAGCTGATTTTGATACCCGTGTTGCGGATGATAGTTCTTGGCCTGATTGACGAGCGCCTGGGCCTGTTGTTCAGGCTTCATGTCGGGGCTGATGGTGGCCTTCAGGCTCTTGACCAGATCCGCCTGTTCGGGCTTCTCAAGCCAGGCTTTGACCTTTGCGTCATAACCGTGCTTCTGTTGCTGGTCCCGCATTTTGCGAAGCAGAAACTTTCGTTCGAGTTGTTCGCGTGGCAGTTCCTTGACGAACTGCACCAAGCCGGGTTCCGCCTTCATAAAGGCTTCGAGCCGGGTATCGACTTCGGGGTTGAATTTAAACTGGCGGACCAGTTCTTCTTTAGTTTTTGGTGATGCTATTGCCATATGACTAGCGATTTCAGCGCACGGCGTTTCGGCCAAATCGGCCCCGTAACCGTGCTGGTTGACGGTTGTTCCTCCTCAGAAAGAGTGTTCATTCCGCTCCCGGTAGGGACATGCTTGGAATGGTGTCATCTTCCTCCTCATCGAGGTTTTGGCCGGCGAGCGCTCCGACCTGCTCCATGACGGATTTGAGAAAGCGCTGAGCGATCTTCCGGGCCGAAAGCCGGGATATCTCGGCATTGATCATGGTCTGGACGAGCTGGCCCGTGGGAACACGGATGCCTGCTTTAGAAACGATTTCGGATGCGTTCTGGAAGACGAGGTAGGCGTCCTCGTCGAGGGCGATGGAAATTGTGGTGGATTTGCTCATGAGCTCAGGCGGATTTGACCGCGGTGGACTTTGGAGGGGTGATGTCGGTGAAACGCTCGGCCCAAATGGAATAGGTTTCCCGGTTGGTGTCCGGGTTCTTGTAGTAGGCGAGTTGGCCTTCCACGACGAATGCGACGCCCTTTTTCAGCTCGGCTACGATCGTCTTAGCCAATTCGTTGGACGCCTTGACCGTTATTGGGATGGCCTCCTTATCTCCCCTGCCCTGACTGGTTAGGTTGTGGAGCGAGAAGACGGATGCAAAGGTCGGCAAGCCGGCCTCCTCTTTGATGGTGCGGGGATCATCCGCCGTCCGGAGGCTGAGTTTTATCTGGTTCATGGGTTTTTATGGGTGGTTAGTGCGAGGTAACTACGAGAAGGGGAGCTAGGGCCGAAAAGGACCTCAAACCTGCGTCGTTCCAAGGCGCAGAGTTCTGCAGACAGCTCGTCATTGAGCCGCATCTGCGAAATGAGGAACGCCTGGTAATCGGCTTCGGATCTTGGAAAAAGCATGATTTCGCTCGGATCGGTGAAATCCAGAGTGTTTACTTTCGAGAAATCGTCCGGTTTTGCGGATGATGGGTCAGGGGTCTCGCCATTAGGCGGCGCCGATTGCTGCGACGGGCGGGATTCGAGTTCTTTCTTTAGCCGTTCGATTTCGCCTTGAAGATTCTGGATTGTGGAGTCTTTCTGCTGAAGCGCATCGATCCGCTTCTTGAGTACTTGGTTCTGCTCGAGCAGAGCTTCGGCATAGGCCTTCTGCTGCGCGTTAATCTGCTCTGAGTCCGTCCTCGCGTAGTTGGATGGAGACGGATTGGATTGCGCAATCACGGGACCAAGTGGCAGCGCATAAGGCTTGGATGGCCGGTAATTCCACTCAGCCGACTGTTCGCGGCGATAGAGCGTGTGCCGCTCGTGCATCTCCTCCGGGAAATTCGGATCGGTGTAGCGGCCCAGCGGATAGGCCTTCACGGTTTCCGGCGTTCGAACTTTCGGCAGATTGTTGGCCGCAAGCGAGGTAGTTGGGACTTTGACGCGCTGCACGGATCGGACCTCCTTCTTTGTGGCGCATCCGGCAACCAGCGATAGGAGGAGAATGGAATGGAGAAACTTCATGGCTGTTTGGGGCTGCTGGAGGGTGCGAGCGATGCGGAAAGTCCCACCGTGGCTTTGCCTAAATCCACCGTCTGCGTGATGTAGAGGTAGAAGGTCGCGCCGGCCGGAACGCGCACGTAGAACGGGTTCTTGTCGAGCTGATCCAAGAGACGCTTGGAGTAGATTTGCCCTCCGGCCTGGAGCCCGGCGGAAAAGGCGCTTTCGATCCCTCCGCTGTTGATTTGCGTTGCGCCGCCAAGCGGCGAGAGAAGGGTGGTCGCTTGAGGAAATGCACCCGCTCCGGCTGAAATCATCGCAGGCAAGGATCGCCTTCGCCTCGGCATACTTGTCGGACTTGACGAAAAACCCACGCAGTCCGGCCGAGCCGTCTGACTCGTTCCAGGCATTGGGCTTCTTCGGATCGGGCGCGTAGTCCAGCACAGTGCCGGAGACGGGAAGTTCTCGTCCGTCCTGAAAGACCAGGAACCATTGCCGGTCGGAGCCGATGCGTTCGCGGACTGGCAGATTTTTGGGCGACTCCATGAACTTCCGTGCCAGCCGGGATAATAAGCCGTCCGTCGTTCCAAGCGTCCTCGATGACCAGGCCGATGATGGGAGTGTCGATATTGGTGGAATCGACTGTGTTGACCAACTCGCAACGAAGCAGGCGCCCATACGGCAGAAACAATTCGCTGACGGACTGCTCCTTCGTGACGAAGATCGTCTGTGGAATGGGTGGCGGCGGTTTTGGTGTTGGTGTAGCGCGAGCCGCCTTGTCG
>ERZ1370068.9996-contig-8731_pt1 | contig 14921 bp, 20 predicted proteins | sample MGYA00561227_ERZ1370068 | MGnify/ENA primary metagenome ERZ1370068 (study PRJEB38410, sample SAMEA6850437) | metagenome | study: Metagenomic assessment of the ecological functions of the soil: analysis of the soil microbiota associated with the...
GTCGCAGGTTTGGCGGAGAGAGTGGGATTCGAACCCACGGTACGTGATTAACGTACACACGCTTTCCAAGCGTGCGCCTTAAGCCGCTTCGGCCATCTCTCCGTGGGGCGGATGTTACCCCAGCCTCTTTGCTACACTGCCGCGGGGAGAGGGCATGCGGATTCTGGTCGCCGAGGACGAGCCGAGCGCTCGCCGAGGGCCTGATGCGCTCGCTGCGCCAGGCGGGTTACGCGGTCGACTGCGCGAAAAATGGCGACTGAAGCGGATGCCGCGCTCGAGGCGAACGAGTTCGACCTTGCTGATCCTCGACATCGGCCTGCCCCGGAAATCCGGCCTCGAAGTCGCTGAAGCGCCTGCGCTCGCGCGGCTCCAAGATGCCGGTGCTGATCCTCACCGCCCGCGACAGCCTCAACGACCGCGTCACCGGCCTGGATGCGGGCGCCGACGACTATCTGGCCAAAGCCTTTCGAACTGGCCGAGTTGGCGGCGCGCGTGTGCGTGCCTCGCGCGCGCGCCGCGGCATGGCGGGCGGCCTGGCGCTCATCAGCCACGGCGCGCTCACCTACGACCAGGTCGGCCGTGTCGCACGCTTGAACGACAATCCTGTTGAGCTCTCCGCCCGGGAGGTCGGCCTGCTCGAGAAATTCCTGCATCGCGCCGGGCGCCTGGTGTCGAAGGATCAGCTCGTCAATCACCTTTGCGAATGGGGCGAAGAGGTCTCGGGGAACGCGATCGAGGTTTACGTTCACCGCCTGCGGAAGAAGCTCGAGCCGGGCGGCGTGCGCATCGTCACCGTGCGGGCCTGGGCTACAGCTTGGAAAACCGGACGCGAAAGGTAGCCTGAAGATGAAGATTTCGGCCGTGATGGCGATGTGGATGTGCGCCGTATTCGGGCTTGGTCTGCTTCGGTTTCGCTGCCAACGGGTTCTCTCGCGCTCTCGTCCATGACCGACGCCGAAGATCGCGTGAGCTGACCCTTGGCTATGCCTCGTTCTGGGCCTTTCTCGGCTGCGTGGCAGCGGTGTTCGGCGTCCTGTCCTCGATGATCAAGGCAGGAAAGCTGGGCGACCCCGATCAGATGTAGGGCAAAAAAAGCCCGCGCTGAAGCGGCGCTCTTTTCCTGCCTGTGCAGCGTCAGCGCTGCCGTCGAGCACCGACTCGTTGTGGTGGATGTCGCGGTGCCTTGACTTCCTTCAGGAACAGCGTGCCGATGACCAGCGTCATCACCGCCACCACGATCGGATACCAGAGGCCGTAGTAGATGTCCCCGGTCGCCGCCACCATCGCCGTCGCGGTCAGCGGCAGCATGCCGCCGAACCAGCCGTTGCCGATGTGATACGGCAGCGACATCGAGGTGTAGCGGATCCGCACCGGGAACAGCTCCACCAGGAACGCCGCGATCGGCCCGTACACCATGGTGACGTAGATCACCATGATCACCAGGATCACCTCGGCCATCACCCAGTTGATGCGGCTCTTGTCCGGCGCGGCGGCATAGCCGGCCTTCTTGCAGCGCCGCGGCAAGCACCTTCTGGTCCGGCCCTCGATCTTGGCGGCGTCCGCGCCGCTGCCGATGGTGGTCACCACCGGCGAGCCGGCCGCGCCGTCGACCGACTTGAAGGACAGGCCCTGCTTGGTCAGGAAGTCCTTGGTGCGGTCGCAGTCGGAGAACTTGCTCCACGGGCCGACGAAGATGTGGAACTGGCAGGTCGCCGGATCGGCCGTCACCGAGATCGGCGTCTTCGCCGAGAACTCCTCCAGCCCCGGGTTGATGTAGTGCGTCAGCCCGGCGAACAGCGGGAAGTAGGTCACCGCCGCGATCAGCGCAGCCCGCCAGGATGATCTTCAGCCGCCCGATCTTGTCCGACAGCCAGCCGAAGACGATGAAGAACGGCGTGCCGATCAGCAGCGACAGCCCGATCAGCGTGTAGGCGCTGACGTAGTCGAGCTTCAGCGTGATGATCGAGGAAGAACAGCGCGTAGAACTGCCCCGTGTACCAGACCACGCCCTGCCCGGCGGTGGCGCCGAGCAGCGCCAGCAGCACGTACTTGTTGTTCGGGTACCTGAGGAAGCTGTCGGTGAGCGGCGACTTCGAGCCCTTGCCCTCCGACTTCATCTTCTGGAACACCGGCGACTCCTCCAGCTTGAGCCGGATGTACACCGAGAACGCGAGCAGGATGAGCGACACCCAGAACGGCACGCGCCAGCCCCACTCGGCGAACGTCCTTCGCGTCCATGTTGCTGCGGCACAGCCAGATCACCAGCAGCGCGAGGAACAGGCCGAGCGTCGCCGTGGTCTGGATCCAGCTCGTGTCGTAGCCGCGGCGGTGGTTCGGCGCGTGCTCGGCGACGTAGGTCGCCGCGCCGCCGTACTCGCCGCCGAGCGCGAGGCCCTGCAGCAGGCGCAGGCTCACCATCAGGATCGGCGCCGCCCAGCCGACGCGTCGCGTAGGTCGGCAGCAGGCCGACCGGCGAAGGTCGAGGCGCCCATCACCACGATGGTGATCAGGAAGGTGTACTTGCGGCCGACCAGGTCGCCGATGCGGCCGAACAGCAGCGCGCCGAACGGCCGCACCAGGAAGCCGGCGGCGTAGGCGGCGAAGGCCGAGAGCAGCGCGGCGGTCTGGTTGCCCGGCGGGAAGAACAGCGCGGCGAAGAACGGCGCCAGCACTGCGTACAGGTAGAAGTCGTACCACTCGAACACCGTCCCCAGGGACGAGGCGAAGATGACTCGCTTTTCTTCGGCCTGTGAAATCCGGACGATCCGCTGCGTGACTGGCCATGTTTCTCCCCTCTTTGTTGTGGATCCAGCAATCCCTCGCAGGGAGTGTCGCAGTACCGGCTTACTGGAAACTTACACTAGTGCTTGATGTTGCACTGCAACCTGACCCGCGAGCGGCAAGGTGAAGGAGAAGCAGGTGCCGTCGCCGCGCGTGCTCGCCACCCAGATCCGCCCGCCGAGAAGCTCGACGATGCGCCGGCAGATATGCAGCCCGAGCCCGCTGCCGTGGGGCATGTCGGCGGCCGGGTCACCTCGCCTGGCGGAACTTGTCGAAAATGACTTCCTGGTCCGGCGGCGTCGATGCCCGGGCCATTGTCCCGGACATCCACGCGCAGGAAGCGCGCATCCTCCGACAGCGCGATCTCCACCCTGCCCTGGTGCGGATCGCAGAACTTGGCGGCGTTCGAGAGCAGGTTGAGCATCACCTGCACGATGCGGTCGAGGTCCGCGGTCACGAGCGGCACGCGCTCCGGATGCGGGTGCGCAGCTCGATGCGCTTCTCCTTGAACAGCTCGCTCATCGCCGCGACCGTGTCCTCGACGATCTCCTTCATGTCCACCGGCCCGGGATGCCACTCCACGTTGCCCGACTCGAGCTTCGAGACGTCCAGGATCTGGTTGATCAGGCGCGTCAGCCGCTCGCTTTCCTTGATCACGATGCCGAGCTGGCGCGCGCGCTCCGGCCGGATCCAGGTCCGGGTTGTCGCGCAGGATCTGCGAGAAAGTCCGGATCGACGTGAGCGGCGTGCGCAGCTCGTGCGATACGGTCGGCGACGAAATCGTCCTTGAGCCGGTCCAGCTCCTTCAGCCGCTCGTTGGCCGTCGCGCAGCTCCTCGGTGGCGCGCTCCAGCTCGCGCGACTTCTGCTCCAGCCGGTGGCTGTAGACGATCGACCTGCGAGGCCTCGTCCAGCATCTCGCGCACTTCCTCGATCGTCAGCGCCTCCTCCTTCACCGCCGAGGCGACCATGATGTGCGCCGAAGCGGCGCCGATCGCGCCGGCCAGCTGCATCTCGACGAAATGCACCAGGTTGGCGTCGGCCTGCAGCACGGCCGCCGGCCAGTCGAGGTCTGCGGCCGCGCGCGAACTCGCGCGAACGCGGCGTCCGCCGATTCCGGCGCCGATGAAGCGCGTCAGCAGCCGGTGCAGCTCGCTGCGCCGACGCGGTGCCGCGCCAGAAGCGACGCCGCCGGCGTCTCGGCCTGCCGGTAGGCGTCCACGAACACGCTCGCCTGGCGCGCCTCCTGCGCGTCGCGCGTGCCGAGCAGCGACATCGCCGACGTAAGCGCCGACGTTGGCGATCATGCTCCAGATCATGGCGTGCGTGATCTGGTCGAGTCCGGCGAGAGCCCGAACAGCTGCAGCGGCTTGAGCAGCGCGATGCCCGAACGGGCCCTGCTCGAGCAGTCCGATCGGCAGCCAGCCCGACGCGCGACCAGCGCCGGCAGCAGCAGCGTGTAGGCCCAGACCGACGAACCCGCGACCAGGCCCGCCAGAACGCGCCGTGGCGCGTGCCGCCTTTCCAGAAGATGCCGCCGAGCAGCGCCGGGCGCGAACTGCGCGACCGCGGCGAACGAGATGAGGCCGATCGACACCAGCGCGTAGGCCTCGCCCGCGAGCGCGGAAGTAGAGGTAGCCGAGCAGCAGGATCAGCACGATCGCGCCGCGGCGGATGCCGAGCAGCAGCCCGGTCAGGTCGCGCGCGCTCGCGCAGCCGCAGCGCCTTCAGCCGCAGCAGCACCGGCATCACGCAGGTCGTTGCACACCATGGTCGAGAGCGCGATCGTCTCGACGATCACCATGCCGGTCGCCGCCGACAGGCCGCCGATGAAACACGAGCAGCGCGAGCCCTTCCTGCTTGCGCGGCCATCGGCAGCGTGAGCACGAAGGTGTCGGCGTCCACGCTGCCGTCGGGAAAGTGCAGGCAGCCCGCCGAAGGCGATCGGCAGCACGAAGATGTTGATCGCGAGCATGTAGAGCGGAAACAGCCAGATCGCCTTGCTGAGGTGGCGCTCGTCGACGTTCTCGATCACCGCCACCTGGAACTGGCGCGGCAGGAACATGATCGCGAGCATCGACAGGATCGTCAGCCAGACCCAGCTCGCGTAGCCGCCGCGCACGCCCTCGAGCGGCGTCGAGCAGCGGCGCGAGCGTCGGGCCGCGCGCTGGCGCGGCGAAGATGTCGCCGAAGCCGTCGAACATGCCGAAGGTGACGAACACGCCCACCGGCGAGGAACGCCAGCAGCTTGACCAGCGACTCGAAGGCGATCGCCGCCACCATGCCCTCGTGGTGCTCGGCGGCGTCGAGGTGGCGCGTGCCGAACAGCGATGGTGAACGCAGCGAGGATCAGCGCCACCCAGAACGCGGTGTCGCGCGAGCATCGGCACGCGCCCGCGCGCTCGCCGGCATGCCGATCTCCGGATACTGCAGCAGGATCGCGTAGCTGGTCGAGATCGCCTTCAGCTGCAGCGAGATGTAGGGCAGGATGCCGATCACGGCGATCACCGTCACCAGGCCGCCGAGCAGCGCGCTCTTGCCGTAGCGCGAGGCGATGAAGTCGGCGAGCGAGGTGATGCGGTTGTTCTTGCTGATGCGGATGATCTTGCGCATCACGAGCCACCACAGCGCGATCATCAGCGTCGGGCCGAGGTAGATCGGCAGGAAGCCGATGCCGTCGCTCGCCGCGCGCCCGACGCGTGCCGTAGAACGTCCACGCCGTCGCGTAGACCGCCAGCGACAGCGCTGTAGATGTACGGGTTGTCGATGATCGAGCGGCCTGCGTCCGCGCGCTGGTCGGCGTAGTAGGCGATGCCGAACAGCAGCCCGAGGTAGGCGAAGGCCACCAGGACGATGACGTGGCCCTGCAGCATCGCCGTCGCGGCGCTAGCGCCGCGCCTCGATCACGAGCGCCATCAGCGCCGACCAGCAGCGCCCAGGCGGCGAAGATGTAGGCGTAGAGCACCGGCACGCCGAGCAGCGTCGGCGGCACGTTGAACAGCGACAGCACCGGATAGTTGAACAGCAGGCAGCCGAGGACGAACAGCGCGATCGAGGCGCTGCTCCTTGGCCGTCGGACTGCTGCATCACGTGCGATTGCTTCAGCTGCTCGAGGATCGCCGGGTTCTCGAGCGTCGAGACGTCCTGCGTGATCTCCTCGCCCTTGGCGATCGAGCGCAGCAGGCGGCGCATGATCTTGCCCGAGCGCGTCTTCGGCAGGTTGTCGCCGAAGCGGATGTCCTTCGGCTTGGCGATCGCGCCGATCTCCTTGCCGACCCAGTCGCGCAGCTCCTTGGCGATCTTCTGCGCCTCGTCGCCGCTCGGGCGCGCGCCTTTCAGCACCACGAACGCGCACACCGCCTCGCCGGTCAGCTCGTCCGGGCCGGCCGACCACCGCGGCCTCGGCGACCAGCTTCGTGTTCGCGACCAGCGCCGACTCGATCTCCATGGTGCCGAGGCGGTGGCCGGAGACGTTCAGCACGTCGTCGATGCGGCCCGACGATGCGGAAGTAGCCCTCCTCGTCGGTGCTCGCGCCGTCGCCGGCGAGGTAGTAGCTTGCCCTTGAAGTCGTCGGGCCAGTAGGTCTTCTTGTAGCGCTCCGGATCGCCCCAGATGGTGCGCAGCATCGACGGCCAGGGGCGCTTGATGACGAGGATGCCGCCCTTGCCCCTGCCGACCGGATGCCCGGTCTCGTCGACGATGTCGGCGATGATGCCGGGCAGCGGAAGCGTCGCCGAGCCGGGCTTGGTCGGCGTCGCGCCTGGCAGCGGCGAGATCATGTGGCCGCCGGTCTCGGTCTGCCACCAGGTGTCGACGATCGGGCAGCGGCCGCCGCCGACGGTCTCGTGGTACCACATCCAGGCCTCGGGATTGATCGGCTCGCCGACCGTGCCGAGGATGCGCAGCGACGACGAGGTCGTATTTCTTCGGCAGGTCGCCGCCCGCCTTGATCAGCGAGCGGATCGCGGTCGGCGCGGTGTAGAACACGTTCACCTTGTGGTCCTGGATCATCTTCCAGAAGCGCCCGGCGTCCGGATACGTCGGCACGCCCTCGAACATCGACCTCGGTGGCGCCCACCGCGAGCGGGCCGTAGCGCGATGTAGGTGTGCCCGGTCACCCAGCCCACGTCCGCCGTGCACCAGAAGACGTCGCTCGGCTTGTTGTCGAACACCCACTTCATGGTCAGCGATCGCCCAGAGCAGGTAGCCGCCGGTGGAATGCTGGATGCCCTTCGGCTTGCCGGTCGAGCCCGAGGTGTAGAGGATGAACAGCGGATGCTCGGCGTTGACGCTCACTCGGGCTCGCAGGTGTCCGGCTGGCCCTTCACCGCGTCGTCCCACCACGTGTCGCGCCCGGCGCTGCATCGGCACTTCGCTGCCGGAGCGCTTGTAGACGACCACGTTCGTGATCGCCTCGCAGCCGCCCATGCGCGAGCGCCTCGTCGACCACCGGCTTGAGCGGGATCTCCTTGCCGCCGCGGAACTGGCCGTCGGCGGTGATCACCGCGACCGCGCCGGCGTCGATGATGCGCTCCTGCACGCTCTTCGCGGAGAAGCCGCCGAACACCACCGAATGCGTGGCGCCGATGCGCGCGCACGCCTGCATCGCGACCACGGCCTGGATCGACATCGGCATGTAGATGAGGACGCGGTCGCCCTGTCTTGATGCCCATGCGCCTTGAGCGCCGTTCGCGAAGCTGGCAGACCTCGTGGTACAGCGCCTGGTAGGTGATCTTCGTCACCTTGCCGTCGTCGGCCTCGAAGATGATCGCGATCTTGTCGGGCTGCGTCTTCAGGTGCCGGTCGAGGCAGTTGTAGCGAGGCGTTCAGCTCGCCGTCGTAGAACCAGCGGAAGAACGGCGCCTTCGATTCGTCGAGCGTCTTGGTGAAGGGCTTCGACCACAGCAGGTTCTCGCGCGCGAGCCGCGCCCAGAAGCCTTCGAAATCGCGCTCCGCTTCCGCGCACGAGCTTGCGGTACGCCTCCATGCCGGAAATGTTGGCCTGCTTGACGAACGCCGGCGCCGGCGGAAAAACGCGCTTTTCCTGCAGGACCGTTTCGATGTTCGAAGACATACCCCTCCGTCCTAGGCTCGAAATACAATCATAACGCCAGACCAGCATGACCACGATCGAGAAGACCGACCTGATCCAGAGCGTCGCCGACGCGCTGCAGTTCATCTCCTACTACCACCCCGCCGACTACATCCGCGCCCTCGGCCGCGCCTACGAGCGCGAGCAGTCGCCGGCGGCGAAGGACGCGATCGCGCAGATCCTCACCAACTCGCGCATGTGCGCCGAGGGCCACCGGCCGATCTGCCAGGACACCGGCATCGTCAACGTGTTCCTCAAGATCGGCATGGACGTGCGCTTCGAGGCTTCGACGGCTCGCTCGAGGACGTCGTCAACGAAGGCGTGCGCCGCGCCTACCTCGACCCGGACAACAAGCTGCGCGCCTCGGTGCTCGACGAATCCGACTTCGGCCGCAAGAACACGCAAGGACAACACGCCGGCGGTGATCAACGTGCAGCTCGTGCCCGGCGACAAGGTCGAGATCGACGTCGCCGCCAAGGGCGGCGGCTCGGAGAGCGAAGTCGAAGTTCGTGATGCTCAATCCCTCGGACTCGATCGTCGACTGGGTGCTGAAGACGGTGCCGACCATGGGCGCGGGCTGGTGCCCGCCCGGCATGCTCGGCATCGGCGTCGGCGGCACCGCCGAGAAGGCGATGCTGCTGGCCAAGGAATCGCTGATGGAGCCGATCGACATGGCCGAGCTGCAAGGCGCGCGGCGCCGAAGAGCAAGCGTCGAGGAGCTGCGCATCGAGCTCTACGACAAGGTGAACGCGCTCGGCATCGGCGCGCAGGGCCTGGGCGGCCTGTCCACCGTGCTCGACGTGAAGATCCGCACCTATCCCGACGCACGCGGCCAACCGGCCGGTGGCGATGATTCCGAACTGCGCCGCGACGCGCCACGCGCACTTCGTGCTCGACGGCTCGGGGCCGGCGGAGTTCGAGGCGCCGAAGCTCTGCGACTGGCCGACGGTGACGTGGACGCCGGACGCGAGTTCGACGACGCGTCGATCTGGACACGCTGACGCAGGAGGAAGTCGCGCCGCTGGAAGCCGGGCCAGCGGCTGCTGCTGTCCGGCAAGCTGCTGACCGGCCGCGACGCCGCGCACAAGCGCATCCAGGACATGCTGGCGAAGGGCGAGAAGCTGCCCGTCGATTTCACCAACCGCGTCATCTACTACGTCGGCCCGGTCGATCCGGTGCGCGACGAGGTCGTCGGCCCGGCCGGCCCGACCACCGCGACGCGCATGGACAAGTTCACCGAGATGATGCTCGCGCAAGACCGGCCTGATCGCGCATGGTCGGCAAGGCCGAGCGCGGCCCGGTCGGCGATCGAGTCGATCCGCAAGCACAAGGCGGCCTACCTGATGGCGGTCGGCGGCGCCGCCTACCTGGTCGCCAAGGCGATCCGCAAGTCGCGCGTGCTCGCCTTCGAGGATCTCGGCATGGAAGCGATCTACGAGTTCGAGGTGAAGGACATGCCGGTGACGGTCGCCGTCGATGCGAACGGCACCTCGGTGCACAACACCGGGCCCGCCGAGTGGTCGAAGAAGATCGTCGAGCTGAAGCTGCCGGTCACCGCCGCGTGACGCACAAACTGGCGGCGCAGTCTGGGCCGTCTACGCCGGCGGCCTGGTCACCGGCGCCTACATGACGAAGGTGCCGCCCGCGCTGCCGGAGATGCGCGCCGAGCTCGGCCTTCGCGCTGGTCGAATCCGGCTTCATCGCCACCACGCTTCAACGTGCTCGGCGTGCTGGTCGGCGTGCTCGCCGGCATGCTCGGCGACCGCTTCGGCCGCAAGCGCCTCGCGCTCGCAGGTCTCGTCCTGATGGCGGCCGGCGGCGTCATGGGTGCGCGCGGTGACGAGCTTCGCGCCGCTGCTCGCGTCGCGCTTCCTGGAAGGCGTCGGCTTCATCCTCTTCGCCGTGGCCGGCCCCTGCCCTGATGAGCGGCCTCGCCGCGACCGCGCGCGAGCGTTCCAAGGCCCTCGGCCTGTGGAGCTCCTACATGCCGACCGGCGGCGCGCTCGCGCTGCTCGCCGCACCGTTCGCTCATGGCCGCGTGGAGCTGGCGCGGCGCTCTGGCTCGCGATCGCCGCCGCCGCGATCGCCGCCTGCGCGCGATCTTCTGGCGCGTCGTGCCCGATCGCCGCCGGCGCGCGTCGGCTCGATGCGCCTCGTCGCCGAATCGCTGGCGCAGAAGGGCAACCTGGTCATGGCGCTCGCTCTTCGCCTGCTACGTCGCGCAGTGGACGACGGTGATGGTGTGGCTGCCGACCTTCCTGCTCGAGCACGGCGCGTCGACCGCCGCCGCGGCAACTGCGACGGCTCTCATGGTGCTCGCCAACATCCCCGGCAATCTCGCCGGCGGCTGGCTGCTCTCGCACGGCTTCGCACGCAGCCGGCTCGGTCCTCACCGCCTGCGCGCATTGCGGCGGCATGCGAGATCGGCATGCTCGTCGACGGCGCTCCTGACGGCCTGCGCTTCGCGCTGGTACTCGTCTTTTCGCTGCTGCGCCGGCGTCATCCCCGCCTCGGTGTTCGCCGGATTGCCGGTGCACGCGCCGACGCCGCAGCACATCGCCACCGGCAACGGCATGGTCCTGCAGTTCTCGAACGTCGGCCAGTTCTTCGGCCCCCTCGCCATCGCCTGGATCGCGTCGCGGTTCGGCGGCTGGGAGGCGACGCTCTGGGTGCTCCTCGCCTTCGCCGCGATCGGCGCGCCTGCGGCGCCGCGATCGGCGTGTATCGAGAAACAGCGGGTTTAGAATCGGCGCATGCCAGGCGTCCACATCTGCGAAGTCGGGCCGCGCGACGGCCTGCAGAACGCGCACCACCTGATGCCCACCGAGGCGAAGAAGGCGTGGATCGCGCGCCCTCGCCGCGGCGGGCCTGAAGGGAGATCGAGGTCGGCTCCTTCGTGCCGCCGAAGCTCATCCCGGCGATGGCGGATACCGGCGAAATCGTTGCTTTTGCATAGAACAATTCCAGACCTCAAAGTCGTCGCACTGGCGCCGAACCTCAAGGGCTTCCAGCGCGCGCTCGAGGCCGGCGCGCACAAGGTCACCTTCCCCGTCTCGGCGAGCCGCCAGCACAGCGAATCGAACGTGCGCATGACGCCCGAGCAGATGGTCGAGGAAGTGCGCAAGTGCGCCGCGCATCCGCACCCGGGCGTCGAGATCGAAGGCGCGGTGTCCACCGCGTTCGGCTGCACGATGCAGGGCGAGGTGCCGGAGGACGACGTCGTGCGCATCGCCGCGGCGCTCGCCGAGTTCTGCGACTGCGTCGCGCTGGCCGATACGGTCGGCTACGCCAATCCCGCGCAGATCAGAAGGCTGTTCACGATAGTCAAAGCGCAAATCGGATGCGAAGCTCGAAGCCGCTCACCTGCACAACACGCGCGGCCTCGGCCTCGCCAACGCCCTCGCCGCCTACGAGGAAGGCGTGCGCCACTTCGACAGCTCGATGGGCGGCCTCGGCGGCTGCCCGTTCGCGCCCGGCGCGAGCGGCAACGTGATCACCGAGGACCTGGTGTTCATGTTCGAGAGCATGGGCATCAGGACCGGCATCGATCTCGAGAAGTTGCTGTCTGGCAAGGAAGACCTGATGCAGGCGCTTGCCGGACGAGCCGATCTACGGCCATACGCCGGAAGCAGGTCTGCCCAAAGGATTTCGTGCTACCGCTTGAGGGTGTGCGCGTCGTCGAGTTCGCGCACATGGTCATGGGCCCCTCCTGCGGCCTGGTGCTCGCCGACCTCGGCGCGGAAGTGATCAAGGTCGAGCCGCTCGCCGGCGACAACACCCGCCGCCTCGAAGCCGCCGGCGCGGGCTTCTTCCCGGTCTTCAACCGCAACAAGAAGAGCCTGGCCGTCGACCTCGCAGCAGCCCGGAGGGAAGGAAATCGCGCTGAAGCTGCTCGACGACCGCCGACGTCCTGACGGAGAACTTCCGCCCCGGCGCGCTCGACAAGCTGGGCTTTTCTTACGAAGCACTGCAAAAGACAAATCCGCAGGCTGATCTACTGCTCGCTGAAGGGCTTCCTCAAGGGCCCGTACGAGCATCGCCCGGCGCTCGACGAGGTGACGCAGATGATGGGCGGCCTCGCCTACATGACCGGGCTGCCCGACCGGCCGCTGCGCGCCGGCTCGTCGGTGGTCGACATCATGGGCGGCACCTTCGCCGCCGTCGCCATCCTCGCGGCGCTGCGCGAGCGCGAGACGACCGGCAGCGGCAAGCGCGTCACCAGCGCGCTGTTCGAAAGCACCGCCTACCTCGTCGCGCAGCACATGGCGCAGTACGAGATCACCGGCGAGGCGCCGCCGCCGATGTCGGTGAAGCGGCCGGCGTGGGGCGTCTACGACATCTTCGACACCGCCGGCGGCGGCCGGCTGTTCGTCGGCGTGGTGACCGACACGCAATGGGAGATCTTTTGCCGCGAGTTCGAAGTAGGAGATCTTGGAAAACGACCACAGACTGAAGACCAACGCCATGCGCGTGAAGGAGCGCTCCTGGCTGATCCCGCGCATCAACGAGATCACGAAGAAGCATTCGGCCAGGCCGAGCTGGCCGCCAAGCTGGAAGCGATCGGCATGCCGTTCGCGCCGATCGCCAAGCCCTGGGACCTGCTCGACGATCCGCACCTCAAGGCCTCCGGCGGGCTGCTCGAGACCCGGTACATGGGAAAGCGCTCGCATATTCCCGCGCTGCCGATCGAACTGGACGGCAAGCGGCTGCCGAAGCGCTCGCGATCCGCCCGGAAATCGGACAGCACGGTCGCTGCAGCTGCTGCGCGAGCTCGGCTATTCCGCAGCAGAGATTGCAGGCCTCGCCGAGCGACGGTATAGTCGCGCTTCCCGACAAACGGAGGAGGAGACCAATGATCAAGCGGAAGATTCCGGCCGGCGCGAAGCTCTGTTACGCATGCTTGCCCTCGGTGGCGCGCGCGTTGGCGGATGCGCTATGGGCGGCGGCAGCCCGCTCGGTGCTGGTACTGGCGGCAGCGCCCGACTCTCGCGGCGGACCGCGTATCGGTGCGCTGGCTCGGCGGCGGCATCGTCGGAGCTGGCGACGCCGGACTACAAGCAGATCGCTTACGCGCGACGCCTGGTTCTGAGCAACGCCGGCTGGACGCGCTTCAACGTACCGAAGCCCGCCGAATACAGCAGCAAGGAAGCCTTCGCGCAGTACGTCAAGGGCAAGAACCCGGAAGCGGTGTTCGTGCTGCTAACGCACGATCACGGCGATCACGCCGGCGACCACTTCGACGCGCTGAAGGCGCTGGTCGGATGCCGGCGTACCGGTCATGACCACGGGCAGAGCGACCTGATGCGCGCTCCGACCGGCCTCGTGCCGGATTTCCAGAAGGCCGGGCTGACGCCGGCGAAAATCGTCTCCAACGGCGGCGCCGGCATGAACTTCGGCGGCACCTCGAAGCACGGCGCCATGACGGCGCGCCTCGTGCCCGCGGTTCATTCCACTCTCCACTGCCTTCCCGGCCGCCGGATTCATGCTCGACATCGGCGGCGCGCGCGCCGCATCAGTGGCGACACGGACCTGTTCGGCGAAATGAAGACCCTCGGCGAGCGTACCAGCCGAATCTCGGCATCGTCTGCGTCGGCGACGGCCCGTTCATCATGAACCCGGAGGAAGCGGCGCGCGCCTGCCAGTGGCTCGGCGTCTCGCACGCCATTCCGGTGCACTACGCGCATAACGCTGCCGTGCGCGGCGTCGAAGCCGGCGAAGACTTCCGCAAGGCGATGGCGGCGATCGCCCGTCGGTTCAGTGACCGTGATAAGCCGGGCGAACCTGTTCATCCAGACCTGAAGCTCACTGCATCTTGCAGTCCTGCACGTAGGCGTCGCCGCGATTGGTCAGGACCGTGCCGATGGTCTTGTACGCATGCCGGCCGTCGTGACCCTTGCCCACCAGCTGCAGGTAGTAGTTCTGCACCGGGAACTGGTTCTTGCCGAACTTGAAGTCGCCGCGCACGCTCTTGAAGTCGGCGGCGCGGAGCGCGGCGCGCAGCGCCTCCTTGTCCTCGATCTTGCCCTTCACCTTGCGGATCGCGGAGTCGATGCAGCAGCGCCGTGTCGTAGCCCGAGGCGGCGTAGCCGGTCGGCAGCCGCTTGTACTCCTTCTCGAACTCGGCGACGAATTTCCTGTTGGCGGGTTATCGAAGTCGATCGACCAGTGGCCGACGCTGAACAGGCCGAGCATCGGTCGCCGACGGCGCGGATGATGTCCTGGTCGGAGCCCCACAGCGGCACGATCGAGCTGGATGTCGCTGCGACATGCCGGAGGCGACGAACTGCTTGATGAAGTTGATTCCCATGCCGCCGGGCAGGAACACGTACAGCGCCTCGGGCTTGGCGGCGCGGATCTGCGACAGCTCCGCGGCGTAGTCGAGCTGGCCGAGCTTGGTGTACATCTCGTCGACCAGCTTGCCCTTGTAGTAGCGCTTGAAGCCGGTGGCGGCGTCCTGCCCGCCGACGTAGTTCGGCGCGAGGAAGACGACGTTCTTCAGCCCCTTGCTGGTCATGTACTGGCCCGCCGCCTCGCTGTAGGCCTCGCTCGGCCACGACGCGGCGAAGAAGAACGGGTTGCACTGCGCGCCGGTGTACGGCGCCGGGCCGGCGTTGGGCGAGATGAAGAACATCTTGCTCGCGATCGCAGTCGGGCGCCACCGCCATCACGACGTTGGAGAACACGATGCCGGTGATGAAGTCGACCTGTCTCGCTTCTGCAGGTAGCGCTCGGCGATCTGCTTCGGCGTTCTCGGGCTTGAGCTGGTCGTCGCTGACCAGCACTTCGGCCGGCAGGCCGCCGAGCTTGCCGCCGTTCAGCTTGACCGCGAGGTTGAACGCGTCGCGGATGTCGGTGCCGATCGACGCGTTCGGCCCGGAGAGCGTGCTGATGAAGCCGATCTTGACCTTGTCCGCGCCCTGCGCAGCCAGGCTGAAGAAAAACAAAAGGAAAATAATCCGTTTCATCGTGCCTCCCTGTTGACTTTCATTCTTCGCGTCGACGATGCGACCCTTGTCGATGACCATGCGGCCGTCGAGCTCGACGGTGC
>ERZ1370068.10687-contig-9364_pt1 | contig 14909 bp, 26 predicted proteins | sample MGYA00561227_ERZ1370068 | MGnify/ENA primary metagenome ERZ1370068 (study PRJEB38410, sample SAMEA6850437) | metagenome | study: Metagenomic assessment of the ecological functions of the soil: analysis of the soil microbiota associated with the...
GGCGGAACTGCTGGTCGCGCCTGACGGACGTCGAATCGTGCGTCGTTCGGACAATGTCATCGAAGGCCAGTTGCGCCTCGACACCATTGCACAACCACCCGCTGGCCGTGATGTACACCACGCTGCCGCGAAACGTCATGCAAAGCGGCACAGCAGGGCGTGCGCTACCTGGTCGTCTGGGTCGCGCTGCTGATCAGCATCGTCGTAGTCGCGTGGCACGCCTACAGCGGCCGCCTGCGACGCCGCACTTCCAGCGGCGGCAGCCACCAGCGAAACCCGCTATCGCGCGATCTTCGATCGCGCGGCCTCCGGAATCGTCCTGTTCGACCCTGCTTCGCGGCGCGTGGTGGACGCGAATCCTCAGGCACAACGCCTGATCGGCGCGTCGCTCGACGAGCTGCGACGCCGCGACGTCGCGACGATCTTCGACACGCCGGTATCTCTGGCCGCCGGCCAGCAACGACCAGCCCGCCGAGGGTCGTCCGGCGCAGCTCATCCGCGGTGATGACGAACGCGCGTGACGTGGAGTTCTCGATCGTCGACCTCGATCCGGGCACCGGGCGGGTCCACGCCATGCTGCTGCAGGATATTTCACGCACCGTCGCGAAGCCGAGCGGCGCGCGCAGGAACACCAGCTCTCGCTGCAGCACCTCGCCACGCACGATGCGCTCACGGGCCTTCCGAACCGCACCTTCCTCAACGAGGAGCTGCCGCGCCTCATCGAAGAGGCGGCACGCCGCGGCGATTCGCTGTCGATCCTTTACATCGACTGCGACAACTTCAAGAACATCAACGATTCGCGCGGCCACTCGATCGGCGACGACTATCTACGTTCAGTGTCGGCGCGACGTTTGCGTGACTCGATCGCGAGCCCGGACCTCGTCGTGCGCATGGGCGGCGACGAATTCCTCGTGGTCACGCGCCACTACGGCCTCGAGGCCCGACAGCGCGGCGATTGCCGAAGCGCGTCGCGGCGGCGCTGAAAAGCCGGTGCGCCTGGGCGAAGCCACCTACTCCGCCACCACCAGCATCGGCCTGTCTGTCTATCCGCGCGACGCGACCACCATGAGCGAACCGCTGCGCTCGGCCGACATCGCGTTGTACGAAGCCAAGGCGCGCGGCCGCGACGAGCGTGCAGATGTTCGACGTCGCCGATGAACAAGCGCGTGCACACGCGCCTTGCGCTCGAGCAGGATCTGCGCAGCGCAGTGAATCCGCGACGCCATCGAAATCCACGCTGCAGCCCATCGTGGATATCCGCAGTGGCCGCCTGGTGAGCTTCGAAGCGCTGGCGCGCTGGAACGATCCGCGCCATGGTTCGGTGCCGCCGCTGTCGTTCATCGAAGTCGCCGAGAGCCGTCCGATCTCATCGTCGAGCTGGGCGAATGCGTGTTCCGCAACGTCGCGCGCCAGATCGCCGCCTGGCAGCGCGCGGGACTCAAGCCGGTGCCCGTGGCCGTGAACGTCTCCGCCAAGCAGCTCAAGCGTTCAGAACCTTCCCGAGCGCCTGGTGGCCATCGCCCACGAGTTCGACATCGCGCCCCACCAGATGGAGTGGAGCTCACCGAAAGCGTGGCGATGCAGGACTCCGAGCAACACGTGACCAAGCTGCACGCGTTGCGCGATCTCGGCGTGCGCGTCTCGGTGGATGATTTCGGACACCGGCTATTCGAGCCTCGCCTACCTGCGCAACCTGCCCATCGACTACCTGAAGATCGATCGCACCTTCGTGCGCGACATGAACGTGGACCGCAACGACGCTGCCATCGTGCGCGCCATCATCAGCATGGCGCAGAGCCTGCCACCTCGGCACCGTGGCCGAAGGCATCGAGACACGCGAGCACGCTTCGCAGCTACTGGCGCTCGGCTGCTCCACCGGTCAGGGATATTTCTTCGCGAAGCCGATGGCAGCGCACGAGACCAACGAGCTGCTGCGCACGATGCGCGGCGCAGCGCCAGTGACCACGGGCCCGAGCGCTGGAGATCGTCAGGGTTTCCTGAACCGGGCGAAGAAGAAGAAGGCCCGCCGAAAACGGCGAGCAGCCCACGACGATCATCGGCCAACGCCAGACCGTCAAGAACCCTGGGAGATGGATCTGCCTGCCGGTACGGATTTAGATCAGGGGAACCAATCCGCGTCGTAAAACTTCGCGCTGAATGTCGCCTTCGAAGTTTCACCAACTCTTGCCGCGCTGTCCCCGTATCTGAGGGCGTCGGTGTAGAAGTCGAGAGGCACTCCACAAATTCCTCGTGGTTTCCTTCCTTCCGCGAGCCACGCAAGATTGCCGGCGGCCGCGTCATGCAGATCACCGACGACCGAATCGGGCGGGTCTACGAAATTTTGTGCGCTCATATAGCTGATAGGAAATCGAGTTGGTGAGGCTGCTCGATTGTCAGCGGCGTCCCGCAGTGGACCCTGCGGCAGAATCGCCGGGAGTTGCGGCACCGGATCAGAACCGAAATCGACGCCAAGCACGGTGTGTGTTTCAAACCATGCAGGATCGCCTGCCGCCGCGATTTTGACTTCGAGAATCCGGACATGGAGCCACTCGGAACCCGAGTGCTCGTTCGGAGTCGCGTCGCACCCCTTCACGAATCCAGCGCAACGCTTCGGCATCCTTGCCTGATAACTCCACACGCGGTCCCCAGATTGGGCAGCACGATTGCCTTGCCGGATATACCTGAGTTCGACGTCGCGCAGCAATGCGATCGCCTCGGATTTCTTGCCCAACAACAGCCAGCCACACGGCAAGATCATTGGAGTTCTCGAGAGTCGGTGCGTTCTTGTGCGTCGCTTCCGAGACGCGCGACGACTTCTTCGGCGAGACGCGTTCGCCGTGTGCGAGATATCCTGGATATCGGTCTCGAACGTGTTTATGCAGGCAAAGCCTGGAGCGCACGCGGCGCCGAATCACGCGACGAGCGCGATGATTCGCAATCGATGCCGCCTTCACGGCGCGCGGGCACCCAGAAGTCTTTCCAGTCGAGTCCGGCATCCTTGATGGCCTGCAGGCGGCGCTTGAGCTGCGCTTCGTCCAACTTGCTGTTGGAATTGAAAACAATCTTGAGGCCCGCTGTCTTCGCGGCTCTTCAGAAGGCCGCCACGTCGGCGCCACTCTCGCTGTCGAAGAACACAACCAGCGCTTGCGGGTGAACATCGAGGTGAGGCGCGGCGGAAATGCGTTGATGTGGCGTGATGCCGAGACGATGCGCGATGCTCGCGTACGCGGAATCGCCGTCGGGCGCCACCCAATCGAGATCGATCAGCGGGATGTTGTCGTTCGACGCCTGCGTGACGAGCTGATCGAGCTCGCGATCGGCGAGCGGCACCAGACCCGCCGGCGGCTGCGGCATCGTCCGGGCGGGATGCTCACCTTCATGTTGCGGTACTTCGACCACGCTGCCGGGATCGTGCGCCTGCAACGCGAACGTTCCCGAGCCTAACAACCGCCCTCTTCTTGTCAGGCGGTCGAAACGCGTTTTCGGGCTCCGCGTACTCGCAGATCAGCTTGTCGTTGATGAAAGTCTGGATGGTCTTGCCGACGACGCTGATGCGGTAGTTGAACCACTCGTTGTCCTTCGCCGGCGCCACCCAGGTGTTGCGCACCGCGTAGATGCTGCCGGTCATCTTGTGCTCGATGTAGCCGTTCATCTTCTCGGCGGGCGGATTGGAATTGATGACCTGCAGCTCGTAGCCGGCCTCGGGCCAGCCCGGGCCCTGCCACTTGGTATGAGCGTAGATGCCGCTGTTGGCGCCGGGCGAAGTCATGACCTCGGCCGGAGAACTCGAAGTTCTTGAAGTCGTGTTTGCCGACCTTGCCCACGTAGAAGAGATGCGAGCGTTCGCCGTGCGATACGAAGGCGCCGTCTTCGACGACCCAGGATTCAGGGCGCTCCGCGGCCTTCCAGCCGGCCAGCGACTTGCCGTCCTGCAGGGCAATCCAGTCCTGCGCCGACACCACGGGCGCCGCGCCGAGCGCCGCCATCCGCGACAGACCGATACCGCGAATCGCTTCATGGCCCATCCCCTCGTTTTCTCTGGCCGCTAACTAGACGTAGCGGACTTCCATCACTTCGTAACTGTGCTTGCCGCCCGGGGCGACCACGTCGACCACGTCGCCGACGCTCTTGCCGACGATGGCGCGCGCGATCGGCGAGGTGATGGAAATACGGCCGGTTTTGATGTCGGCTTCGTCTTCGCCGACGATCTGGTAGGAGATGCGCTTGCCGTCGTCCTGGTCTTCGAGATCGACCGTGGCGCCGAAAATCACCTTGCCGGTGTTGGTGAGCGACGCCGGTGTCGATCACCTCGGCGGTCGACAGCTTGGCCTCGATCTCGCCGATGCGGCCTTCGATGAAACCCTGCTGTTCGCGCGCGCGCGTGGTATTCGGCGTTCTCGGACAGGTCGCCGTGACTGCGCGCCTCGGCGATCGCCTTGATGACGCGCGGACGGTCCTCGCCCTTCAGGCGCTTGAGTTCGTTGCGCAGTGCTTCGGCGCCCCGCAGCGTCATCGGAGTGCGTTTCATGACCTCGCCTCTTTATGCAGGTCCTGCGAGCCGGTTCACTTCCACGGCATCCAGGTGATCGAGAGCTTCGCAGGTTGCGAGCGCGCCCGCGAGGTCGTGTAGTAGGTGACGCGCTTGTGCACCGCTTCGCGGCGGATGGAGTTCGACTCGCGGATGGCGGTCTTGCCCTCCGTGGTGTTCACGATCATCGCGAATTCGTCGTTCTTGATCATGTCGACGATGTGCGGCCGGCCCTCGCGCACCTTGTTGGCACGCTTGCAGGCGAACCCGGCATCGTTGATCGCCCGGGCCGGTGCCGTCGGTGGCGGCGATCTCGAAGCCCTTCTCGACCAGTCTCTTCGCCAGTACCACGGCGCCGGGCTTGTCACGCTCACGCACGCTGATGAGCACCACGCCGCTGCGCGGCAAGGTGACTCCGAAGCTGCCTGCGCCTTGGCATAGGCCTCGCCGAAGGTACGACCGGTGCCCATGACCTCGCCCGGTGCTCTTCATCTCCGGTCCCAGGATCGGGTCGGCCTCGGGAACTTGGTGAACGGAAACACGGCTTCTTTCACCGAAGTAAGGCGGGATCACCTCGGTGACGTTCTGCCATCGTCTTCATCTTCTTGCCGGTCATGACGCGCGCGCCGATCTTCGCGCAGCGGCACGCCGGTGGCGCTTGAGACGAACGGCGCGGTACGCGAAGCGCGCGGATTCACCTCGAGCACGTAGATGATGCCGTTCTGGATGGCGAACTGGATGTTCATGAGGCCGATGACCGTCGAGCGCCTTGGCGAGCTTGCGGGTCTGCTCGCGCAGTTCGGTCTGGATCTCCGGCGTCAGGCTGTTCGGCGGCAGCGAACAGCCGGAATCGCCGGAGTGCACGCCGGCCTGCTCCACGTGTTCCATGATGCCGCCGATCAGCACGTCTTCACCGTCGCAGCAGCGCATCGACGTCCACTTCGATGGCGACGTCGAGGAAGCGATCGAGCAGCACCGGGCTGTCGTTGGACACCTTGACCGCGTGCGGTCATGTAGGTGCGCAGGTCTTCTTCGTTGAACACCACTTCCATGGCGCGGCCGCCGAGCACGTAGGAAGGACGCACGACCAGCGGGAACCCGACGGTTCGCGCCAGCGCGACGGCCTGGTCTTCGGTGCGCGCCGTGGCGTTCGCGGGCTGCTTGAGCTCCAGATTCTTCACCAGCACCTGGAAGCGCTCGCGGTCTTCGGCCATGTCGATGGAATCGGGCGAGGTGCCGATGATGGGCGCGCCGGCGGCCTCGAGCGCGCGCGACAGCTTCAGCGGCGTCTGGCCGCCGTACTGCACGATCGACGCCTTCGGGCTTTCCTTGGCGATGACCTCGAGCACGTCCTCGAGCGTCAGCGGCTCGAAGTACAGCCGATCGGAGGTGTCGTAGTCGGTGGAGACCGTCTCCGGGTTGCAGTTGACCATGATGGTCTCGAAGCCCGTCTTCGCGCAGCTGCAACGCCGCGTGCACGCAGCAGTAGTCGAACTCGATGCCCTGGCCGATGCGGTTGGGCCCGCCGCCCAGGATCATGATCTTGCGCTTGTTGGTGGGCAGCGCCTCGCACTCTTCTTCGTAGGTCGAATATAGATAGGCCGGTGGACGTGGCAGAATTCCGCGGCGCAGGTGTCGACGCGCTTGTAGACCGGACGGATGTTGAGCGCGTGCCGCTTGGCGCGGATCGTGTCTTCACTCGTGCCGGTGAGCGTGCCGAGGCGGCTGTCGGAAAAACCACGCCGCTTGAGCTCGCGCAGCCGGTCGGTCTCGAGTGACGCCACGCCACCTTCGCGCACGCGCCGCTTCTTCGACGATGATCTCCTCGATCTGCGCGAGGAACCACGGGATCGATGTACGAGGAGTTCCTCGATGCGCTCGCGCGACCAGCCGGCGCGGAAGGCGTCGGCCACGTACAGCAGAGCGGTTCGGCCCCGGAGCGCGCGCAGCTCGTAGGCGAGCTTGTCGCGATCTTCTTCGGTGAGCGGCGTGTCCTTGAACTGCTCGTTGAGAGCCGTCGAGGCCGGTCTCCAGGCCGCGCAGTGCTTTCTGCAGCGATTCCTGGAACGTGCGACCGATGGCCATCACCTCGCCCACGGATTTCATCTGCGTGGTCAGGCGCGAATTGGCGGCCGGAAATTTCTCGAAGGTGAAGCGCGGAATCTTGGTGACCACGTAGTCGATGGTCGGCTCGAACGACGCGGGCGTTGCGCCGCCGGTGATGTCGTTCTTGAGTTCATCGAGCGTGTAGCCCACGGCGAGCTTGGCCGCGATCTTCGCGATCGGGAAGCCCGGTGGCCTTGGACGCCAGCGCGCGACGAGCGCGACACGCGCGGATTCATCTCGATGACCAGCAGGCGGCCCGTCCTTCGGGATTCACGGCGAACTGCACGTTCGAGCCGCCCGTGTCGACGCCGATCTTGCGCAGCACCGCGATCGACGCGTTGCGCATGCGCTGGTATTCCTTGTCGGTCAGCGTCTGCGCGGGCGCGACGGTGATCGAGTCGCCGGTGTGCACGCCCATGGGATCGAGGTTTTCGATCGAGCAGACGATGATGCAGTTGTCGTTCTTGTCGCGAACGACTTCCATCTCGAATTCTTTCCAGCCGATCACCGATTCTTCGATGAGCACTTCGGAAGTGGGCGACGCATCGAGGCCGCGCTCGACGATCTGTTCGAACTCCTCGCGGTTGTACGCGATGCCGCCGCCCGAACCGCCCATGGTGAACGACGGCCGGATGACGCAGGGAAGCCCAGAGCTCGGCTGAATCTCGACGGCCTGCGCAAGCGTATGCGCCACGGCGGCGCGCGGGCACTCGAGACCGATTTCGCGCATGGCGTTGCGGAACAGCTCGCGGTCCTCGGCCATGTCGATGGCCTCGCGCGACGCGGCGATGAGCTCGACGCCGTGACGCGCCAGCACACCTTCGCGCACCAGGTCGAGCGCGGTATTCAGCGCCGTCTGGCCACCCATCGTGGGCAGCAGCGCATCGGGCTCTTCCTTCTCGATGATGCGCGCCAGCGTGCGCCAGGTTGATGGGCTCGATGTAGATCGAGTCGGCCATCTCCGGGTCGGTCATGATGGTCGCGGGATTCGAATTCACGAGGATGACGCGGTAGCCCTCCTCCTTGAGCGCCTTGCAGGCCTGGGCGCCGGAGTAATCGAACTCGCACGCCTGGCCGATGATGATCGGGCCGGCGCCAATGATCAGGATGCTTTCGATATCAGTACGTTTTGGCATGAATACTCGGGCTCAGGCGACTTTGTCTGGCGGTGGTTGCTTCCCGCTGGTCGGGCCCGGAGCTTTTGTTGAAGACGCCTCAGCATGAGGTGAACGAAACGGTCGAACATCGGCGCCCATCTCCTGCGGTCCCGGGCTCGCCTCGGGATGACCCTGGAAGCTGAATGCCGGTTTGTCGATGCGCGCGATGCCCTGCAGCGAGCCGTCGAACAGCGAGCGATGCGTGGCCTTGAGCGTGGACGGCAGATCGCTTTCGTCGACCGCGAAGCCGTGATTCTGGCTGGTGATGAACACGCGGCCGGTCTCGAGGTCCTGCACCGGGTGGTTCGCGCCGTGGTGGCCGAACTTCATCTTCATGGTGCGCGCGCCGCTCGCCAGCCCTAACAACTGGTGACCGAGGCAGATGCCGAACGTGGGCAGCTCCGCCACCACCAGCGCGCGGATCGCCTCGATGGCGTAGTCGCAAGGCTCGGGATCGCCCGGCCCGTTGGACAGGAACACGCCATCGGGCTCGAGCGCCAGCACCTCTTCGGCCGAAGTCTGCGCGGGCACCACCGTCATGCGGCAGCCGCGGTCGGCAAGCATGCGCAGGATGTTGCGCTTCACGCCGTAGTCGTAGGCGACCACGTGCAGCCGCTGGTGCGCGCGCATCACCGGACGGTTTTCCGGCTGCCACAGCTGAACCTTCGTTCCACTGGTACTGGCGCTTGGTGGTCGACGACCTTGGCGAGGTCCATGCCCTTCAGGCCCGGGAATTTCTTCGCGAGACGCACCGCCGCGGCCGGGTCCATCTTCTCGCCGGTCATGATGCAGCCGGCCTGGGCGCCCTTCTCGCGCAGGATGCGCGTGAGCTTGCGGGTGTCGATGCCGGCGATGGCGACGACCTTGTGCCGCGTGAGGAATTCGCGCAGGTCTTCGCTGGTGCGCCAGTTGCTGGCGAGCGGCGGAAGGTCTCTAACTACCAGCCCGGCGGCGTAGGCCGTCGGGCGACTCGAGATCTTCGGGCGTGGTGCCCGTGTTGCCGATGTGTGGATAGGTCAGCGTCACGATCTGTCGTGAATACGACGGATCGGAAAGAATTTCCTGATAACCGGTCAGCGCGGTATTGAAAACGACTTCGCCAGTGGTATTGCCCTTGGCGCCGATAGACTGGCCGTTGAAGATGGTTCCATCTTCCAGAGCCAGAACCGCGGTTATCAGTCACGCGGGAACTCCCCTCGAGCTCTGCTCGGACCCGAAAAAACGTTGAATTGAGTGGATGCTCTCTCCGCGGAGCGTACATGCACAAAGCGGGAGGAGTTCTCGCGAACATCCTCCCGCCCTGCGTTGGACTAACCCGTTTCGGATTAGGCGGCAATTTTACGAAGCGCGCCCCGGGGTGTCCACGAAACTTCTTGCCCGTTTCGTGGAGAAAGCGCCCGGAAAGTTCTAAAGAGATAGAAGCGAAAAGCGTGCTAACCGATTGTTTTCAATCCAAGTACGTTTGCCATGGTGTAACGGCCGGGCTTTTGGGTCGCGAGCCATTTCGCCGCCCGCAGTGCGCCAAGGGCAAAGATCGACCGGTCCGTCGCCTCGTGGCCGATCGTCAGGCGCTCCCCGAGCCCGGCGAACAGCACTGTATGGGTACCCACGATATCCCCGCCCGCACGCGAGGCGATGCCGATCTCGCCGCTCGCGCCGTGCGCCCTGCCCCGAACGTCCGGCCAGCGTATCGGCGTTGGGATCCAGGCCACGCGCCCTGGCGGCGCTGTCGGCCAGCGCGAGCGCGGTGCCCGAGGGCGCATCGAGCTTGTGCTTGTGATGCGCCTCGACGATCTCGATGTCGAACTCCGCCGGCAACGCGGCGCGCCGCGATGCGCACCAGCTCCTGCGCCACCGCCACGCCGATGGAGGTGTTAGGCGCGACCAGCACCGGCGATGTCGCGCGACGCACGCGGCGATGCGCGCCTCGAATTCCGCGCCGTGTCCGGTGGTGCCGATCACGATGGGCACCGCGCAGCGCGGCAAACATTGAGAGCTCGCAGACTCAAGCTCGGGCCGCGAAAAGTCGATGGCGACCTCGGCGCCCGCGAGATCAGGCGGTAGTTCGTCGATCACCGAGACACCGATCGCCTTGACGCCCGCGACGACGCCGGCGTCGAGGCCCGTGGACTTGCTGCCGGCGGATGCCACCGCGGCGACGATCGCGCAGCGTTTCGTCCGCGACGCTGCGCGCCAGTCCCGAACAATGGCCGTGCCCATTCGTCCGGTGGCGCCGATCAGTGCAACTCTCGTCACATATGCTCCCGTTCACGACTCCGCGGCGACAGTGTGCCGCAGTGCCCGCACTCATGCGAGACTCGCGCCCATGATACGCATTGGAATATTGGGTGCGGCGCGGATCGCGCCACGCGGCATCGTGACTCCGGCCAACGCGCTGCTCGGCGCGGAAGTCGTCGCCATCGCTACGCGCGATCTCGAACGCGCGCGAGGATTTCGCCAAACAGCACTCGATTCCCATGGCCCTCGGTAGTTATGCCGAGCTGATCGCCCGCGACGACATCGACCTGGTCTACGTTCCGCTGCCGCCATCGGCGCATCTCGAGTGGTGCACGGCCGCGCTCGCGCAGCGGCAAACACGTGCTGGTGGAGAAACCGTTCGCCAGCAATGCGCAGGATGCCGCGCAGATGGTGGCGGCGGCGCGCGCCGCCGGACGCCACCTCATCGAAGGCTTTCACTACCGCTACCACCCGCTGTTCGAGCGCGCGCTGACGGCGCTGCGCAAAGGCGAGATCGGCCGGATCCGTCACATCGAGGCCGTGTTCAACGCCAACCTGCCCGACACTCCGGGCGAATTGCGCTACATCGAGGCCCTGGGCGGCGGCGCGCTCATGGACCTCGGTTGTTACTGCATGCACTGGATCCGCACTGTGGCCGGCGACGAACCGACCGTCGTGAAAGCCAGCGCCCGCTGCGCCACGCCCGGCGTCGACCTCGACATCGAAGCGGAACTCGCGTTCACCAGCGGCCCGACGGCGACGCTCAAATGCTCGATGCAGCCAGACGACGGCGTCCTGTTCCGGCGCCTGCGCGTGCACGGAGACGCCGGCGTGCTCGAGCTCGACAACCCGGTCTCGCCGCACGCCGGCGCCACGTTGTCGATCGAGTCGGCGAACGCCATCCATGCCGCAGCTCGTCTCCGGAGGCGACACCACGTTTCACTACCAGCTGCGCCACGTCATCGAAGTCATCAAGGGACGCGTGCAGCCGCTGACCGGCGGCGATGACGCGCATCGGCAACATGCGCGCCATCGACGCCATCTACCGCGCCGCGGGCCTGAAGCCGCGCGGCCTGCCCGCTGACGAACTGGCTGATGCCGTGAGCGCCGCGCGATACGTTCTCGCGCTCGACGCAGGGCACCACCGAGCTCGCGCTCGCTGCTGTTCGATGCGCGCGCGGCCGGATCGTCGGCGCTGGCGCAGCGCGAGTTCACCCAGCACTTCCCGCAGCCTGGCTGGGTGGAACACGACGCGCGCGAAATCCTGGCAGTCGCAGCTGCGCGACCATCGGCCGATGCCTTGCGCGCAGCGCGGGCGACCGCCGCGCGACATCGCCGCGGTGGGCATCACCAACCAGCGCGAAACCACGGTGCTGTGGGATCGCGCCACGGGCGAGCCCGTGGCGCCCGCCATCGTCTGGCAGGACCGGCGCACCGCGCCGCCTGCGACGCAGCTGCGCGCCGCCGGCCACGAGGCCGAGATCCGCGAGCGCACCGGGCTGCTGCTCGATCCCTATTTCTCCGGCACCAAGCTCGCGTGGCTGCTCGACCACGTGCCCGGGCGCGCGCCGCGCGCGGAGCGCGGCGAGCTGGCCTTCGGCACCGATCGACAGCTGGCTGCTGTTCAAGCTCAGCGCGGCATCGCGCGCCACGTCACCGACGCCACCAACGCCAGCCGCACGCTGCTGTTCAACCTGCGCACGCGGCGACTGGGACGACCGCGCTGCTGCGAGCTATTGCGCGTGCCGCGCGCGCTGCCTGCCGGAGATCGTCGACTCCTGCCTCGATGCGCACGCCGCCGATCGAGATCGAGCTCGACGGCGTCAAACTACCCGTCGACCGGCATCGCCGGCGACCAGCAGAGCGGCACTGTTCGGCCAGGCCTGCTTCGACGCCGGGCATGGCCAAGAACACCTACGGCACCGGCTGCTTCGCGCTCATGAACACCGGCACCGAGCCCATGCGTCGCGCGCACCGGCTGCTGACCACCGTGGCCTGGCGCGCGCGGCGCCTGCGCAGTACGCGCTCGAGGGCGGCGTGTTCATGGGCGGCGCCACGGTGCAGTGGCTGCGCGACGGCCTCGGGATCATCCGACGCTCGACGACATCGAGGCGCTGGCCGCCAGCGTGCCCGACACGGGCGACGTGTACCTGGTCCCGGCGTTCGCCGGGCTTCGGTGCGCCGCAGTGGGACGCCGGCGGCGCGCGGCACGCTCGTCGGCCTCACGCGCGGCTCAGCACGCGCGCACGTGGCGCGCGCCGCGCTCGAGAGCATCGCCTTCCAGACCGCAGACCTCATCGACGCCATGCAGCAGGATGCCGGCCAGCCACTTGTCCGAGTTGCGCGGTCGACGGCGGCGCCGCGCGCAACGACCTGCTGCTGCAGTTCCAGGCGGACCTGTTAGGCGTGCCGGTGCTGCGCGCCCGTAAACACCGAGACCACGGCCTTCGGCGCCGCCGCGCTCGCCGGCCTCGGCATCGGCCTGTGGAAATCCCAGGCAGAGCTCGACTCGTTGTGGCCGCTCGACAAGCGCTTCGACCCAGGCCGCGCCGACGCGCCGCCGCCACGCGCGCTGGAACAGGCACTCGCGCTTCGCGCGACTGGGCCTCGGACTAACTATTCGGACAGAGCGCCGTAGCGGGCCTCGTATTCCTTCATGAGCTGCTGCAGGGCCGACAGGCGCTTGGCCGCGAACGGCGACGGCATGATGCAGTGGTTCAGCTCGATATCGGAGCACCGGCCACGCCGCGATCCCAGTTCTTGTTCACACCAGTCAGCACCGCTTCTTCGCGCGTGCTGTTGGCATTGCAGAAGTTGGCGTAGCTGCTGGTCAGCTTGCTGATGTCGAACGAGCAGCGCGCCGCCAGGAAGCAGCGCCATTGCGCGCGGGCGCGGCGGCCGGGGCTACGGATGCCCCGGCGGGACGTTCTGAGGTGAGACAGCCATGAAAATCACTCATATCTATATGTATGTCTGAGGAGCTGGCGCCGTGACTAGCGATTCGGCAGGCGGATGTTGAGCCCCCGTGAGCTTCCCGAGGTCTGGCTTCTGTCGCGCGCTTGACGCCCAGGATGTCGCCCAACCACTAAGCCTCTCGCGCGTCGGCGAATCACCGCACCATCAGGATGTGATCCGTGTACTGCTTCCACGCCAGTCGATGATCGGGTCGAGCGGCAGCGTACGCGGGTCCGCTTCGGGCTCGAGTGCACGGCCGGATCGGTGGTCAGCTCAACCGGCAACGTACGCGGGTCCGGCTTCGGGCCTCGAATGCGTGATGTCATCGCTGTGCTTGGCACCCTGGGGATCCGGTTTCGGACTCGGCGATACGCACATCCTCGAGCGCGTTGCCGGCCCCACTCGCCTTCTGCGCTCTTGAGCGTGGGCGACGCGGGCAACTGCTTGTCCACACTCGCCACGGCACGCGCCGGAGCGAACGAAGCCGATTGCGATGCGAGCGACGCTCTGGCTGCTGCGCTGCGCTGCGCATCGGGCCGCACGCAACATGGATTCGACGACGATGCGCGCCGCGTCTTGTCCGCCGGTTCCTGCCACCTGGGCCAAACTGAGGCGCCCACGCCCGCGACACCGAAGCCGTCAGGAAGTAGACACGTCCGCTCATCTCGATGGTCTTGCTTAAGCCGCTGCTGCACGGCAGCCACCCGGCGAGCTGGTTGCCGTTCTCGCGTTTTCCGCTTTCACCAGGAGTACCCGGTGTTCAAGGGCTCTCACGCCGGCTTGCTTGAGCGTCATTGAGCCTCGGCCCACTGTCGGCGAAGTGGTTTGCAACGTTGCCTTGTCCTGCCAGACGCGCAGGTCCCGAAGCCCCGCATCCTTCTTGCTCGACCTCGCCGTCGCGGTTGGAGATCGTACGCCGGCGAGCTTCGCGAAGCCCTCGCCGGCGTCGCCGCACCGAAGAGCTCGCTGCGATCGTCGATGCGGCCGTTGCGGTCCGGTGTCGACGGCGAGGAAGCGTCACCCGGTGAAATCCAGCCCGAGCGCGCGCGGACCGCCGTCGTTCGCCATGATCGAAGGTCGCGGTCGAATCCGCGCAGCGCGACGGTCTGGATGCTCGTTGCCGTCGAGGTCCAGCACGAGCGGGCACGGTCATGTTCTGACCTCGGTGACGTGCAGCGTGCGCGGCAGCGGCCCCGTTGAGCAGCGTGCCGAGGGGACCTCAGACACTTTGCGGGGCGATCAACGTCAGGTCGAACGACCGACGAAGTTGGCGACCGGCAGAATCGGGGAGTCCCGCAGTCCCAAACCGTCCGCGTCGGCATCTGAGTATTGCCGGCGGTCGCCGTGAACGGAGTGCGTGCCATCCGCTGAGCGTGCAGCACCGACCGGTATGTCTCCGACAAACGGTGCGCCCGAGTTTTCCGAGCCATCGTCGATCCATGCGTGACGCGACGGTGATCACACCGCAGCTGGGACCGGCGGAGTTCTTGTAGCCCGTGTTCGTTGCAACGCCTCGGTGCAGCGTGATGTTGTCGAGCATCGCGCCGCGATGCGGCGTTGAGCACGCTGGGAGTCGTGACGATCTTGATCGTCTGCGGCCCGCCCGTGCCGATGAAGTCGGCCGACGCGTCCGTCCAGCTGGCGCATTTGCGCCACTGGTCGATCCCAGGTGCAGATGAGCGCGCCGTCGACGTACACGGGACAGCAGGCCGAAACCTGCCGCGAAGCCCATCTCGGCCGCGTACTGCGCCGAGAGGCGGTAGTTAGCGCCCGAAAACGGTCGTCACGGTACGCTGGATGCCCAGCGTCTGGTTATTTATTTGCCCGAAGCGTCATTGAGCTCGATCCAGCTGTGTTGCCGCCGCCGGTCGCGCGCTTGATCTGCCCGGTCACGCCACTGGCGTTGGGAGGATGAGCAATACGTA